>WNFV01002767.1_pt1 | contig 23035 bp, 18 predicted proteins | sample 5400101 | NCBI WGS metagenome assembly WNFV01 (sample SAMN13153361, study PRJNA577476) | soil metagenome | isolation source: 115 cm soil or saprolite under grassland replicate 1 | place: USA:California | collected 2016-06-15 | reverse complement strand
GGCTCGTCCCTGCGCGGACTTGAACAGCGCGCGGTCGACCTGCCGTTCGACTTCTTGCTCGTCCAGGCCGTTGATGACGGCGATCTCGGAGACGATCAGGTACTTCGCCCTCTCGTACATCTTCTTCTCGCGAAAGGAGAGCGTCTTGCGCGACATGATGTAGTTCAGGCTCTTCAAGACGTCGGCGATGTCGTAGAGACGCCCGCTCTTCATCTTGTCGAGATTCTGTTTGTACCGCCCCTTCCAGTCACCCGACGCGGAGAACCGGTAGTCCGCCAGCCGCTTCATGAGCCCGGTGATGTCCTTGCGCTGCGTGAGCCGGCGCAAGCCGATCAAGTCGGTATTCCCTATCGGAACCATGACCTTCGAGTTGTTGGACAGAAGACGCAGGTGATAGAAGCTGCGAGGTCTGGTCGGCTCCGTTGCGAATCCCTCCCCGATCTTCTCGACCACGGAAACCCCATGGTTGGGATAGACAACCTTCTCTCCCACTCGGAATCCCACCACTATGTCCTCCTCAAATGTATTAAAGACCACGCCCGATTGTTGTGAAAACAAGGTCGCGGAGCCCACCATTATAGGGAAAACGGTGGAAATACTCAACCTGCAAGGGGTTGGACCGTCTCGTTATGTCCGCGAAAGCCTTTGTTCCAAGAGAATTGACCCCGGGCAGCGTCCGGCTCGCATCGCCGATCGGAGAGGCCGTTCGGGCCCGGACCGGGCTCGATGGAGGTTCGATCCGGTCGCCTTTGGAGACGCGAGCCCTAGCGGCTATGATCGTGATCCGCTGCCGGAGTGGCGGAATGGCAGACGCAGGGGACTCAAAATCCCCCGCTCCTCGCGGGCTTGAGGGTTCGACTCCCTCCTCCGGCACCACGGGAAAGTCAAGGGAACCAGAGTCGAGACTCGAGGCCTTCAGGCCCCTTTGCCTGATCGGGCCTCCCTCGATTCAGAGTCGGGCATCGGGCGAGGTCTCTGATCTCTCGACTCTCGACTAGTTTTCCTTCCAATCCTTGATATTGGATCGGGTCGGCTGCTGCGCATCGCCCACCTTGAAGTCCCCTGTGTTTGTCGTGTACGACACGTGCTCCCTCTGGTCCGCCGAGCTGGAGGAGGTCGGGCTGGTGGCGAAAATGGCGTTGGACACCACGGCGGCCCGGTCGCTCGCGCTGGGAAGACTGTTCCCGTTGGCATAGTACAGGTCGTACCGGCGCACGGCGCCTCCGGCGAGGTTGCAGGTCGAGGGAGGAGGACAACTCCCGCTCGAGCTACCTGCCGCGGGAGACTGCGTAAAGAAGATGATGTACTTGGAGACCGCCAGCGAGTCCGTGATCACCCGCTCGCCTAGCTTCGCGCTGGAAGTTCCCAGAATCAGATACCACCCCGCCGCCGGATTCGTTGTGACATTGGCGACGGAGGAGGTCGCGATCCGCAGCATTCCGGCCGTGGTCTCCGTCACCGTCTGCGTGTTGTTTTGATCTATGACGTAGTAGAACCTCTGATTGTAGGAGGTCGATCGGGTCGAAGGGTCGCAAACCGCGGTGACGTCATCTCGATCTCCCGTGCCGAACGCGATGCCGAGCATCGGCTGACCTCCCGAGGTCGAGCCCAGATAGATGACCGTCGGCCGGTAGTAAATGGGGAAGAACTGGGTCGAGCTCCCGCCAGGTTGGGGCGCCTGGAAGATGAGCATCGGGGTCAAGGCGCTGCCGTCCCCTTTCTGAAGCCTGGAGGACCAGCGGCTCGTCGGAGCCGTGGCGGCGATCTTGACGTCCCGCAGATCCAGTCGCCACATCTGTCCGAGCAGGTCGCCGAAATAGGCGAAATCGAGGAGGCCGTCGCCGTTCGGGTCGATGGCGGAAGGTTCCGAAGGAATGGAAGCGAAGTTGACTGCGACGTTACCCGAGCCGAAGTTGGCGACGCCGGACTTGACCTTGTAGAGCACGAAGCCGGTCTCCACGTCCACGATGTAGAACCAGTTGCCCCGGCGATTCTTGCGCTCCCGGTCGAACCCGCCGCCGAAGAGCGCCACGTGCCGCTCGTCCGTGCAGTTGCCCGAGCCGTCCCTGGCGACGCAGATGCGCCCGAGACCCGGCTTCGACCAGCTCTCTCCCATGTCGGGGTAACCGTTGGAATCGGCGTCGGTCGGATCCTGGATCTCCCAGAGCACCTTGGGCCAGGCCGAGGGACAGTTGGCGCCTTCATCGAGGCAGCCCGGAGCCGAATAGGATCCGACCGTCTCTGTGCCCGAGCCGTCCGACGGCTCCGGCTGAGTCACGTCCAGCGCGTACACCGAGGAGGCCGAGTTCTGGAAATCCGTCGTGGTCCCGGGCGGCGGACACGGAGTCTGTCCCTCGAAGGGAGAGCCTTCCCGCACCATCCCGACCAGAATCGAATGCCAGGCCCGGTTACTTGCCTTGGGCGTACCGTCGTGCTTAACGTCGATGTACATGTCGGCGGCCGATGGCGCGCCGTCCACGGTCCACTCGTTCGTCTTGTTCTGATTACCCAGGACATTCGTCAGCGGCCGGAAGACCTGCATGATGGCCCGGGGCGCGTAGGCGAAGAGCTCGGCCCCGGTCCCGAAGTCGTAGCAGTGAGCGAGCCCTCCCGTGCAGGCCGACGTGTCGCGGTCCCAGACTCCGACATCGAAGGCGTGCAGCGCGCCGTCGTTGGCTCCGGCGTAAAGGATCCGGCGGCGGTGCGAATGCTTGTTGAAGAAGTCCTGGTAGCCGTGCAGGTTCGTCGTGTTATAGAAGACGTTCTCCGGCTCCGCTATCAGCTGGGGGTTGGAATGGAAGATGTCTCCGAGCTTCAATGGCCCGGAAGGCGAATAGTAGTAATGCGGATCCTTCGGATCGCCGTAGACCGCGGATCCCTGGGCCGTCAAGAGCTCCTTGATCACGGAGTCGCGGTCTCCCCGGATGAAACGCGTCAACCGGCTCGCTGTCGTGTCGCTGATCGTGCACGGAGGCGGCGTGCATCCCGTCGTCCCGGAAGCTGGCGGGTTGCTCTGCGGCGTCAGCAACAGCTTGAGAAACAGCCAGTAGGTGGCCGACGTATTGACCAGGAACGGCTCCGAGATCTCCGGCACGGGCTCGGTGGCGGGCGCCGTGGCCCCATTGATCGGCAGCGTCCCCGGGAGCGTGCTCGAGGCGGCCACGGTCGAAGGCAGCGACCAGAGGATGCGCCGCCCGGAGTAGTTATAGACCGGAATCGGATGTCCCAGGGCCGGCAGGTCGTTGCTCGTATCCTGGTAGGTGGCGCCGCGGGTCATCGCCGCCCCCGCCATGAGATCGGGCACGCCGCTCGGGTTGCTCGGGGCCAGGGGCACCGCCGCCAGATTGATCTGGGCGTTCCACTGGAGCGTCGGATACTGGTTGCAGGGGGCATCGAGGATCACATTGTTCAGAGCATCGTTCGAGTCCCGGACCGTCGAGACACAATCAGTGCCGTCGAGGTTCTGCGAGCGCGTATCCGGCGCGACCGGAGAAGGATTGATCGCTCCATTGGAAAGCAGCTTGTAGCCGCGCAGCGCGCCGTCCCAGATGGAACGGGTCTTGCGCGCGTTGAACGTCGCCAGATAGGCCATCTGTCCGTTGCCGGCCGAGACGGAAGAGATCGTGGCCGATGAGAAGTCCTCGGTCGCCTCGTTCACCTTCGTCAGGATCGCGGCGAAGGCCGCCGACAGATCGGAAGCGACTTGAGCCGGGTCGGTGGAAGTGATCGGAAAGACCCCCGAGTGGGTCGCGTCTTCGGCGCCGGAGGTCTTCGCGATGCAATGCGCCTCCGTCGCTTGCGGCGTGCCCTCCGGCACCCCGAGCGAGATGACATAGACCGGGACGTGGTGCTGCTTCAGGCTGACGAGGTACTTGGAGGTCGCGTTCTGGTTGCAGTCGGGCCCGCAGGCCTGAAAGGTATCGGAGAGCAAAATGATGGCGCCCGTGCGGCAGGCCTTGTTCGGGTCATCCGAACGCACTCCGTTGACGAAACAGTCCTTCGCGCTGAAGTAACTGTCGGCGTTGGCGAACATCTTGTCTTCGGGAATGTGGGCGTCGTTGCTGCTCATGAGGACGACCTGGTCCTCCGGACCGGCGCCCGTGTGCACGACCGTCGGGCTGCAGAGGCCCGGATTTTCGTCGGGGGGATTCGAGCCGGCGTAGGTGCCGGTCGCTCCCGGTGCGTAGTGAATGACCGAGGACATCGGGCGCGTGAAACGCAGGACGCAGCCGGAGGAGTATTCCGGCGGTTGTGTGCAGGAGGTCAGCGAGCACGCGAGATCTGAATTGTAGTCCCGGGGGATGCCCACGGCCGGAAGGCTGTTCTGCACGAACCAGCCGCCGCAGTCCGAGTTCAAGATCCAGTCGCCGGTCTTCATGAAACCCATGTAGAGATTCGCGTCGGGGCCCGTCGTGAAGACGTTGGGGAAGGCGTCCGCCGTCGAGAGAGCGGCCGTGTACGTCAGCGTGACCGAGCCGGGGTTGCCGACCGGCGTATTCTGTGTCGTCCAGCTCGTCGGGCTTCCCGGAGGCGACCCCGTCTGGTAGTCCTTGACGACGCGGACGGTCAGTTGCCCGTAGGGCTGCCCGCCGTTGACCGGCATCAAGTGCACGGCGACGCGGTGAGACTTATCGATGATTTCGAACGCGTAGCCGACGCAGCTGTTGCCCGTGCACGTCGCGCCCGCGGGAACGTCCCCGAACCAGGGACCGACGAGAGTGGTCCCGGTGATGCCGAACGTCTCGGTGGTCCCGGTCGTCGAAAGGATGGGGCCGCCGCCGCTCGTGCCCCACTCCTCATACCTTCCGACCGCGACCTGGAACGTGTCGCCCGGATAGTCGTAGGCCGCCGCGGCGGTGGTTTCGTTGGACGTGAACCTGTAGCTCCAGGACTTATGGGAGACGCCCTCCTGGTGATAGGAGTACCAGGAGAAGCCGAAGTTGAAGCGGCCGGTGTACTGCTGCGCGACGCTGCGCATGGCGCCCTTGGCCAGTCCGAACTTGGAGATCGGGGAGTCCTGGTACTGGCCGTCGGGAGGGAGATTCGGCGGCGTTCCCTGGACGTAGGGGAGGTACTGCATGGAGTACGTGTTGGAGATGATGACCACAACGTTCGGAGGCGACGTTCCCTGCTTGAGCAGGTCCTTGTCGTCGGCGAGGCCAATGGACGCCACGGCGAGAACAGCCGCCACGAGGGCGATCCGGGCTGGGCGGTGGTCTCTCTTCGTTCGCATTTGGCGGGCTTACTGAACGTTGCTCAGGAACTGAGGATAGATGGCGATGTCGGCCCGGATGGTCTTGGACGCCTGGATGGAGGTCGCGCTCGCCGTCGAGGAGATCGTGAACAGCTTCTCGACTTTCTGCGGCGTGCCGTAGTTGGTGCCCTGTGCAAGAACGGGGTCGCCATGCAGGATCTGATGGCCGATCATGAGCGGCCGCGTGATCGTGACCTGAATGTCACCGGACCCCGAGCCGGCGTAATTACTCGAGACGCCGACCGGCATCTGCCCTCCAACGAAGTTGATGTCCGTCCGGAGCTTCGCGGCGCTGTACCCGACACCCGAGTCCGCGGCATAGAAGACCTTAGAGACCTTCGTCTCGTTGCCCGAGAGGGTCAGGTCCATCGAAGTGGCGAGCATGGTCGCGAGACCCGCCACCGTGACGATCAGCAGCACGAAGATCGCGAGGAAGAGAATGAAGCCCTCTTCGCGGCGGCCGCCCCGGGCGCGGCGACGACGGAGTGATGTCACTGGTAGTTCCTCAGGGAAACGGCCAGAGACTGCACCCGGCGGCGGTAAGGCCTTCCGGTGATCGAAGGATCGGATATGGATTTGGCTGTTGAATCGAGCGTCACGACTCCGGCTGCTCCGGGCCCGGAATACTTCAGCTCCGGATCCCGCGACTTGACCACGAGCGAGATCCAGAGAGCGCGCAGAAGCGGCTTGGCCGGGTCGGGGTCAGTCACCATCGGGTCCAGGAACGCGTTGACGGCGCTGGCTCGGGGCAGCGAGGTGGCGGGAGTCCCCAGCGAGGCATCGATTTCGCCGGCGACGTTGCCCATCCATTCGTCTCTGCTCGCGGCGGTCACGTCCACGCGAACCGGGTCCGCCCCGCCGTCTGGAGTCGAGCCGTCCGCGCCGTCCACGCCGTAGGCGATCTGGAAGTCTTCGACCTCGTCTACGAGAGGTTGGACGTCGTAGTTCCCCGAGGAGGGGTCGAAGGTGGCCATGGCCAGGCTCGGATGCGTGTCGCCGGACACCGCCGCCGTCCCCTCGTCCACGAAGAAGAGGATGTCGTCCAACGCGCCGCAGACGAAGGGGACCGAGAGAGCGGGCGCGCCCCCGGCCGCCGTGGCATTGAACACCCTGGCTCCGGGGTCGGAGGGATTCAACGAGAACGTGAACGTCGAGACCGGGCCGGACGACTCGTATGTGTACCAGGTGCCGGAGCTGTTGGCGTTGACGAGGCCGACGTAGTAAAGCGGAACGAGATAGGTCTTGCCGGACACGGTCACGGACTGCGTGGAAGAGTCCCCCACGACCAGATAGAAGGGGCGCGTCTTCGTCGCGATCGACGGCTTCTGGCCTGAGGGATAATTGACGACACCGTTGAAGGCGGTGGACCGGACAATGATCGTCATTTGAGAAGTCCCGTCGCAACTGCCCGAGCAGGTCACATCGCCGCTCGTGAGCGTGTACTTGTCTCCCAGAATGATTCCCCGGACTTCCACGACGTCGGTTCCCTCGCGGATGATGTGTCCCGTGCCCCCAATGTCCTTGACCGTCTTGCCCGACGGGGCGTTGTCGTAGACCGGCAGGACCGCGTTTCCGTAGTAGAGCTGCCCGACTCGCGCCTGGCGGATGAACCGGGCGACTTCGTAGATCCCGCCGCGCGAGGACTGCTGGGCCTGGGCGACGTTGGACTCCTGCTTGGTCAGACGGTTGGAGGAATCGAGCAGAGAATACAGGCCCAGGCTCACCGGGGCCATCACGGCCAGAGTCACCACAGCCTCGATGAGCGTGAAGCCGCGCTCGGACCTGCTAGCTTCCATCGCGGTACCCCACGAATACGGACTGTCGCGTCTGCCGCAGTCCCGGAAAGGGTCCCGTCGTCGCCCTGACGGTCACAGTCACGAGCTTGACGGCGTAGGCCGGGGGCGGCGGGGGTGGAGGGGGGGTCGGCGTTGGAGGAGGGATCGGGGGTGGAGGCTCCGTGACCTGGGTCGTCAAGTCCGCAGCGAATTCCTCCACGGTGTAAGTGCGGGTATAGGGATAGACATACCAGCCGTTTTGACCCAACGCCGGACAACCTGGGAACGAGGGCGACGGACAAACGGCCCCGGTGGACGGATTGTACCCCGAAGGAAGGTCGTTGGGGAAAGTCGCCGAGCTCGCTCCGACAGGGACGGCAAGCCTCGCGTCGGTGGCCGGGTATCCGATCACCTCCTCGAGCTTCTCCCGGGCGAGGGTGTTGGCGCTGGCGAGCTGATTGGAGGAGGCGCCCGTCTTGACCGAACTCGCGAAGAGCGGCGCGATCGCGAGCAGGCCGAAGGAGAGAAGGAGCATCGCCAGCATTACCTCGATCAACGTCATGCCGCGCTCGCCGCCGCGTGCTCCGCCGCGACTCATTGCCAGGACCAGCTTCCGGAGACGTACCCCTTTCCGGCCGCGTACCTGTCCACTCGTGTGCCGCTCGCGATCGCGCTCGAGATCGTGACGCGGAGGAAGTTCTTGCCCGTCACGTCTGCGAAATAGATGCCGCGGCCGTACGGCGCGGTCGCCTGCGGCAATCCCGAGTTGCTGTTCTGCGGCGCGGCGACCCCCCCCGTCGGCAGAAAGATGATCCGGTGGGTCAGATCCGCGTTGACCACCCCGTTGACCGCGTAACCGTCGAAGACGGCGCTGGCCGCCAGATCGTCCTTCGAGCCGCCGTAGCTCCAGAGATGGACGTGCGTGTCCAGGTCCACGGTGCTCAGGATCGGCTCGGCGGTCTCCCGCGTGCCGTTGCCGTCGTCGGCGGAGGGCGCGGTCAGGTCCGCCTTGTCGCGAAAGATCTGCAGGCGGATCCCGTTGACCGCGTTCTTGCTGACGATGACGACGACGTTGACGCCTGTCTTGACCGCGTGCAGTCGCGCCGCGGCGAGCGTGGCCTGAATCGTGTTGATGGCACCGACCCCTTCAGCCCGCCGGATCATCGTCCCCGCGAACGGGACGGCCACGAGAGCGCCCATGGCCACCAGACTGGCCACGACCATGTTCTCGACGATCCCGAACCCGCGGCACGAATGGGACCGGGTCATCACGTTTCGCCTTCTTCCTTCCTTCGAAGCCTTCCGTCCGCGCGCCGCCGGGTCAGATTCAGCCGCGTCATCGCGATGACAGAATGCCGTCAGTCTCCGAACTCCTCCTGGTGCGATCGCGCTCAGATTAGAGGTTTGGAAGGGTCCCGGCTACTGGTCAGCCGTTCAAGAGAGGAACAGGGGGGACCTGTACGAAGGAGCTGTTCGGATGGACGGGAGGAGAAGTTGATGATTGTCGAATGACGATTGGGCCGCTACCAGATCTCAAATCGTCAATCATCAATCGACGATGTCAATGTTCCAGTCCGTACTCCTTGATCTTGTTGTAGATGGTCTTCAGGGAGAGCTTCAGGAGCTCGGCCGTCTTCCTCTTGTTTCCGCGGGCGAACTTGAGCGTCTTCAGGATCAGCCGGCGTTCCACGTCCGCGAGGGAGTCTCCGACGGCGATTCGCACCACGGGCGCCTTCTTGCGGCGCAGGCGACGGGAGGCCGGAGGGCGGCCGAGCACGGAGGTCACTATCGTGGCGCCGATCGCGGGACCCTCGGCGACCGAGGCGGCCCGCTCGACCACGCTCTTCAACTCCTCCACGTTGCCCGGCCAGGCGTGGGCGAACAACGAGTCCATTGCCTCGGCGTCGAATGCCAGAGCGCCGTCGATGTCATGCAGGAACCGGCGCGCGAGCAACTCCACGTCTCCCCCGCGTTCGCGCAGAGGAGGAAGGTGAATCACGTGGTCCTCGAGAGCCGCGAGGAGCTCGGGCAGAAGGAGTCCCGCTTCCCGGGCCTGGCGCGGATCCTGATCCGTCGAAAGGAGGATCCTGCGACCCCACGGACGCTCCAGCTCGATCAGGAGCTCTCGCTGCTGCTGCAACGGCACGCTCTCGATGCCGGCCACGAAGAGCGTTCCGCGGTCACTCGAGTCCGCCGGGAGCGCCTGTCCGAACGGCACGGTCCAGAGTGGCTCGGATCCCCGGCGAGACAGGTGGTGCAGCGCGCGCGCCGCGGCCTCCTTTTCCGTCCCCGCTTCCCCCGTCAGCAGCACCGGAGCGTCGGCCGACGCCTCCCTCTCGATCGCCGCGAGCGCCGCCGTCCATCGAGGCGACTGGCCGGCAAGGGAAGCCGCGATCTCGGATCGCGCCAGGCGCAATCGCAACTCTTCAATCCGTCCTTCCCTCTCCCTACGGGCCTGGAGCCTCGAGCGCAGAAGGGCGACGCGGGAGGGCGAGACGGGCCTCCACAGGAAATCGTGCGCTCCCCAGGTCATCGCGCGCACGCCCTCTTCCAGCCTCGCCGAGTCGGTCAGCGCATAGAGAGCGCGGCGTGGATCGAGCCGCAGGGTCTCGTCGAAGAACCCAACGACCTCTCCCTCGGGGAAGTCGACGGCCGCGACGACGGCATCGGGAAGGAAGTCGGAGAGCTGCCGCCCGGCTTCCGCCAGGGTCGTCACCCCGCGAACCTGATCGCCAGCACCGGCGAAGGCGCGGCGCAAGGCGTCACGGGATTCAGGATCAGGATCGACGAGAAGGACCTTCATGTCAGTAATACCTCATGATTCTAGCACCGCGGCACCGCTCGATCGGGGCCGCAGGGCGCCGGCACGAGTTGTGAGTTCCGGTCTTGGGTCGAGACGATTTCGGCCCCGTTCCTGATTCACAACTCGTCACCTACGCCTTGCCGCCGAGCTTGATCCCCAGGGAGGGCCACAACTCATCCACCCTCTTCTTCACGTCCGCGGCCATCACGATCTCGTCGGGCCAGCGGCGCTCGAAGCCTTCTTCCTTCCACTTGCGTGTTGCGTCGATTCCCATCTTGCTCCCGTAGCAGGGGAGGCGCGCGGAAAAGTCGAGCTCATCGACGGGCCCATGCACGAACTCGATGTCCCGCTCGGGATCGATCGCCGTCAAGACGCGCCACAGAAGCTCCGGACGGTTGCGCAGATCCACGTCTCTGTCCACGACGACGATCGTCTTGGAGAACATCATCTGCCCCGTCCCCCAGATCGCGTGCATCGTCTTGCGCGCGTGCCCGGGAAAGCGCTTGTCGATCGACACGATCATCAGGTTATGGAAGATGCCTTCGACCGGCAGGAACATGTCCACAATCTCCGGGATGGTCTTCTTGACCAGCGGTAGAAAGAGGCGCTCGACCGCTTCGCCGAGAAATCCATCCTCCATGGGCGGACGTCCCACGATCGTCGTCAAATAGACCGGAGACCGGCGGCGCGTCGCGGCCGTGACGTGGAAGACGGGAAAGTCGTCGTCGAGCGAGTAGAACCCGGTGTGATCCCCGAAGGGTCCCTCCCGCCGCCTCTCCCCCGGCTCGACGAATCCCTCGAGCACGATCTCGGCCTCGGCCGGAACCAGGAGATCCACGGTCTTGGCGGCAACGAGAGGCACGGCTTCTCCTCGCAGGAATCCGGCGAAGAGAAACTCCGAGAGGCCCGGTGGAAGAGGGGCGACTCCGGAGAAAACAGTGGCGGGGTCGCACCCGATCGCCGCGGCAACTTCCATCCTGCGCCCCTGCCTCTCGTAACCTCTGGCCTGGCCGGCGCCGTCCTTGTGCTTCTGCCAGTGCATGCCCGTCGTTCTGCGGTCGTAGACCTGCATGCGGTAGACGCCGACATTCGTCTTGCCGGAAGCCGGATCGCGCGTGACGACGAGCGGCATCGTGATGAACGGCCCGCCGTCCTGGGGCCAGCAGGTCAGGACCGGAAGGCTGGCCAGATCCACCGAGTCGCCAGTCTCGACGACCTCCTGGCAGGGCGCCGACCGGACCGTTTTCGGAAAGACCGCGGCCAGCTCGGTGACCCTGGGGATCGCCTTCAGCTTCTCGAGCAGCCCCTCGGGGGGCTTTGGATCCAGGAAGAACTCGAGTCTCTCGTTCCACTCCTCGTAGGACGAGATCTGGAGAGCCGCGAGCATGCGCCGGCGGGACGCGAACAGATTGATGGCCACCGGCATCGTCGCTCCCGACACGTTTTCAAAAAGCAGCGCGGGACCCTCCCCCTTGACAGCGCGGTCGGCGATCTCGGCGATCTCCAGGAGCGGCGAGACCTCGCGGCGGACGCGGACGAGCTCGCCCCGCGCCTCCAGGGCCTCGATGAAGTCCGACAGGTCCTTGTAAGCCATGTTGGGTCAGGCTTCGAGCGTAGACCTTCTATCATGGAGGCATGCGGGCCTCCCAGGTTCTGGTTTCCACTGGGAGACAGCGGGCACCCTTGATCGAAGAGGATGAATGGCGGAATATTCGATTTCGGGGGTTCGTTTGCGCCCGAGGATGCTCTCCTTCCTGTTTGGCCTGGTTCTGCTTGCCTCCGCGAGCGCGCCCGCGCGCGCCGAGAGCCCGACGCCACTCTTTCCGGACCTGGAGATGGCCGGTGCCGACGGCGGGTCGATTCGCCTGTCCCAGTTGAGGGGCAACGTCATCCTCTTGAACGTCTGGGCGACCTGGTGCGGCCCGTGCCGGCTGGAGCTGCCCATCGTCCAGCGCATGTACGACAAATACAGCGATCGCAACTTCGTCGTGCTGGCCGTCAACGTGGATGCGGACCGCAAGAGGATCGACCCCTTCATGAAGCGCAACAACATTTCGCTTCCTGTCTACTACGCCTCCCCCGAGGACGCGGGGCAGATGACGGCCGCGGGGATCCCTTCGACCTTCATCCTCGGGCCCGACCGGAAACTGCTCGACTACATGGTCGGTTACTCAGCTCAGGCCGAAGAGCGCTGGAAGCAGGTCATCGAAAAGCGCCTCAAGGCCAGGAAAACCCGCTGAGGAGCTTCCCAGTCATGAACAGACCTCGAATCGCTTTCGCGCTTTTCGTCCTCTTTTCCCTGCTCTGCGCGCCGGTCTGTTTCGCGCAGGTCCGCTCGGGAACGGTCGAGATCTCCCCATTCGCCGGCTATCTCTTCGGAGGCCGGTTCCAGCGCGGAACTCTGGCTATTTTCGATTCCAAGGTGGACGTGGATAACCATGCGACCTACGGCGCTCGACTGGGATGGAACCTCACGAGCAAGGTGGAGATCGAGGCGCAGGCCTCCCGCACCGAAACCGCCTTCGTGACACCGGGCAGCCGCGAGCTCTTCGGAACCTCCGAAAAGCGGCTGGGAGATCTCCGGATTGACTATCTTCTGGGCTACGGGACCTTCAACTTCGGGCACGGGCGCGCGGTCCCGTACGTCACGCTCGGGATGGGGGCGGCCCGCTTCGACGCGGACGTCTGCCGCGACGTCGTGACCATCCCGGAGAATCCGTGCGTCAATCCCGATCGGGATACCCGCTTCACGGCGAGCGTCGGCGTGGGTCTCAAGACCTTCGTCATGCCGCACTTCGGTCTCCGTTTCGACGGCCGGTACTACGCGACTTCCGTGCGCAATTCCCGGGATCGGTGCGACACGTTCCGTTGCAGCGGCAACCGCACCGACTGGTTGAGCAACGGCGACGTCACAGGCGGATTGCTCTTCGCCTTCTAAGACTGAAGGATTGCCAGAGTGAAGATTGAAGATTGACCAACCCGTCCATCGTCAATCTTTCAATCGTCAATCCCATCTGATTCTCCGTGCGCCGTCGGGCAACGTCTCGATGGCCACGTCGACGGTCGGTGGAAGCAGTTTCCGGACCGCTTGACCGGGCCATTCCACGACGATCGGAGCGCCGGCGACGGATCCGGGCAAGCCGAGAACTTCGAGATCTTCGCTCCGATCCCTCAGTCGGTAGAGATCCAGATGGCGTAGACGGATCGTGCCGTCGCCGCCGGCGTACTCGTGCAGGATGGCGAAGGTCGGAGAGGCCACCTCTCGGGACACGGCGCCCAGGCCGCGCGCCAGCCCCCGCGCCAGACACGTCTTGCCCGCGCCGAGGTCCCCGATGAGGTACACGACGTCGTCCGGCGACAGGTCCGCGGCCAGACTCTCGCCGAACGCTTCTGTCTCCTCCTCGCTGCGCGTCACCGCAAGTCGTTCCAATCGTCTCCCGCTTCCTGTCTCCCTTCTGGCGTCTCGCTTCGCAAGGCCTTGCGCGCGCGCGGCAGCGCTTCGGCGAGTTCGCCGGCCAGAAGTCCCGCGTCACCGAGTCTCTCTTCGAGGCGCTCGCCCGCCGAGCCGTGCAGATAGGCGGCGGCGATCGCGGCGTGCTCCGCCTCGAGTCCGCCGGCGAGAAGAGCGCCGATGGCCCCGGCGAGGACGTCGCCCGATCCGGCCGTGGACATCAGAGGAGTGCCTGTCGGATTGAGCGTCGCCCTCCCCGACGGAGAGCATGTCAGGCTCCCCGCCCCCTTCAAGAGCACGACCGCGCGGCTCGACCGCGAGAGCCTTCTCGCCGCGGCCAGGCGGTCCTTCTGCACCTCCTTTCCCGTCGTTTCGAGCAGGCGAGCGGCCTCTCCGGGGTGAGGAGTGAGAACGGTCTGGCCACGGCGCCGGGAGAAGGCACCGGGACGTCCGGCGAAGGCGTTCAAGGCGTCCGCGTCGCAGACGAGAGGACACCTCGCGGAGAGAAGCTTCTCCAGGAGCGCGACCGTCCCCTTCTGCGTTCCAAGGCCGGGGCCGGCCACGGCCGCGTCGAAGTCCCTCAGGGACTCGATCAGGTCCTCCGAGTCTTGGCCGGCGAGCGTTCCGTTTTCTTCCGAGAGGCCTCGTGTCATCGCCTCGGGGAGAGCGGAGACGATGATGGACTCGATGGAGACGGGGCAAAACACCGTCACGAGCCCGGCTCCGCCCCGCAGCGCGCCACGGGCCGTCAGGACGGCAGCTCCCGATTTTCCGCGCGAGCCGGCGATGACCGCCAGGCGCCCGAAGTCGGCCTTGTGCGAGTCCATCGCGCGGGGCGGAAGCCATCCGCGGACATCCGCCGCCTCGGCGACGGCGAGAGGCTCCCGACCGGCAGGGAGCGCTCGCCGCGGGATTCCGATGTCATGGACGACAATCCGGCCGCAGAAGCCCCGCGCCGGCCAGAAGACATGGGCGTGCTTGAGCGCGGCGAAAGCCACCGTCAGCGTTGCCCTAACGGAAGGCCCGAGCAACTGTCCCGTGTCCGCCGACAGGCCCGATGGAAGGTCCGCCGCCACGACGGGCCGGCCGGCCGAGTTGATCGAGAAAACGGCGCGAGCGGCCCTTCCCGAGAGGGCCCTTGTAAGCCCCGTGCCGAAGAGAGCGTCCACGACCGCGTCGGACGCCCCGAGCCTCCGCCCGAAGGCGGCCATCGCGCCACGGCGCGACAGCGGTGTCAGCTCCAACCCGGCCTCGCGCGCCCGCGAGGCGTTTTCCGCGGCATCCCCGCGGTAGGAGTCCGGATCCGAGAGCGTGAAGACCGAGACGGAGATGCCGCGGCCGGAGAGCAGCCGGGCCGCCGCGAGGCCGTCCCCTCCGTTGTTGCCGGGGCCGCAAACGGCGACCACGTTTCTTGAGTCCGGGAACGCGGCGAGGAGCTCCGTGGCCAGTCCTTCCGCGGCGTTCTCCATCAGGCGGGCCGAGGGAATTCCGCCGCGGATCGCCGACGCGTCGGCCGCGCGCATCCGCCGCGCGTCCAGGACCGGGATCACGAGACCTCCGCGAGAGATCGGAGCAGGCGGGCCGTCGCGCGAGGATAATCGGGTCCCCGAGAGTCCCGCCGCGCGAGGTCACGCCGCAGACGATCCAGGTCTTCCGGGCGGTCCACGTCGTAGGCCGGCTCCAGCACAGCGGCCTCCAGCCCGAGCGAGGCAAACCGCTTACGGGTGGCGGAGAGAACGAAAGACGTGGACCACGGGATTTCCGAAAAAACCTGGCGGACGGGAATGCCGGCCGCCAGTCCGATCGCACAGTAGCCCCCGTCCTCCGCGGGGATGACTGTGGCCTCGCTTCCAAGAGAGAGCCGGGTGAAGGTCTCTTCGATCTGCCTCTTCTCCAGCGCCGGGTGATCCGACCCGACGGCGACGGCGAACGGCGCCCCCCGGGAGAACTCCCGCTCGAACGCCGCGGCGAGCCGCTCTCCCAGGTCTCCGGGCGCCTGCTTCTGCCGCCGCCAGGGAGCCGGAAAGAGCGTGGCCAGGGCCGGATCGTCGGGGTCGGGCTCTGCCTCGAGCGCGCAGCCCCAGCGTCCGGGCTCCATGTAAATCGCCGCCGCGTCCTCCAGAAAAGCCAGATAGAGGTTGAGCGCTTCCGGCTCCGAGAGCGGCGGCACGAGCCGCGTCTTGACCTTCCCTGGCTTCGGCGTGCGGGCAAACAGAAGGAGGCTGGGTAGGGTGCGTTCCACGAGGGGGATTATCCCCCGGGAGAATTGATGATTGCCGTGGACTCAGGATCGAATCTCACTCGTCAATCGACAATCGCCTATCGATCAACTCTTGGCTTTGGTCTCCTTCGGCAGCAGGGACACGAAGAGATTCTTCTGGTAGTACGAGACGAGGCTGGAGATGCCGTCCCGGACCGCAAAGGAGAGCCGCTGGGCGCCCGGCGACACTGTCATCGTGAAGTCGTAGTACCAGTCCTTGTGCTGCGCCTTGTCGAGGTCCTTGGTGGGCACCGTGACCACCTGCCGCTGGATGGCCAGGTCCGACTGCTTCTCCGCGGCGTCCCGGGCCACGACGTAGACGAAGAACGTCGCCTCGTAGTGATCTCCAACGGGCACGAGCCCGAGCTTGCCGATGGGAACGGCGATACGGACGGGAACCGCGAAATTCTCACGGTCGTAGGGCTGCTGCGTTCCCATCGATACGCTGATGCCGAGAGGATTCTCGTCGCGCGGATAGAAAAGACTCGCCACAACCGATTCCGCGGTCCGGGTCTCAATCGTTTTTTCGAGGAAGCCCTTGCGCGAGCGGACCGTCAGGCCCTTGCGCTTGACGCGCACTTCCACCGAGTGCGGCTTGTCCACGGCCGAGCGTGTCGCCCTGTAGCCGATCGAATAGAAATTCGAGAAGTCCCTGGAAAGCTCTTCCAGGTTCTTCTTCCAGTCGTTGGTGTTGATGGCCGCGACGCCTCCCGTCTCTTCGGCCAAGAGGCGAAGGGGAGCCTGGGTGTTCATGCGCATGGTGAAGTCGCTCGGCCGCGTCTCGAAGGAACGGTTCTCCGCCGAGATGAGGGAATCGGCCGTCAGCCCCGAAGCGTCGAGCGGCCAGATCGTGACTCCATGCGCGTTGGCGGCCCGGATGATCCCCGCGTATCTGGTGTTCATGTCGAACTCGAACTGCTCGAGCGTGGAGCCGCCGGCCTGATCCTTGAACTTGCGTTGAATCTGATCGTAGAGCTCGGCTCCCGCAGTCGCGGGCAGACCCTCGGAGACGTAGACGAGGACCTTGCGCCCCTCGACCCCCGCCAGGCCGTTCATCGTGTTCTTCAGAGCATCCACGGTGAACTCGAGGTCGTTGCGCAGCGAGCGGCTGTAGCTCCGCGCGATCGTCAACGCGCTGTCCGCTGACTGGGACTCGTCGATCTGATGCAGGGCGTCGCGGCGCTCTCCAGCCAGAGTCGTGCCGCCGCCGGTCTCATGCTCGATCTCGTCGAGAGTCGCGACGATCTCGCTGGCCTCGGAGGTGAACTTGCGCCGGACCTTCAAGGACCGGTTATAGGACACGACCATCCCCTCCGCGCGCGCGCCGATCGTCGTCCTGACGAACTCTTCCAGGCTCTTGAACATCCGGTTGCGGTTCTGCGGCTGGATGTTCAGGTTGTCGATGAAGAGGACGTACTTCGCTTTCAGTTCCGCCGGGATCTCTGCTTTGGCCTCGGGGGAATCGAGACCGACGACCTTGCCGTCATCCAGGAGCACCTTGCCGCCGGACACCGCGTAGAAATTCGAGATCTTCTGCGGCGTTCCGTCCTGATAGACCTCGAAGTCGTCCCGCGTCAGACCGGGCACCCGGTTCCCCTTCGAGTCGGTGACCACCACGTCGACGTTGGTCACAGAGACTTCGACCTTCTCGGCAACGGGCGGGAAAGGCTTCTGGTCCGGCGGCTTTTGAGCCGCCAGAGGAGAGGCCGCGAGCAGGACGGCGATGAGTCCGATTCTCTTCAAAGGATCCTCCTGCAGGCAGCCAAGCCTCCCGCCCGCCAGAATATTCCCCGGCGGGCCATCCCCCGCTGGGGGAGATGCCCTCGAGCGAGGCGTCCGGAAAAAACACTGTTGCTTTGTCGGAGAGAATTCAACAGAATTCCGCACTCCGGGGCGGGCCTCCCGGTCGGCAAACGAAAGAAGGAGCACCAAGAAGAATGCGGAGTCCACGCGTGGCCGTGGCGGCCTTGGTCCTGCTGGGAGCAGCCGGACTGTCCGGGTGCAACAAGATCAAGGCACGGCAGGAAATCAAGAAGGGCAACGAATTCTTCAAGGCGACGCAATACCAGGCCGCTCTCGCCAACTACCAGGAGGCCCAGCGTCTCGATCCCGGCGAGAAGAAACTCGAAAAGTTCATCGGCGAAACCTACATGGCCATGTACCAGCCGGGCTCCAAGCACCCCAAGGACCTGGAGTTCGCCAACAACGCCATCAAGCGCCTCCAGAGCTACCTCGCCGTCTACCCCAACGACAAGAAGGTCCGCGAGTACCTGGTGTCCATGTACCTGGCGCTCGACCGCTACGACGACGCCATCGGGTTCTACCAGGACCTCTTGAAGAGCGATCCCAAGGACATCAAGGCGATGACGTCTCTGGCCGCCATGTATTTCAAGAAAGGGGACTTCCAGAGCGGCCTCGATTGGGAGAAGAAACGGGCGGCCCTCGAGCCCAACAATCCCGAGCCTTATGTGATGATCGGCGTGCAGGCCTGGGACCGGTCCTATCACTACCCGGATATTCCTCCCGATGTCCGCGCGAAGATCATCGGCGACGGCATGGACGCGCTGCAAACGGCGCTCAAGATGAAGCCGGACAATTTCGACGCGCTGACCTACATGAACCTGCTCTACCGCGAAAGAGCGAAGATCGAGACCGACGACGCTAAGAAGCAGGAGGATGTCGCGATGGCCGACAAGTACCGGGAGCAGGCACTCGAATTGCGTAAGAAGAGTCTCGCGACGACCCCGACGCCGGCACCGGCCAAGTAGAAGTGGTGTCCTAGGGGGTCGGGAGGATAGAGCATGTTCGAAGACGCGCTGATCGAATCCTCGCGCCGCAAGGGAGACTCGCGGAAGGCCACAACGCTGCCCATCTCCATCGCAATTCACGGCATCGTGATCGGCATCGCGCTCGGAGCCTCCATCTGGTTCGTCGAGGACGTGCCGGAGCCGCCCATCCCGGTGACCTTCTACGCCGCCGCGCCCCCGCCACCGCCTCCGCCACCTCCGGCGGCTCCCAAGGCCCCCCAGCCCAAGACTCCGGAAGTCCAGAAGCAGGTGCCGGTCAGGCCCATGGAAATGGTCGCGCCGACGATCATCCCGGAGAACATCCCGAAACCCCTTGCCGCTCCCGAACCGGAGGCTCCGTCGGGCGTGGAGGGGGGGGTCGAGGGCGGAGTCGAGGGAGGGGTTCCGGGCGGTGTGCTCGGAGGAGTGAAGGGCGGCACGGGGCCCGGGACCGGCGAAGGCGAGCCGCTGCGCGTCGGAGGCGAGGTCAAGGCGCCGGTTTTGACCAACCGCGTCGAGCCGGGCTACCCTGAGGCGGCCCGCAAGGCCCGCATGGAAGGGGTCGTCATTCTCGAGGCCATCATCACCGCCTCGGGAAGCGTCGAGGACGTCAAGGTCTTGAAGTCGGTCAATCCACTCCTCGACGCTTCGGCCGTCCGGGCCGTGCAACAGTGGAGATACAGGCCCGCCACCCTGAACGGGCGGGCCGTACGCGTGTACCTGACCGTGACCGTGACATTCAACTTGCACTAGACTTAGTTTGAGGGAGCGGGAATCCCGGAGCAGCCCGGCATGAGAATTAGGATAAGGAGCGCTTCATGAGTTTTAACCCTGTCGATCTCTGGAATACGATGACGCCTCTCGCCAAGGGCGTGTGCGTCCTGCTGATCTTGATGTCCATCTACTCCCTGACCGTGGCGGTCGAGCGGTTCATCTACTACAACAAGGCGAAGAAGCAGTCGCTCGCCTTCGCGACGCTCGTCACGGGTTACTTGAAAAAGGACCAGCTGCAGGAGGCGATCGACTCCTCGAAGAAGTTCAAGAACAGCCATCTGGCCCGCGTCGTCTCGGCCGGGCTCTACGAATTCACGCACGACCTGACGACGGGCACTGCGGACGTGCCCGGGCACGATCCGATCGAAGCCGCCGAGCGAGCGATCGAGCGGGAGGCGCTCATCACCACGGCGGACATGAAGAAGGGGCTCGCGGGGCTCGCCACGATTGGAACGACCGCTCCCTTCATCGGCCTCTTCGGGACGGTCATCGGGATCATCAACGCCTTCCGCGGCATGGCGCTGACCGGCTCGGGCGGCATCGCGGCCGTTTCGACGGGCATCGCCGAGGCCTTGATCACCACGGCCCTCGGTCTCTTCGTCGCGATCCCGGCGGTGTGGCTCTTCAACATCTTCATGAACAAGATCGAGCGTTTCCAGGTCGAGATGTCCAACTCGGCCTCGACCCTCCTCGACTATTTCATCAAGCGGCGCGGGGCCGGCGTCAAGATCGGCGTTCGGGCTTCCTAGGCGACAGAGGGAGGGCCAGACCAATGTCGATGGGAGGCGCGAGCAGCCGGGACAAGCTCCAGAGCGACATCAACGTCACGCCCCTGGTGGACGTCTGCCTGGTGCTTCTCATCATTTTCATGGTCGTCACCCCGCTCCTTCAAAAGGGGATCGCCGTGCAGCTCCCCGTGACCGACAACCCCGACAAGAAGCCCGAGAACGCCAGCCAGAAGCTCCTCACGGTGGGCTGGGCCACGCCTCCGGCGTACTACTTCGAGGCGGACAAGCTCTCCAAGGCAGACATCCAGAAGCGGTTGGACGAGCTCTACCAGAGGTCGCCCAACGCGGACATCATCATCAAGGCGGACCAGCGCTTGAAGTACGGCAACGTCAAGGAAGTCATGAAGATGGCCAAGGACGCGGGCTTTCAGAACGTCGGCCTGATCGCGGACAAGAAGCAGAAGAGCGCGGCGAAGAGCTGACGCGCCCGACTGGGATAACAGGAGAAACCAGATATGGTTCCCGGCGGCGGACCCGGCGACTACAAGAGCGACATCAACATCACGCCGCTCGTGGACATCGTGCTGGTGCTGCTGATCATCTTCATGGTCATCACGCCCCTCCTGCAGATGGGCTACGACGTCAAGGTCCCGCCCAAGGCCACCGTGGACCAGCCGCAGACCACGATCGACCAGGTGATCGTCTCGCTGACCCCGCAGAATCAGATTTTCCTGAACAAGCAGCAGGTCACCGCCCCTCAGCTCGCCCAGCAATTGGGCGACATCCTGAAGAACCGCCGCGACAAGACGGTTTTCTTCTCCGGAGACGATGCCTCCAGCTACGGCGAGGTCATCAAGGTCATGGACATCGTCCGCAACTCCGGAGCCAAGAACCTGGGGATCGTTCTCGAGACCGTCCCGATCCAATAAGACCCGGTGATTCGTCATGAGGGCCGAGAAGCCTGCTCTGCCTTAATCACAAATCACCAATCACAAATCACAAATTCCTGATAATCTCCCCCGCCGAATTCACCTGAGGAGGAGAGGAGTCTCATGCCATACGCCAATGCCTTGCCCCTCGTCCTGATCTTCTCCGTCGGCTCGCTCTTCGTGGCCTGGTGGCTGGCCCGATGGGTCCTGAAGAAAGACACCGGCACCGCGGCCATGCAACAGATCTCCAACGCCATCAAGGAGGGGGCTGAGGCCTTTCTCCGGCGCCAGAACGGCACGATCACGATGCTGGCGCTGCTGCTCGCGGTCCTGATCTTCCTGCTCTACGGGTTCGTCCGGTCCCACCAGAGCTTCGACCCGGTGCCGACGGCCCTCCGGCTCGCCTTCTGGACCACCCTCTCCTTTGTCCTGGGGGCGAGCTGCTCGGTCTTCGCCGGCTACGTCGGCATGTGGATCTCGATCCGGTCGAACATCCGCACGGCCTCCGCCGCCCGCACCTCCTTGAACGACGCTCTCCGCATCTCGCTGCGAGGAGGCGCGGTCTCGGGGCTTCTCGTCGTCTCCATGTCGCTCTTCGGCGTGGGCGGCCTCTACTGGCTCGTCCGGCACTTCACGGACGTCCCGCCCGATCGGATCCCGCTGCTCATCGTGGGTTACGGCTTCGGCGCCTCCTTCGTGGCCCTCTTCGCCCAGCTGGGAGGGGGCATCTACACGAAGGCCGCCGACGTCGGGGCCGACCTCGTCGGGAAGGTCGAGGCGGGCATCCCCGAGGACGACCCGCGCAACCCCGCGGTCATCGCGGACCTGGTCGGGGACAACGTGGGCGATTGCGCGGGGCGCGGAGCCGACCTCTTCGAATCCACGGCGGCGGAGAACATCGGCGCGATGATCCTCGGAGCGACGCTCGCGGCGTCGCTCGGAGACAAGGGGATGGGCTTCTCGGCCGGCGTCGTGGGGGTGATGCTCTTCCCTCTCGTCGCTCGCGCGTTCGGCCTTCTCGCCTCGATCGTCGGCATCCTCATGGTCAGGACCCGGGAAGACCGGGACCCGATGCAGGCCTTGAACCGCGGCTACTACATTGCCGCGATCCTCGCGATCGGCGGGTTCTTCCTGGCCACGAAGTGGCTCCTCGCCAACGACTCCCATCCCGACGCGTGGTGGAAGTATTTCCTCTGCGGCGTCATCGGCGTTCTGACCTCGGTCGCCTTCGTCTACATCACTCAGTACTACACGGAATACCGGTTCCGTCCGGTCCGCGAGATCGCGGAGGCCTCCCAGACGGGGCCTGCCACCAACATCATCACCGGCATCGCCGTGGGCTTCGAGTGCACCTTGATGCCGGTCATCGCGATCTCGATCGCCATTCTGGCCTCGTACAAGATCGGCGTCTGGGCGCTCCCGGGCGGCGGCCTCTTCGGAACGGCGGTGGCCACGATGGGCATGCTCGGCACGGCCGCCTACATCCTGGCCATGGACACCTTCGGCCCGATCACGGACAACGCCGGCGGCATCGTTGAGATGTCACGCCAACCCGAAGAGATCCGGAAGAAGACCGACCGGCTGGACGCTGTCGGCAACACGACCAAGGCTCTGACGAAGGGGTACGCCATCGGCTCGGCCGCCCTGGCGGCGTTTCTCCTCTTCTCGGCGTACCTGGATGAACTGAAGAACTACGGCGCCGCGCTGGAATCGGTCAACCTGGCCAAGCCCGAGGTCTTCCTGGGCGGGCTTCTGGGCGCCATGCTCGTCTTCTTCTTCTCGGGTCTCGCGGTCAAGGCCGTCGGCAAGGCGGCGGTCGTCGTCATCCAGGACGTGCGCGCCCAGTTCAAGGAGCATCCCGGCATCATGCAGGGGACCGAGAAGCCCGATTACGGCCGCACGGTGGACATCGTCACGCGAGGGGCGCTCCGGCAGATGATCGCGCCGGGCCTCGTGGCCGTCGGCACACCCATCGCCGTAGGACTGGTCTTCAAGCTCTTCGGGGTCGGCGCGGAAGCCGTGGCCGCCCTTCTCATGGTGGGCACGATCGCGGGAATCGTGATGGCGACTTTCCTGAACAACAGCGGAGGAGCCTGGGACAACGCCAAGAAGTTCATCGAGTCGGGAGCGTTCGGGGGCAAGGGATCTCCGACCCACAAGGCCGCCGTGGTGGGCGACACCGTCGGAGACCCGTTCAAGGACACGGCCGGCCCCTCGCTCCACGTCCTCATCAAGCTCCTGGCGACGATCACTCTCGTCCTCGCGCCCCTCTTCA
>WNFV01022687.1_pt1 | contig 23038 bp, 21 predicted proteins | sample 5400101 | NCBI WGS metagenome assembly WNFV01 (sample SAMN13153361, study PRJNA577476) | soil metagenome | isolation source: 115 cm soil or saprolite under grassland replicate 1 | place: USA:California | collected 2016-06-15 | reverse complement strand
CGCTCACGCTGGCGAAGCGGCCCCCGGGCGACGCCCCCTCGCCGGCCCGCCTACTGGACGACGCCGCCGTACTGCTTTCGCGCTACGTGGCCTTCGGCTCCCGGTCCCAGGTCGTCGCCGTCGCGCTGTATGTGGCGCATTCGCACGCGATTGCCGCCGCGGAAGTGACCCCTTACCTCGCGGTAACGTCGCCGGAAAAGCGGTCCGGGAAGACGCGCCTACTAGAAGTGCTCGAGCTCATTGTCCCCGACCCGCTGCGGACGGCGAGCGTGTCGGACGCCGCGCTGTTCCGCACGATCGCGGCTGCCGAGCGGCCTCCGGTGATCCTGCTGGATGAGGTGGACGCGGTGTTCCGGCCGAAGTCGGACCGCGAGGACCTCCGGGCGCTCCTCAACGCCGGGTACCGGCTCGGTGCCGACGTGGCCCGTTGCGAGCTGGTCGGCCGCAAGGTCGAGGTTCGCCGCTACTCGGCGTTCGGCCCGAAGGTCCTTGCCGGGATCGGCTCGCTACCGGACACGATCGCTGATCGCTCCATCCCGATCCGGCTCCGGCGCCGGGCCCGGGGTGAGGCGGTCGCCCGATTCAGGTTCCGTGAGGCTCGCGCCGAAACCGAGGACCTACGCGACGCCCTGGCGGCATGGGCGGCATGGGCGGTGGAGCAGCTCGTCGAGGCCCGGCCAAGCGTCCCGCCGGAGCTGAACGACCGAGCGGCGGACGGGTGGGAGCCGCTGCTCGCCATCGCCGACGCGGCTGGCGGGGAGTGGCCGACAGCGGCCCGGGCCGCGGCGGTCGAGCTGCATTCGGCCGAGGACGAAGGCGACGAGACGTTCGGCGTCCAGCTCCTCGCCGACGTTGCCCGGGTCTTCGAGGCCACCGGCAGCGACCGCATCTCCACGGCCGAGCTCGTCGAGGCGCTGAAGGAACACGGCGAAGGCCCCTGGGCCGAGTGGTGGTCCCGGAGCGAAGACCTGCGCGGACCAGGCCACCGCATCGCCCGCCTGTTGCGGCCCTACGGCATCAGCTCGAAGAAGATCCGCGCCGGGGACCGGACCGCGCAGGGTTACGAGGCCGGCCAGTTCGCCGATGCGTGGGCCCGGTACCTCCCCGTGCCGGTGTTCCGTGAAAAAGGAACGGAACATCGGAACACCGCAGGTAGACGGCCATATTCGACCGGAACAGGCTCCCAGCCCCGAGGGGTCGAAAAGGGCCTCTGAGCTGGGACGTTCCGTTGTTCCGTTCTTTTCGTCGGAACAGAGGAACGGGGAGAAGAAGGAGCATGATGCCGGCCCGCCCTGGCAACCGTCCGCGGAGGCCTGCTGGGCAGAGCGCCGCTACAAGGGCGAGCCCTCCGGCTACTGCTGGCACCCCGAGGACGCGCACCTCACGGGCGGTGCCTGCACGGTCAATGGCTGCGACTGCACGGTCAATGGCTGCGACTGCGCCGGCTACGCGCCCGAGCGCGTCATGGAGCGAGCCAGCCACCTCCTCCGCCGGGAGCTCGGCGCGCAGGAGGTGAAGCTGTGAGGTCGTGGACAACGTCATACGTCGCCGAATCTCCTTCGGTCGCCCAGCCAGGTCCGTGGTGCGGTCCTCGGCCTGAGCATCCGCGTCCTCTCCTGCCGCGTGGCGAGCCACTGGTCGAGTTCCTCGCGCTCATGCAAAACCGCAGGTCAGAGGGCATATGGGGGGTCGGCAGGGGTCGAGTCGTGAACGAACGCCCCCAGCGCAGAACGGCGCCCATGCACAATCTCGGCGCCTCTCGCGTACCGCACCACTTCCGGTGCGATTCGGCTCTGGTGCGCTTCCGCCGAACGATATTCGGCCCGGGATAGGGTGAGCTAGTGCCAACTCCGTCGAAGTGGTCAGCAGCACGGCGCCGAGCCATCCTGGAGATCCTCGCTGTCGGCGGCAGCCGGCGCACCGCGGCCGCGGCGGCCGGGATCGACCACGCCACGCTGTTGCGCTGGCTCGACCGGGGCGCCACGTCAAAGGGCGACACGACCTGGAGGCGATTCGCCGAGGACGTGGCGAAGGCCGAGGCCAGCCCGCGGGTCCGGGCGCTGTCGATCGTTCACGAGGCCATGCCCGACTCGCCGATGCTCGCCTGGCGGTTCTTAGAGCGCCGCGAAGAGGGCTACGCGCCCACGCCGCCTGCCCCACCGCCACCGCAAGGGCCGCTCGTCATCGAGCTCTCGCTGAATCCCGGGCCCGTGCCGCCGCCAGTTGAGCTCCCCGCCTCCTCGGTCATCGAAGTCCTGCCGCCGCACGACCCGACCGACCCGGAGGATGCGTCGTGATCGACGACGAGCGGCCGTGCCGGACCGCCACGCAGGCTCGCTTCGCAACAGCTGTGCACGAAGCCGGCCACGTCGTCGCGGCGTATCTGTTCAGCCGGGTCCTCGTGGAGGCCGTCGTGCAGCCCGAGTCGGCGCACGAATTCGGGCACACGTTCGGCGATGGCGAGCACCCGGGCCACATGGGCTACTGGCCCCAGGAGGCCCTGGACCTGGAGCAGGCCCCGAACCTGGAGCAGGCCATCGGGGACATCTGCATCAGCTATGCCGGGGAGGCCAATTCGCGCATCGCGCTCGCGCTCGGGAGCGTCGCCGATGGCGAGGTGGGGGTGCGGGCCCTCACGGCGGACGACCTCGATGGGCGAACTGCTGGCGGTCACGCAAAACGGGTCGTTACCGGAGCAGGCCGCAGCGGCTTGGGGCTACTACACGATGTCGGCGGAAGGCGATGCCGAGGACGCACGGAAAGTGGCCGACGCGGCGACGTCGGATCAACTCGAGTCCGAGCTACTGCTCAAGTTCTGCCGCGCCAGGACGGCCAACATGGTCGCCACCGAGCGTTTCCGGACTCTGGCTCGGAGAGTGGCCGCGGCCTTGCTGGCGCTCGGGACACTGGGCGGCGAACACGCAACAGAGTTGCTCAAACGGGTGGACGCCGTGTTTGCCCGGGGAGGAGGTGACGCAGTGACAGCACGAATCTACGAGGTGCTCTACGACACCGAGGTAACGAGCGAGGAGGGGAAGGTCTACTCGCTGCGGCGTGGGCAGTGGGTGCACGGCCCGTCGTCCAGCGAACTGCTACGGCTCGCCCCGAATGCGTTCCTAGAGGTGGACCCCGAGCTCCACAGGCAGGCTGCTGTCGCGTTTGCCCTGCAACGGGAAGGAGATTGAGATGAGGAAGCCAAGATTCAAGCCCGGCGAGATCGTCGTCGCCATCGAGTCTTTCGTGACAGGCGCCAACTTCGTCTGCCACCGAGGCACGCGTCTGCGGGCGGATCACGCGGCGGTCCAAGCGGCGCCGCATTTGTTCCTGCCGGACGCCAGCAGCGACGACGAGATCGCAGCCGCGGCCGCCGCGCTCGAGCCCGACCCAGTGGACCACGCGCCCGCAGGACCCCGCGTCCTGGAGCCGCTCCGTGACGAGGACGCGCTGGCGGTCCTCGAGCCGCTCACGGTGAACGTCGTCGGCGGGCTGATGGCCCTCTCGCCGGGCGACCGGGTCGACGGACGCAGCGCGTCCATCATGGAGTTGCGGAAGCAGCACCCGCGAGCGTTCAAGGCCTGGCCGAAGGCGAAGGCCAAGGCGTGACCCGAGACGTCGCGGTCGCGGTGCGAGGCGCCGCGGCCGCGGTGGGCGCCCGGCCGTCCACACCTGGCGCCCGGGGCGTGGCTCGGGGAGGGCGTTACCTCCTCGCCCTTCTCGAGCCCGCCCCCCTCTTGAGCCGCCCCCTTTCTCCGCGGCGTTCTACGGCCGTGAATCCCACCCGTGTAGTTCGGGCCGTCCGAAGGCTCTACGTCGCTCTGCGTGGCCCCCATGAGGCAAGACGAGGCACTGGCAGGGGGGGCGGGGTCGCGATCGAGAACCGTCCCAAACGCAGGACGCCGACTCTCGGCCGCTCGGGAAGTGGACGCTCGTGGGATTCGCGGCCGCCGGGACGAGATAGGAAAGGAGTTGCTGCATGGCTGTTCCGAGAAAGCCCCGCCAGAACCTGAGACGCCCGGAACGTGCGGCCGGCTGGTGGACGATCCCGCCAACCTGCCCGCTGCCGGTTCCCGCCTGGCCGGAGGGCAAGACGTCGCCGGCCGAGAAACGGCTGTGGACGTCGCTCTGGCGCAACGGGATCGCGAACATCTGGCACGCACAGGGGACGCCGACGTTCGTGGTCTCGCGCTACGTCAAGATCGCGCTCGCCTTCCCCTCGCACTCGTCCGTCTCCCGCTTGGAGACCGACCTGGGGCTGACGCCGATCGGGCTGATGCGGCTGCGCGTCACCGTCGAGGATCCCGAGCCGGCGACCGTCACGCCGCTCAAGAGCCGCTACGACCACGTTCGGTTGGTCGATGAGTAAGGACGAGGACTAAGACGGCCTCGCTCCCCCTGCGGCCGGGGACTGCCCCGAATCTGCGATCCCGACCCTTGTGTCCGCGGCGTGCGGCGGCGCACACTACGCGTATCGCGGCCGCCGGTCGCACGATCGGAAGCGAGGGTTGGATGCGCAGATCCTTCGTCGTGCTGGCGGCGATCCTGGCCGCACTCGCCCTGCTGGCGACCCAGGCTCTTGCCGCCGACATCACCGGCACCCCCGGCAACGACACCATCTTCGGCACGGAGGGCAACGACAACATCAACGGCCTGGCCGGCCACGACTGGATCTACGGGGACGACGGCGGCGACATCATCATCGGCTCCTACGGGTTCGACACGCTGATCGGTGGCGACGAGCTCGACCACCTCTACGGGCGCTCGGGTAAGGACGAGCTGTGGGGCGAGGAGGAGGGTTGCGGTGCGGGGGTCTTCGGCGGCGTGCACGCGACCGGCGGCTTCGTCCCGTGCCCTTCCCCGGACTTCGACCAGTTCTACGGCGGCACCAACGACGACGTGATCCACGCCGACGACAGAATCGGTCAGGAGGGCGATGCGAGCCTGGGCGAGTTCATCGACTGCGGCGGCGGGATCGACCGGCCTCTGTCCGTTGAACGAGGAGACTCGCCGAGGCTCGTGACCAAGCGTCGCGACGTCAGCCGGTAGTCGGCTCACACATCGCGGCGGCCACGAGGATCCTGAGCGCGAGTTCCGTCCGACTGATTCGGCGGCATCCGGACGCCGGCTTCTTCCTGCTCGGCGCAGGCGTTCCTCGACGATCAGGAGGGCGTGAGCCGGCAAACTGATCAGGGGGCAGTCGTCCGGGTTCGTGCGTGCTGGTCCGCGTCGGGTGCCTCTCTGTCCCGTTTCGAGTGGCCAGCCATCCGCGCCGCGAGGATAGTATCCGACACAGAGAAGGGGGGAACCCCGCTTGTCCCTAAGCGACTGGATGCAAGTCACAGCTACCACAATCGCTGCAGTCGCCGCCGTCGCATCATGGTTGGCTGTTCGCGAGGCGCGGCGAACCCTGAAGGCCCAATGGAATCTCCGCCGAATTGAATCGTTGCAGGCAATCTTCCGGATCGTTGATGTGCTGAGAGTAAAGGCCGCTGTGGGTCCTGAAGGAGCTCAAGACCCCAATGCCACGTGGTCCTCGACTGGGTCACTTGAACGCCACATCGAACTTCGGGCAGCAGTAGGTCTCGCGACCGTAGATCTGCCACGGGTCGTGGAGACTAGTGAATCTGCCCAGGAAGGACACAGCGTTCAACTCAAAGCTGGAGGCCGCATTCGACGAACTCCGAACGGCTATCTACCTGGAGGAAGAGGCGTTCATGAAGCTCGCCGACCGAAAGCTCAAGCCGGCCCGGGCGTCGCCGGGCCGCACTGGGGCCGCGAGAGGCCGCGAAACGATGCGAAACGATGGGTAAGGCCGAGTAGGCAAAACTGCAGGTCAGGGGCCAGATGCTGCCGTTTCCGCAGGTAGGCGAAACGGGCCTGGGCGGACTGGTAATCCGTTGGTTGCGAGTTCGAGTCTCGCCCCCGGAGCAACCAAGACCGCAGTCAGAGGCCGTGTTCGGCCGCCGGCCGACTCGCCCGGATCGCGTGGCGGCCGCATCAGGTCGAGGCTGGCGGCCAGGTCGTCGAGGTCCGAGTCGAAGAAGTGCCCGCATCTCGTCAGGTTTCGACGCCAACTCTGATTCGACGACGACGAACCGTCTCCGCCCGGTTACGGCCGCCTTCGAGCGGAGGAGGTGCTGGGCTGCTCTCGCTCCTGATGGTCGTGAGCTGGACTCCACCAGCACCGCGCTGCCGCGGCACCCTTGACCTGGTCTCCTCGGCAGGGCCACAATCTGCCCAAAGCACCCCAAAGAACGCGCGCCTGACGCCAAGGAGGGCGCCCCCATGGCCAATGCGGCGCTCTCCTCGCGGCCGCGCCGGCCCGCTCAGTCGTGCCCGGGTCGAACAACACGAAATACGGGGGTCCGGGGCGCATCGGAACTTAGGAGTTAGCGCTGGCCGGGTTATGGCCGGCCCACAGGAAGGGGGACGAGATGCGGAAGGTCGTGGTCCTTGTGACGGCAGCTGCTGTCGTCGCGCTGGCGGTGGTCGCGGCGGTGGGTGCACGGGAAGCGGTCCGGCAGGTTTGGCGGAGTTCAGGACGGGGGGCGGTGGGAACACGCCCTCGGACGACTTCCAGGAGCTCACCTCGCTGACGTTCAATCAGACCACCAACGGCGTGGCGATCGTGACCCTCTCCGGGCAGGCCTATTCGGTCGACAAAAACAGCGGGGGGAACTTCGTCGGCAAGGAGTACTCCGCGATGCTGACCCGGGTCCTGCTCGATGGCTCGGTCCTGCCCCCCAGCGTGGTCCGATTCGCGGACAACACGGGGCGCAAGAGCTTCTCCGGCGGCGAAGCCTCCTACGCATCGAGCTTCGAATGGGCCGACACGGTTTCTCCCGGGACGCACACGCTGACGGTCCAGATCAGGAGCCTCAACGTGTGGGACGAGTCCGGCTTCAAGAAGTGGACGCTCTCGGTGCTGCATGGGTAACCGACCACGGTCGGCGTGGCCGATCGTGGAGCAGCCCGAGCATCGGCGCGCCGGGGCACCGGCTCGGGGGTGGTTGCCTCCCGCCCCCGAGTCCTCGTCTCTCGTGGGGGCAGGAGGTGTGTCGCTAGGAGAGCAGGCCCCGCACCTCGTCCATGGTGAATCCCCGGAGCGTTTCGGTTACGGCGTTCCCACGCTCAGCGACCACCATGAGCAGCTTCGCCGCGGTTTCGTCATCTGGGGCCTCCACCACGGCGATCTGGTCGAACCGTCCCATCGTGAGCCAGTTCCCGATGCTCTTGCCCCCAAGAGCCTCGATCCGCTTGTCCACTTCCGCCACTCTGTCGGGAAGCGAGCTTGCCTTGCCTTTCGCGCCCGAGCCCGGACTGTGTCACCTCCGGCCGACCGGGTGCAAGGCCGGATTGGGCGATCGATCGAAGGGCTGACCAGCCTCCGCTTCTTCACCGCCGCCGTCAGCACCGGTCCGGCCGACGGCCGACTTCGGCGGCGGACGGCTCGATGAACCCGACGAACAGGAACGCGGAGCCGACCCCAGAGCACTCCGGCCACGATGTGAACACGAGCATGAACGGTGCCGTTGCGATCATCTGCCCATCACCGTGAGCGCTCGAGGGCCGAACGATGACGGATAACCGCCCGCGGAGCCGCCGGGCGCCGACAACTGAAGGCGTCTACGCGAAGAGATCGGCCGACGACCTGGCCAGGGCGTCGGTGCCGCGGATCTCGTCGTCGTACAGGGGGAGCACGGCGCGGACCATGCCCGTGAACTCCTCGCCGATCTTGGCGAGGTACTGGCGCTGCATCTCCATGCGGTTCCGGACGAACTCCGGCACCTCGGTCCCCGGCTCCTCCTGGATCACCTGGTTCACCGCCACGCCCCCCACCGGGATCCCGAAGTCGGTGAACCACGCGATGAACCGGCGGATCACCGCGATGGGCAGGGCCTCGGGGAGCGTGACGAAGAAGAACGCCGTCTGCGCCGGGTCGGTCAGCAGCTTGCGGGCCTCCTCGATTCGCCCCCGGAAGCTGATCAGGTACTCCATCAGCGGGTCCTCCTCCTTCTTCTTCGAGAAGGAGAGGGCCTCCCGAAGGGTCTGGGCCTCCTCCCGGGACTTCACCATCTTGTTCACCCACAGCCCGTACACCTTCGACATCCCGAGCAGGCGCCTGGCGTTCGCCGTGGGGGCCGTATCGAACACCAACACGTCGTAGTCGGCGTCGAACATCAGGTCGATCATGTTCTCGAACATCGCCGACTCCTCGAAGGCGGGGTTCGTCGTGGCCGCTTCCACGAACTCGTCGGCCTTCGTGGAGATCTCCGCGAACTTCAGGAACCACTGGATCTTGTCCCGGATCTCCCGCTTCGAGCGCTCGATCGCGTCCCGGGTGTCGATCTCGAAGGCCCACAGGTTCTCCACCCCATCCACCGGCGTGTGCGTGCCGAACACGTCCTGATCCAGCAGCCCGGACAGGCTGTGCACGGGGTTCGTCGAGGCCAGGAGGGTCCGTCTGCCCTGCCGGGCCAGCCACGTCGCCGTCATCCCGGCCATCACCGTCTTGCCCACCCCGCCCTTCCCTCCGAAGAACACGTGACGAAGGGTCGGCGTGGCCTCCACGAACTCATGCATCGACTGCTCGACCAGCTCGTGCCGGGCCGCGACCGCCTGGGCCATCGCGGTGCCTCCTCCCCTCAGCCTTCCCGGAACAGGATCTGCGCGGTGCGTTCGATCATCGGGAGGCCCGTGACGTCCCGCTCGAACTCGGGGACCTGGGCCAGGATCTGGTCGCTCAGCGTGGACCGGATCTGGCCCAGGTACCGCTCCTGCATCTTGATCCGGTTCGTCAGGAAGGCCGGGGCCCCCTCCCTGGCCAGCTCCTCGGGGAGCACCCGGTTCAGCACGTAACCCGCGATGGGCACGTTGAACTTGGCGAACATCTGGGCGGCCTTCCGCGTGTCGATCAGGACCATCTCCTCGGGGATCAGCACGAAGAAGAACGCCGTGCGGACCCGGTCGGCCAGGATCGTGGAGGCCTTGTTGATCCGCTCCCGGATGTACTGGAGCTCGCTCAGGATCTGGTCCTCCTCGACCTCCTTCTCCCGGCGGAGCTGGGCCACGACCTCCTCGTACTCGCGCATCTCCTCGCGGAGGTGGGTGATCTTCCCGATCCACTCGTCGTACACCTTGGCCATCGACAGGTAGTACAGGGCATGGCCCAGCGGGACCAGGTCGTAGACGTAGTAGTCGAAGTCGCCCCCCACCACGATGTCGACCACGGAATCGAAGATCGCGCTCTCCTCCATGGCGGGCTCGGCCGACGCGGCCTGGATGTAGTCCTCGATCTCGTCGGGGACCTTGTCCAGGCCGTACATGTCCAGGATCTTCTGCCGGATCTCGTCCTGGTACTCCGCGATGTGGCGGTCGGCGTCGATCTCCTGGGCCCACAGGTTGTCCATGATCTTCACGGGGCCCTGCCCGAAGATGTCCTTCTCGAAGATGTCGGACAGGCTCGCCTGGGGGTCGACCGAGAACACCAGGACCTTGTGGCCCTGCTGCGCCAGCCAGAACGCCGTGGCCGCGGAGAACGTCGTCTTGCCCAGCCCGCCCTTCCCCCCGAACATCACGTAGCGGCGGTCGGGATGCTCCCGGAACACGGCGGCCAGGGAGCCGGCCCCGAGCGTCTCGGGCAGCGCCTCCCCCTGCGTGCCGGCAGGCTGTGCCGCGGTCTCCGCGGCCCTGGGTTCCGCCTCCATCCTCGCCTCCCGGGGGTCCCGCTAGAACATCGCGTCCGTCAGGTCCTTCTCGCGGAGCATGCGCCGCTTCCACGTCGAGATCTGGGGGACGACGTACGGGAGCAGCCTCAGCGAGTAGTACGGCGGCAGGATGGGAACGCCGAGCAGGTCTCCCATGGTCACCAGGATGAACAGGTGCTCCATGCTGCCCCGGGTCCGCAGGGCGCTCCGGGTCATGTCGTGGGCGGCCATCCCGTAGGTGACCTTGCGGACCTTGGACATGAACCCCTTCAGCCCGCGGGCCCCCGGCTCGTCCGGCTGGGGCCGACCCTCCGGGTCCTTCCTCGGCTCGTCCTCAGCCATGCTCCGCTCCTCCCGATGGGGCGCTCACGCGCCGTGCAGGTCCATCTCGTGCTCCTCGGTGAAATGGCGCTCCCGGAGCACGCGCCGTCGCCACGTCGCGGTGTGGGGGACCACGTAGGGCAGCAGGCGGAGCGAGTAGTAGGGAGGCATCACCGGGAGCCCCACCATATCGCCCACCGTGACCACCATGAAGATCGTCTCCAGGGCCGCCCGCATCTCCAGGGCCTCCCTGGCGAACTCGTACCCCGTCATGCCGAACATGAACGCGCGGAGGCGTTCCCGAAGGGTCCCCCGGTTCGGGCCGGGGGTCGGGGGCTGCCGGGACTCGATGCTCCCTCGCTCATGCTCACCGTCCGACGTCGTCCCCATCATGGCCCAGGGCGGGCCGGCTGGCGAGACGGTAGATTCCGCTGGCAACCGACCGGCGGGCCTGAGAGGGAGCCGACGAGGATGGCCATCAGCGGGGGTGTCCTCTCCACCGCGGTGGCCATCATCCTGCTGCTCACCGTGCTGCTGTGGTTCACGTGGGGGACGCAGCGGAACATCTCCCGCGGCAACCAGCTGCTCGGGTGGCTGCAGGGCGGACTGTCCGGGCTCGGTCGGCGGGTGACCCTCAAGTGGCTGGGCAGCTCCGCCGTGGAGCTCCGGATCGTCGAGCCGCGCGAGCCGTTCCTGGAGGCCACCGTGCTGGTGGTCCTGGAGCCCCGCGACGTCCCGTGGTTCTGGGGGATGGCCCGGCGCAGAGGACGGCGCGACTTCCTGATCCTCCGGGGCCGCCTGAAGCGGTCGCCACGCCTGGAGCTCGAGGCGGGCGACCCTTCCGGCTGGACCGGGGGGGACGCCCTGGCCAAGCTGGACGAGGAGGCGTGGCGGGCCGACGACTGGGGGCACCCCGGTCTGCGGGTCCTCCACGCGCCCGGCAGCGACCCGGGCCGGATCCGGCCGCTCTTCGACCGGCTGTCCGGGGCCAGTGGAGGCGTCTGGCGCCTCTCGGTCCGCCGGGAACCTCCGCATCTCGAGGTCCATGTCCTTCCTCCCGACATCGAACGCGCCGACGCGAAACCCCTCATCGGGGCGTTCGCCGAGCTGGCCCGCGTTGCTCTGGCCGGCTAGGCCATCGGCGCCGCCGGGGTCACCTCCTCGGCGGCCGGGGCGGCCTTGTGGCGCTGGTACGCCTTCCAGCCGTCGTACGCGATCACCAGCGCGGCGACCACCAGCAGGGCGGCCACGGCGACCATCGCCCACGCCCCCCACAGCGAGATGGTGGCCACCCCTTCCTTCTGGATGATCGACTTGAAGAGGTTGAAGCCGGTCACCAGCGTGGCGGCGATCGTGGTCACGTACATGAACACCATCGGGATCCCCGCGAACAGCGCGTTCCGTCGCGTGGAGACCAGCCAGACGGTCACCAGCAGGAGGCTGAGCGCGGCCAGCAGCTGGTTCGCCGCGCCGAACAGCTGCCACAGGTAGACCCAGGTGCCGGACAGCACGAGCGCCACCACGGCGATCATCCCGATGATCGTGGCCGTGTGCTGGTTCTTGAACCCGACCCACGCCTCCCCGAGCCATTCGCTCAGGGTCACGCGCATCACCCTGAAGACCAGCTGCACGACGGTGAGCACGATGACCACGAAGACGCCGAACCCGAGCGCCGTGCCGTAGGTCACCGGCAGCAGGGTGAACGTCGCTTCGTGGAGCAGCGTCCCGACCCCCGCCGCGAACGCCCCGGCGCCGGCGCCTCCGGCCACGGCGACCGCGGTGAGCGACAGCAGGCCCAGCGCGTTCTCCGAGAACATCCCGCCGCCCCCCACGGGCAGCGCGTCGGTCTCGTACTCGAGCTGCCGTGCCGTGCCCACCGAGCCGAACAGGGCGTGCCACCCGGAGATCGCGCCGCACGCGATCGTGACGAAGAGCATCGGCCACAGCGGCTGGATGGGCCCGGCCACCGGCGAGGCCTGGAACTTCGTGTATCCGGGGATCTTGAAGTCGGCCACCGCCGGGTGGATCAGCGCGGCCAGCACGGCCCCGATCGCCGCCAGGGCGATCGTGAGGGCGGTGATCCAGAAGCCGATGTAGTTCACCGGCTGGGCGAATCGCCAGATGGCCAGGTTCGCGCCCAGGTAGCTGAACACGAGCAGGAACACCACCCACAGCAGGAAGCTCGGGAAGACCGAGATCTCCCCGGTGGCCGGGTCGAACGTCGGCGTGGCGGGCCGCTCTCCGGTCTCCGGGTCGGCCGGCGGGATCCGCGGGTCGGCGAACGTCGGGTCCACCACGCGGTACAGCGGCTCGTCCCCGTTGACGGCGTTGTTGATGGAGAGAACCGCGTTGCTGATGGGACCCTCGCTCCAGTCCGGGGGCGTCTTGGCGAGGTCCACGCCGATCGGTCCGATCATCATGGCCACGATCGTCACGAGGACCACGCCGAGGGTCACCCTGACCAGGTCCGCCCGCCGCTTGTAGATCAGGGTTCCGGCCAGCAAGCCGGCCACCGCGAGCACCAGGATGCCGAAGGGCACGTCTGGGCGAGCGGCCAGGATCGCGGCCATGATGCCGACGAACGCCCCCCCGATCAGCAGCAGGTAGAAGAAGATGAACAGGAACAGGATCCGCCGCGTCCTCGGCGCGACCAGGCGGTGCGCCACGGCGGAGAGCGAGTTCCCGTCGTTGCGGACGGCCAGCATGATCGCGCTGTAGTCGCTGGCCCACCCGATGAAGCTCACCCCGACCATCAGCCAGAGGATCGAGGGGAACCACCCCCACAGGTTCGCGGCGGTGATCACGCCGACGATCGGCCCGGCCGCGGCGATGGACTTGAAGTGGTACCCGTAGAGCACGTACCGGCTCGTGGGCACGAAGTCCACGCCGTCCATGTACATCTTGGCCGGAGTGGCCCGCTTCTCGTCCGCCCTGATCACGTGACGGTCGATCCGCTTCGCGTACAGGCGATACATCCCCACGGATACGACCAGCCCGATGACGACCACCCAAAGCGCGTTCACGGTCTCCCTCCCCCTCCCTCCATGCCCTTCATTCGCGCGTCCGGGGCGGAGGTCGTCGGGCAGCGACTCGCGGGCCTGCTCGCGGTGGATGCGGTCGGCCAGCCCCGCGCGGCCGAACGCGACCTCGCAGTGCTGGCAGTGGGTGAAGATCGTCGGGGCGTACGTGATCACCTCGACCCGCACCGGTGGAGCGGGTCGGGGACCTCCCTCAGGACCGGATCGGTCACCAGGGTGCCCCTGCACGAGGAACCTCCAACGCTGGGGACGCCGCCATGCCGATCGTAGACGGGGGCGGCGTTCCCTTCAAACCGAGCCGGGCCGGGTTTGACCGGGCCCGAGCGAGGTGGGGATGCTGGGCCGGCGAGGAGTCGGAGGCGAGTGGCATGCGGGTCGCGGTGGTCGGGGTGGGTGGCGTCGGAGGGTACTTCGGCGGACGGCTCGCCGCGGCCGGGAACGACGTCCACCTGATGGCCCGGGGGCAGCACCTGGAGGCCATCCGGAGGGCCGGCCTGGAGGTCCGGAGCGTGGCGGGTGACTTCCACGTCCGGCCGCCGGCCACGGACGACCCGGCCGAGGTGGGACCGGTCGATCTCGTGCTCGTCTGCGTGAAGTCCTATGACACCGAACCGGTGGCCCGGTCCATCGGCCCCATGGTCGGCGAGGGGACCGGCGTCCTGTCCCTGCAGAACGGGGTGGACAACGAGGAGGTCCTGGCCGCCGCGGTTGGCCCCGATCACGTCCTGGGCGGGGCGGCGTTCATCTTCGCCCGGATCACCGGGCCGGGCGTGGTCACGCACGTGGGCGGGCCGGGAAGGATCACGATCGGGGAGCTGAGCGGGTCCCGGTCGGAGCGGGTGGAGCGCTTCGCGGAGCGCTTCGATGAGGCCGGCGTTCCCGCGGAGGTCAGCGACGACGTCCGGGCCGTCCTGTGGAGCAAGCTCGCCTTCATCTGCGCCCAGGCCGGCTTGACGGCCGGCGTCCGGCTCCCGATCGGCGAGCTTCGCGAGGTGCCGGAGACGATGGACCTGTTCCGGCGGATCGTGGAGGAGGTCATGGCGGTGGCCCGGGCGGAGGGCGTGGAGCTCTCCGCCGACCTGGTGGAACGGCACGAGGAGTTCGCCAGGAGCCTGGAGCCCGGCTCGTACGCCTCGCTGTACGACGACCTGGTGGCCGGGCGGCGGATGGAGCTGGAGGCCCTCCACGGGAGCGTCGTCGGCCGGGCCCGCCGCCACGGTGTGGACGTGCCGGCCTGCCAGGCCGTGTACGCGATCCTGCGGCCGTGGGCCCTGCGGAACGAGCGCGGCGCGGAACCCGCGGGCGGTCAGGAGATGGCGAGCGGATGAGGGCGGTGCGGATCGAGCGGTTCGGCGGTCCGGAGGTCCTCCAGGTCGGGGACGTGGATGCGCCCCGTGCGGGGGAGGGCGAGGTGCTGGTCGAGCTCCGAGCCGCCGGCGTGAACCGGGCCGACATCCTCCTGCGGACGGGCAGCTACCACGACGCGCCACCGTTCCCGATCGTCCTGGGGATGGAGGGCGCCGGGGTCGTCCGAGAGGTGGGGCCGGGGGTCGACGGGCTGGCCCCGGAGGACCGCGTGGTGGCCGGGGGCGGCCGGCCCGGCTGCTACGCGGAGCAGGTGGCCGCGCCGGCGGCGCGGGTCACCCGGCTGCCCGATGCCGTCGGCTTCCCGGAAGGCGCCGCGGCGTCCATCGCGTGGCTCACGGCCTGGTACTGCCTCAGACGCCTGGCCCGGCTGGAGGAGGGGGAGACCGTGGTGATCCACGCCGCGGCGAGCGGGGTGGGCGACGCCGCCGTCCAGATCGCTCGGGACCTGGGCGCGCGCGTGATCGGGACGGCCGGCTCGCCCGCGAAGGTGGCCTGGGCGGTGGAGAACGGCGCCGACGTGGGCGTGGACTACGGGCGGGAGGACGTCGTGGCCCGGGTGAAGGAGGCCACCGAGGGCAGGGGAGCCGACGTGGTGATCGACGCCGTGGGCGGTCCCCTGTTCCCCGTGAGCCTGGGGGCGGTCGGGCACCTCGGCCGGGTGGTGGCCCTGGCCAACCCGTCCCTCGAGGACAGCACGATCAACGTGCGCGACTTCTACCCGAAGAACGCCACGATCTTCGGGTTCCAGCTCCCCGGCCTGATCGAACGGGGCTACGATCCGCGCGCCGACCTGGAGGAGGTCCTCGCCCTCCTGGCCGAGGGGCGGTGCGTCGTGCACGTCGACCGGACGTTCCCGCTCGGCGAGGCCGCCGACGCCCACCGTTACCTGGAGGAGCGGCGGAACCGCGGCAAGGTCGTCCTGGATCCAACCCGCTGACGGCGGTCCGGCGTCGGTGCCCTGAGGAGATCCAGACCATCGCGCCCGAGCGTTCCCGTGACCCCGACGAGATTACTTGTTTCGGCGCCGGGACGACGTGCGGGAGGAGGAGGACCGAGCGGGCGCGCGCCCCGGGGCCCGGGCGAGCGCCTTGTCCAGCTTCTCCTCGAGGCGGTCCTGCTGAGCGAGGTAGCGCCTCGCGGCGGTCCGCATGTTCTCGGTCTTGTAGTGGTCCTTCAGGGCGTCGGCGTACATGTTCCACTTGCGAAGCATGTTGTCCCACGGTTCGTCCAGCGTGCCCAAGTCGTCCTCCTCTCCCGTGAACGGCTCGCGGATGTCGGCCAGTCTGGCATACAGGTTGTCGCCCGGACAGGCGGTCCCTCCGCCCTGGGCCCCGACGTCTCGATGGCCGAGGATGGCCGCGTCCGGCGTGAGCTTGCCGAGCCGGACGCCCTCGCTGATCAGGAACCGCGCGGCGTCGATCGCGATCTCGGTCGGCATCCGGGTCACGACGCCGGGAACGTTTGGATGGTAGTTCCCCGCGAACTCGGCCGCCAGGGAGATGGAATTGTGGTTGAAGGTGTGGCCACCCACGCGGTCCCACCCTCGTGCCTCGTAGATGCGGCCCGACGCCATGATGCCGAAGGAGTACGCGATGTCGGAGAACCCGCGCGTGTCCATGTGGAACGCCTGGGTCCCGCGCAGGTACTCGTGCTCGGCTTCCTCGGTCGCCTCCTCGGCGCCCTTCGGCCCCGAGTCGGCTCCGTGATGGATGAAGAACTGCGAGACGGGCGTCCGCAGCTTCGTGGTGTAGGCGGCAGGCCGCGGGCGCCATTCCGACCGTGCGATGATCTCGAACGTCACGTCGGCCTCCGGATCCCGTCGGAGGAGTTCGGTCTCGGATCATATCCCCAGGGGCGATGAACCGGTAACCGGCTCGCCGCCCCATGCGCGAGGATCGAGCGCCGCTCTGGACCGACGCCCGGGCGCGGTCACCCCTCGTCACGCAGCCGGCTCCGGGCCGTCGACGTTCACCACCGATTCGCCGGAGCCGGCGCGGAACACGATGAAGGCGCCCTCCTCGTCCAGGGGGTTGCTCTCCCGGTGGATCGCACCCCGTGGGACGCGGACGAAGTCGCCCGGGCCCGCCTCGGCGGACTCGCGGCCCTGCGCGCCGAACTCCAGCCGCACGCTGCCCGAGACGACGTAGAACGCGGTCTCGTACTCGCCGTGGTGGTGCCATCCCGAGGTCATGCGGGGCTCGGTGCGCACCAGGCCGGCCCACGATCCCTCGGTGGACACGGCCTCCTCGCGGATCATCCCCGCGGTGGCGGCGCCGACGGAGCGCTCGCCCTCACGCACAACACGGACACCATCAGCCATTCGACCACCCCCCGCTCGTCGTTCGACTGAAGTATCGAGCGTGCGCGGGCGGGATGGTAGGGTGGCGCCCTTGCGGACGAGGCTGTCTGGGAGCGGACGAGGGGCGGTGGTCCTCGTGGTGCGGGCCGCGGAGCCTTCGCAGGACCGGGGATGAAGCTCGCCGGGCGGATGGGCCGGCTCGGGACCGAATCCGCCTTCGACGTGCTGGCCAGGGCGCGAGCCCTGGAGGCGCAGGGGCGCGAGATCGTCCACCTCGAGGTCGGCGAGCCCGACTTCATCACCCCGGAGCACATCCGCCGGGCGGCGAAGGAGGCCCTCGACCGCGGCGAGACGCACTACGTTCCGGCGCCGGGGATCATGCCGCTGCGCGAGACCGTGGCCGCGTTCCTGGAGCGGACCGGGCGCCTGCGCACCACTCCCGACCGGGTGATCGTCACGCCGGGCGCCAAGCCGATCATGTTCTTCACGATCCTCGCGCTCTGCGAGGAGGGGGACGAGGTGATCTACCCCGACCCCGGCTTCCCGATGTACGAGTCGATCGCCGCGTTCGCCGGCGCCACGCCGGTCCCGATCCTGCTCCGCGAGTCGAACGGGTTCCGGATGGATCCGGACGAGCTCGCCTCGCTGGTCACCGAGCGCACCAAGCTGGTGGTCCTCAACTCCCCGCACAACCCGTGCGGCAGTGCGCTCAGCGCTCGGGACCTCGAGGCGGTGGCGCGGCTGGCGATCGAACGCGACCTGGTGGTGCTGAGCGACGAGATCTACTGGGACATCCGCTACGGGGGCGGGCACTCGAGCGTGCTCGACGTCGACGGGATGGCCGAGCGCACGGTCCTGCTCGACGGCTGGTCGAAGACGTGGGCGATGACCGGCTGGCGCCTCGGGTTCGGCGTGTTCCCGCAGGCCCTCGTGGAGCCGGTGACGCGACTGGTGATCAACTCGGTGTCGTGCACCTCGGCGTTCAGCCAGCACGCCGCGATCGCCGCGATGACCGGACCGATGGAGCCGGCCGAGAGGATGGTGGGGGAGTTCCGCGCGCGGCGCGACGCGATCGTGACCGGGCTGAACGCGATCGAGGGCGTCTCCTGCGTCACGCCGGATGGCGCCTTCTACGCGTTCCCGAACGTTACGCGCCTGGGGCGGACGTCGAAGGAGATCGAGACGCACCTGCTGGACGTGGCCGGCGTGGCCGCGCTGTCCGGAACAGCCTTCGGCCGGGGGGGCGAGGGCTACCTGCGCTTCTCGTACGCGAACTCGCTGGAGAACATCGAGCGTGCGCTCGCCGCGTTCGAGGCTTCGCTTCCGCACACCGAGAAGGTCGACGCCGAGCTCCTGCGAGCGGCCGGCCCGCAGCTGCGGATCGTCGCCAACCACGCCGTGGGCTTCGACAACGTCGACCTGGAGGCGTGCACCGCGGCCGGCGTGCTCGCCACGAACACGCCCGACGTGCTGACCGAGACGACCGCCGACACGGCGTGGGCCCTGCTCATGGCCGCCGGGCGCCGAATCGGGGAGGGCGAGCGCTTCCTTCGCGCCCGGAAGCCCTGGATCTGGGGACCGCTGATGATGCTCGGGCAGGACGTCCACCACAAGACGATCGGCATCGTCGGGTTCGGGCGGATCGGCCAGGCGCTGGCCCACCGCGCGCTCGGGTTCGGCATGCGGGTGCTCTACACCGACGCGGTCGAGCTGCCGGATGACGTGACCGGGCCGCTCCGCGCCGAGCGGCGGGAGCTGGATGAGCTGCTCCGGGACGCGGACTTCATCTCGATCCACGTGAACCTGACGCCCGAGACCCGGCACCTGTTCGGTGCGGAGCAGTTCCGGCGGATGAAGCGGACCGCCGTCCTGGTGAACACCTCGCGCGGTCCGGTGATCGACGAGGCGGCGCTCGCCGAGGCCCTGCGGGCGGGCGAGATCTTCGCCGCCGGGCTGGACGTGTTCGAGCGCGAGCCCGAGGTGCACGAGGGGCTCCTCGATCTGGAGAACGTCGTGGTCATCCCGCACCTCGGGAGCGCCACCGTCGACACGCGTCACGCCATGGGGATGCTGTGCGTGGAGAACGTCTTCGCAGCGCTCGACGGGCGCCGGCCGAAGACTCTCCTCAACCCGGAGGCTCTGGAGCGGTAGCGCTCGCCGCCTCGAACGCCAGATCCTCGAGCGCCCGCCGCGCCTCGCCGAGCGCCCGGCGTTCCCCGAAGCGGTTCACGAGCGACGCCACGCGGACGCCCTGCACGCCGATCTGGGCGCGCCCGCACAGGATCAGGACCGGCGTCCACGCCTGGTGCGCGCTGGAGAGGACGCTCGCCGCCAGCTTGCCGCGCAGCGACTGCTCGTCGAGCGTGCCCTCGCCGGTGATCACGAGGTCCGCTCGCGCCAGGCGCTCCTCGAAGCCGACGGCGTCCTTCACCACCTCCGCCCCCGGCCGCAGGCGCGCGCCGAGGAAGGCCACCAGCCCGGCCCCCAGGCCGCCGGCCGCGCCGGCCCCCGGGAGGTCGCGCACGTCGATCCCGAGGTCGCGATGGATCACGGCCGCCAGGTGGCCCAGCGCCCGGTCGAGGACGACGACGTCGTCCGGGGCCGCCCCCTTCTGCGGCCCGTAGACCGCCGCGGCTCCCTGCGGCCCGGTCAGCGGGTTGTCCACGTCGCAGGCCACCATGAACCGGGCGTCGCGGACGGCGCGGTCGAGCCCGCGCACGTCGATGGCCGCGAGGTCGAGCAGTCCCGCGGCCCCCGGTCGGACGTCCGCGCCCGCGCCGTCCACCAGCCGGGCGCCGACCGCCTGCGCCATACCCGCTCCGCCGTCGTTCGTGGCGCTCCCGCCGATGCACACGACGACCTCCCTCGCGCCGTCGCGGCAGGCAGCCCGGATCAGCTCGCCGGTGCCGTACGTCGTCGCGCGGAACACGTCCCGGCGGCCCTCGGGAACGAGCAAGAGTCCCGATGCACGGGCCATCTCGACCACGCCGGTGTGCCGGCCCGAGACGAGCCCGTAGTCTGCGTCCACCGGGTCGCCGAGCGGACCGCGAACCCGGAGGGAGCGGCGCTCACCCCCGAGCGCGGCGACCAGGGCGTCGAGGGTGCCCTCGCCGCCGTCCGCCAGCGGGAGCTCCTCGACCTCGTCCTGCGGCCGGGCGCGGCGCCAGCCGGCGCCGATCGCCCGGGCGGCCTCGGCGGCCGTCAGGGTGCCGCGGAACTTGTCGGGAGCGACGAGGACGTGCATGCGAGAGCGGCCCGGATCTGCCGGCCTCCGTCCCTGGATGATAGGGAGAACCCGAGGTCCCGCTCCGCGACGCCGGCGTCAGATCGGGAGCGACACGGCGGCCCCCCTATCGGCTCCCCATGGTGTGTCTCCCAGCCGCCACCGGGTCCGCCGAGGAGAGTGCCGCGGCGGGGAGCAGCAGCACCGGCGCAGGGCTGTGGCCGAGCACCTCGCGGACGACCTGGGCGCGGTCGGGGGAGAGGTCCTGGGACCAGCCCAGGATCACCAGGTCGGCGGCGACGTCGCGGGCGACGCCGACCACTTCCTCACCGGGGACCCCGGCGCGAAGCTCCAGCCGTACCCGAGCAGTGGGGGAGGGCGCGTAGCGCGCCACGAACTCCAGGGCCCAGGCCTCGGTTTCGTGGTGCGGCTGGTCTTCGAACCGCGGGATGGTCCCGTCCGTCGCGACGTGCAGGACCACCACCTCGAGGTCGAGCCGGGCGGCCATCTCGACGATGCTCCGGACCGTGTGCGCCGACTCCGCGGTCCCCTCCAGCGGAACCAGCACGCGCTCCAGGTGGTGCGGCCCGGTCGATGCCGGCGGCACCATCACCAGCGGCTTCCCGAGGGTCGTGATCACCTGCAGGGCCGTGCGCCCCGCCGGGTAGCGGCCGCCCGGCATCCCGCGCGTGCCGACGACGAGCGCCACCACGTCCTCGGCGGCGCCGGCCTCGACCAGGCTCTCCGCGGTGGGGCCGCGCATGGTTCGCAGCGGGAGGCGCGCGGACGCGGCCGCCTGCCGCGCGATCGTGAAGCCGTTCTCCGTGACGTGCAGCGCCTCGACCTCGCCCTCGAACAAGGGCGCGAGCGCGAGGGCCGCGTCGAGGACCGGGCCGGCGGCGGCGCTGTTGTCGATCGCGGCGATGACCGTGTTCATGGCTCCTGTCCTTTCCATCCTTCTCCTGCCGGCACGAACCGTCTGCCCGGTGCGGTCACGTCGACCTCCCCGGGCCCCTCCAGCGCCACGCGGGCCGGGCCGTCCGCTCGAACGTCGAGCGAGCCGTGACGGGCCTCGACGGAGAGCTGCGTGCCGCGGAACCGTGCGGAGACGCGAAGCCCCTCCCACGCCGGTGGGAGCCGCGGATCGATCCGCAGCGCGTCTCCCTCCGGGTGCAGGCCCAGGAAGCCCCAGGCGAGGGCCTGCCACAGGCTCCCCATCGCGGCCAGGTGCAGCCCGCCGGCGGTCGTGGCCGTCAGGTCGTCGAGGTCGATCCGGCTGGTGAGCCGCAGCGCCTCGAGCGCCGGCTCGAACCGGCCGGCGCGCGCGAACAGGGAGGCGTGGATCCCGGGGGACAGCGAGCTGCCGTGGGCGGTGCGGGGCTCGTAGAAGTCGAGGTTCGGCAGCAGGGAGCCCGGCTCGACCTCCTCCGGCACGAGGTGGTGGAGCATCAGCACGTCGGCCTGCTTCAGCACCTGCGCGGCGAGGACGCGGTCGTGGCCGAGCAGCAGGTCGGCGGCGATCGGCCGGCTCGGCGCGACGTCGGCGATCACCAGGGGCTCGAGCCCGAAGAAGCCCGCGAACTGCTCGTACAGCCGCGAGTCCGGGTCGTACCCGTCGGAGAGCGCGTGGGCGAGCGCGATCCAGTACTCCCGTTCGCGCTCGTCGGCGAGCCCTGCGTCCTCGGCGAGCGCGGCCGCCCGGCGCAGGTTCCAGCGGGCCATCACGTTCGTGTAGGCGTTGTCGTCGACCGCGTCGTGGTACTCGTCGGGCCCGAGCACGCCGTAGACGTGGGCGATCCCGCCGTGGTCCATCCGGATCCGCGAGGCCCAGTAGCGGGCCGTCTCGACCAGGAGCGTGCCGCCCGGCCCGGCGGCGAAGGCTTTGTCGCCCGTCCAGTCCAGATAGCACCCCGCGGCCCACGCCACGTCGGCCACGATGTGCTCCTCCAGGTAGCCGGTGCGGATCGCCATGAGCCGCCCGGTGCGGTCCCGGGCGCTCTTCGGGGTGACGTCCAACCCCGAGCGCGCCGACTCCCACGGGAAGCGGGCGCCGGCCCGTCCGATCGTGCGGGCCGCCTCGAGCGCGGCGGGCAGCCGCCGGATCCGGTACTCGAGCATCGCCCGCGCCGCCTCGGGATGGGTCCCCGCCAGGAACGGCAGGACGAAGACGTCCGCGTCCCAGAACACGTGGCCGCGGTAGGCCGGCCCGCTCAGGCCGCGCGCCCCGACGGCCGCCTCGCCCCGGTCGGCCACGGACGCCATCAGATGGAAGAGCGCGAAGCGCACGTCGCGCTGCAGGCCCGGGTCCCCGGCGATCTCGACGTCCGCCTCCTCCCAACGATCGGCCCACCGGGCGCGATGCGCCGCCAGGAGCTCTTCGAACCCGGCCGCCTCGGCCGCCCGCAGCGCCAGCAGCGCCTCACCGGCCTCGGGCTCCCGTTCGCCGTCGGCGGCGTAGGCCACCAGCCGCTCGAGGCGCTCGCCGTCCTCGGACCGCCGGTCGGCGGCAGCCGCCGCGATCCCCCCGACCGGGTCCGAGTCCCGTTCGATCCAGGACCAGCCGCCGGCGGTCCCGGTGCGGTCGGTGTGCGGGTCTTCGGCGGAGAGCGGCATGGCCGCCGGGACCCTGCCCTCGGCCCGCAGCACGGCGGTGCCGGGACGGTCGAGCGAGGAGAAGGCGAACGTGCGCAGGCGGCCCTCCGGGAGGTCGAGATCCTGGCGCAGGGTCCCGGTGCGCAGGTCGAGCGCGCGCCGCAGCCCGGACGCCCGCCCGAGGTCCCCGTCCAGGCGGTCCCACAGGGGCGCGTGCAACAGCTCGGTCGCCGGGCCGGTGCCGGTGTACACGCCGGCGGCGAGGACCAGGGGCTGGGCGGCGGGATGCTCGAGCGGCGGCGCGCCCGATGTCCCGATCCGGCCGTCGGCCAGGGTCAGCAGCGCCTCGCGGAGGCGCTCGGGCTCCGGCTCCGAGCCCTCGACGGAGAGCGTCCAGGCGGGGTCCTCGTCGATCGCCGGCGCGTCCCCCCGCCGGCGCCGCTCGAGTTGGTCGGCGAGCACGGCCAGGAAGGCGTCGGGGCCGCCGGGATGC
>WNFV01004429.1_pt1 | contig 23039 bp, 23 predicted proteins | sample 5400101 | NCBI WGS metagenome assembly WNFV01 (sample SAMN13153361, study PRJNA577476) | soil metagenome | isolation source: 115 cm soil or saprolite under grassland replicate 1 | place: USA:California | collected 2016-06-15 | reverse complement strand
CACGTTCAGCCAGAAGATCGCCCGCCAGCCGACGCCACTGGCCAACGCCCCGCCCACCAGCGGACCCAGTGCCGCGCCGAGGCCGGCGACGCCGCCCCACGCACCCAGCACCGCACCACGGCGAGCCGGCGGGGTCACCGCCGACAGCATCGTCAGCGTCAACGGCGTGAAGATCGCGCCACCGACGCCCTGGACGGCACGGGCCGCCACCAGCGCCCCGATCGTCGGTGCCAGTGCCGCAGCCGCCGACCCCGCCGTGAACACCGCCACCCCGACAGTGAACATCCGGCGCCGGCCGAACCGGTCTCCCAGCGCCGCGCCGGTCAGCAGCAGCACCGCGAAGCTGAGCGTGTAGGCGTTGACCGTCCACTCCAGGTCGGCGACGCGGGCCCCGAGATCGGTCCGGATCACCGGCAGTGCGGTCGTCACCACCAGCCGGTCCAGCGCGAACGCGAACATCGCCACGGACGCCACTGCGAACGTCCACCCCAACCGTGCCTGGGTCCTCATCGATCAACTCCGCGAGCAGCGCCGGACCGCTGTTCGGGCCGACCTCGCATCTCTGCACGCCTTCGGGACCCGGCGTGTTCACGACACCTGGGATAGGCATCCGTGCCGCCATGAATAGGCAGCCGTTACCGATGAGGCCGACCGCTACCCGGAGTGACGCTGGTCCGGTGAAACACTCGGCACCCACTGTCCTCGACCGGCCCTGCCGCCCCGGCGGATGCGCACGACTCTGCACCGAGCACGGAATGGCCGGGGCCCACGCGGCGTACCGGGAACGCATGCTCGCCCGGGCACGCCGCATCGTCGTCGACCCGGCGCTCGCCGAGGAGGCGGTCCAGGAGGCGTTCGTCCGCGGCTGGCGGGCCTGTGCCTCGTTCGACCCCGCCGGCGGGCCGCTGGTGAACTGGCTCCTGGTCATCACCGGCAACGTGGCGATCGACATGGTGAAGGCCCGCGTCCGGCGTCCCCCGCTGGCATCCGTCCCGCCGGACGAGATCACGACACCGACCGGCATCACCGACTTCGACCTGGTGCTGCTGCGCGCCCAGTTGCGCCACGCGCTGGCCCGGCTCAGCCCGCACCATCGCAACGCCGTCGTCGAGACGATCCTGCGCGACCGCCCGTACGCCGAGGTCGCCGCCGAGCTCGGCATCCCCACCGGCACCCTCAGGACCCGCGTGCACTACGCGCTGCGCCAGTTGCGCGCCAAGCTCGAGCCCACAGAGTCCACCGCCTGCGCATGAGTGGTGTCCGGGTCAAGCCGGGGCGTCGGCCCGCCTCGCCGCCGCCGAGGCCGCGCTGACGACCGCCGCCGAGCACCTGGAGGCCGGCCGAGAGCGCCCTGGCCGCCATGGTCCCGCCGGAGCCGGCGCCGGCCTGAGCCATCCGCAATACCTGCGGGCCGTCCCGGACACCGGGACGGCCCGTACCCGCGATCGGCCACCCGGCCGTCGCACCGACCGGGGCCGAGCATCGCCTCGCTCAAATTGCACGATGGTCATCCTTTTTAATACATTCGCCCCGTGAGGACCAGCGAGCCGACCGAACGGCGTACGCCGCATGAGGCGCTGGCGGTAGCCAGCCGGCGGCGGCTGCTGGACGTGCTGCGGTCCCGGACGACCGCTGTCCACGCGGCAGAGCTCGCCGCCGCCACCGGCCTGCACGTGAGCACGGTCCGGTTCCACCTCGACGTCCTCGCCCGGGCCGGCCTGGTGCGGCACCGGACCGAGCCGGCCGGCGGCCGGGGACGGCCGCGCCTGCTCTACGAACCGGCCAGTGCCGCGGAGGCGCCGGAGAACACCGGCTACCGGCTGCTCGCCGGCCTCCTCGCCGCGCATTGGGGCGGGACGCCGGCCGAGCGGTCGCGGCGGGCCGAGAACGCGGGACGGGCCGCGGCCACCGCACAACACCTCGGTCCGGCACCGACCGTGGACGACGCCTTGACCGAGGTGGTCGCGCTCTTCGCCGAGCTGGGCTTCGAACCCGACCTCACCCGGGACGGCGACGAGGCCACGATCGGCCTGCACGCCTGCCCGTTCCGGACCGTCGCCGCCGATCACCCCGAGGTGGTGTGTGCCGTGCACCTCGGCATGCTGCGCGGCGCTCTCGCCGACCTGGGCGTGCCCGCCGTGGCGAGCAGCCTGACGCCTTTCGTCGAGCCGCACCTGTGCGTCGCGCGGATCACGGCGGCCCCGCCACCAGGACAGCACGTCGGGAGAGAGTCATGATCGCCGACATCGAGAGCCGTGAGGACATCGCTGCTCTCGTGACGGCGTTCTACCAGCGGGCCTTCGCCGACGAGCTGCTCGGACCGGTCTTCACCGACATCGCGCGGATGGACCTGCCCGCGCACCTGCCGGTGATGTGCGACTTCTGGGAGACGGTCCTGTTCCGGGCCGGCCGCTACCAGCGCAACGCGCTGCGTCCGCATCTCGAGCTCAACGCCCAGGTCGAGCTCACCGAGACGCACTTCCGGCGCTGGCTCGCCCTGTGGACGGCGACGGTCGACGACCTGTACGCCGGACCGGCCGCGGACCTCGCCAAGGCTCAGGCCGGACGCATCGCGGGTTCGATCAGCCGCCGGCTCGGCGGGCAGCCGGCCACCGAGTACGTGACCATCCGGCGCGGTCCGCCGGACGACGGACCGCGCAGCGCCGTCGGCTGACGGCAGGTCACGCAGCGGTCTCCGGCGGGATGTCCTCGGCGCCGGTGATGAAGGACACCACGTCGCTCATCGTCACGCGTTGCGGATCGACCACCCCGGTGCGACGGCCCAGCCGGTGCACGTGGATCCGGTCGGCCACCTCGAACACGGCCGGCATGTCGTGACTGATCAGTACGACGGGCAGCCCGCGGTTGCTGATCCGCTTGATCAGATCCAGCACGTGCGCGGTCTCCCGGACGCCGAGCGCGGCGGTCGGCTCGTCCATGATCACCACCTTGCTGCCGAACATCGCCGCCCGGGCGACGGCGACGGCCTGCCGCTGACCGCCGGACAGGCTCTCCACCGGCTGGGTGATGTCCTGGATGGTCGCGATCCCCAGCGCGTCGAGCTGGTTGCGCGCCTCCTTGCGCATCGCCTTCCGGTCGAGCATCCGCAGCCTGCCGAGCACGCCGTCGCGGCGGATCTCGCGGCCCAGGAACAGGTTCGTGGTGATGTCCAGGGCGGGCGCCACCGCGAGCGTCTGGTAGACCGTCTCGATGCCCTTCCGGCGGGCGTCCAGCGGAGAGTGGAAGTGCACCGGCTGGCCGTCCAGCTCGATGATGCCGGCGTCCGGCTGCACGGCACCGGTGAGCGCCTTGATCAGGCTGGACTTGCCGGCGCCGTTGTCGCCGACGATCGCCAGCACCTCGCCCGGGTAGAGGTCGAAGTCCGCGCCGTTGATCGCTGTCACATGGCCGTAGCGCTTGACCAGCCCGCGCGCGGTCAGCATCGGCTTGCGGTCCGTCGTACGCGCCTTCTCGGTCGCAGCGGCGGTGCTCATGAGCTCCTCCTCCGAGTCGCCTGGTCGAACGCCACGGCGGCGATCACGAGGACACCGGTCGCGAGGTTCTGGTAGTTCGAGTCGATACTCATCTGGGTCAGGCCGCTGCGGAGCACGGCGACGATCAGCGCGCCGACGATGGTGCCGACCACGCCACCGCGGCCGCCGAACAGGCTGGTGCCACCGATGACGACGGCGGTGATGCTGTCCAGGTTGCCGGTCTGGTACGCGTTCGGGTCCGCCGTCGGTGTCCGGCCGAGCGCCATCCAGGCGGCGAAGCCGTAGATGACGCCGGCCACGGCGTACACGCTGACCAGGGTCCGGTCGATGTGGATGCCGGTCAGCCGGGCGGCCTCCGGCTCGTTGCCGACGGCGTACACGTGCCGGCCCCAGCCGGACTTCGCCAGCACGAACCACACCACCACGAACAGCACCGCGGCCAGCACCATCCCCATGGTGAACTGGATCCGCCCGCCCAGGAACAGCGAGGTGCCGAGCCAGGTGAGCAGCCCGTCCGGCACCGGCCAGGTGGTGCCCTTGCTGTAGAGGTTGGTCACCGCCGTCATCACCGCGAGCATGCCGAGCGTGACGATGAACGGCGGCAGCTTGATCCGGCTGACCAGCAGACCGGACACCGTCGCCACCGCCATGCCGGCGACGATCCCGAGCAGCAGGCTCAGCGGCGCCGGCAGGCCACCGGTGGCCAGCCGGGTGATCAGCAGCGTGCCGAAGACCGCGATCGCCGCGTTCGCCAGGTCGATGCCGCCGGTCAGGATCACCAGAGTCTGCCCCAGTGCGAGGGTCCCGACGACGATCGACTGCTGGACGATGAACGAGAAGTTGTCGACGTTCGCGAACGTGCTGGTCGCCACCGAGAAGAACAGGACCGCGACGACCAGCGCGGCGGTCGGGCCAAGCACCGGGTTGCGGGCGAACAGGTTGCGGACGTAGTCCGCCCGCCCCAGCTCAACAGAGGTAGTTGCCGTGGACATCGATCATCAGCCCCAGCAGTTCTGTGCGCCCCAGGCGGTGTCCTTGGACTCCAGGCCCGAGACCGGTTTGTCGGTGATCAGGGTAGCGCCGGTGTCGATGAACCCGGTCGGCTTCTTGCCGGAGGCGGCGTACTCGATGACCGCCGCGACGCCGTTCTCGGCCATCTTCTTCGGGAACTGCATCACGGTGCCGACGAACAGGCCGTTCTTGACGTCCTGCACGCCCTGGCAGCCGCCGTCGATGGCGCCGACCAGGACCTTGCCGGTGAGGCCCTTCTCCTTCAGCGCCTGGTAGGCGCCGCGGGCGGCCGGCTCGTTGATGTTGTACACCGCGTTGACCTGGTTACCAACCCGCTGCAGCAGGTTCTCCATCGCCGCCTGGGCCTTGGTCTGGTCGCCCTGGGTGAGCGCGGTGCCGATGATGTCCGGCGTGTTCAGCGGCAGGCCCATGCCCTCGAGGAACCCATTGTGCCGCTGCTTGCCGACGCTGGCGCTCGGGTCGAGGTCCATCATCACCAGCTGTGGCTTGGTGCTCCCGAGCCGGGCCTTGACGTACTGGCCGATCAGCTTGCCGGCGGTCTCGTTGTTGGTCGCGTACGTCGCCGTGACCGCGTCGGCCGGCTCGGTGGCGGTGTCGAGCGCGATCACGATCACGCCCTTGTCCTGCGCCTGCCTGATCGCGCCGAGCACGCCGGAGGAGTTGCTCGGGGTGATCAGGATGCCCTTCACGCCCTGCTGGACGAGATTCTCGATCGCCGTGACCTGGCCCTCGTTGTCGCCGTCGAACTTGCCGGCGAGCGCGATCAGCGAGTCACCCTTCGCCGCCGCGGCGGCCTTCGCCGACTCGCGCAGCTTGACGAAGTACGGGTTTGTCTCGGTCTTGGTCACCAGGCCGATCTTGATCGGGCCCGAGCTGCCGCCTCCGGAGTTCGAGCCGGGCCCCGAGGTCTTTGTCGTCGTACACGCGCTCAGCGCCAGCACCACAGCACACGCGAGTGCCGACGCAATGGTTCGGGTTGGCTTCATCTCCAGACCTCCTGGTGTCGAAACGGCCCGGTCCGGCCGCACAGTGCTGCAAAGTTAGGCCCGCTCAGATGAGCAGGGAATGATTTGCGCAAAAGATTGCGCAACTCGTCCGCTATAGATGACGATGCCCGCATGGCCGGCCCACGTCGCGGTGCACGGCTGGTCGACGTGGCCAAGCTGGCCGGTGTGTCGATCAGCACCGTGTCGCATGTGCTGAACGGCACCCGGTACGTCGCACCGGAGACTCGGGAGCGCGTCCAGCAGGCGCTGGAGAGCCTGCACTACGCCCCGCCGGCGCCGGCGGCGACGAAGCGTACCGGCCGCGCGGTCGGGCTCGCGATCACCGGCGCCTCGAACCCGTACTTCGGCGACCTGATCGCCGGCGTCGAGTCGGAGGCCAGCCGGGCCGGGTTCGCGCTGCTCCTCTGCGACACCCACGACGACACCCAGCTCGAGGCCAGCGCAGTGGCCGCGCTGCTGGCACACAACGTCGAGGCGGTGATCCTGGCGCCGACCCCCGGCTGGAAGACCGCCACGCTGCCGGTGCTGCGCAAGCACCAAACGCCGTTCGTGCTGGTGGACCGGTTGAGCGACGTGCGCTGCGACCAGGTCGGCACCGAGAACGAGTCGGTCTCCGCAGCGCTCGTCGAGCACCTGATCGAGAACGGGCACCGCCGGATCGGGATGCTGGCCGGGCTCGACGGCCTGTCGACCAGCATCGAGCGGCGCAACGGGTACCGGCGGGCCCACGAGGCGGCCGGGCTCGCGGTGATCGAGGACCTGATCGTGCCGGCGAACTCGACCGTTGAGGGCGGCCGGGCCGGCGTCTTGTCGCTGCTGCGGCGCCCGCACCCACCGACCGCGATCTTCAGCGGCAACAACGCGATGACGATCGGCGCCCTGCTCGCGCTCAAGGAGACCCGTCGGCGGATCCCCGACGACATCGCGATGGTGACGTTCGACGACTTCGAGTGGGCCAGCGCGATGTCGCCCGCGCTGACCGCTGCGGCCCAGCCGTTCCACGCGATGGGCGCGCGGGCCGTGCAGCTGCTGATGCGGCGGCTGCAGGATCCGATGGCGCCTCGCCGGATCGAACGGCTGCCGGCGGAGATCGAGCACCGGGAGAGCTGCGGGTGCGGCACCGCCCGAGCCGACCCTGATGAGAGAGTGCCGGGGTGATCGCGCGCCTCGACGAACGCTCCGCACACGCCCGCGCACTGGCGCTGCTGGACAGCCGGCGGTCGCTGCTCGGCATCGCCGGCTCCCCCGGCGCCGGCAAGTCGACGTACGCCGAACGGCTGGTGCGCGACCTGGCCGCGGACGGCCATCCGGTGGCGCTGGTGCCGATGGACGGCTTCCACCTGGCGCACGCCGTACTCACCGGGATCGGGCTGGTGCCGGTCAAGGGGGCGCCGGAGACCTTCGACGTGGACGGGTACGTCGCGCTGCTGCGCCGGCTGCGCGAGCCGTCCGGCCGCACCGTCTGGGCGCCGCGGTTCGACCGCGACCTGGAGGACGCCATCGCGGGCGCGCTGCCGGTCGCGGACGAGGTCCGGCTGGTGGTGACCGAGGGCAACTATCTGCTGCTCGACCAGGGGCCCTGGGCAACGATCCGGACGCTGCTCGACGAGTGCTGGTTCCTCGACCTGGATCCCGGCGTACGACGGCGGCGGCTGGCCGCGCGGCACGTCCGGCACGGGCGCAGCCCGGACGAGGCCCTGGAACGGACGAACGGCAGCGACGAGGCGAACGCCCGGCTGATCGACGCCTCCCGGGACCGCGCCGACGCGCTCCTCACGCTGTACGACGGTGTCGGCGGCGTGGGGTAAGAATGGCGGCATGCGACTTCCGATCATGCCGCCGGTCAAGCCCATGCTGGCCAAGCCGGTCAAGGACATCCCCAGCGGCGAGCTCAGCTACGAGCCGAAGTGGGACGGGTTCCGGTCGATCATCTTCCGCGACGGGGACGAGGTGGAGATCGGCAGCCGCAACGAGAAGCCGATGACGCGGTACTTCCCCGAGCTGGTCGAGGCCTTCAAGGCCGAGCTGCCCGAGCGGTGCGTGGTCGACGGCGAGATCGTGCTGATCGGCCGGTCCGGCGACCGGCTCGACTTCGAGATGCTCCAGCAGCGGATCCATCCCGCCGCGAGCCGGGTGAAGATGCTGTCGGAGACCACGCCGGCCCGGTTCGTCGCGTTCGACCTGCTGGCACTCGGCGACACCGACTACACACAGCGGCCGTTCGCCGAGCGCCGTGCGGCACTGACCGAGGCGCTGGCCGGCGCCGCGGCTCCGGTGCACCTGACGCCGGCCACCACCGACCGGGACGTGGCCGGTGAGTGGTTCGAGCAGTTCGAGGGCGCCGGGCTGGACGGGTTGATCGCCAAGCCGCTGGCCGGTGTCTACGAGCCGGACAAGCGGGTGATGTTCAAGGTGAAGCCGGAGCGCACCGCAGACTGCGTGGTCGCCGGCTACCGGCCGCACAAGAGCGGTCCGGACCGGATCGGGTCGCTGCTGCTGGGTCTGTACAACGAGGACGGCACGCTGGCCAGTGTCGGCGTGATCGGCGCGTTCCCGCTGGAACGCCGCAAGGAGCTGTACGAGGAGCTGCAGCCGCTGGTCACGACGTTCGACGACCACCCGTGGGCGTGGGCCAGGCAGGAGGAGGGCACCCGCACACCGCGCAACGCCGAGGGCAGCCGGTGGGCGGCCGGTAAGGACCTGTCGTTCGTCCCGCTGCGCCCGGAGCTGGTGGTGGAGGTCCGGTACGACCACATGGAGGGTGTCCGCTTCCGGCACACTGCCCAGTTCGTGCGCTGGCGCCCCGACCGCGACCCCGAGTCCTGCACCTACGAACAGCTCGAGGAACCGGTCAAGTTCGACCTCGCCGACGTCCTGGGTCAGAAGTAGCATCGTTCCAGGCCGGACGCACCGCACATTTCCGGCCCGCTCGCGGCATCATGGAGGCGAGGACCTTCCAGCACGCCCAGCGTCTCAGCGGAGGTGTGAGCGATGTACGACGTCGTACTGCTGGTGGAGCAGGAGCTCAGCGAGGCCGACGCCCAACGGGTCGTCGCGCTGCACGAGGAGATGCCGGAACGGGTCAAGTACCACGTGGTGATCCCCTGCCACAACGCCGAGGCCGGCGTGGAGGCGTCGCTCGCCGCGCTCGGGACGGCCGACCTGTACGGCGCCGGCATCGCCGACCAGCGCGCGGACCTCGCGGAGGCGCAGCGCGCCCTCGACGAGGAGGCGAAGGGCTGCTTCGGCCGCAGCGTGCAACGGCTGCGCGACATGGGCCAGGAGGCCGAGGGCGGCATCAGCCACGACCGTGCGATCGACGCACTGGTGCAGACCGTGAAGAAGGTAGACGGCCAGGAGGTCATCATCCTGACCCGCCCGCACGTGGTCGCGGAGTTCTTCCACGTCGACTGGTCGGCCCAGGCCCGGCGACACCTCGGCGTACCGGTCCTGCACCTGCTCGAACAGGAAGAGAAGAAGGCGAGCTGACCTGCCGTTTTGTCGGCGCCGCGCGGCATGATGGCGGGCATGACCGAACGCGCGCAGACCGGTTGGTGGGGTGTCGTGCTGGACGCGCCGGACGCCGGCGAGCTGGCCCGGTTCTACTCCGAGCTGCTCGGCTGGCCGGTGGCCTCGTCCAAGCCGACGTGGGCCACTGTCGGGCCGGCGCCCGGCAACCCCACGACGTACCTCGGGTTCCAGACCTCGGCGGAGTACGTCCGCCCGGTCTGGCCGCCGGCCGACGGCCAACAGCAGCAGATGCTGCACCTCGACATCGGCGTCAGCGACGTCGGCACCGCCGTCGCGCACGCCGTCGCCGCCGGGGCGACACCCGCCGAGTTCCAGCCGCAGGACGTCGTCCGGGTCATGCTCGACCCGGCCGGCCACCCGTTCTGCCTGTACCTGGACGAGGATTAGACCTCGGCCGGGGTGATGGTCTCGGCGAACTGGGTGTGGTAGAGGTCGGCGTACAGGCCGCCGAGCGCGAGGAGCTCGTCGTGAGTGCCCTGCTCGACGATCCGGCCGCCGTCGACGACCAGGATCCGGTCGGCGTTGCGGACGGTGGACAGCCGGTGCGCGATCACCAGTGACGTGCGCCCCTCGAGCGCGGTGTCCAGCGCCCGCTGCACGGCGACCTCGGACTCCGAGTCCAGGTGCGCGGTGGCTTCGTCCAGTACGACGATGCGGGGTGCCTTGAGCAACAGTCTCGCGATCGCCAGCCGCTGCCGCTCTCCCCCGGACAGCCGGTAGCCGCGGTCCCCGACGACGGTGTCCAGCCCGTCCGGCAGCGACCGCACCAGCTCCCCGATCTGCGCGGCGCGCAGCGCGTCGGCCATCTGCTCGTCGGTCGCGTCCGGCCGGGCGTAGGCGAGGTTGGCGCGAATGGTGTCGTGGAACATGTGCGCGTCCTGGGTGACGTACCCGACCGCGCCGCGCAGGGACTCCAGCGTCACCTCACGCACGTCACGACCGCCCACGCGGACCGCACCGCCGGTCACGTCGTACAGCCTGGCGACGAGGTTGGTGACCGTCGTCTTGCCGGCGCCGGACGGCCCGACCAGCGCGACGAGCTGCCCGGGCCGCACGGTGAAGCTGACGTCGCGCAGGACCTGGGCGTTGACGCGCTTGTCGAGCACCGCGACGGACTCCAGGCTGGCCAGCGAGATCTCGTCGGCGGACGGGTAGGTGAAGTCGACGGCGTCGAACTCGATGCTCGCGGCACCGGCCGGCAGCGGTACGGCGTCCGGGGCGTCGGCGATCATCGGCTGCAGGTCGAGCACCTCGAAGACCCGCTCGAACGACACCAGCGCGGTCATCACGTCGACCCGGATGTTGGACAGCGCGGTCAGCGGACCGTACAGCCGCCCGAGCAGCGCGACCAGCGCCAGCAGGGTTCCGACGGTCAGCGTCTGGTCGACGGCGAGGTTGCCGCCCACGCCGTACACGAGCGCGGTCGCCAGCGCAGCAACCAGTGTGAGCGCGGTGAAGAACACCCGCCCGAGCATCGCGATCCGGATGCCCAGGTCGCGGACCCGCCCGGCCCGCTCGGCGAACCCGGCCTGCTCGGTCTCCGGCCGCCCGAACAGCGTCACCAGCAGCGCGCCGCCGACGCTGAACCGCTCGGTCATCGCCGTCGACATGTCCGCGTTCAGCGTCATCTGCTCGCGCGTCATCGACGCCAGCCTGCGGCCCATCAGCCGCGCCGGCAGCAGGAACACCGGCAGCAGGAGGACGGCGACGACGGTCAGCTGCCACGACAGCGCCATCATCGCGCCGACCACCAGGATCAGGCTGATGATGTTCGACACGACACCGGACAGCGTGGAGGTGAACGCCTGCTGGGCGCCGATCACGTCGTTGTTGAGCCGGGAGACCAGCGCGCCGGTCTGGGTGCGGGTGAAGAACGCGACCGGCATCCGCTGCACGTGCCCGAACACCTTCGTGCGCAGGTCGAAGATCAGGCCCTCACCGATCCGCGCCGAGAACCAGCGCTGGACCAGCCCGAGCACGGCCTCGAACACCGCGAGCAGCCCGACCACCAGCGCCAGCGACGTCACCAGGCCGGCGTCACCCTTGCTGATGCCGTCGTCGACGATCTTGCGGAACAGCAGCGGCGACGCGATCACCAGGACCGCGCCGATCACGACCAGCACGAGGAAGACGGCGATGTGCGGCGAGTACGGCCGCGCGAACCGGCCGATCCGCCGCAGGGTGCCCTTCGCCAGCTTCTGGTGGACGACGGACGCGTCCTGCCGCCGCCAGCCGATCGCGCCCATCGCGCGCATGCTGCCCGGATCCATCGGTCTCCTCTCCTGACCGCGGTCCGCTCATCCGTCCCGCCGGTCACGGCGTACGACGCCGCCGTGCCCAGTCAAACACCTCCGCCGCGGCGGTTTGTTCCCTTGTGAGCCAGTTGTGACCGTCTGGGCGGTGCGGCCGTCAGCCCTTCCCGGCGACCAGCGAGGCCAGGCGCTCGGCCTGGATCTCCCGCTCGGCCCTCAGCTGCTCGTCGTACGTCCGCCGCGACGCGCCCAGCAGCAGCGCCTTCGTGCCGCGCACCGCCTTCGGCGCGGCCGCCTGCAGCGCCGCGGTCAGGTCGGCCACGGTCGCCTCCAGCTCCTCGGCCGGTACGACGATGTTGGCCAGCCCGATCTGCTGTGCCTCCTCGGCGTGCACCCACCGGGTCGTCGCGCAGATCTCCAGCGCGCGGGCGTACCCGACCAGGTCGACCAGCGGCTGCGTCCCGCCCAGGTCCGGTACCAGCCCGAGCGCCGGCTCCTTCATGCAGAACCGTACGTCCGGCGTGACGACCCGCAGGTCGCACGCCAGCGCCAGCTGGAACCCCGCTCCGACCGCATGCCCCTGCACCGCCGCGATGCTCACGAAGTCCGGGTTCCGCAGCCAGGAGAACCCGGCCTGGTACGACGCGATGGTCTCGGTGATCTCGCCGGCCGGCTTGGTCCCGAGCGTGATCAGCGGCTCCCCCTGCTCGGTGGTCTCCCCCACCATCAGGTTCCGGTCCAGCCCCGCCGAGAACGACTTGCCCTCCCCGCTCACGATCACCACGCGTACGTCGTCCGGCAGCTTCGCCCCGAACTCCGCCAGCGCCAGCCACATCGCCGGCGTCTGCGCGTTCCGCACCTCCGGCCGGTCCAGCACCACCCGCGCCACACTGCCCTCGACCGACAACCGCAACCCGTCCGCCACCCAAACCTCCGCTCATCGGGCCCTTGTGACCCGGCGTGTCGTCGTTCATCGGTCCCTTGCGACCGCCCGCTCGGCGTGTCAGCGCGTTGCCGGCCACTCGTCGTACTCACTGGTAATAATGCCGCGAGGACGCCCCGATGGCCACGAGCGTGGTCACAAAGGCCCGACGATGCGCGACACGCCGGGTCACAAGGGCCCGATCAACGGAAGTGGTGGGTCAGGCGAGGGAGATGAGGTCGGCGTAGTCGGCGGTCCAGAGGTCCTCCACGCCGTCGGGGAGAAGGAGGACCCGCTCGGGTTCGAGGGCCTCGACGGCGCCTTCGTCGTGGGTGACGAGGACGATGGCGCCGGTGTAGGAGCGGATGGCGTTGAGGACCTCGGAGCGCGACGCCGGGTCGAGGTTGTTGGTGGGCTCGTCGAGAAGGAGGACGTTCGCGGCTGAGACGACGAGGGTCGCGAGGGCGAGGCGGGTCTTCTCGCCGCCGGACAGGACCTTCGCGGGCTTGGCGGCGTCGTCGCCGGTGAACAGGAACGAGCCGAGCACCCGGCGGGCCTCGGTGTCGTTGAGGTCCGGCGCAGCGGACTTCATGTTCTCCAGCACCGTGCGCTCGACGTCGAGGGTCTCGTGCTCCTGCGCGTAGTAGCCGAGCTTCAGCCCGTGCCCCGGCTCGACCTTGCCGGTGTCGGGCTGCTCCAGCCCGGACAGTACCCGCAGCAGCGTGGTCTTGCCGGCTCCGTTCAGGCCGAGTACGACGACCCGGCTGCCGCGGTCGATGGCCAGGTCGACGTCGGTGAAGACCTCCAGCGATCCGTACGACTTGGACAGCTCGCTCGCCGTCAGCGGGGTCTTGCCGCACGGCGCGGGCTTCGGGAACACGATCTTCGCGACCTTGTCCGCCACCCGCTCGTCCTCCAGCCCGGCGAGCAGCTTCTCGGCCCGTTTGAGCATCACCTGAGCCGCGGTCGCCTTCGTCGCCTTGGCGCGCATCTTGTTCGCCTGCTCGACGAGCTGGGACGCCTTCTTCTCGGCGTTCGCACGCTCGCGCTTGCGCCGCCGCTCGTCGGTCTCGCGCTGCGTGAGATAGGTCTTCCAGCCGACGTTGTAGACGTCGATCTCGGCCCGGTTGGCGTCCAGGTGGAAGACCCGGGTGACGGTCTCCTCGAGCAGGTTGACGTCGTGGCTGATCATGATCACCCCACCCGAGTACGACTTGAGGAAGTCGCGCAGCCACACGATCGAGTCGGCGTCCAGGTGGTTCGTCGGCTCGTCCAGCAGCAGCGTCTGGGCCTGCGCGAACAGGATCCGCGCCAGCTCGACCCGGCGACGCTGACCACCCGACAGGGTGTGCAGCGGCTGTCCGAGCACCCGGTCCGGCAGCGCGAGGTTCGCCGCGATCCGCGCCGCCTCGGACTCCGCCGCGTAACCTCCCGCGGCGTGCAGGTCGGCCTCGGCCCGCTCGTACCGGCGCATCGCCTTGTCCCGGGTCGCGTCGTCCGCGCTCGCCATCGCCTTCTCGGCCGCGCGGAGTCGTCGTACGACGTCGTCGAGGCCACGGGCCGACAGGATCCGGTCCCGGGCGAGTACCTCGAGATCGCCGGTGCGCGGGTCCTGCGGCAGGTAGCCGATCGAGCCGGACGTCGTCACCGTCCCGGAGGCCGGCAGGCCTTCCCCGGCGAGGATCTTGGTGAGGGTGGTCTTGCCGGCCCCGTTGCGGCCGACCAGGCCCACCTTGTCCCCCGGACCGACCCGGAACGAGGCAGGCGAAAGCAGCTGTCTGGCCCCGACGCGGACCTCGAGATTGGAAGCGGTGATCATGCCGGACAGTTAGTGTACGGCGTGTGGAATTCAACCCCGACGGCGATCTCGACAGCTCACAGGTCGAGGACGTCCGTGGCAGTGGCGGCGGCCGTCTGCCCGGCGGCCGGATGGGTCTCCCGGTGGGCGGTGGCGTCGGCGGCCTGATCCTGCTCATCATCATCGTGCTGCTGAACGGCGGTGTCGGTGGCCTGACCGGCTCGGGCGGTGACCAGCCCACGGCGCAGAACACCGGGTCGGACAGCCTGTCCAACTGCAAGAAGGTGTCCGACATCCAGCGGAACCAGAACTGCCGGTTCGTGGCGTACCAGACCTCGATCCAGGACTTCTGGACGGCTGAGCTCGCGCGGCACGGGAAGAGGTACCAGAAGTCGAGGATGCAGGTGTTCTCCGGGCAGACCAGCACCGGTTGCGGACCGGCCAGCAGCTCGGTCGGGCCGTTCTACTGCCCGGTCGACAAGAAGGTCTACATCGACGTCGACTTCCTCGAGGTGCTGTTCGACCAGCTCGGCGCCGAGGGCGGGATGTTCGCCGAGGCGTACGTGATCGCGCACGAGTACGGGCACCACGTGCAGGACCTGTACGGCTACCTGGACAGGATCCGCACCCGTGAGGGGCCCGAGTCCGACTCGGTGCGGTCCGAGCTGCAGGCCGACTGCCTCGCGGGCGTGTGGGCGAACCACGCCACGACGACGCCGCAGGCGAGCGGGAAGCCGCTGATCAGCAACATCACCCAGGACGACATCCAGCAGGGCCTGGACGCCGCCGCGAAGGTCGGCGACGACTACATCCAGTCCAAGACCCAGGGCCAGGCCGACCCGGAGTCGTTCACGCACGGCACGTCCGCGCAGCGCCAGCACTGGTTCGACAACGGCTACAAGACCGGCGACCTGAGCAGCTGCGACACCTGGGGCGCCCAGCAGCTGTAGCCCCTTGCCGTAGCGCTGGAGAGGTGCGTCAGGCGACCGCGCGGCGGTAGCCCGGGAGCAGCTCGTCGACCAGGGCGTCGGTCTCGGCCTCGGCGCCGCGGGGGCCGCCGTGCTTGCGGATCGCGGCGTACATCTGGGCCGCCACCGTGCCGAGGTCGCCCTGGCCACCGAAATGCGAGGCGAGCCGCAGGGTGGCCCGCCACAGCTCCTCCGACGCCGGGTTGAACGCCAGGCCGGTCTGCAGCGCGCTCCGGGCCAGTCCGCCGTCGTTGTACCGCAGGCTGGCCTCGGCCAGCTTCAGCGCGGCGTCGACGACGGTTTCAGCCATCCGGCGCTCGATCCCGGACGCGGCGAGCCACGAGTACCGCCCGGCCGGCAGGTTGGACCACGCCGGGCCGCGCACGAGGCCGAGCGCGGTGGACAGCGGCCCGCGGGCGTCGTCCATGGTCGTGGCCTGCGCGACCAGCGACCGGAACACGTCCCAGTCCACCCGCACCAGTGAGCGGTTGAGCGTCCAGCGCCCGTTCTCGTCGACCTGGATGGCGTCCGGGCCGAGCCAGCGCCGGGTGTGGTCCATCGCGGCGTCGCGCAGCTCCGGGCTGATCCCGCGCGGCCAGATCGCGCCGGCCAGCACGTTCGGGTGCACGCCGTAGTCCTGGCTGGCCAGGAACACCGCGATCTCGGTCGCGAGCTCCCTGCGGTCCGGGTCGATCTCGCCGCTCGCGCCGATCTCCAGCTCGCCGAGCAGGTCGATCTCGACCGGCGTCGCCTGGCTCAGGTCGGCGGTGACGGTCTCGTACGCCGGAGCGTCGTCGGCCGAGCGCGTCTTGACCCGCGACTCCGACTCCGCGGCGCGGAACAGTGCCACCAGGTCGGCGTACTGGCTGGGCGTCACGGTGTGCGCGTCGACCTCGAGCCCGATCAGCCGGCAGACCGCCTGGCCCTTCTCGTCGACCACGAACCGCCACGGCGCGATCGGCACGTCGCCGACGGTCATCACGCCGACGCTGCGCTTCGGGTCGGCCGCGAGCCGGTTGAGCTGCTCGGCCTCCTCGGGCGACGGCGGCGCGGACAGTACGACGACCTCGGTGCCCCACAGGTCCGGGTCCGGGTGCGACAGCCGGGCCCGGGTGACCGAGTCGAAACCCTTGACCTCGCAGGTGCGGACCTGATGGTCACCGCGGTGCGCGATGTCCTGCAGGGCCTCCGCGAGCGAGGAGCGGTACGTCATCCGGTCCGGCGCCAGGTCGGAAAGGTCGTCGCCGAAGCCGACCATCGTGACGTGCACGCCGTCGGACCACAGGTTCGTGGCCAGCTCGACCGCGAGCGACACCGAGACGTCGCGGGCGATGTCGGTGACACCGCCGAAGCTGGCGATGCCGTGCGCCAGGTCGAGGTCGATCAGCACGATCGCGCCGTCGGCGTTGCGGCCGACGGTGACCAGGGCCGGGTACGGCGCCGGCGCGGGCACGGCGTCGGCGGGCGCGTACGCGCGCCGCAGGATCCAGCGACCGCCGCCCGGCACCGACTGCCACGGTGGCGGCGGGGTCAGGTGCGCGTCCCCGTGCGCCAGCACGAGGGTGAGCGACTTGTCGGTGACGAGAGCGGCCACCACGCCCGGCAGCGGCTGGTCCTGCTGCGCGAGCATCGCACCGAGCTGGCGCAGCGCGTTGTCCACGAACCGCGCGGTCGGCACGTCGGAGGCCAGTCGCAGCTCGACCTCGGTACGACGGTGCTTCTCGTTGGCGTTCGGGCCCGGGCCGAGCGACCAGCCACGGCGGCGCTTCAGCGCGAGCGCCAGTCCGGCGGCCAGCAGCGTCGCGCCGAAGCCGAAGATCCCTGCCTCGGCCGCCGGCCCCATGCCGCCGTCCTCGACCGGCCGGCCCGCGGACGGCTGCCGGTCGTCGGTCCCGTGCGCGGGGCGGTCGGCCTTCGGCTTGGCCGGGGTGTCGTGCACCGCTCCCGGACCGTCGGTCTCGCCGCTGATCTGGACGCTGGACTTCTTCTCCAGGCCCTGCTCGAACCAGCGGCCGCCGGTGCCGGTCTCCGTGCGGGTCTCGGTCTTGGTACCGGGCTTGTCGGCGAGCCTGTCGCCGGACCTGCGAACGGTCTCCTTATTCGCCTCGTGGTGCTGGCGGGTCTCGGTGTGCGGCTTGCCGTCGTCGACGGCGACCTTCACGGTCCGCACGCCCGGGCCCTTCGCGTCCGCCGGAAGCCGCACCTGCCAGCCCGGCATGATCAGGTCCGGGTTGGTCAGCCGCCGGCCGTCCGGCTGCAGCTTGCCCTTGTTGAGCTCGTAGATCTCCTTTGCTGGCGGGCTCCACCTCGGTGGGCCGGCCGGCGATGCTGGCGGCACTCGCGGTGCTGGTGACCGCGTGATCGGTCGAGGCCGGCGCGGCCATCGCCTGTGCCGCGGGAACGGTGACGCTGGCGGTCCCGGCCAGCAGTACGACGCCGGAGATCAGCCGGCGGGCCAGTCCCTGCGAGCCACCGCCGAGCGGTATGTGCGGGGACAGGCCGCGGCCGCGCGACTCCGCGACCGCCTCGATGACCAGGCAGATGACGAAGTGCGCCCAGGCGAGCCAGATGACGCCGGCGATGATCTTCAGGATCGTGTTGGCGTCCAGCTGGCTGTAGAGGAAGTCCCGGTCCGGCATCCGCGACGGCCAGGGCGCGCCGAACAGCGTGATCAGCAGGTACGGCACGCCGCCGACGATCGCGACGATCGCCACCAGCGACGCGAGACCCCTCAGCTTGTCCGCGACCGGGTTCCGCTTGCGCGCCGCCGGAAGCCGCGCTGCCCGGGGCCGCTCAGTCGTCTTCACCATGGTCTTCCTCCCACCGGCTCCGCGGTCACCGACCGCCGCCGACCCCTTGCACCTCTTGCACCGGCAACTTCTGCACCGACTTCACCTCGAAGGTCGCGAACGGCGCCCACGTCCCCTTGACGCGATCCGGGTCGTTCGGGTCGGGCGTCCACAGCTGCACGGTCCAGAACGCGCTCACCTGCACCGTGTACATCCCGGCCGGCTGGCTCGCGCTGGAGCGCGTGTAGACGTGCTTGCAGGTGTTCGTCTGCTCGGACGGCTGCTTGGTCATGTCGTAGACCTCATTCACCACCTGACAGATGAACGGTGCCGTGCCGTCGCCCGCGTCGATCCTCATGCTGGTCACCACGGCGTTCATCGCGAAGTACTTCTTGTCGCCGTTCCACAACTGGTTGTAGGTCTCGACCTCGTCGGACGGCACAGGTGGGTTCTTCGTGATGTCCTTGCCGAGGGCGAAGAACGCCGGCGAGTTCACCCGCGGGATGTAGGTCGGCGAGATGTCGAGCACCGGCGTCGGGTACGACCGAGAGAAGCTGTTCCAGAACTGCTCCATGTACTCCGGCGGGCTCATCGGGCAGTCCGCCTTCTCCGCGGCCGTCACGGCCACCAGGGCGTACTCGACGTGCACGTTCTCGCCACCGTCGGGACGGTCGAGGTCGTAGTCGCGGATGTAGGCCCGCCACACCCAGGTCTTGCCTTCGGGTGGCGCCGGCAGCTTCCAGCCGTCCGGGATCTCGTAGTCGCGGCAGTAGACGAACGGCCACTCGCCGTGCATCCGTCGACGCCAGGTGGGAGGCGTCCCGGTGCTGCTCGTCCCCCAGCCGCCGCACCAGGCGCCGAACCCGCGCGCGTTCGCGTACAGCCCACAGCGCCCGGTGTCGCTCGTGATCGTCCGGTAGACGGGCTGGTTGGTCGTCGTCGTACCGGTTCCCACGCCACCGTCGGCGCTGGCCGTGGTGGCCGCGGTCAGGCCGGCGCACAACGTCACCAGCGCCACGCAGACCGCGCGCGCGACTCGCGTGCTCCTCACCTTCGCGGGTCCTTCCTGTCTGCGGCCGTGCTAGCCGACGGCCGGCGGGGGGCGTGCACCGTCCGGTTCGACGGGTGGGACGTACGAAAGGTTGCACCATGACGGTAAATCATTTCCAGCGTCAACCCTTCGGATACGTCACGGTCGCGCAGCTGAACCTGCCGTCGTAGGCGTCGTAGAACAACCATCTCGGCCCGGATCCGTACATGGCGATCGAGTACGGCGAGCCGTTCGGCAGGTCATTCGTGTACCGCTTGCGCTTCGGGTCGTACCAGGCCATCGTCGGGCCGAAGCACGCGTCGACGATGGTCGTGTTCGGGACCGGTCCCTTGCGAACGCCGTGCACGACGATCCGTCCGGGCGGCCGCATGACCAGGCCGGCCGCCTTGGCGTTCAGGATCAGGTTGTCGTTGTGGGACCGGAACAACGACGTCGCCCAGCCCTGCAGCAGGTCCGGGCTGTACCGCATCCGAGCCCGGAACAAGACCTGGACGGCTGGGCGTCGAGGGCTTCGCGGTCGCCGTCGGCGTCGCGCGCGACGAGGGCGGGGCCGACGACGCGGTCGCCGAGTCGTCGCCCAGCGGCGTCGGGCTGCCGCCGGACGGCGAGCTCCCGCCGCAGCCTGCGGCCAGCGTCAGCGCGGCGACGGCCGCACCCGCTATCCAGACCTGACGCTTGGTCACAGATTGCCTCCACAGATCACTGAGCGTCACATTCCGCCCGCATCATTCTAGTGATCTGGGAGGTCAGCCAGCCTCACGGTGATGGCGAGACCGTCGGGATCTTCGTCCGGTCCTCCGGCGGCATGCAGATCGGCGGCAGGGTGACCGTGACCTCGGTCGGCACGACGGTCGGCACGGTCACGGTGATCGTTTCGGTGGGGTGGTGCGACGGCGTCGGCAGCGGGCTCTCCGTCGACGTCGGCAGCGAGACGGTGATCGTCGTCGGGGTGCACGACGGGTAGGTCGGCGACGGGGCAGACGTCTGCGGGGGCACGGTCGCGGACAGATCTGTCGGCAGCATGCTGATGGACGGGACCGAGATGGTCTCGTCGCCGGTCGACACGCCCTGCTCGGCGTGTGCCTCGCCCTCCCCCTTCGCGGTCAACGCCTGGACACCGAGCATGGCGAGGAAGGTCGTCGGGTTGCGAAGCTCGACGTTCACCACGATGCCCTTGGTGTCGAGCTGGCTGGCCTGGCACTGGGTGACAGCGTCGTCGTTCGCCCGGATCGTCGCGCAGTAGTCGTCGATCCGCCTGCCGGCGTCCTTGACGTCGATCGTGACCTGGTCGGCGTTGAGGTCCAGGCCCGATGCGCCGGCGCGGGCGGCCTCCTGGGCGTAGCCGATGGCGCGGGAGCGGACGCTGAGCTGGCGGGCGCCGTCGATGACGAGGCCGGCCAGCCAGAAGATCATGACGGCCAGGATCGCGACCGCCGGGCTCAGCGCGCCGTACTCGGTCCGCCTGCTCATCGCACCCCCCGGTACGCGTCCAGCGTGGACGTGAAACTCCGCCGCACGGTGACGTCCTGGTTGATCCCCAGAAGGCCCAGGTCGCGGTAGTCGATGGTGCACTTGACCTCGACCGTGATCGGCGACCCGGCGGTGAATCCCGCCGTGGTGATCGTGCCGCTCGCGGTGGTCTTGCAGGACTCAGGCGCCTTCTGCGCCAGCGTCCGCGTCACCGCGTCGTCGACGGCCGATCGGGCACTGTCGAATGTTCGAGCCTGGGTCGCGGCCCTGGCGCCGTCACGAGCGGCGTTCTCCAGCAGCGAGGACGTCTGGAAATACCGCCCGCAGGCCATCAGGAACAGCAGCAGCAACAGCAGGATCGGCGCAAGGATCGCGAACTCCAGCGCCAGCATCCCGTACTCGCCGCGCCGCTCCCCCCGCGCGATCACTTGTCCGCCTCGAACGTCTCGATCGGACCGCTCGCGGTGCGCTTCGTGGTCAGGGTGAACCCGGGCACCAGCGACACGGTCTCCCCCTCCACCGTCATCGACGCGATCCCGGTCGTCGCGTTGTATTCGTACGTCGCCCGCGCATTGAGCAGGGAGTTGCCCGCGATCCGCTTCGCGTAGGTCTCGGTATTCAGCCGGACCCGCTCCGCCAGCCCGTCCGAGTACACCTGCGGCTGGATCTGCCGCAGTTCCGAGGCCCCCTCCTGCGCCGCGTTCAGCGCCGCCGCGCGGCCGAAGAAGAACAACGCGGTCTGGATGGACATGAAGATCAGCGTCAGGAGCATCGGCGCGATGATCGCCATCTCCAGGACGCTCGCGCCGCGCTCACTGCGCCGTCGCCGGCGCCTGGGCAAGCCTCAGCCGCCGCCCTTCTCGATCTCGGTGGTCCGCTTGTCGACGACGGACTTCACGGCGACGCCGATCGCGATGGCCGCGGTCACCACGATCGCGGCGATCACCGCCCACTCGATGGCGGACGCGCCGCGCTGACCGTTCGTGCGCGCCTTCACCGTGTGCGCACGGGCTGTCGCATAGTTGAACATGATGCGGGCGAACAGCAGTTCGGTTGGCATCTGTGTCCCTTCCAGGTGGTCGTACCGGGCATCAGTATGCATTGTTGGACGGGTCGTACCGGCCCATCCGCTCCCGTCAGGCTGACAGGATCATCGCCCCGGCCGGATAGCCGAGAAACAGCATGAAAGCCGCGCACATCAGCAGCTGGGCGACGAGCATCGCCTGTGACCGCTCCCCCGCCTTGCCCTCGACGTCGGCGAGCTCCTTGGCTCGCAGGCTCGCCGCTCGCGACAGCAGCGATATCCGGATCTTGGCGCCCTCGTCACCGGCCAGGGCGAGCGCCGAGGCGAGGTCGCGCAGCTCGTCGACACCGATGTCCTCGCCCAGCTGGGCCATCGCGTCCCACGGCGTGATGCCGATCAGCCGGGCGTTCGCGAGCGCCTGACGGATCCGGGCCATCGCCCAGTGCTCGCCGATCGTGGAAGCGGTCATCAACGCCTCCGGCAGACCACGGCCACCCGCCAGATTCATCGCGACCAGGTCCAGGAAGCTGCCGACCACGTGCCGGAAGTCGCGCCGCCTCGCCTCAGCCTCCTGCCGCAGCGCCAGGTCGGGCAGGAAGAACGCGAACATCCCCGCCGCGAGAGCGACGACCAGCGGCGCGGCGCCCGGCAGGTGGACGCCGCCGAGCTCCGCGATCAGCCACCACAGCGGCACCAGGATCAGCGCGCCCATCGCGAACAGCGCCTTGGTCGCGAGCATCGTGGAGAACGGCCGGTTCATCACCGCGAGATCGCGGCGCAGCTTCCCGAACCGCCAGCCCCGGCTGGCCGCCTCGGCCTCCAACCGCTTGCCCAGGCTCGCCTTCAGCTTGTCCAGGCCGTCGAGGTGGTGCTCACCGGCCGCGCTCGCGGTCACCGACCGGTACCCGCTGCGACCCGCGTCGATCCGCGCGATCGTCGAGCGGACGGTGGCCGACGGCCGCATCAGCAGCCGAACCAGCAGGTATGCGCCGCCACCGACCAGCGCACCGCACAACAGCGCCAGAGTCATCCGATCGACTCCATCCGCTCGTCGCCGGCCCGGGCCCGGCGGCCGTCGTCGCGGCTCACCAGGAACCGGTCCGGCACCTCGATCTTCGCCAGTTTCCGCAGCCACACCAGGCCGGCCGCATACAGCAGTACGACGAGCAGCAGCACGAACTGACCCACAAAGCTGCGGTACGGCGCGACGTACCCCGGGTTGAACAGCACCAGCGCGGCCGCCACCGCCAGGGTGATCGCCACGACGATCTGCACGCTGCGCCGGGTGGAGCGTCGTTCGGCCGCGACCTTGTGCCGGACCTCGAGCTCCTCACGCGCGGACATCGCCAGCGCGCTGAGCACGTCGCGCAGACCCGGTCCCCGTAGCCGAGCGTTCAGCACCAGCGCGGCGCAGATCAGGTCGGCGGACGGGTCGTCCAGGTCGTCGGCGAACCGCAGCAGCGCCGACGGCAGCGGCTCGCGGATCCGCAGCCGGTCCACCAGCAGGTTCAGGCTCGGTTTGATCGCCGGGGCCGCGTTCACCGCTGTGGCCGGGATCGCCTGCTCCAGACCGACCGCACCCGCGATCGTGTCCCGCAGCGCCTCGGTCCAGGTCGCCAGCGCGTCCAGCCGGTCGATCGCCTTGCGCTCCTCGCCGGCACCGCCGAAGAACCGGTGCGCCATGCCGGCCAGCAATCCCAA
>WNFV01003195.1_pt1 | contig 23048 bp, 21 predicted proteins | sample 5400101 | NCBI WGS metagenome assembly WNFV01 (sample SAMN13153361, study PRJNA577476) | soil metagenome | isolation source: 115 cm soil or saprolite under grassland replicate 1 | place: USA:California | collected 2016-06-15 | reverse complement strand
CTTCACGGTGTGGCTCTGACCCCCGCGGGAGTACGTGATCGACACCGTGTCGCCGGGCTTCTTCGTGGAGATTGCGCTCGTCAGGCCGTCGCCGGAGACGATTCGCTTCCCGTCCACGGAGACGATCGTGTCGCCCGACTGGAGGCCGGCGTCAGCCGCCGGCGTCCCGGTGCGGACCTCGGTGATCCGCACTGAGGCGTTCACGGTCTCGACGGAGACTCCGAGATAGGCGTGCTCGGCCTTTCCGGTGGAGATCAGCTCGGAGACGATCGACTTGACGGTGTTCGACGGAATCGCGAATCCGACGCCGTCGTTGCCGCCCGAGTCGCTCTCGATCTGCGCATTGACGCCGATGACCTGCGCCTCTGCGTTGAGTAGTGGGCCGCCCGAGTTGCCGTGGTTGATAGCGGCGTCCGTCTGGATCGAGTCGTCGATCGAGAAGTTGTTCGGCGAGGTCATCTGCCGGTGGAGGGCGCTGACGATTCCGCTCGTCACCGTGTTCTCGAGCCCGAACGGGCTGCCGATGGCAACGACGTTGTCTCCGACTGCGACGGCGTCCGAGTCTGCGAGGGTGAGCGGCGTGAGCACCGAGGCGGGGGCGTCGACCCTGATCACGGCCAGGTCGGTCGAGGGGTCGCTTCCGACGAGCTCGGCCTTGTAGGTCTTTCCGTTCCAGAACCTCACCGAGATGGACGTGGCCCCCTCGACGACATGCTGGTTCGTGATGATGCGGCCGTTGCTGTCGTAGACGAACCCGGAGCCCTGGGCCTGCTGAGTCTGCTGGCCCCCGAAGGGGTTCGTGGACTGGGACGTCGTGACGGTGATCTCGACGACGCCCTTCTGCGTGCGCTGGTAGATGTCGGAGACGGACAGGCCGGTTGTATTGGCGGCCGGCTCGCCGTTGCTGACGGTTTCCTGGCGGACGACGGTTCTCGTTCCTTCGGGAGCGAGCCCGGCGTACGTGGCGGCTCCGCCGACGCCGATAGCGGCAGCGGCAACGAGGACGGCGGCTGTTGAGAGAGTTCTACGGCGAGTCATGGCGGCTTTCCTTTCGTTCGGTCGCCCCCATGTCACAGCTTGTGACTAAGACGTCTATGAAACGGGGCTAAGAACTTCCTAAGAAGGGTTCACCCCTTTCTTAGCCTCCTCTCAGGCTGAAAGCGCACAATGGAGCCATGAGGGTCCTGGTCGTCGACGACGAACGCGCGGTGCGTGATTCCCTTCGCCGCGCCCTCGAGCTCGAGGGTTACGACGTCGAGCTCGCGGCCGACGGGGAGGAGGCGCTCGAGCGTCTCGCTCAGAATGGCGAGCCGGACGCGGTCGTCCTCGACATCCTCATGCCGAAGATGGACGGCTTGGAGGTCTGTCGGCGCCTGCGCCGGGAGGGCCACCGCCTCCCCGTGCTCATGCTCACCGCTCGCGACGAGGTCGAAAACAGGGTCGCCGGGCTCGACGCCGGGGCCGACGACTACGTGACGAAGCCTTTCGCCCTGGAGGAGCTCCTCGCGCGCCTGCGCGCGCTCCTGCGCCGGACGACGAGCGGTTCGGGCGAAGTCCTCCGCTTCGCGGACCTCGAGCTCGACCCGAAGACCCGTGAGGTGCGCCGCGCGGGCGAGCCGATCGAGCTGACGCGGACAGAGTTTTCGCTGCTAGAGCTCTTCCTCCTGAATCCCCGGCAGGTCCTCACGCGCTCGGTCATCTTCGAGCGCGTCTGGGGCTACGACTTTGGGTTTTCCTCCAACTCACTCGACGTGTACATCGGGTATCTGCGCCGGAAGACGGAAGCCGGCGAACGGCCGCGCCTCATCCAGACGGTGCGTGGCGTCGGTTACGCCCTGCGGGAGAAATGAGCTTTCGCGCCCGTCTGGCCCTCGTTGCGGCCGCGGCCGTCGCGCTAGCCGTCTTGCTGGCGTCCGCGGTGGTCTACATTGTCGTCCGCGACGAGCTGCGCGGCACCGTCGACGACGCGCTGCGGGCCCGCGCTGCCGAGATCTCCCGCTTCCCCTTGCGCGCTATTCAGGAGGGCGACCGGCCCGTGCTCGAGGGGCCCGGCCTAGGCGGAGCTCCCGGTTACATCCAGGTCGTCCAGTCGGATGGAACGACGATCCGGCCGCCCGAAGAGAGAGTCGAGCTCCCGGTTTCCGATCACGTCTTGTCGGTGGCCAACGGCAAGGGCGGGCCGTTCTTCTCGGACACACACGTCTCCGACGTCCATTTGCGCGTCTTCACGATTCCGGGCAGCTCGGGCTTCGCAGTCCAGATCGCTCGCCCGCTGACGGAGGTCGACCACTCCCTCGACCGGATTCGCTTCTATCTCATTCTCATCGCCCTGGGCGGGATCGCTGTCGCCGCGACGCTCGGGCTCGCGGTCACCCGAGCCGCTCTCGCCCCGGTGCGGCGCCTCACCTCGGCGACGGAGCGGGTAACCGAGACCGGCGACCTCTCCGAGCGCATTGACACCACCGGCCGCGACGAGCTCAGTCGCCTTGCTACGAGCTTCAACACCATGCTTGGCGCGCTCCAGGAATCGACGAGGGCGCAGCGCCAGCTCGTCGCCGACGCCTCGCATGAGCTGCGGACGCCGCTCACCAGCCTGCGGACGAACATCGAGGTGCTCGCGGGTGAGCATCGGCTTCCAGCGGCGGAGCGCAAGCGCCTGCTCACGGATGTCGTCGAGCAATTGGGTGAGATGACGTCACTTATCGCTGAACTGATCGCGCTCGCCCGGGCCGAGCAGCAGCCAGTCGAGCCGGAGGACGTCCGTCTCGATCTGGTGGCCGCCGACGCCGTCGAGCGCGCCCGGCGCAACCGGCCCGGCGTCACCTTCAAGACCGACCTCGAGGAGTCGCTCGTCAACGGCGATCCTCAGACCATCGAGCGCGCGGTCGGAAATCTCCTCGACAACGCGGCAAAGTGGAGCCCGCCCGGAGGTGAGGTCGAGGTGGCGATTCACGAAGGAGAGTTGATCGTGCGCGACCACGGGCCCGGTATCGACGAGGAAGACCTCCCGTTCGTCTTCGACCGCTTCTACCGTGCCACCTCTGCGCGTGGCATGCCCGGTTCGGGCCTAGGCCTCGCCATCGTCCGCCAGGTGGCCGAGGCGCACGGCGGAACGGTGAGCGCCGAGCGGGCCGAGGGCGGCGGGACCCGCATCAGCCTGCGCCTCAACGGCCGCTCTCAGCCCACGGATTAAGCGCCGATTAAGCGGCTTCGAAACGGCATCCGCACCCTCCGGCGGACCCGTACTTCCTGAGGAAAGCACACCAGGAGGTAGTCCCATGAAAGGTCCTCTCATCGCCCCGGCGTCCGCTCTCGCGGTGCTGGCGGCCGCCGTTCTCGCGGCCGGCTGCGGCGGCTCCACGAACGCGTCGGGCAGCGCGTCCGCCGGCACCTCAAGCGGTTCCAGCGCGGGCAGTTCTGGCGGGTACGGCTACGGGCACGGGTCGAGCTCGTCGACCCCCTCCACATCGACGCAAGCGGCCTCGGGCGCCGCCACCATCGCCGTCCGGACGACCCCCCTCGGCCGGATCCTCGTCGACGGCCGCGGCATGACCCTCTATCTATTCGAGAAGGACACCGGCATGAAGAGCACGTGCGACGGCTCCTGCGCGAAGTTCTGGCCTCCGGTGACCACCACGGGAGCCGCGAAGGCCGGGAGCGGCCTCGACGCCGGCAAGCTCGGGACAACGGCACGAACCGACGGCGAGACCGAGGTCACCTACAACGGTCACCCGCTCTACTACTACGCCGGCGACAAGCAGCCCGGGGACACGACCGGAGAGGGCCTCAACGCCTTCGGCGCGCTCTGGTACGTCCTCTCGCCTGCAGGAAAGGAGGTCGTGGGCTGAGCAAGCGTTACGCTGGCGCTGGTGGAGCTCCCGAGGGAAGTCGCCGTCGTCGGCGCCGGCACGATGGGCACTGGCATCGCGCGCGTCTTCGCGGACGCCGGGACCTCGGTGCGCCTCGCTGCGCGCCGCGAGTCCAGTCTCGAGGCTGCACGATCTCGGCTCGAGGCCACGGCCGGCCGCATGCGCCTGACCACGGCCGTCGACGAGGCCCTCGACGGAGCCGAGCTGGTCGTCGAGACGATCGTCGAAGAGATCGGAGCGAAGCGCGAGCTCCTGGCGCGGGCTGAGGAGCTCGCCGCGCCCGAGGCGATCCTGACGACCAACACTTCGTCGCTTCCCCTGGCCGCGCTCGCCAAGGACCTTCGACGGCCCGAGCGCTTCGCGGGCCTGCACTGGTTCAATCCGCCCGAGCTGGTCGAGCTCGTGGAGGTCGTGGGAGGCGAGCGCACCGCTCCCGAGACGCTCGAGACACTCGCGGCCTGGGCGGAAGAGATCGGCAAGGCCCCGGTGATCGTGCGCCGGGACCTCCCGGGATTCGTCGTCAACCGCCTCCAGTACGCGCTCCTGAGGGAGGCGTACGCGCTTGTCGACGCGGGGATCTGCTCGTTCGAGGACGTCGACCGCGCGGTGACGCACAGCCTCGGCGCCCGCTGGGCCGCGATCGGCCCGTTCGAGGCGATGGACCTCGCGGGCCTCGACGTCCACGCCGCCGTGGCCGCCAACCTCTGGCCGGAGCTCGCAAGCGGTAGCACGCCGTCCGAGTCAATCGCTCGCATCCTCGACACCGGGGCCCTTGGAGTGAAGAGCGGCCGGGGACTCCGCGGCGACTACACGCAAGCAGAGACCACAGAGCTCGTCGACCGGCGCGACCGGATCCTACGGGGCCTCCCCGGCCTCAGGGGCGAGAAGCCCGAGGGATGACGAGCGCGTTTCGCTCGGCTTCTGCAAGCGCCTCCGGATACCCAGCGTCCACGTAGCGCGCGACGCCGAGGGCCGGGTCGGTCCAGAACACTCGGCGGATCTTCCGTTCCGCGAGCTCGCTGCCGTCGGCGACGACGACCATCCCCGAGTGGATGGAGCGCCCGATGCCGACACCGCCCCCGTTGCCGATGGCGACCCAGCTCGCCCCCTGCGCGGCGTTGAGGAGCGCCGAGAGAACGGGCCAGTCGGCGATCGCGTCGCTGCCGTCGCGCATGCCCTCCGTCTCTCGCGTGGGCGAGGCGACGGAGGCCGGGTCCATGTGATCGCGACCTAGGGCCAGCGGGCCGCACTCGCCCGAGCGAACGAGGTTGTTCAGCGCCAGGGCTACCCGGTCGCGTTCGCCGAGGCCCAGCCAGCAGATGCGCGCAGGCAGACCCTGCGGCCGGACCCGCTCGCGGGCGAGCTCGATCCAGGAGCGAAGCGAGTCGGTGCGGACCACCTCCATGAGAGCGTCTTCGCTCCTCCGCAGGTCCTCGGAGTCGCCGCTGAGGCAGATCCAGCGGAACGGTCCGACGCCGCGGGCGAAGATCGGTCGCACATACGCGGACACGAACCCCGGTATCGAAGGGGCCTCCTCAACTCCGTGGGCAACAGCCTGCGAACGGATGCCGTTTCCGTACTCGAAGACGATCGCGCCTCGTTCGCGGAAGCCCAGCATCGCCTCGACGTGGGCGGCGAGAGAGTCGAAGACCGCGCTGCGGAAAGCCGGGTCGTCCAGATCGGCCTCCCCAGCCTGTTCGGCTGAAAAGCCACGCGGGACATAGCCCCTGAGCGGATCGTGCGCGGCCGTCTGGTCGGTTACGACGTCGAAGTCGACCCCGTCGGCGAGGAGGCGCGGCGCGACGTCCGCGGCGTTTCCGACGAGAGCGACGGTTCCCGGGCCCTCCGGGTCGAGGTGCGCCGCCAGCGCTTCGTCGTAGCCAGCCACGAGGTCGACCCAGCCGTCGCGCGCGCGGCGGTCCGCCCTCAGCGGGTCGACCTCGACGACGAGGGCTCGACCCCCGTTCCGCGTCACGGCGAAGCCCTGGGCGCCACCCATCCCGCCCAGACCGGCGGTGAGCACCCGCTTCCCCGCGAGCGTGCCGTCGAAATGCGCCGCGCCGATTGCTCGAAAGGTCTCGTAGGTGAAGCCGAGGATGCCCTGCGTGCCGATGTAGAACCAGCCTGCCGCCGTCATCTGGCCGTACATGGTCAGGCCCGCATCCTCGAGCGACCGAAACGATTCCTCGTCCGACCAGGCCGGGACGACCATGGCCGTCGAGATGAGAACGCGCGGTGCGTCTGCGTGTGTCGGCAGGACGGCGACCGCCTTCCCGGACTGGACGATGAGCGTTTCCCCCGGGCCGAGGCGCTCGAGCGCGGCGACGATGTCGGCGAGAGCCTCGGCGCTCCGAGCCGCTCGCCCCCGACCTCCGTAGACGACCAGAGCCGCGGCGTCCTCGGCGACATCGGGGTCGAGGTTGTTGAGCAGGCAGCGCAACGCTCCCTCCTGCTCCCAACCCTGGCAGCGAAGCTCGAGCCCGCGCGGAGCTCCGCGGAAAGCCGTGTCCACCACGGTCCGATCGTATGTCCTGGTGCTGAGTTAGGCCGAGGTGGCTTCCGGCTCGGGCATCGCGTGCGCCGGCGCCTCGACGGGGCGAAGGAGCGCCGCCGCGAGCGCGGCAGCGACCGCAGCGAAGAGTGCGCCCACGATGAACGAGGCGTGGTAGCCGCCGGTGAGCGCTTCGGCCTCCGTCTCGCCGGAGGCGAGCAGGCTGTCCGTGCGCGACGTGCCAATCGCCGCGAGCACCGCGAGGCCGAGGGCGCCGCCCATCATGAAGGCCGTGTTCACGATCCCCGAGGCGAGACCGGCGTCCGAAGGCTCGACGTCACCCATCGCCGCCAAGAGCAACGGGTTGAACGTGATGCCTCCGCCGAGGCCGAACAGGAGCATGGGGACCAGAACGTCCATCGCGAAGCTTCCGTCCACGGGCGCTCGCGCGAAGAGAAGCAGGCCGCCGATGAAGAACGCGAGACCGCCGACGAGCGGCGGCTTGATGCCGAAGCGCATGACGAGGCGGTCGGAAAGGAGGAGCGAGGAGGCTCCCCAGACGAGCGTCGAGGGCAAGAATGCAAGCCCCACCTCGAGCGGGCTGTAATCGAGCACCAGTTGGAGATAGAGGGCCGAGAAGAAGAACATCGCGAACATCGCCGCCGCCATGAGGATCCCGACCACGTTGGCGACGGTGATGTTGCGGTGCCGGAACAGGCCCAGAGGCATGAGAGGAGCCGGGTGGCGCGCCTCGATCGCGAGGAAGACAAGGAGCAACGCGAGCGCCGCGCCGAGGATGCCGAGCGTTTGAGCCGACGTCCAGCCCACCTCGTTGCCCTTGACGATGGCGTACACCGCGAGCATCAACGAGGCGGTCACGGTGATCGCTCCGCCAACGTCGAGCCGCCGCTCCTGGGACGGCGCTTGCACCGTCGGGCAAAGGTAGACCGAGAGCACGAAGACGGTGACGCCGACGGGGATGTTGACAAGGAAGATCCAGTGCCAGCTCAAGAGGTCCGTGAGGATGCCGCCGAGGAGCACGCCGGCAGTCCCGCCTCCGGAGAGCACGAAGCCGACGACGCCCATCGCCTTCGCACGTTCGGCGGGCTCGGTGAACATGATCATGATCAGCGAGAGCACGACGACCGAGACGATGGCGCCGCCGAAGCCTTGAACCGCGCGCGCGGCGATGAGGAATGTCTGCGAGGTGGCGAGCCCACACGCGAGCGAGGCTGCAGTGAAAACCGAGATCCCGATGAGAAAAAGTCGCCGGTGCCCGAACAGATCCCCGAGCCGACCGCCCAGCAGCAGGAAGCCACCGAAGGTGAGGAGGTAGGCGTTCACGACCCAGGCCAGCGAGGCCTGCGAGAACCCGAGGTCGGCGCGAATCGACGGCAAGGCGACGTTCACGATCGTCCCGTCGAGGACGATCATGATGTCCCCGAGGCAGAGCACGTAGAGCGCGAGCCAACGGCTGCGGTTGTCCAGATTCACAGCTCGGCAGGGTACCGATCCCGTGCGCCGGCACGCGCTAGTCTCTCGGCATGTGCCGAAACATCCAGACGCTCTACAACTTCGAACCACCGGCGAAGGAAGAGGACGTCCACGCCGCGGCCCTGCAGTACGTGCGCAAGATCAGCGGCTTCACCAAGCCGTCGCAGGCGAACGCCGAGGCTTTCGACCGGGCAGTGCAGGCCGTCGCAGACGCGTCGAAGCGGCTCCTCGACGAGCTGGTGACGTCCGCGCCGCCGAGAGACCGCGAGGCTCAAGTCGCGCGGGCTCGGGCCCGCTGGGCCGAACGCCAGACGGCCTAGCGGCTCGCGGTCGCGGGCCGCGCGTGACTTCTAAAGGCTCGATTCCCGGAGGTCGATGGACATCCGATGGAGCCGAAGCCCCCGCGCATGATTCGCGAGGACGATACGAAGCTACGCGCGGCTCTCATCGCCATGGTCGTGCTCAACGCGCTCCTGCTCGCAGGTCTCGTCGTCACGGGAGGGGTCCTAATCAGCATGGCCGGCAGCGAGCGCTTCTCCCGGGCCGTGGCGGTCCGTTTGCACCTTGCGCCTCGGGAAGAGGTGCAGGCGGCAGAGGAGAGAGCCCAGGGTGCCCAGGCGGAAGCCTCACTAACCCGCCAGTTCGCGCAGCAAGAAGTCACGCGCTTCCAGGACATCGGCAACGAGATAACCGACTTCCGGGCAGTCGTCACTGATCTGCAAGGCCAGCTCAACTCGCTTCAAGACGTGGGTCGAATCGAAGACCTTGCAACGCAGATAGCCGATGTTCAGGGTCGGCTCGAGGCAGCGTGTGCCTGGGCAAGAGAAGCCGCACGGACCCGAGAAGAGAGCATAGAGGCCTCCTTCCGCGCCTACGTGGCCCGCGCCTGCTAACGCCCTCACGTACGAGCGACTGTCCTCGTACTCGTCGTGGCTGCGTGTCGGGACGCCTTTGGGTGTCCGGGGTCAGGTCTTGCAATCAAGCATTCTCGCTGCCGCGCGGCTCGGACGGTTCGAGAATCCGCAACCACGGCACGTTGCTCGGCAACTAGCGTCTCTAAGCGTCCAACGCAAGAGAGGGCGGCCTTCGGGCCGCCCTCTCGGTTTTTCAGTAGCCGCGCAAAGCGGGCAGGCTCGCAGCCGCGCGCCTAACCGGATTTCATCGGATCGAGGTAGACGTCGTCAATCCTCGGAGTGCCACTGGTCGCGACGAAGCGGAACTGGACGGACTGCGTCAACAGCGGCAACACGCCACCGAGCATGCCGATGGCCGGAGAGGGCTGCCAGGTTCCGTTGGTCGAGACAGTGCCACCATCGAAGATGCCGAGGACGCTCGATAGCAGGCCACGGTAGATGACTTGAACCTTCACCTTCGAGCCCGAGGGGCCGGTGACGACGAACCGCATCTTGCTCGAGATAAGCCCGATGCACATTGGGGGACTCGTCGCCGAGCTCCCCTGAGGTAGCGCGAGTGCGTACCGGTGGGAAGTGCTGCGGATGTAGAACACTTCGTTGCCGGCCACTACCTTCGCCCCCGAGGCTAGCTTCCAACCTGCTGCGCCCGCCTCGAATCCACCATCAGGGAGATACGCATAGTTCGCGTAGTCCGCCCAGCGCGAGAACGGCGTGGTGGTGGCGTCCGGGCAGGCGAGACCAAGACCGGCCGAGGCCGGTGCCGCTCCGAACACAAGCGAGATGACGCTAGCCGCGAAGCCGAACGCGAGAAGCGCCCGTGCGCGACGGACAAACGACCGAGTTGCCACAGACACTGATCCTCCTCGTAAACCGCAGAGCCGCAGAAAATGCGGTCCTACTCTGCGCGCTTGCGAACGAGAACGCTTCCCCTTTCGGAGTGATCAATGCGGAGGTCAAGGCGGGCGCGGAGAGAGCCGATACGGGGAAAATGGCGACTCCCGCCGGGACCAAGCGCGCGCCCAACCAACTCGGGGTTCAGACCACCGCCGCCGCGGACGGCAATGTCCTGATCGAACAGACGCGGCAAAACGTCGCGCGCCGTCTGGTGGACAAGGATCTTCGCGCCTCGCTGCTTCTCGGAGTCGCGTTCCTCGTCACCGCGCTCATCCTGGCTTTCACCGGCGACTCAGCGCGCCCATCTGACCCGCTCACGATGCTCCTACTCGTCGCCGGATATGCGGTGGCCTCCCGCGTGGACTTCGAGATCGGAACGGGTTATGCGTGCCCGACGCAGCTCGTGCTCGTTCCGATGCTGGTCCTGCTCCCGGTCCCGTTCGTGCCACTTTTCGTGCTGGCTGGGCTGCTTCTCGGGGGAGTCCCTGACTACGCGCGAGGACGCGTTCCGGTCGGCCGCAGCCTTCTGCGTCTGGTCAACTCGTGGCACGCCGTTGGCCCGGCGCTCATCCTCCTTGCTGCGGGCGAGCCTCGTCCAACCCCTGACCACCTGCCGGTCTACGCCGCAGCCCTTCTCGCGCAATTCGTCTTCGATTTCGCGAGCACCGCTGCGCGGGACCGGCTTGGCCTCGGCGTTCCGCCCCTGAGCCTGCTACCCGTCATGGCCTGGATCTGGGTGGTCGACTCAGCTCTCACGCCGATCGCGATCCTCGCGGCTCTCGGCTCGCTGGCGCATCCGGAACTCGTACTCTTCTCCCTGCCTCTGATAGGCCTGCTGGCTCATTTCGCGCGCGATCGGAAGTCGCACATCGACAAGGCGCTCGAGCTCTCAACCGCCTACCGCGGTACGGCCTTCTTGCTTGGCGACGTGGTCGAAGCCGATGACGCGTACACCGGCCTGCACAGCCAGGACGTCGTCTCACTCGTTCTAGCCGTGGGCGACGAGCTCAAGCTCGGTCCCGATGAACGCCGTTCGGCGGAGTTCACGGCGATCCTCCACGACGTGGGCAAGATCAAGATCCCGAAGGAGATCATCAACAAACCCGGTCCCCTGACGGATGAGGAGCGAGCGATCATCAACACGCACACGATCGAAGGCCAGCGCATGCTGGAAAAGGTCGGCGGCCTGCTTGGCGAGGTCGGATACCTCGTCCGCTCGTGCCACGAGCGCTGGGACGGAGCAGGCTACCCGGACGGGCTCGCGGGCGAGCAGACTCCGCTCGTCTCCAGAATCGTGTGCGCGTGCGACGCCTTCAGCGCCATGACGACCAACCGACCGTACCGGCAAGCAATGTCACATCCCGAGGCGATTGAAGAACTCCGCCGCTGCGCGGGCACCCAATTCGACCCGCAAGTCGTTGAGGCGTTGATCCTCGCAGCCGACGTTCAGCGTCCGGCTCAAATCCTGCCCGCGGCGTAACACTCGGTCATTGCCGGAAACTGAGCGGTTTCTCAGCTTCATCAAGGCCACCCAATTTCGGCAGCTCGATTCCTAAAGATTCCGGGGCAAATCGTCGATGGGTGGCGCATGAGCGTCTACCCGGACAGCCCCCGGTCCCGTTCAGCATCCCCGCGCTGGATCGATCGATGGCTGGCGGCCTGCAGCGAGCTGGCCGAGCTCGAGCGCTCCAATCCGATGACGGATGCCGTGATCGACGAAATCGACGGACGAATGATCCGCATCGGCGACCAGTGGTTGGCCGACTTCGCCTCCTGTAATTACCTCGGATTCGACCTCGATCCAGAGATCATCGCGAGCGTCCCTGAGTACCTCGAGAAATGGGGGACGCACCCAAGCTGGTCGCGCATGCTCGGCAGCCCCGTGCTCTACCCGCAGATCGAGGAGCGTCTGATCGAGCTGCTCGGGTGCGAGGACGCGCTCGTCATCCCAACGATCACCCTGATCCACTTGTCCGTGATCCCGGTGCTAGCCGGAGACGGCACGATCTTCGTCGACAACCGGGCGCACAAGACGATCTACGACGGCTGCCAGTTCGCCTCCGCGCGCGGGGCGACGGTAAAGCGCTTCCGGTTCGAGGACCCCGACGATCTCGAGCAACTGCTTCGCCAGGACCGCTCGACGACGCGGCTGATCTGCATGGACGGGGTCAACAGCATGACGGGGAACGCTCCAGACCTGCAGGAGTTCGCCCGGATCGCCCGGCGCTACGACGCCATGCTCTACGTCGACGACGCTCACGGCTTCGGGGTGATCGGCGAACGTAGCGGGGACGAGTCGAGCCCGTACGGCACGCGCGGGAACAGCGTCGTCCGCTACTGCGGCGAGTCGTACGACGGGATCGTGCTCGTCGGAGGCTTCTCCAAGTCCTACTCGTCGCTCGCGGCGTTCGTGGCCTGCCCGACTGAGCTGAAGGAACTGCTCAAGACGGCTGCGCCTCCCTACCTCTACTCGGGCCCTTCCCCAATTGCCTCGCTGGCAACTGTGCTCGCCGGCTTCGACGTCAACGAAGCCCGCGGGGACGCGATCCGTGCGGATCTGTGGCGCAAGACCGACCAGGTGCTCCAGAGCCTCGATCGACTCGGAGTCCACACCCCAAATCGCTCGGGCTTCCCGATCATCGAGGTTCCGCTCGCGCGACATGAAGACATCGATGCAGCCGGGCGGTTCCTCTTCGAGCACGGCGTGTACGTGACTCTTGCCGCCTACCCGCTCGTGCCGAAGAGCGAGGTCGGGTTCCGGATCCAGGTAACGGCCGCCAACTCGGAGGCCGAGATCGAGCAGCTCGTCGACACACTCGGCAAGCTCGCCAACACCTTCGATCTGCGGCCCGCGCGACAGGAATACGCAGCGTGAAGCGCCTCACCGGCATCAACTGGCGCGGGCGCCTCTGGATTGTCTTCCTAGCCGCCGGCAGCCTCCTCACAGCAGCGTATCTCTGGTTCCCGCCGCTGAAGGCAAGCGGTCCCCTGATCAACCTGCTCGGACTCTCCTCGTCGGTCGCGATCGCAGTCGGGATCTATCTCCACCGGCCGAAGGCGCGCGCTGCCTGGATCCTGTTCATCGTCGGCAACTTCCTCTTCTTTGCCGGCGACCTCTACACGTACAGCTACCCGAAGCTCTTCGGCGTCGAGGTCGAGTTTCCGTCGCTCGGGGATGCGATCTACCTGACCGTCTACCCGGCCCTCGTGGCGGGGCTATTCGTCCTCGTAAGGCGGCGCAACCCGCGAGGCGACCGCGCCGGCGTCATCGACTCCCTGATCTTGACCGTGGGCGTTGGTCTGCTCTCCTGGGTCTTCCTCGTCGCTCCGAACATCCACCTCTCGGGGCTCACGCTCCTCGAGAAGTCAGTGTCTGCGGCCTATCCGCTCGGCGACATCCTGCTCCTGGCCGCGGCAATCCGCCTCGCGGTCGACAGGGGCAAGCGCGCGCCGGCCTTCTACCTCCTCGTCGGGAGCATCGTCTCGCTCCTCGCGGTGGACTCGGCCTACACCTATGCACTGCTCACGGACGCATACAACCATCAGCTCAGTTACGACGTGGGCTGGATTGCGTACTACCTACTCTGGGGCGCGGCCGCGCTGCATCCGTCCATGCGCACGCTCGAGGAGCCTGCACTCGATTCGCGCACTCGGCTGACGCCGCTTCGGCTTGGACTGCTCGCCGGAGCCTGCCTGATCGCGCCCGGGGTCCGTTTCTATCAGGAGCTGGGCAACCCGGACACACTCGTTCTGATCGTGGCGTCAGGGTTGCTGTTCCTTCTCGTCGTATCCCGCATGGCGGGCCTGGTGCGTCAAGAGCAACGTGCGGCGTCGCGCGAGCTGGCGCTGCGCGGCGCAGGCGTCGAGCTGGTCGCGGCGGCCGGTCGGGAGCAGGTCAACGAGGCTGCCATCTCGGCCATCCTCGCTCTTGTCGAGAGGCCGGCGAGCGTTCGCCTCGTCCTCTTGGACGAAGACGGCGCGGTCGTCGCCGCCTCTTCGGAGGAAGATGGTGACTGGCCCGTCTCGAAAGCAGCCTCAGCGTGGCTTCGTGACTCCGCGAAGACGACGCAGCAGCTCGCGCTGACGAAACTGCCCGAGGACGTCCGAACACAGCTTCGGCTCGACGACGGCCACGTAGTACTGCTCCTACCTCTCTCGGTCCGTGACGCGTCGCGCGGACTCCTCGTCCTCTGCTCGCCGGAGGGCATACCTCGGGAGCTAGTTGATTCTCTCGAGTCGCTCGCATCACAGGTGTCCCTGGCCGTCGAGGGGGCGTTCCTGGCCGAGGACCTCCACCGGCGCCAGAGCGAAGCCCGATTCCGGTCGTTGGTGGCCCACTCGAGTGACCTCATCACCGTCCTCGACGCACACGGCACCGTGACCTACCAGAGCCCGTCCGTCCAGCGCGTCCTCGGATATCGCGTCGACGAGATCGAAGGAAGCGACTTCGCCCGGTTGCTCAGCGAGCCCGATCGGCCACGCTTGGCCCAGATCGTCGCCGGCGTGGGAGAAGCCTACGTTGGCGGCGGCGCTGAAACCCACGTGATCGAGTGCTCCCTCAGGCACCGCGACGGCGCCTGGCTCCAGTTCGAGGTGCAACACACCGACCTGCTCCAGGACGAGCACGTCCGCGGCGTTGTCCTGAACAGCCGCGACGTCAGCGAGCGCAAGGCCTTCGAGGACCAACTCGCGCACCAAGCTTTCCACGACCCGGTCACGAGCCTCGCCAACCGGGCGCTGTTCGCAGACCGTGTCCAGCACTCGATCAAGCGCTCGAGCCGCGGCGGCCCGGCCATCGGAGTCATGTTCATCGATCTGGACGATTTCAAGACCGTCAACGACAGCCTCGGGCACGCGGCCGGAGACACGGTCCTGCAGGAGGTGGCGCGGCGTCTCCAGGGGGCCGTACGTCCGGGCGACACCGTGGCGCGTTTCGGGGGCGACGAGTTCGCCATCCTGCTCGACGGGGTCGCCGACACCGCGGAGGCGGCAGACGTGGCCGGGCGGATCCTGGGCGTCCTCGAACTCCAGTACGGCATCGAGGGCCAGCAGGTCTATCCTCGTGCGAGTGTCGGCATCTGCCTGGCCGGCGAGGAGTTCGGTTCCTCTGACGCGGAAGAGCTCCTCCGCAACGCGGACGTGGCGATGTACATGGCGAAGCGGGACAGCAAGGGTAGCTATCGTGTGTTTGAGCCCGCGATGCACGAGCGGGTGGTCGAGCGGCTCGAGCTCCAAACGGAACTGCAGCGCGCGCTCGAGCTGAACCAGCTCGAGGTCCACTATCAGCCCGTCGTTCGTCTCGACCTGCAGGCCGATTACGGCGTGGAGGCGCTGCTCCGGTGGATGCACCCGACGCGCGGCACGATTCCGCCCCTCCACTTCATCCCGCTCGCTGAGGAGACTGGGCAGATCATCCCCATCGGCCGCTGGGTCTTGGAGGAGGCCTGCCGTAAGGGCGCCCTCCTGCACGAGCAGTTCCCACGGACGCCACCGTTGACGATCAGCGTCAACCTCTCGGTCAAGCAACTCCAGTCGGAGACGATCGTCGACGACGTGCGACAGGCGCTCGCAGAGTGCAGCCTCCCTGCGTCCGCACTCGTTCTCGAGATCACGGAGTCGGTGATGATGGCCGACACGGACTTGGCGGTCCAGCGGCTGCAGGAGCTGAAGGCTCTCGGCGTTCTCCTCGCGATGGACGACTTCGGAACCGGCTACTCGTCACTCTCGTACCTCAGCCGCTTCCCCGTGGACATTCTCAAGATGGACCGCTCCTTCCTCTCCGACGAGCACGAGGAGTCGGGCCTGATTGCGGCGATCATCGCGCTCGGAACCAGCCTCAAACTCGACGTCGTCGCAGAAGGAATTGAAGTTCCCGCGCAGATGGCGTCCCTACGCGACCTCGGCTGCGATCTCGGCCAGGGCTTCCTCTTTGCCCGGCCGATGAACCATGAAGCGCTCGTCGAGTACCTCGTCAGGGGCGAGGAAGTGACCGGCGAGCCCCGGTCGCATGCAGCATAGCCACGAGGCGCTCGACCGCCCGGGGGGTTTTTCCCGCGTCAACCTGCTAGCGCCGCTGCGTCACCGGGACTTCCGTCTTCTCTGGCTGGGGATGACGGTCTCCCTCGTCGGCGACGGCATCTTCCTGATCGCGATGGCCTGGCAGGCCTACGAGCTTTGGAACGCCCCAGCCGCGCTGTCGCTGCTCGGGATCGGCATGACCATTCCGACGATCGCCTTCCTCTTGCCGGCTGGAGTCCTGAGCGACCGGCTCGACCGGCGTTCGCTCATGTTGTGCGCGGACATCGGCCGGGCGGTGATCATCGCCGCCCTCGCGGTCCTCTCTCTTACAGGCCTCCTCACCTTCTGGGAACTCATGGCCATCGTCGCCCTCTATGGCGTCGGGACCGCGTTCTTCACGCCGGCATTCGAGGCAATCGTCCCAGACATCGTCCCGGCCGCAGACCTCGCTGCCGCCAACTCGCTCGACCAGTTCGTCCGGCCGATCGCGCTTCGCCTCGCCGGACCGGCGCTCGGCGGTGCCCTGGTGGCCGGCGTGGGCACGGGCGCCGCCTTTGCCCTCGACGCCGGGTCCTTCGTCGCCTCCACCATCGCCATCTTCCTGATGCGCCCGCCGGCGCACGCCCGGTCGGAGCACGCCGAGTCATCCGTCAGGGCCGTCAAGGAGGGTCTCCATTTCGTCCGGCGGCGCGTCTGGCTTTGGGGGACCCTCCTCTCTGCGGCGGTCGCCTACCTCGCCTTCATGGGGCCCGCCGAGGTGCTGCTGCCGTACGTCGTCAAGAACGAGCTGCACGCCTCTGCCAGCGACCTCGGGCTCGTGTTTGCCGCCGGAGGGGTGGGCGCGATCGGCGCCGCCCTCTTCATGGGGCAACGCGGCCATCCAAACCGTGACGTGACGGTCATGTACGGAACATGGACAGTCGCGACGCTTGCCGTGGCGGGCTACGGCCTGGCGACGGCGTCCTGGCAGCTCATGGTGGCGTGCCTTTGCTTCAACGCGCTCGAAACGGCGGGCACCATTGTCTGGGCGACGATCAAGCAGCGCCACGTCCCGGCTTCGATGCTCGGTCGCGTTTCGAGCCTCGACTGGATGATCTCGATCGGACTGCTCCCTCTGTCCTTCGCCCTCACGGCTCCCGTCGCCGCCCTGGTAGGCGTGCGTGCGACGCTGATTGGAGCCGCCCTTATCGGCGGTGTGATCACACTCGGCGCACTCTTCCTTCCGGGCATGCGCGACATCGAGGGGAAAGCCTCGGAGGACCCGCAACGGGACACACCGCCGCGCGATCCCGAGTTTCTCAGACCGCCCGCCTTCGTCGATCTCCGACGCTAACCGACAGCCGCCATGGGATCACTTCCCCCGCGGCCGAAGAACGCCCTGAAGGGCTAGCGCCGCCCGGCGCTACGCGCCTGCGGCCACGTCGCCCTCGGGCGCAGAGGGGCCTGGCTCCGGCCCTCCCTGGTCGAGTCGGAAGGGCGGATAGACGTCGGTCATGAGCGCGGCGTACGCGACGACGCGGAATACCCACCGGTTCAGTCCCACGACGAAGTCGAAGATGCCCCGCGGGTAACGCGTCGTGAAGAGAAGCGCGATCGCGGCGATGAGCACCAGGAGAAGGATCAGGCCTGGGCCGCCGCTCGACCCACGGCCGTCGTCGTCCCAGCCCCTGCCCCAGGCGAACCAGCCTCCGCCGAGGAAGACGCCGAGGAGGAGGTAGTGCGGGATTGCGAGCAGCCACCACTTCACGAGCACGAGCCCCCGGGACAGCTGTTCCGGGTACTGCACGTCGAGAGTGGCCGGGTAGTCGGGCTCGGGCCCGAGCGTAAACGGGGGATAGCGGTCGGTCCCGAGGGCGTCGTACGTGTAGAAGCCGACGCGCCACGCCCAGCGCAGGACGCCGAGGTTGAAGTCGAAGATCGATCGCGGGTACCGCCCGGTGAAGAGGATCGCGAAGAACGCCACGATCGTCAGCACCACGAAGGCGATGAACAAGAGGAGCAGCACGATGAAGTGCGGGATCGCGAGGAGCCACTTGACCAGCCACAGCCAGCGACTCAACTGCGGATCGAGTCTTGCGTCAACGCGAACCGGGTTTGGTGAAACAGCGGACATGTCGACCTCCGATCGCCTCTAGCCACCGAACCCTTTCACACCCGCCCGCTTCAGGTCGGGAACGAGACTGCATGCGCTAGTACGGAGACGAGGACCTGGCCTCTCGAGGGTTCGAATCTCCCTCCTCAGCCCAGGCGGTTTTTGGTCAGGGAGCCGCGCTCGGGGCCTGAATATGGCCGCCTCCCCTTCGCTGCGCTACCCGAGCGGCGGCCCTCGCCGGGGCACCGGCGTGGAGTGGACGATCGAGGTCGTCGTCAGGCCGTAGGGCGTGAAGCGGTCGAGCACGTCCTCGAGGTCGTCGATCGAGCGGAGGTGGAGGCGAAGTAGGTAGCAGTCGTCGCCCGTTATGCGGTGGCACTCGGCCACCTCCGGGGTCCCGCGGGCGACGTCGGGGATGCGCTGCAGCTGTCCCGGCGCGGGGCGGATGCGGACCACGGCGGAGACCGGGAAGCCGACCGCGCGCGGATCCAGCTCGGCGCGGTAGCCGGCAATAACGCCCGCGCGCTCCAGGCGCTGGACGCGCTCGGCCACGGCAGGCGCGGAGAGGCCGACACGGCGGCCGAGCTCCGCCATCGCGATGCGGCCGTCTGAGACGAGCTCGCCGAGGACGCGGAGGTTGATCGGATCGAGCAGCTTCGCTTCGTAGGTGTTTGCGTCTCGAAGGCGAGCTTTCCTTGGCATCTGGACGAGATCTCCGTCGTTCGACTATTCACAAAGCGCGGTTCTCCCGAGAACATACCGGTATGACGAGATCGATGGCGGTCGTGGCTCCGCTCAGGCGTCCCAGCGGCGCGAAGCTCGCGGAGGTGACGCCACCGCAGCTCTTCTTCGTCGGTAGCGCGATCTTCCACTACCTTGGCCCGTCGTTCGCAGTGCTCCTCTTCGCGCGCGTCGATCCGCTGGGAGTGGCGTGGCTGCGGATCGCGAGCGCCGGCCTCATCTTCGCGGCTTGGCGACGACCGTGGCGGGCGCTGCGCGCCTGCGGTTCGGACGTTCGGCGGCTGGTCGTCTCGTTCGGCGTCGTGCTCGCGGTCATGAACACGTGCTTCTACGTCGCGATCGACCGGCTCCCACTCGGCACCGTCGCGGCGATCGAGTTCCTGCCGGTGATCGTGCTCGCCGCCCTCGGCGCGCGGTCAGCGCCGAACCTCGTCGCGCTCGCGCTCGCAGTGGCCGGCGTCTACGCGCTCGTCGACGTCAGGCTCGACGGCGAGCCGGTCGGCGTCGCCTTCGCCTTCGCCAACGCCCTCCTCTTCGCTGCTTACATCGTGCTCGCGCACCGGCTGGCGCGGGCGGCGACGCTCTCGCGGATCGACGGCTTGGGCGCGGCGATGCTCGTCGCCCTCGTCGTCGTCACGCCGATCGGCGGTTGGTCCGCGGCTCGAGCGCTCGTCGATCCTGTCGCGCTCGCGGCCGGTATCGGCGTCGGCGTCGCCTCGTCGGTCGTGCCCTACGTCTTCGACCAGCTCGCGATGGCGCGGCTGAGCCGTGCGGGCTACTCGCTCATGGTCGCCCTGCTGCCCGCCACGGCGACGGTGATCGGGGTGATCGTCCTGGCGCAAGTGCCGACGCGCGTCGAGGCCCTCGGCGTTGCCCTCGTGGTCGGCGCCGTCGCGCTCCACCGCGAGCCGGGCGCGAGCGCTTAGGGTCTGCAGGATGGAGCAGGTACGACTGGGGACCACCGGCCTGCACGTGTCGCGCGTGTGCCTCGGGATGATGAGCTATTACGTCGGCGCGGCGTCTCGTCCCTGGATGCTGGACGAGCCTGCCGCCGAGCCGATCGTGCGGCGCGCGGTCGAGGGCGGGATCACGTTCTTCGACACGGCCGACATGTACTCGCAGGGAGGAAGCGAGGTCGTCACCGGCCGCCTGCTGCCCAAGCTGCTCTCCCGCGACGAGCTCGTGATCGCGACGAAGGTGTACTTCCCCATGACGCCCGGCCCGAACGGCCGCGGCCTCTCGCGCAAGCACATCCTCTCGGCAATCGACGCGTCGCTGGCGCGCCTCGGCCTCGACTACGTCGACCTGTACCAGATCCACCGCTGGGACCGGCATACGCCGATCGAGGAGACGATGGAGGCGCTGGACGACGTCGTCCGGGCCGGCAAGGCACGCTACCTCGGTGCCAGCAGCATGTACGCGTGGCAGTTCGCGAAGGCGCAGCGGGTCGCCGAAAGGCACGGCTGGACGCCGTTCGTCTCGATGCAGAACCACTACAACCTCGTCTACCGCGAGGAGGAGCGGGAGATGATCCCGCAGTGCATCGATCACGGCGTCGGCGTCCTGCCCTGGAGCCCGCTCGCCCGGGGATTCGTGGCGGGCACGCGGACGCGAGGAGGCGAGCGCGTGACCACGCGCGCCGAGACGGATGCCTTCGCGGACCGGCTCTACGGGCGTCCCGAAGACTTCGACGTCGCCGAGCGGGTCGCCGAGGTCGCAAGCGAGCGGGATGTTCCACCCGCGCAGGTCGCGCTCGCGTGGCTCCTGCACAAGCCGGGGGTGACTGCGCCGATCGTCGGCGCGACGAAGCTCGCCCACCTCGAGGACGCGATGGCGGCGGCAGAGCTCGCTCTGGGGCCGGACGAGATCGCGCGCCTCGAGGAGCCGTATCGGCCGCACCCGGTGCTCGGGCACGGCTACGGCGACGACTAGCTACGCCTCTGCGCGTTCCCGTGGCCGCGCCTCCGCCGCGATCGCGTTTGCTTGCTCGAGCAATAAGGATCGGACCGCCGCCAGCGGATGGAGCTCGCCCGCGAGGGCCGACGCGAGGCGCCTACCATCCCCGTAGATGACCCCCCGCCGTCCAGCGCGCGCCGAGGTCGTCGGCAGCCTGCTGCGGCCACCGGAGCTGCAGGCCGCGGTCGCGGAGCGCTCCGACCCCGCACATCTCGGCGCCGTCGCGGACGCCGCGATCGAGCGCGTCGTCAAACGGCAGATCGAGCTCGGCCTCGATGTGGTCTCTGACGGAGAGTTCCGCCGCTGGATGTTCCTCAACTCCTTCTACGACGCCGTCAAAGGCATCGCGACCGACCGGAGCGCGGTCGAGTTCAGGAACGAACAGGGCGAGACGGTCGTCCTGACCGTGCCCTCGATCGAGGCGCCGCTCGTGAAGGTGGACAGCCCGGCTGCCCGGGAGGCCGCCTTCATGACGCGCCTCACCGATCAGCGTACCCGACCCTGGACGAGTTCGTCGAGCATGCGATCGCGATCGAGCGGGAACTCATCGCCGACGCTGTCGAAGCCGGCTGCCGCTACGTCCAGTTCGACTTCCCCCTCTACCCGTACCTCGTCGACGCCGACTGGAGCGCACGCTTCGAGGCGGCGGGCCACACCGTCTCGGAGCTCCTCGAGAAGGCCGTCTCCGCCGACAAGGCGATCCTGGAAGGGATCCCGGAAGGAGTGACCACGGGACTACACGTCTGCCGCGGCAACTACCGCTCGCGCTGGATCTGCGCCGGCTCCCTCGAACCCATCGCCGAGCGCCTGTTCAGCGAGCTCCCCTACGACGTCTTCCTCGTAGAGTGGGACGACGTCGGTCGCGACGGCGGCTACGAGTCGATCCGCTTCACCTCGTCGGGCCGAGTCGTCGTCATGGGCCTCGTCAGCTCGAAGCGCCGCGAGCTCGAGAGCGAGGACGAGGTTTTGCGCAAGCTCGACGAGGCCTCGCGGTATTTGCCGCTTGACCAGCTCGGGCTGTCGACGCAGTGCGGCTTCGCCTCGGTCATCGAGGGGAACGAGATCGACGAGCAGACGCAGTGGCGCAAGCTCGAGCTCGTCGCGCGAGTCGCGGATCGCGTCTGGCAGAGCTAGCTCGCCCAGCGAAGGCGGAGCTCGGGCGGCCGCCGGAACGCGAAGCCTCGGGGCTCGGGCGCTTCCACGATCTCGAGGCCCGAGAGCCGGTCGAGGATCGCCTGCACGGCGATCGGCCCCTGGAGGCGGGCCATGTTGAACCCCAGGCAGTGGTGGACGCCGAAGCTGAAAGCGAGATGGTGCCTCGCGTTCTCGCGGCGCACGTCGAACCGGAGCGGGTCCTCGAAGACCTCTGGATCGCGGTTGGCGGCGAGCGTGGAGACGCCGACGAACTCTCCCTCGCCGAGCTCCACGTCCCCCAGCTTCGTCGGCGCCGCCGTCCAGCGCTCGATGAAGGCGACAGGCGGGATCAGCCGCATCGCCTCCTCGACGGCGTTCGGAACGAGTCCGGGGTCGGCTTTTACGGCGCCGAGCTCCGCCGGATGCTCGAGCAGGAGCAGGACGGCGTTCACCACCATCGACTCGACCGTCTCAATCGCCCCGAAGAGGATCACCCGAAGCTGCGCGACGATCGCCTCGTCCGTCAGCTGCGTCGCCCGATCGTTCGCGACCGCCGAGGTGATCGAATCGTCCGGCCGCTCACGGACCCGGGCCACTTCACCGAGGAGAATCTGGCTGAAGGCCTCACGCGCGGCATCGGCGCGGCGCTGCGGCTCGGGATCGCCGTCATAGGTCATCGCGCCCGCGAAGGCCTCGTAGAAGCCCTGGATCTTCGGCACGTCGTCGAGTGAGAGGCCAAGGATGTCGCCGGCCACCCCGATGGCGAACGGCGCGGCGAAATCGACGACGAGCTCGCACGACCTGCGCGGCTCGATCTCGTCGAGCAGTCGCTCCACCCGAGCCGACACCCGTCCCTCGAAGCGCTCCCGCACCGAGCGCATCCGGAACGGCTTGTCGAACGGCTGTCGTTGGCGCTCGTGCTCCGGCGGGTCGGTCGTGAGCATCATCACGCCGAGCGAGGCCCGGACAAGGTTCGGCTGCGCCCAGACGGTGAAGTCGTCCGTCCTCGCGAGAACGTTCCGTCCCAGCGGATACGAGGTCACGAGCCAGCCCCCGAGTGCCGGCACCCAGGAGACCGGCTCTACCTTGCGCAGCCGGTCGAGCGCCCCGGCACGCCCCTGCTCCTCGAGATCCGCAAACTCGAGCGCCGCGCCGGCGGGAAACCGCGCCCGCCGCTTCTCCTCCTCGGCTTCCGCGAGCTCGACCTGCGGAACGAGATCCAGGGTCTCAGCCAACCGCGGCCTCCGTGCGGCGCCACCAGGCGTCAAGCTCGAGGTCCTCGGCGATCGCGCCGGCTGCGTTGTGCCCGCAGGCACCGCCAATCGACCCGCCCGGGTGCGTGGACGAGCCGCACAGGTAGACGTTCTCGAAGGCCGTGCGATAGGGCGGGTACTCGTGGAAGGGACGGAAGACGCCGAGCTGATCCTGCGTCATCTCACCGTGGT
>WNFV01005992.1_pt1 | contig 23049 bp, 15 predicted proteins | sample 5400101 | NCBI WGS metagenome assembly WNFV01 (sample SAMN13153361, study PRJNA577476) | soil metagenome | isolation source: 115 cm soil or saprolite under grassland replicate 1 | place: USA:California | collected 2016-06-15 | reverse complement strand
ACCCGACGCTCTCCTCACGGGCCTTATCCATGTCTCATCGCTCACAGACGACTTCTATGTGTTTGAGCCGGCGAGACGCCAACTCATTGGCAGACGATCACGCAAAAGGTTTAGCGTTGGCGATGGCCTGTCGGTGTTTGTTGCGCGTGTTGACCTCTTCAAGCGGCAGGTGGATTTCGCCATTGCGCTAGCGTCAGGAGAGCCTAGGAAACGGGGCCGCAGCAAGGGATCGCAACAGAAAGCAAAGGTGTAATCGCGCGGCACTGCGCACACGCGCGATAACCGGTTTGCAATCGACAGCAGCTTTCAACAGCGACTCTCGCTTTTCTCCTTAAATTGCTTGTTTTTTCTGCGCTTTTTTTGGCAGAATGCCGACGCAGTCGTTCTTAGGCAGAACGCTACCAAAGTGTGGAGCACCAGCTCATGAACGGTTCACCCGCTCTCCAAAGCGCCAATGGTGGTGCGATGGCATTCACCACCACTCACTGGAGTGTAGTATTGGAGGCGCAAGGCGAAACGCCTGCTGCACAGAAAGCACTCGAAATACTCTGCCGCACTTACTGGCGACCCATTTACAGCTTTGTCAGGCAGCAAGGCGTGGGGCCAGAGGAAGCGGAGGATCTCACTCAAGGTTTTTTCGCGCTGCTGCTGGAGCGCAAAGGTTTGTATAGGGTTCGCAAGGAAAAAGGGCGGCTGCGTTCGTATCTGCTGGTTTCGCTCAAAAACTTTCTCGCTGATGAGCGAAGCCGTGCGATGGCCATTAAGCGAGGTCGTGGCCAGCGAGTGGTATCTTTGGAACAGCTGCGCGACAAAGAGGGCGTCAATGTGGAACCTGCTGACACGTTGACAGCCGATCAAATTTACGAACGGCGTTGGGCATTAACAGTGCTGGAACAGGTGCTCTCGCGTTTGGAGGAAGAATACCGCAGGGCGAATAGGGGGCAGGTGTTTGAGCGATTTGAGAAATTGCTTGCGGACGAACCTGGCCACCTGTCGCAGGCGGACATTGCCACTCAATTAGGAATGACTGAGAACGCTGTAAAACAGGCCTTCCATCGGTTTCGACAACGGTATCGATCGCTGTTTCGAGAGGCGATTGCTCATACTGTAGCCGTGCCGGGCGACATTGAGGACGAGCTGCGGCATTTAATTGCGGTTTTGAGGGCGTAAAGACACGAATTGCACGAGGGTAAACACACGAATTACACGAATTGTCACCAATTTCAGATTGTTTCAGTCAACCGTTGGAGCCTTGGTGTAAATTCGTGAAATTAGTGTCTCGATTGGTGTGAATTAGTGAAATTCGTGTCTGGTACTGGAGTGAGTTCGTGAAAATCGTGTCTAGCGTTTGCGGAAAGTGCGGAGCAAAAATCCTCGCTGATGCGCCGCGAGGATCTTGTCCAGCATGCCTTGTAGAGACAGCTCTCGACCTGCTCCTGCACGAGGAACCTGACGGGGCGACCGAGCCGCAAGTAGCGTCACGCGGCAGTAGCGCTGCTCGCTCGACACGAATGGTGACCGACTTCGGTGACTACGAATTGCTCGAGGAAATCGGTCGAGGCGGCCAGGGAGTTGTTTATCGCGCGCGCCAGAAAAGTCTCAACCGAACAGTCGCGTTAAAAGTCATCGGCCTTGGCCAATGGGCCACCCAAGCGCATCTCAAGCGGTTTCGTCGGGAAGCCGAGTCGGCAGCCAACCTGGATCATCCATGCATCGTTCCCATTTACGACGTGGGCGAACGCGAGGGTTCCTGCTACTTCAGCATGAAGTTCATCGACGGCGGACAACTCGATGAAGTGGCAAGGCGCACGCCGATCTCGATTCGAAATGCAGCGGAACTCATTGCGAAACTGGCGCGTACGGTTCACTACGCGCATGAGCACGGCATCCTGCACCGCGACATCAAGCCGGGCAACATTCTCCTCGATGCCAAAGGCGAACCGCATCTCACCGATTTCGGATTGGCCCGACTGCTAGAAACGAAAAGCACTGTCACTCACACGATGGACGTGTTGGGAACGCCGAGTTACATGGCGCCTGAACAAGCCAGCGGTCATAACGAGCAGTTAACAAGTACGACAGACGTTTACGGACTCGGGGCGGTGTTTTATCAACTGCTTACCGGTCATCCACCCTTTGCCGGCGGAACAACCTACGAAACCGTTCGGCTGGTGTTAGAAACCGAGCCTCGGCAACCGCGTCTGTGGAATCCGAAGATAGATCGCGAGCTTTCCACAATCTGTCTGAAGTGTTTGGAGAAAGATCCGCAGCGTCGTTACTCGTCCGCTCTCGTGCTGGCCGAAGATCTTGAGCACTGGTTGCGGCACGAACCGATTCGGGCCCGGCATACCGGAATCGTCACTCGCGGTGAGAAATGGCTGCGACGGAATCGGAAGTTGGTGGCAACGGGCGCTGCCTGTCTCCTTGTGGGGGCCGCTGCAATTTGGTTCTTCCGCGGCGAGCTCGCCAAGATGTTGCCGCCAGCACCGGAGAAAAGCATTGCGGTCCTGCCGTTTGAAAACTTAAGCAAGCAAGAGACGAACGCCTACTTCGCTGACGGCATCCAAGACGAGATTCTGAGCCGTTTATCCAAAATCGCCGATCTGAAGGTCATCTCGCGCACCTCGACGCAACATTATAAAAGCGCTCCTAAAAACCTGCCCGAGATCGCGAAGCAACTTGGCGTCGCGCACATTTTGGAAGGGAGCGTCCAGAAGAGCGGCGACGCCGTGCGGGTCAACGTGCAGCTGATCAAAGCAGCCAATGATTCCCATCTTTGGGCTGAGACCTTTGATCGTAAATTGACTGACATCTTCTCGGTCGAGAGTGAGGTAGCCAAAGCCATTGCCGACCAACTGCGCGCGAAACTCACCGGTCTAGAAGAGCAAGTCATCGCCGACAAACCGACTGATAATTTGGAGGCTTATGATGCCTACCTACGTGGCCTGGCCTACAGTCTGAAGGGTGGCAGCGTTACACCCGCCAGGTCGCTTAGCGCGCAGAAATATCTCAGAGAAGCGGTGCGGTTGGACCCGAAATTCGCCCTTGCTTGGGCCCTGCTGACATACGTGGATGCGCGCGGTTACATCACAGAGACGCTCTTGGCCAAGGGTCATTACCACTACGCGTGTCTGAGTGATTACGACACCGCCGTGCGTTACATCGAGCAAGCACGTCAGTTCCTGCCGAACAGCAGCCAGATTGCTGAATTGTTGGCTTATGTCGCAAGAAGGCGGGGCCAGTACGACCTCAGCGAGGCGTACTTCAACGAAGCCGAGCGGCTGGACCCGCGCAACGCTAACGTGTTCAACCAGCATGCAGAGTCCTATATGCATCTTCGTCGTTTCCCCGAAGCGCTGCGGAAGCTTGATCAAGTTCTTAATATCACGCCGGACGATGTTGATACTCTCGCGGAAAAGGCGAGTATTGCACAAGCCGAAGGTGATCTGCCGCGTGCTGCTGCGCTTCTAGCTCCACTCCGTCCAGGCGCTGACCTAAACCAGGCTTTGGAAACACAAGTTTACCAAGCTATCCTGGAGCGCCGCCCCGCAGCAATTATTCCCCGGTTAAAGGAAATACTTGCCAGGCCTGATCCGGCGTTAGGTTATTTCAACGGCGAACTGCGCTTTTGGTTAGGCTGGGCGCAAAAAGTCGCTGGCGACCATGCCGCGGCCCAGGAAAGTTGGCGACAAGCACGCAGCGAACAGGAACCATTCCTCAAAGAACAGCCAGAAAATTATCAGCTGATGGGCGATCTTGCGCTGACCAGTATGAGTCTCGGTGACAAGGCCGCCGCGTTCGCTTTGGCCGAGCGGGCGATAGCTGCGAATCCGATCGAAAAAGACGCTCTGTTTGGTGCTAGGTCAATCGAGATCCTCGCCCGGGTGGCTGCGCAGATGGAAGAGCCCGACCGCGCTATTACGGCTTTACAGAAACTGCTCTCGATACCCGCCTGTGGTGCGCTGGCCGAAATCACCCCGATCACGCCTGCCGTGCTTCGGCTCGATCCCATGTTCGACCCGCTACGCGGCCATCCGCAATTTCAAGGGCTTTGCAAAGATAAGCAGCCGTGAATCCGCGCAACTTTTTCGCCGAGCACCGAAGTCAATTTAACCACGGATTACCCGGATAACACGGATAGAAAAGGGTAGCGCGTTCGGTGGCTGCCGGACCCGGCTGTGCCCAATCGAGCCATCCGATTGTAGGGCGTCCGCCGCGGCGGACGCTAGCCAGGAACCCCTCCGCGACATCCTTGTCATCCGCGGTCTTCCCAAACCTTCCGCGTAACCTCGCGCCGGTTTTCCAGTAGTACACCTGTGAATGGCAAGAAATCAGTTCTCAATGACGAGAAATCAAAGACAGCCAAACTAACTAGAGAAAAACAAGACAGAGGAGCAACCCATGAAAACAAGAAACACGCCAACGCTGCTAGTCGCTATCGTCGTCGGTTTTAATCGAACTCGTTTCTTCCCTATCGTGCCCATCGCGACCGCAGCCACGCTTATTGCGGCAGCTGCAATAATGGCCGTCGCCGGTCAGCGGGATCCGAGTAGCCCGGGCGCTGCGGCAAGCAAGATCGCGCCGTGGGTGGTCGAGCACACCGCCAGCGGGCAGCAGGCTGAATTCATGGTGGTGCTAGGTGATCAAGCGGACCTGAGCGGGGCTGCCACGATGCGCACAAAGAATGAAAAGGGCAGCTACGTTTACGATACCTTGCGGAACAAGAGTCAGGCCACCCAAGGACCAATCCTGCAATGGCTTCGGGAACGCGGAATCGAGCATCGCTCCTACTACATCGTCAACGCGATTCTAGTGAAAGGCAGCCGCGAGGTCGCGAAGGCATTGGCTAGTCGCCCGGATGTGGCGCGCGTCGAAGGCAACCCGCGCATCAAGAATTCGCTTCCTCAACCGGGCCCGGCTGTAGAGCGGCCTTCGCAACCTCAGACTCCGGCGACAACCCAGCCGGGTATCAATTACACGCATGCGCCTCAAGTCTGGGCGCTTGGTTACACTGGCCAAGGAATCGTGATTGGAAGCGCTGATACTGGCGTTCGCTGGACGCATAATGCTCTCAAACCTCACTATCGCGGCTGGGACGGAGTGACCGCCGACCACAACTACAACTGGCACGACTCCATCCACGACAGCGTAGGCAACCCCTGTGGTAACGATTCGCCGGAGCCTTGCGATGACCTTTTCCACGGGACTTGGACCACTGGCACCGCGATCGGTGACGATGGTGCCGGCAGCCAGATTGGGATGGCTCCCGGTGCAAAGTGGATTGGTTGCCGAAACCTGGACCACGGGTTTGGCTCACCTGCCAGATACATCGAGTGCATGGAATGGTTCCTGGCGCCTTACCCCATAGGTGGTGGACAAGGCGACCCGACCAAAGCTCCTGATATTACGAACAATTCCTGGTTCTGTTCGCCGGAAGAAGGCTGTTCGCTTGACACCTTGCAAGCCGCTGTGGAAGCCCAAGCAGCGGCTGGCATCATGATGGTAGTGGGCGCAGGTAATGAGGGCCCCAATTGCTCTACGGTGCAACATCCGCCGGGAATTTACGAGGCATCCTACTCAGTTGGGGCGCTGATTACTGGCAGTGATACCATTGCTTGTTTTAGCAGCCGGGGACCGGTCACTGCGGACGGAAGCAACCGGATAAAACCCGATATCACTGCTCCAGGCGTTGGCATCCTCTCGGCTACCAACGCCTCCGATAGTGCGTATGTGAGTGGAAGCGGCACATCCGCGGCGACTCCGCATATCGCTGGCGCCATGGCCTTGCTCTGGTCGGCCCATCCGGAGCTGCAGAACCAGATCGACGCGAGTCGCGCGGCCCTGAATAATGCCGCCGTGCACATCGCTTCCACCCAATGTGGCGAAGCAGGACCGCCGAACAACGTCTATGGATGGGGCCGAATTGATATACTTGCCGCTGTAACCGGCAGCACACCAACGCCTGCGCCGACGCCCCAATGCGGTACGCCCTCATGGGTGGAGCGGGCGCCCATGCCTTATAATGCGGCGGGCGTCTTTGCCACCAGCGACGGCACCTTTGTCTATGCCGGAGGTGGCTTCGATTCGTTTGGTACTACCCACAACGAGTTGCAGCGTTACGATCCGGTAGGCGACTCGTGGACACTCTTGGCGCCATCGCCTGACCAGCACTCCGTTTCTCAAGCGGTATACTTTAACGGCAAGATCTATAACATCGGCGGCTTTGGTGCAGCCTTCCAGCCGACCGACACCACTAGGGTCTATGATATTGGCACGAACTCCTGGACTACAGGCGCGCCGATGCCCGCTGCGTTGGTCGGCATGGCCACCGCGTTGAGGAATGGGATTATTTACGTAGCCGGCGGCTTAAGTGACGTGGGTGTGGTAAACACGCTTTATGCCTATGATATCGCCGGCAATAGTTGGGCCACACTCGAGTCCATGCCACAAGCGTTGTGGGCGCCCAGCTTCGGGATCATCGACGGCAAGCTGTACGTAGCCGGCGGCAGCGACTTCATTACAGAACTGAACACGTTGTACATCTACGACATCGCCAGTAACACGTGGACAAGCGGTGCAAACGTGCCGTTGGCCGGGTATGCGGCTGGCAGTGCTGTCTTTCACGGGAAACTCTACGTATTTGGAGGATCCAACACGCTACTCAGCACGCAAATCTACGACCCGGGTCAGAATACCTGGACCTCTGGGCCGAACATGAACACTGCCACATGGCGGTTCTACGGGACCGCAGTGGCCAATGACAGTATCGTGGCCGTTGGCGGAACGAACGAGTGTATCTCTGACTCTGAGATTAGCGCAGTTGAGCAGTTGGTCACCATCCCGTGCGGTCCGAGGCCTCATCCGACTCCGCGACCTCATCCAACACCGCGGCAGCCGTAGGAATTTTCGGCGCGTGATACTTGTTCAACGCAGTTATATGCTGGGATGCAAGTCCGGCAGGACATGGTCTTGTGCAGGCCGACGCGGCGCTCGCCGCAACTCCGTTGCCGTAATCGCTTCTCCAGGCAGAAAAGCATCCGCCGCATCAGCGCGGGACGTCACGCCGCGATCACGAAGGCAGATTCTTTCAAACCGGCGCGGTTTTGGGTAAAGGCAAGAATCACGACGCATAAAGTAGTGGGAAGTGACTTTCTCGGTCAGCCATGCGTTTGTTAAAATGAATGGCCGACAAAGTCAGCAAACAGCCCGAGAATGTGCCGGGACCGTGGTACGTGGACGCGAGCTGTGCATTGTGCCGGATGTGTTTGGGGGAGGCGCCGAATCTGATCACCTACAATCGCGACCAGACTGCGGCTTATTTCTTCAGACAACCCAAGACGCCTGAGGAAGTCGATGCTGCGCAGCGCGCAATGGAAGTTTGCCCGACGCTCGCGATCGGGAATGACGGCTGAAGATTTGCGAGAAGAACGGATCGCCGCTACAAATTGGGCTCTGCTATGACTGAAGCCAGCGCGACTGTTGCCGCCCCGCCGTACTCGCGGATAAACCCTTTCCCGGCCACAATGCTGGTCAACCGCCGGCTGAGTGGGGCGGAATCGGAGAAGGACACGCGTCATTTCGAGCTCGATCTCACCGGGTGGGGATTGAGCTTTGAGGTGGGCGATTCTGTCGGCGTGTGTCCAACGAATGATCCTGATCTCGTGGATGGAATTATTCGAGCGCTAGGCGCCACCGGCGATGAAAGCGTTCCGCGGCTGAAAGGCGAGCCAACAACTTTGCGAGAAGCCTTGCTGCGCGATTACAGCATCACCCAGCCAACACCAAAGTTTTTGAAGGCCATCGCCCACCGCGCCGACGCTGCGCCTACGCTGAGTTATCTTCTGGCTCCGGATCGCAAACAGGATCTCCAGACATATCTCTGGGGCATGGAAGTGGTTGATTTTCTCATCGAGCATCCGTCCGTGCGCTTCACGCCGGAGGAATTTGTCGGGCTGCTCTCGAAACTGCAGCCGCGACTGTATTCGGTCGCTTCGAGTCTGAAGGCGTTTCCCGATCAAGTGCACCTGATCGTGGACGTCGTTCGTTACGAGAGCAATGGTCGCCTGCGCAAAGGCGTGGCCTCGTCATTCCTCGCCGAACGCGCGGACCACTTGCCCGTGCCGGTTTTCCCAAGCAACGCAAAACATTTTCATCTGCCGGAAAATCCCGACACACCGATCATCATGGTTGGACCTGGCACAGGTGTTGCCCCCTTTCGAGCGTACTTGCAGGAACGCCAGGTCACCGGCGCGAAGGGAAAAAACTGGCTCTTCTTCGGAGCGCAACACGTGAACTGCGACTTCGCTTATGAAGAGGATTTCGACACGTTCATGAAAGAGGGGATTCTCACGCGGCTCGACTGCGCTTGGTCACGCGATCAGGCTCACAAAATCTATGTGCAGCACAAGCTGGCTGACAATGCGGCCGAGATCTGGAAATGGATTGATGCCGAGGGCGCGCAGTTTTTCGTGTGCGGTGACGCGCGTCTTGCGCAAGATTGTCCAGGAGCAGGGCGGCAAGAGCGTCGATCAGGCCAACGAATACGTCGAGAAGCTGAAAAGCGAGAAGCGCTACAAGCGGGATGTGTACTGAATGACGAAATCCGAATGACGAATGACGAAACAGAATGGTTGCGCGCTGTTTCGGGTTGGTCATTCCTTCGTCATTCGACATTCGTGCTTCGTCATTTTTTTCATCTGTGGCATAGTAAGAGGGAAAAGTTAACGCCATGTACGAGAACACTGAATTCACATTGAGCCGCGACTGCGATGCGATCCAGATTCCCAGTGGCCAGAAGACGACCATTCCGGCTGGGACGCGGGGCGTCATCACGCAAAGCCTCGGAGGTAGCTATACGATCGCAACTTATCAGGGCCTTGCACGAGTGGCGGAGAAAGATCTGGACGCGCTCGGGTTGGAAAAGCCGCAGCCGCAGCAAACGCAAAAATCTGCATCCACCGATGGCGAAGTTTCAGAGGAAGACGTCTGGAACCAACTCCGGCAATGTTATGACCCCGAGATCCCGGTCAACATCGTCGATCTCGGTTTGGTCTACGATTGTCGGTTAATCAAAAAAGATGGTGGGACGCGCGTCGAAGTAAAAATGACTTTGACCGCGCCGGGTTGCGGAATGGGACCGGCAATCGCACACGATGCGCAGAGCAAAATTCTAAGCATAGACGGCATCGATGAAGCCGATGTGCAGCTCGTTTGGGACCCGCCTTGGAACCAAAACATGATCAGCGAAGCCGGCCGAATGAAGCTCGGCATGATCTGAACCGTACGCCGTGTCATTCTGAGCGAAGCGAAGAATCTCTGATTAGTTACTTGGGGCAACCCCAAGCGAACTTGAGATTTTTGAAAGCCTGGCCTCATGCTTCGCATTTCGTTGCAGCGCTTCGCTCAACATGACAGAGACAGGTGTAAAACAAAAATTGCAGTCAAATTTTCAATCGTGCATTGACAGTACGCGCTGCGGTTTTATAGTCGTCGCCCCCGGAACTTTTATACACACATCGATATGCCATTAACTGAACTCATCCTCGCCGAAAGTGTTCCGGGGCTTGGCGCCGAGGCGGACGTGGTGAAGGTGCGTCGCGGTTATGCGCGCAATTATCTTCTGCCGCGCAAAATGGCGTACGAAGTTACACCGGCGGCTTTGCGCCAGCTTAATGCCCTTAAGCAGAAGCGCGCTGAACGCGAAGCACGCGAGTTGAACGAGGCTCAGGAAGTCGCGCGCCGCATCGGCAAGACGCGGTTTGTTTTTACATTGGAGACTGGCGAGACCGGCAAAGCATTTGGATCAGTAACGGCACAGGACATCGTGAACCGGCTGAAAAACGAAGTCGGCGCAGAGATCGATCGACACAAAATTGTTCTGGAACGCCCGATCAAAGACACCGGCGAGCACGAGGTCGCCATCAAGCTGCATCACGACGTGACGGCGCAACTTGTTTTTCAGGTGAAATCGGCAGCAGAACCAAAGGCTGATGCGACGACTGCCGCTGCGCCGGAAGAATCTGACAAGAAGCAACGACGAATTTTCCGCAGGAAAAAAGAACAGCCAAAACAAGAAGACAAATAGATGGCAACTCCACCGTCCGCATGGACAGGAGAGAAGCCTCGTAAAGCGGGAAATGGCGCTGGCCGAGGTTCGGCGGCGCGAAGCGGCGAAAAAGTTGTTCCCATTTCGCCAACAGGTTCTGCGCAGGATGTTCACCGAACGCCGCCGCATAGCGTGGAAGCAGAGCAGGGCGTCCTTGGTTCAATGCTCATTTCCCCGCGCGAAACGATCGCGGAATGCGTCGAGAAAATTAACGAAGAATATTTCTACGTCCCTGCGCATCGGACGATCTATGAGGTGCTTGTCGAACTTTGGAACGCGGGACAGGCGATCGATCTGATCACATTCACACAGGTGTTGCGAGATCGGAACCTTCTCGACAGCGTCGGCGGTGCGGCGTTTGTCACGAATCTGTTCACGTTCGTTCCGACCGCGGCCAATGTGCAGTACTACTTGGAGATCGTTCGCGACAAATACATTCTGCGCGAGATCATTTCCGCCGCCACTGAGAGTGTCCGTCGCGCTTACGAAGAGCAGGATGAGGTCGACAGTCTGCTGGACGAAGTGGAACAGAGGATCTTCGACGTCGGCGAAGACCGGTTCAAAGGTCAGATGCTCTCGATGAAAGATCACGCGATGCAAGCGATCGAGACGATCGAGAAACTCTACGAACGCAAGGGCAGCATCACCGGAATCTCAACCGGTTTCGTCGAGTTCGATCGCATGACCAGCGGCCTGCATCCTTCCGAAATGGTCGTGATTGCAGCGCGGCCGAGCATGGGGAAAACCGCGCTCGCCATGAACATTGCCGAATATGTGGCGATCAACGAAAAGCTGCCCGTAGGCGTGTTCAGCCTGGAAATGAGCAGTCAGCAACTCGTGCAACGACTGCTTTGCTCGCGCGCGCGCGTAAACTTGCAGAGGGTCCGCGACGGCTTTTTGGGCGAGCGCGATTTTCCGAGCCTGACTGCTGCAGCGTCAAAATTGGCGGAGGCCAGAATCTTCATTGATGACAGCGCCAGCCTCAGCATTCTGGAACTGCGAGCAAAAGCGCGCCGGCTAAAGGCGCAGCAGGATGTGAGCCTCATCATCGTAGATTATTTGCAATTGCTCAGGTCAACTTCGCGGCGCGCGCAGGATAATCGCCAGCTCGAAATCTCGGAAATTTCTGCCGGGCTCAAGGCTTTAGCCAAGGAATTGAAAATTCCCGTCATTGTCGTGGCGCAATTGAACCGGCAACCAGAACAACGCTCAGGTGGCAAACCGCGTTTGAGCGATCTCCGCGAATCGGGATCCATCGAGCAGGATGCGGACCTGGTCGGTTTACTCGTTAGGCCCGAGCTGTACGAGGAAGATGAGGAGGCGCGTGTGGAGAAGGCGGGCGAAGCGGAGTTGATCATCGCCAAGCAGCGCAACGGCCCTGTCGGCGAAATTCCGCTCACATTCCTGAAGGAATACACACGCTTCGAAACTCGCGCCCGCAACGTGAGCGAACCAGAAGAAGCGTTTTAGGGTAGGGGCGGTTCACCTGAACCGCCTGGCGTGTTCTCATCGCAGCCGAAGCAGGCGATTGAGGTCAATCGCCTCTACCTAAGCGATTTCGCTGCTTCGATCACGTGCTGAGCGTCGATGCCGCGTTCCTTCATCACTTCGGCGCCGGGCGCGCTCATGCCGAAGTCGTGCAGTCCGACGACTTTTCCGTCGAGACCGACATATTCGTACCAAATCTCAGTCACCCCGGCTTCGATCGCGACGCGTTTCCGGCATTCGTTAGGCAACACTTCTGCACGGTATTCTTGCGGCTGGCGGTTGAATCTTTCAAAGCACGGCATGGAAACGACGCGGACGCTGACGCTCAACTCTTTCGCGGCGGCGAGCGCATGCTGTAATTCGCTACCGCACGAGAGGATGATCAGGTCGAGTTTGCCGCTTTCCCTTTTTGCGATGTAACCACCACGCAGCACTCCTTCGCGACGCAATTTTGGATCAATGTCGTTCAATATTGGAACGGTCTGACGCGTGAGCGAGAGCAGAGTCGGTCCATCGGTTCGCTGCATCGCCGCTACAAATGCGCCTGCGGTTTCTTCGGGGTCAGCGGGCCGAATCACGTCGATGTTCGGCATCAAGCGAACGGAGCTGACGGTCTCCACAGGTTCATGCGTCGGGCCGTCCTCGCCGACGCCGATCGAGTCGTGGGTAAAAATGTAAACGTTGGGAAGCTTCGCGAGTGCGCTGAGCCGAATAGCAGCGCGGCAATAATCGGTAAACACCATGAACGTCGCACCAGAGGCGCGGAACAGCCCATGATACGAAATGCCGTTGAGAATGGCGCACATGCCGTGCTCGCGAACGCCGAAACGGATGTTGCGTCCGCCGAAATTATCGCGATTGAAATCGCCGCCGTCCTTGATGTAATTCATTGTCGAACCGTACAGATCGGCACTGCCGCCGATTAACAACGGCATTGATTGCGCGATCGGCTGCAACACTTCGCCACCGGCTTTGCGCGTGGCCAGCTTCGCATCTTTGGGAAAGTCCGGAATTTTCTCGAGTAGATCAGCAGGAACTTTTCGCGCAAGGCCGTCATCGAGCAGCTTCGCTTTGTCGGGGTTTTTCGCGTGCCACGCATCGTAGGTTTTTTCCCAGCGATCATACTCAGCAAGGAGTGTCTTTTTGTGCTGGGCGAAATAGTCATACACATCCTGCGACACGAAATAATGCTCGTCCGGCAAGCCGAGCGCCGTGCGGGCTGCATCGACGAATTTTGCGCCCGCTTCGCCGTGCGCCTTGTATGTCCCCGCGACTTCGGGAATGCCTTTTCCGATCAGCGTATGTGCGATGATGAACTGCGGTTTGCCGTTGTCGCGGCGTTTCGCGACGTCGAATGCGTCTAGAAACTGTCGCATGTCCTGGCCCTCGATTTCCTGGACATCAAAGCCGTACGCTTTCATCCGCTGTCCCGTGTCTTCGCACTGCGTAAGCTTTGCTGGGGCGTCCAGCGTAACGGCATTGGAATCGTAAATGAAGATCAGATTGTCGAGGCCCCAAACGCCGGCGAGCGCGCACGCCTCGGATGCAACGCCCTCCTGCATGTCGCCGTCACTGCACAAACAGACCACGTGCTGGTCGAAAATTCTGTGCTCATCGGTGTTGAATCGTGCCGCAGCCATGTTCGTCGCCACGGACATGCCAACCGCGTTGCCCACGCCCTGACCGAGCGGTCCGGTGGTGCATTCCACTCCCGGAGTCTCGCCAAATTCCGGATGTCCCGGCGTTTTGGAATGTAGTTGCCGAAAGCGTTTGATTTCCGACATCGGCAAGTCGTAGCCGCTCAGGTGAAGCCAGGTGTAAAGGAACATGCTGCCGTGCCCGCCGGAGAGCACGAAGATATCGCGATTGATCCAGCGAGGCTGGTCCGGATTATATCTCAGCGCATGACCAAAAAGCACGGCGCCGATTTCAGCGCAGCCGAGCGGAAGCCCGAGATGCCCTGATTGCGAGGCTTGCACTGCGTCCATGCACAAACCGCGCGCCTGATCCGCTGCTTTCGAAAGTATTTCGATGTTCAAATTCATGCTAGGCTTATAATCGCAGGGCAGCCATTCGTCATTCGGATTTCATTCTCAACAATGAATCAAACCACTCTCGTTCAAATTGCCGAGCGACTGGAACGTTTGGCAGGCAAACTTCCCGAAAAAATTCGGCGCCCAGTGCTGCGGGAATTGATACCACTAAAGCAATTATTCCTTCAGCAGCGGCGACCACGATTTCTCTTCATCGGGTCGAGCAAAACGCCGATGCCAGAAATCATCGATGTACTTTTTGCTCCGGACTCGCACGAGGGCATGAATGTGACCCTTACGCCGGTGCATCGTTGGACGGAGTGGACAATTCCCGGTCACGGAACCGTCTCGATTCTGGACGCGCGCGACGCCGGCGATTCTGCCCAAACGCAAATTCGAGAGGATCTCAGGCGCGAACCTGCCGATATCGTGTTCTTTTTCGATGACGGCGAATCGAATTTGAGTGAAGCCATCGACGTCCCGCCGGGTGAGACGAAAATCATTGGGCTTTCGTTGGGGTCCGCCAGACGAGTGACGGAATTGGAACAGGCGCTCGATGCGCAGCCCGGTGTCCACGACCGTTTGCTGACGGCAGTTCGCATCGCGGAAAGGCAATCCGCAGAAACGCGACGGCTGATGTCGCTGCTCGCCGCAGAGTTGCCAAACCAGGCGAAGATCGAGATGATTCGCATCTCGCGCGATCGCCACGCGCAGGTTCATGTCGCGCAAATGTTGATAAAATCTACGACCGCGATTTGCGCCGCAATCGGCGCGCAACCGATTCCGTTGGCAGACCTGCCGGTTCTCACGACGCTGCAAGTTTTGATGGTTTCCGGAATCATGTACATCAGCGGCAGGGAACGAAGCCTGCGGGCTGCGACTGAGTTCATCGCCGCACTAGGAGCAAACGTCGGCGTGGGCATGCTCCTTCGCGAGGGTACGCGCGCGATGCTAAAGTTTTTCCCGGGGTGGGGCAATGTGGTTTGCGGCATGGTCGCGGGCGCAGGCACATATGCGGTTGGTCGCGCTGCCACGGCGTACTTTCTCGAAGGGGCTTCCCTAAAAGAGGCGAAACAGACGTATCTAAAGAGCCGAAGAAAACGGTCGCGTCGTGCGCTGCCATCGCATGAATAAGGACGCTGTCGTCGGCGATTACACGCGTCGGATTCGGCACTTTCGGCCGTGCAAGAAACGGGCGTGAATAACTTGTGAACAAGTTTGTCGTCTCGACGCATTTTGTTCACAGAATTTTGTGAACATGCCTGCGAGTTTCCCTTGGTACCTCGCGCGGCACGGACCGCACGTATGAAGCTTTCAGAGATACGCGCGACGCTGAAAGAAATCGGCGTCTCGCCGGCCAAAGCTCTCGGCCAAAACTTTCTGCACGATCAAAACCTCGCTCGCTGGATTGTCGATCAGACGCAAATCACTGCGGAAGATTATGTGGTCGAAATCGGGCCCGGCTTGGGCGCGTTGACCAAGTTTCTTCTGGAAAAAGGAGCGCATGTTCTGGCGATCGAAAAAGATGCGCGACTTGCAAAGTTTTTGCGTTCGCGTTTCGGGAACGAGCGACTTGAAATCGTCAACACTGATGCGCTGAAGTTCGATCCACGCGTTTTGTTCGCGCATCGCCGCGTAAAGTTGATTGGGAATCTGCCGTACAACATTTCGAGTCCGTTACTCCTGAAATTCCTCGAACATCCAGGTCCTATCTCATTGTGTGTGTTGACATTACAGAAGGAGATGGCCATGCGACTTTCCGCGTCACCGTGCACGCATGATTACGGGGCGTTGACGTTGCGCGTCCAATTGCATCATTGCGTGAAATATCTGCGCAGCGTTCCTGCAACTGTTTTTCTCCCACGACCTGATGTCGATTCCGCAGTGGTGCGACTCCAGCCGCGCGATCCGGTTGAATTGCCCGAGCACGACGATGAGTTGCTTTTGAAATTGATCCGGCTCGGGTTTTCTCAGAGACGAAAACAGCTCAGGAAATTGCTACGGGAATACGCTCGCGACTGGAACGCGCTCGCGAGCTGTCTGAACATCGGTCCGAATGCACGAGCGGAGGAATTATCATTGCTGCAATGGATCGCTCTTGCGAATTGCATCGCTCCGCCTCCGTGCCAGGGGATGTGCTCAACGCCTAACGAGCAGGTCCCGGTGGTCGATAATAATGACCGAATCCACGACTACGCAAGCCGCTCTGAAGTGCATGGGAATAACTTGCTCCATCGAGCTGTTCATATCCTCATTTTCAATCAGTTCGGGGATGTGTATTTGCAGCAACGCTCCCGTTGGAAAGATCGGCATCCGTTGAAATGGGACTCGAGCGCTTCCGGCCACGTGACTGCCGGCGAAAATTACGATGAAACAGCGCGGCGCGAGCTAAAGGAGGAGTTAGGCGTTGATGTTCTGCTTGAAAGAATTTTTAGGCTCACCGCTTCATCGCGTACCGACCACGAGTTTATCTGGGGCTACCGCGGCGTAGTTTCAGGAGATCTTGTCCCTAACAAGTGTGAAATTGAGAGAGGCATATTTTTTGCGCCGGCAGTGATTGATGGCTGGACGTCGGCGAGGCCCGACGATTTCGCGCCAGGATTTTTAGAATGCTGGAAAGCGTACCAGCGGAAAGTGTATTCCGAGCGCGAACAGTCTATCCACCCAGAAACTTTCTCCGCGGCAAACGGCGCAGCATCGACTGCCTGAACTTTCGAGCGGCGCGTCGTGCGGCTTGTTTTCCGCCAAATAGGTTGTCGCTGAACATCTTCGTCACCACACGATCGCCGCGGAGGAAGTGGACCTGAAAGCCATGTGTCTGCTTCTTCGCGCGCGGTTTCGTGTCGATCCGGCGAATGTTTTCTTCCGATTGAGGATTTGGACGTTTTCGTCGTGGCATAATTGACTAACAACAAGCTAACGAGTCATCGTCAGATTTCAACGAGCCAATGAAACAGCGCCGCGCAGCGCGTCCGGCGATGGCAGATTCCAGGCCCGCCATTTGTTCTCGTACTCCCCGGTGGGAAGCAAGGCATAGCACGGATGTCGCTTCGCTCGCAACCAGGTAATAATTTTCACGAGGTTACCCTGCGCCATGGTCGTGCAACCGGTCGTAGGCCTGTTGACGCCACGCCGGATGTGAAAAAAGATGGCGCTACCCGCTCCGGGCACAGGCGGATCGGAATTGTGCCGGACCTCGATGAGCCAGTGATAGGCAAAATCTCCCGAGCGCATTTTTTCGTGACTGTAATTGTCCGGCGGATTTTTCGGATCAATTACGATGTGGCGATTGTAATTCGGCGAACGCGGATCATCGCTCCAAATGTCTGCGTCGGTGACTTGATGATACGGATAGTCGGCGCCAGCCGGCAGGTGTGCGTCGTATCCAAAGACCTGTCCGATCTCGAAAATTCCCGCGGGCGCCCGGCCGTCTCGTTCTTTCTTGCGAGGGGCGGGCTCGTTTTGACCTGAGATTCCTGTCCCCCACGCGAGACCCTTCTTGCCGAACAACACGGGAAACGGCCCGACGACAACCTTCCAATCACCGCCGCGCGGGCGCTCAAACAATCGCAGCTCGCCGCGCGCCGAATTCCACGTCGGTGCAATTCCCACCATGAGCTGTGTGCAGTCTTCCGGAACACCGTCGGCGTACGCCTTGACGCCAAGCAGCAGAAACAAGCAAATCGCGAGGCTGCGCAAGATGGACATAAGTTCTACAAGGAAGTCATTTTAAGTATTCCGCCAGTTGTTTCCACATCCGCGGCAACGGCGCACAACGATTCTTGTTTGTCGGCTCGCACTAAGTTGAGCCCAAACTTGTATCGTTTATGAAAACATTATTCTCATTCGGAGGCATCATGGCCATTTTGGGGTTGGCCGTGGCTTCTACGTTCGCCCAAACCCAGAGCACTACCAGTAGCAGCACCACTTACATCCAGACCAGTAAGCTTATCGGCAAGAAAGTGAAAGCATCCCAGGGAGACGAAATTGGCGTAGTCAAAGATGTCGTCCTCGATGGCAACGGCTGCATCGCTTACACTGTTCTTTCCACTGGCGGAGGCGGCGGTACGCGGGTCAGTGGAGGCGGCAAAATGGTTGCTGTCCCGTGGGCTGTCTATTCGCCGTCAACCGATCTGAACGTTCTCACCGTAACTGTCGATAGAGATCGCATCTACAACGCGCCGGTGTTCGATTATGCTCGCATCGAAGAATATTCGCGGCCTGATTATATTACCAACGTGTATAGCTACTATGGGGTAAGCTCGGGAGCGGCAGTTGGGGTTGGAGTTTCTGGCGGTACTTCAACGACCACAACGGGCGCAGCCACGACAACAGGTGCCGCGACAGGCGCAGGAGCTCAAGCAGGCGCAGCAGCTAACCAAGCCGGCGCTGCATCGCCGGCACAATCGCCAATGGGAGCCGCTTCACCTGGCCAAGGAGCACCGAGTCCCGCCGCCACAGCAGCGGGAAGAGCCCACCCGGGTGCGGCCGCGGCCGCGGGCGCAGCGGCGGCCAGGGCGCGTGAAACAGCTGCTCCGAGCTCTCCCGGCCGAGCCGGTACTTCACCATCAAAAGAACGAACGCCGAGTGCGAAACAAAAGCAGCAGCAGACGCCAAGTAGTCGCAGCGAAACCGGAACGCGATCTGAAACTGAGCGAGCTCCATCTGAAGGAGCGACCACGGGAGAGAAAACAAAGGGATCAACGCGTGAGCGGTCACGAAGTCGCGAAGCCACGACTCCACCAGAACGACCACAAGAATAACCAATTTGGACTGACGGTTTCGGTAAACGCTGCAGCAAATCAGCCCGGCACGTGAGCGCCGGGCTTTTTTGCACCCCAAAATGGGAACTATGTCGTTCTGCCTTCTACGGCGGCGGTATCGGCTGGGAGATATTTCACCCCGAGAAGCCATGTGAGGCCCGACGCGAAGATAATTGCGGACACAAACAGAAACGCCACATGCATATTCGCGTGTCCGCCAATGTACCCGAGCAGCCAAAATGCCTGCACATCGCCAAACGCATGGATCACGAAAATGTTTGCAGCAAACGCTGTCGCGCGGACGGCCGGCAGCGAAACATTCGCGAGAGCCGTGTTTGACGGGCCGGTATTTAAGAACAGGAAAAAGATCGCCAGGAACATGGTGATCCAGGCACCAGGAAACGGAATGTAAAGAGTGGCAACGAACAGAGGACACGCCATGAGCATTCCTATTCCAGAGACCCAGAAGTAGGAACCGGGAAGACGCGAGCGCAACTTGTCGGCGATGACGCCTCCAAGTAGCGTCGAGACCAGGCCCGCGACTACCGTGATCAGACCAAAGATCGTCATGCCCACGTCAGGACTTTGATTGCGAAAACGCAGATATGCCGGTACCCAGAAGCCCAAACCGCCTGTTACAAAAGTCATTAACGTCTGCGCAATGCAGTTGATGAGATAGGAGCGTGTGCGGAACAGGTCCAGGTAGTCGCGTACGCTGCGGCGCGCTGATTTTTGTTCCAGATTATTTGCTGTGACGCGCGGATCGCGTTGCCAGAAACACAGCAGGCCCAGCAACAAACCCGGCGGAGTAACCAGATAAAATGCCCAGCGCCAGCCCAGGTGAGCACCGACTAGTCCACCGATTACGTAGCCAAGCGCGCTGCCAACGGGGATCGCCGTGTAAAAAATCGCCATGACCCGGCCGCGTCTCTGGATTGGGAACAGATCAGCTAAGATGGTCGGGGCAGCGGGGCCATAGCCGCCTTCCCCGATTCCGACCAAAATGCGAGTTGCAAAGAGAATGGCAAACGTCGCCGCCAAACCGGAGCCGCCGCTGGCCAGACTCCACAAAATCACAGCAGAGCCGACGATGATCCAGCGCGAGAACCGATCGGCGAGCAGACCGAGAATCGGCGCGCTGACCATGTACGTCACAAAAAACGCATCGCCGAGCAAACCGGTCTTGGTCATGGCGTGTACGTCGTCAGCTGAGAAAAAAGTTGCGCGAATATCAGGTTCGAGCGCGGCTAGAATTTGCCGGTCGATGTAATTGAAAAGATTAATGGCCAGGAGCAGAAAGAGTGCGCTCCGCGCGCCACTCAGCGGCTTTATCCCTCCAGCTTGCATCAACAATTGCCGATTGCAGTTTGCCCCGCACCGATTGTAAATCATAAACCATGCGGTCCCCATCCACTGCCGAACGCGCGCTCTATTTCTTTGGACGACCGCTGATGCGCTCCTTTTATCGCGTGAGTGCGCTGGGTCTCGAACATCTGCCGGCCGGCGGTTTTCTTCTCGTGCCCAATCATATCACTTGGGTGGACGCCCTCATCCTGCAGTTCGCCTGCCCACGTCCAATCCGCTACGTCATCGACCAGGAATATTATCGCAAGCGCATCTTGCATCCGATTCTGCGCGCGATTGGTTGCATCCCCATCAGCAAGCGCCAGCCGCATGCTGCAGTTCGCGCCGCTGCGGAAAAAATCGCCGAAGGCGAAATCGTGTGTGTGTTCCCGGAAGGTGAGTTGGAGCGAAGGGGGACGCTGTTGCGTTTGCAGCGCGGTTATGAAGTCATCGCGCGCCACGCGAAGGCACAGGTCGTTCCGGTCTGGCTCGATCAACTCTGGGGATCGATCTTTTCATTCCAGGGCGGGAAATTTTTCACGAAGTTCCCGAAGCGAATCCGGTACCCTGTTACAGTGGCCTTTGGAAAACCACTCGAGGCAAAAGCAGCCGACGTCGCGACCGTGCGCGAGGCGTTGCTCAAGCTGGGTGAATTCTGTTTCAGCCGCCGGCCGTCATTGGATCGACATCTTGCCGAAGACTGCGTGCGCGGTTTGAAGTGCAGACCCTTCGCCACAGCCGTGGTCGACGGAACAGATCACACGCAACTGAGCCGCGGAAAATTGCTCGGCGCGGCGGCAGCGTTTAGTCGCTATTTGCGAAAGGAATTTCCTGACGAACGAATCGCGATCGTTTTGCCCGCAAGCAAAGGATCGATGGTTGCCAATTTGGCCGTGATGCTGGCGAACAAAGTTCCTGTGGACCTGAATTTCACAATAGGACGCGCGGCTAATGAATCCTGCTGCAGGCGAGCCAACCTGCGGGTCGCAATCTCAGCGACGCCATTCATCGAACGGCTGCGGAAATCTGTAGCTGCGACGCCCCCGTCGCAGAACCTCGGCGCCACGAAAGATTTTCCGTGGCCGGAAAGCCTTTTGAAGCTGGACGAACTGATGCCGCATATGAAGCGCCAAATTATTCTGTGGTGGCTCCTGTCGATCATCCTACCCGCGCGTTTGCTTTTGCGGTTGCTGAACATTCCCAAAAAGGGCGGGCACGTCGAAGCAGTGTTGCTTTTTACGAGCGGAACCACTGGCGAACCCAAAGGCGCGGTGATGAGTCACCGCAACGTAATGGGAAATGTCGCGCAATTCCGCGAACTGCTCGACGCGAAGAAAACGGACGCGATTCTCGCGTCGCTGCCGTTCTTTCACACGTTTGGATCGACTGTCACACTTTGGTATCCGCTCATCGAAGGTGTGCGCATCGTTACGTATCCGAATCCGTTGGACCCGGCGAAATGCGCGGCGCTGATCGACCGATACAAGCTGACTTTCCTGCTGCTGACACCCACCTTTCTGCGCCTGTATTTGCGCAAAGCCGAACCGGAGCAGCTTAAGACTCTACGTCTCATCATCACCGGCGCCGAAAAATTGCCGCTCGAACTCGCGAGCCATTTTGAGGAACGTTTCCACAAAAAGGTCTTCGAAGGCTACGGGCTTACCGAGACAGCGCCGGTGGTGAGCGTCAATTTGCCCAATCCCGAGCCGCCCAAGCCAGGCGAACACGTGCAACCGTCGAGCCGTTTGGGAGCAGTTGGCAGATTGGCACCAGGTATCGCCGCCGAAATCCGTGAACCGGAAACTGATCAGAAACTTTCGTTGTACGACAGCGGGATGCTTTGGCTGCGCGGCGTCAACATTTTCGAAGGATATTTGCACGACCCGCAGCGAACCGCGGAAGTCCTGCGCGACGGCTGGTTGAAGACGGGTGACATCGGTCGGTTCGACGAAGACGGTTTCCTTTATATCGAAGGCCGGCTGTCGCGATTTTCAAAGATCGGCGGCGAAATGGTCCCGCACGAGGCGATCGAACACAAAATAATCGAGCTAATGGAATTATCCGGCAGGGACGAACGTCCCATCGCCGTTGTAGGCGTGCAGGACGAATCCAAGGGCGAAGCGCTCGTGCTGCTTAGTGCTGTAGATATTGACGTTTCCGAGCTGCGCAAAAAATTGCAGGAAGCAGGTGTGCCAAACTTGTGGATTCCAAAACACCTTCAGCGCGTCGAAACAATCCCGGTCCTGGCGTCAGGCAAACTCGATTTGAAAAGGTGTCAGGAAACCGTGGCTGAAAGGTAGCGACCGCCGAATCACGGATGAGTGACGGAATCTTCTTCTTTCATTCGCCAGGGCGAAATTTTTCCAAATAGATCGCGTGTCGCACCAGCGATATCCTCGGCTTTTGACACGCCGCTGTCGATCAGCGCGCGGCCAGTGCTTGCCCAAATCTTCCTCACAACCAGTGCGCCGTTTTCACGAACAATTCGTCCGAGATGCTGGACAGCAGCAGCTGTAGCAGATCTGCGAATGGCTTCAGACGAATGGCGCGAAGTGAGTTCGCAATAGCGCCGTGCGACTTCGCCCACGCGTAATGTGAGAAACGCGTTCGCGGCGCCGTTTGAAACGCATTTTACCAGGAGCGCTGAGATACCGCTCAAACCTGGAATTCCGCTTTTGAGCGCCGGAACTACCGACACCGCAAGCGGTGCGACCATTTCTCCGAGGTCAAGGGATTCAAGTCCGCTGGCGACGAAAGCTGTGCCGCCAACATTCGCGTACAACCGCAGCAGTTCGCGGGGCGAAGGCCGCTGCACGTAAATGCGCGCAATGCGGCCGACCATTTGAATTTGTGTGAATAGCACGATGAGCCCGTCGAGCCTGCCATTTTGCATTAACGCGGTGCTGAGAAAAACTGTGCTCGCCGTTCTGCGTACAATCAGATCCGCTTCCTTGGACAGGTGCGCAATGGCGGCCTCAACCTCGGCGCCTGTTCCTAGTGGCAACTCGCGAGTTCGCGGATTATTCGCCAACCGCGAGCGCAACGTCTGCAAATAAGCCTCGTGCTTTGCTCCCGACGTTTCCTTCGGCGGCACGAGTGCTGGCGGCAACTGCGCGTAAGCGATCACGCAATAGAGCGCAAGAAATCCCGATGCCAGACAAAGTCCCCAGAACACAACCGTACCAGCGACCGGGTGAATCCTGTCAGCTAAGGAGATCAAACTCGTCGCACCGGCGACGATCAGCGACACCATCGAAACCACGCCTAGCGCGAGAAGCACTAGGATGATTCTCCTTAGACCCGAATTTTGATCTGC
>WNFV01002764.1_pt1 | contig 23056 bp, 18 predicted proteins | sample 5400101 | NCBI WGS metagenome assembly WNFV01 (sample SAMN13153361, study PRJNA577476) | soil metagenome | isolation source: 115 cm soil or saprolite under grassland replicate 1 | place: USA:California | collected 2016-06-15 | reverse complement strand
AGGACATGCTCGCCAAGCTCCGCCGCACCATCATCGCCGCCCGGTTTCTGCCCGAACGCCCAGGCAAGGCCACCCCCGAGCAAATCAACGCCGTCCACCTGGCCTGGGCATCAGCAGCCGCGTAACCACGAAAGTCGAGGGGCTTACGAAGCGCAGCAAAATTTGCTTAGTACTCCAACCGGAGATCGTGATCGTGCTAGTCAGGGCGGCTCGGGACGCGGTCTTCGACGACACCTGCGGCAAACCTGCTCAACCTCCACCAGGACCTGACAGGGGGCAGCTCGTAACCGTCAACACGTCCCTGCCGGGCAGCCTGCGATCCTCTCTGCTCGGCTACTGGCGCCAGGCCCGGCCCGCCCAGCGGTTCGGCTACCTGGTCGGCGGCGCGCTGATCATGGTGGGCCTTGCTCACCTGCTCGCGTGGCTGGTGGCGGGTGGGGCATGGGCGGGACCGGTGCCGTTCCGCAAGCCGACCACCTTCGGGATCTCCTTCGGCCTGGCCACCATCACGGTGGCGTGGCTGGTCGGACAGCTGCCGGTCTCTCACCGGACCGGCTGGCTGCTGCTCGGCCCGCTGGCCGCGGCCGACACCTACGAGGTCGCCTGGGTCTCGCTGCAGCGCTGGCGCGGCGTCGCCTCCCATTTCAACTACGGAACCACCGTGGACTTCGTGCTGTTCCTGCTGGGCGGGGCCGCCATCCTGGTCGAGGTCACGGTCGTCCTGGCCCTGATGGTGCTGGCGCTCACCGCCATGAAGGCCCCGCCGAGTATAGCCCTGGCGATCCGCGCCGGGCTGCTGATCATGCTGGTCGCCCAGGTGGTTGGCGGTTGGATGATCCAGCACGGCCAGGGACCGGCCAGCGACGGCGTGACCGAGGGGCTGACCACCTTCGGCGCGGCCGGGGTCATGAAGGTGCCGCACGGCGTCGCGATCCACGCCATCCAGGTGCTGCCGGCGCTGGCCTGGCTGCTGTCGTTCGCCGCGGTCGGCGAGCGGCGGCGCCTGAGCCTGGTGCGGATCGCCAGCTTCGGGTTCGTCGCGCTGGTGGCGGTGAGCCTGCTGCAGACTGCGACCGGGGTGGCCCCCTTCGACGTCGGCGTGGTCGCGGTGGTGCTCTACCTCTCCGGTGCCGGCTTGCTCGGCTCGGTCTTCACGGCCGCCCTGCTGGCCCTGCGCCACCCCAACCCGGCGGCCGCCTGATGATCGTTGCCCAGCCCCTCGACCACCAGCGCGCGGTCGCCGGGCTCCAGCCGCCGGGTGCAACACCGCGTACAACACCGTGCCGCCACCGGGGCGCAGCACCCGCGAACCCGACGGCAATCGGTTGGCGCTGGTGCCCCGCAGCCACTGGCGCACGGAGCCGGCGGCGGCAGACCGACCTCCAGGCGATTGAAACCGGACGACAGGAGGAAACGATGCCCCAATCGCACGACACCCGCCACCCCAGCGCTCCCACGCCCAGCCCACAGACCCAGCGCCTCGGTGCCCTGGTGGGCCGGTGGCGATCCGAAGGGCACATCGTGGGCGAGGTTCCTGTCCCGATCACCGGCACCGACATCTACGAATGGCTCCCCGGCGGCTTCTTCCTCGTCCACCACGTCGACGTCGTCGTCGGGGAGCAGAAGGTCCAGGCAATCGAGATCATTGGCGAGTACGACCCGGCAACCGACTCGTTCACCGGCCGCGCCTACGACAACCACGGCAACGTCACCATCATGCGTGCCAGGGTGGACGAGCAGGGCGTGTGGACCTTCACCGGCGGCGGCGACGTCGCACCAGCTGCCCAGCCCGCCTCCGCCGACGCCAGCGGCGCCGTGCGCTCCACGCTGACGGTCAGCCCCGACCGAAGCGGCATGACGGCCAAGTGGGAACGCAGCGACGACGGCGCCAGCTGGCAGCCGTGGATGGACATGACCTTCACCCGGATGCCGTAACTCCAGGTGGTCGTCCCATGCTGGGCCGCGCCCCTCCGGACGCAAGCAGCACCGGCAGCACCGATGAGGGTGGGGGTAGGGCGGCGGGGCGACTCTATCCTGGTGGCGAAGACCGGGCTGGTCCTGGTCCGGTTCGGGAGGGACGTGGGCGACCAGTACTGGCCACAGCTCTCGGCGACCTCGCAGAACCGATGGAAAGCGCCTCACTGTCCTCGTTCTGCGGCAGGACCACCACGCCGCTCCCGGCTCGCTGCTCCGCCTCCTTCGAGCGGCACCTCCGGCGCAGAACCGCTCGCAGCGTACCGTTCCGGCAAAATCTGGAGAGCCGCGGCCTACGGCGAACCGTTCGACCGTGCCGTCGCCGACGCCGAACTGTTGGGCTTCGACGCCTCCAACCGGATGGCCCCAAGGTCGGCGCCGGGAGACCTTGTGGCAGGGATCGTCGACGATGTGACCGGCCGCCCTCTGCCGACCGTGCTCGAAGAGATCCCGGCGCGCAGCAGCCGCCAGCCCGGCCGGGGCGGCCGCCCCAGGCGGGGCGCCTGGTAGGATGCCAGCGCCCGTGCCCGCCCAAGCGGCATGGAGCGGAACCGCCCGGCCGCGCTGATCTTGGCGCCTGCGGGGACGGCGAAGGCACCGGGCGGCACCGGGGCGTTGACCCGCTCGTAGGTGTAGCGGACGTCCCCCCGCACGATGACCCGCCCCGGGGTGGCGCGGTCCTGATACTGGATGCGGCTGGGCAGGTAGCTGGCGGGGTCCAGCCACACCTCAAGGTGGCTGATCCGCGGCGGCCCCGCCACGATCGACCACTGGTACCGCAGCCGCAGCACATAGACACCGCGACCCTCCCGCCGCTGCAGCCGGGCCGGTGTGTCGGACCCTCGAGCCGGTTGCGGAACCACAGCGTCAGGCCCTGGGTCAGCGGCGCCAGGGCATCCTGATCCTGCGGCCTGACCAGCGGCACGCCGGTCGACACCAGCGGCCGGGGGTCGCCCCTGGTCACCACGATCCGGCGGGCCGCCGGCCCGTCGCTGATCTCCAGGCGCACCTCGGCCCCGGGGCCACCCTCCACGCGGACCCGGTCGGGGCTGGCGAACACGAACCGGTGGCTTGTGGTGACGGTCCCACCAGAGCCAGACCGCGACGGCATGCCCGACCAGGTCCGGGTGAACCGCCCCTGCAGGGTCCGCACCCCACCGGTCACCTGCTCGGCCCGGTGAAGCACGCCCGCCAGGGTCAGCTGCCCCGCCCGCGGCCCGGGGGTGGTGGTGGGCACCGGGAGCGGCCCCCGGTTCGCGGACGGCACCAGGATGCTGGCCACCACCAGGGCCAGCACCACCAGCACCGCGGCCAGCCCACCCAGCCACAGCCGCCGCAGGCGCGGCCGGCGGGCCGCCCAGTGGTGGGCTGGCTCGGCCGCCAGCCGCGCCGCCACGGCGGCCTCCAACCCCGCCGGTGCCGACGGTGCCGGCCCAGACGGCCCAGACGGCAGGAGGACCTGCCGGGCCAGCGCGTCGACCCGCGCGAAGGCCTCCGCGGTCGCGGTGCAGGTGGCGCACTGCTCCAGGTGCCGCTCGGCCAGGAACCGCTGATCCGGGTCGACCTGGCCGTCCCGCCAGGCTGACAGCGTCTGCTGCACGTGCTCGTGGACGGTCACGCCCGATCCTCCTCCCACACCCGCAACGCCGCGGCCAGCCGCACCCGCGCCCGGAAGACCCGGCTGGCCACCGTCCCGGCCGGGCAGCCGGTCATGCCGCTGACCTCCTGGTAGGACAGGCCCAACACCACTACCAGCAGGAATACCTCCCGCTGGGCGGGCGCGGCCGGACCACCATCACCGGGCCCATCGCCGACCAGGCGGCCCTGCACGGCCTGCTCGCCAAGATCCGCGACCTGGGCCTGGAGCTGCTCGAGGTGCGCCGCACCGACCCGGACTGACCACCGACATGGAGGCATGTGATGCAACAGGTACCCGCTCCACGGCACGAGCGTCGACCGCCACGGCGCCAGCAACTCCGGGTCGCCAGGCGGCCGCGCGACCTTCGGCCGGGGAGCCCAGTCGACCGGCGCACCCCCTCCGGCCGGCTCCTGCCCTACTGAGCTCACGCCACCCGACCCGGTCTGTCCCCGACAGGAGGTTGGACATGACTCTGCTCATTCTCTCCGCGCTGCTGCTCGCGCTGGACCTGGCGGCGTGGCGGTGGGGCCACGACTCCCGCGACGCCCGCGACTGGAAGTCCTGAACAACCGCGCCGGCGTCGCCGGCGCGAAAGGAGGAAGCCACCGTGTACGACCTCCCAAGCTACGTGTGGGCGCTGGTGCTCATCGGCGTCATCGGCATCCCCGCCACCACCTGCGTGATGCTGTACCGCGGCGCCATCGCCGCCGGGCTCGGCCGCCGCACCGCCACCACCGTCACGGTCGCGGCCGCCGCCGTGCTGGGCGGCTGGCTGCTGGCAAGCGGCCTGCTGGCCCGCGCCGACGCCTACCACCAGGCCTCCGGGCAGGCAGCGCCCTGGTTCGGGGTGGCGGTCGCCGGCACCCTGCTGGGACTGCTGGCGGCCACCCGCATCCCGGTGGTGGCCCGGATCCTGGCCGCCCCGGACACTCCAGCGCGCCTGGCCCTGCCGCACACCCTGCGGGTGGTGGGCGTGACCTTCCTGCTGGTGATGGCCCAAGGCCGCCTGCCGGCCATCTTTGCGCTGCCGGCGGGCCTGGGCGACATCGCGGCCGGGCTGGCCGCGCCGTTCGTGGCCCGGCGGCTGGCCCAAGGCGGCGGCCGCCGCAGGGCGGTGTGGTTCAACCTGTTCGGCATCCTGGACCTGGTCGTCGCCCTCAGCATCGGCTTCCTGGCCGGGCTGGGGCCCTGGCGGCCGCTTGCGGTCACGCCGTCCACCGAGCCGCTGAGCCTGCTGCCGCTGGCGCTGGTCCCTACCGTGGCGGTGCCGCTGTCGATCGCGCTGCACCTGGTGTCGCTGGCCCGGCTCCGCAGCGCCGCCCGGTCCGAGGAGGACCGAGCCGGCCACCTCCTCCCAGCCGGCGGCTGAACCACGGCCTGCGACCCACACCCCAGCCCAACCGTCCCGACCTTCAAGGAGGCAGCATGACGGTAGACAGTAGGTCAAGCTGGCAACGCGACCGGCCCGCAACCGGCGTGCGGCAACCCGGGATCGTCCGCGGGATGCAGGTGGTGCTGTGGCTGCTTGCCGTGGCGGTGTTCGCCCAGGCGGTCCTCGCCGGCCTGTTCCTGGACGGAGGCGACGCCTGGCGCGGTTGGCACGCCATCAACGGCATGCTGGTGCTGCCGCTGCTGGCGCTCATCCAGGTGGTCCTGGCTGTGCTGGTGTGGCGGGGTGGCCGTGGACCCGGTTGGCTGGCCATCGCCAGCGGTGGGCTGCTGCTGGCTCTCCTCGTCCAGAACCTGCTGGGCCAGACCAGCCAGGTCGCCGTCCACGTCCCGCTCGGGGTGGCCATCTTCGGCCTGGTGGGCACGCTGCTGGTCGGTGCCCGGACCCTGACCCGACCCGCCACCCACTCCACATCCTAGGAGGCAGCATTGGATGCACATTCTGGTCTCGCGATCGAGGCATCGGTCGCCGCGGACACGGACCTCCCTGGAGCCAGGCTGGTTGTCCTCAACCAGACGGGTGCTGTGGCTGGGCCACCAGACGCCGACCAGGAGGCTGCGCCTGCCGCTGGGGAGCGGCTGCGGCTCGCGCGCGAGCTGCACGACACCATCGCCGCCGCGATCGCGGTGATCGCCATCCAGGCCGGTGTGGCCGACCACGCGCTGCAGCGCTGCCAGGCTGAGCCACAGCGTGCCCGGGCGGCGCTGCAGACGATCCGGGCGGCCAGCCTGCAGGCGCTGGACGAGTTGCAGGCCGCCGTCAGGACCCTGCGCGGGGGGGCGGGTGCGCGCGGCCCGCGACCCGGCGTGGCCCAGCTGGATGCGCTGATCAGCCTGGCTGGCGGTGCCGGGCTGCGGGTGGAGCTGGCGGTGGTCGGCGCGACCCGGCCGCTGCCGCCCACCGTCGACCTGGCCGCCTACCGGATCGTGCAGGAGGCGCTGACCAACGTGCTGCGCCACGCCGGGTCGGCCACGGCCAGGGTCCGGCTGACCTACCGCGAGGGTGACCTGACCGTGCAGGTGGACGACAACGGGCGTGGGGCGGGAGGAAGGCGGCCGTCGGGGCGCGGCAACGGCCTACTCGGCATGCAGGAGCGGGTCGCCGCCCTCGGCGGGCGGCTGGAGGCCGGGCCCCGCTCCGGCGGCGGCTTCCGCGTGGTCGCCACCATCCCCCTGGACCATGCGGCGTGAGCGAGCCTTACTGGCCAACGATCGGCTCCTGGCCACCGACCCTGCCGCGGCGCCGCTGCCGCTTCGGCCTGCTGGCGTCCCTACGTTGCTGGGTCCCGTTGGTCGGTGCTCCCGCGGCCCGCTGGGCTCGGTGGCTTGCGGGCGTCGTCGGTGAGGCCGGGCCTCCAGCCTGGCGAACGCGCGCTTGGCCTGCGAGCTGGCGTCGGCGGTGAGCTTCGGACCTCGCCGACCGCCGAGCACCGGCGTCCGGACGTGCGCGACGAGCGCCCGCTGGACGCCCATGAGCGCCTTGGCGGCCACCTACGCCTTGACATCGTTCCTGGGCGCCCCCGCCTCCTGGCGTCAGCGCGGCCAGGGCGTCCGCGCAGCGGGTCACGACCTCCCGCTGGCCCCTGGAGCGCACGGCCAGCGCCGATCAGGCGGTGCCGCCCGTGCGAGGATCTCCGCGATCGCCTGGTGGCGAAACGTCCAGAGCGGTCCAGCAGGTGCGGCGTGGACGAAGGCGTGGCTGTGCAGGTCCATGGGCTGAACCTCCGAGGATGGATCGCTCGGTGCCGACGATGGCCTGGTTTGCCCATGCGTTGGTCGTCACCCCGTACAGCCACCGGCAACTGCGACCGCTCCGACGCGACACTGTCCCCGAGCGCAAAGCTGCTGGTGAGCCGGTATCTCCATCGGTACGCCGAGATTGGCCGTGGGTGCTGCTTGCCCGTCGTGGTTACCCGAGCCGGAGGGATCACGGCGCAAACGCGCTGGTCATCGCTACTTTGCCCGTCGTGGTCCCAGGCGGGACCGGTAACGCATGGGCAAGGCCACGACCAGCGGAAATAGGTCATCGGCTCGTCCTTGAGGGCGGGTTTGTGGCTGATGGCGGCCGCGATCGGCGCCTGCAGGAACGCGCCAGTGCGCTCGGGTTCGGCGACCTGCGTGGGTATCTGCAGTCTCGCTGCGACGCCGGCGCCAGCGTCCCCCGGATCGCCACCGAGCTGGGGGTGGGGGCCTGGCAGGTGCAGGCGGTGCTGGCGCGGTTGGGGGTGCGGCTGGCGCCCCGCCCGCAGCGGCTGGCAGCCCAGCGGCGGCGCCACACCGAGCAGCGGATCGCCGCCCGCGTGGCCGCGCTGGGCTTCGCCGATGTGGGCGACTACCTGACGGATCGGGTCGTAGAGCGGGGGTGGCTGCTGGCCGAGGTGGCCACAGAACTGGCCGCCCACCGGCTGACGGTGCGCCGGCTGCTGGACCGCTATGGGATCCGACGGGTGCGGCGCACCCCAAGAGAGTGGGCGGGGTCGGAGTCGGGGCGCCGGGTGCAGGCGGTGGGGTGGCGGGCGCGGCGGGCGGCGCGGCTGGCGGAGCTCGGCTTTGCGGATCTGGCTGGCTACCTCAAGGCCCGCCATGTCGAGCAGGGCTGGTCGGTGAAGCGGATGCGGGCCGAGCTTCGGGTGGGTCGCAGATGGCTGGTGGGGGAGCTGGCGCGGCTGGGGCTGCGACCCTGACCTGAAGGTACGACCGCCGCGACGCTGGGTGAACGAGCGTCGGGCCGCACCGGGGCCGCGGTGAGGTCTCGCGGTGGGTGCTCTTGCCTGGGGTTCACGGTTCTGGAGGCTGTCGAGCGGGGTGGGAGCTCGGCGTGGCACAAGCGGCTCCCTTCGAGCTGGCCATAGGAGGCGCAGCACGCCGGGCCGCCGTGGCCTCCCCAGACCCTGTCGTTCACGCTGGCGGCTGCGGGGCCGCCGTAGTGGCGGGTGATCGACCGATGAACGAGCCGGTGACCGCGTGAACGGTCGGTGATCGACGGGTGATCGAACCGATGCGCCGCCACCACGGCGGGAGGCGGGCCGGTTCCGGCGAGCACGGGCTGCCAAGCTGCGCTGGGCGACCTGAGCCAGCCGCGTTGTTGGGCCGGGATCATCTTTGGGTTCGCGGGGCCGCTGAGGCGCTGCACGTTCAACGCCACCTCGCCGCTCTGCAGCCTCGGCGCTGGGTCCTCGTCAGTCCTGGACGCTCGTCGACGGCCGGGGTACGTATCGCGCAGACGCCCCAATCAGCGTGATCGAGACAAGACTGGGATCGGGTGCGGCACTCCCCACTGCTTCCAGCCGTGGAAACGCAGCCGTGAACTCGAGGCGGTCGCTGCGGTGCTGGCGTGGCTTGCCGCCCACCCTCCTGTCTCTGCCGCGGCCGGGTCCGCGGCCACCGGCGCGATCGGCCAGCCGTCCGGGGAGAAACGGCGATGCCAGCCGGGATGTGGCCTGTTCGGCCCACTGTCGTGGCTTCGTTGACCCTATGGCGGGGTCAGCCCCAGAAGGCGCCGGCGGGGTCGCGATCGATCTCGGCCAGCAGGTCGTCCAGGCGCGGCGAGGGGTCCAGGTCTGGGTAGGGGAGCCAGCGGCCGTTGCGGTCGGCCCAGTACAGCGTCCAGCTGCCGTGGTCATAGCGAAGCTGTGCGACCTTCCGCCGGCTCCATTCGGGTCCGAGGTCGTCGCGCCAGGGCGCCCGCCGCTCGATGATCGTGATGGCCGAGCCGCGGACGACGGTCTCCAGCCGGACTTGGTCGCGGGCGTGCGACGGCACGCGGCGCTGGTTGTGGCGGCGGACGCGGGCGATGTCGGTCTCGGGAGGGCGGGAGGTGCTGGCCATGGCGGCATGCTATCGCCGTCGGCGCGGGCCTCGGTTCAAAGGCAGGGCGGCACCTTGGGCAGGGCAGCGGGCCTGGCGCCTTGGTGGCCGCAGCCGACGCGTTGCATGTCGCTGCTCACCGCCCACGGCATCGGGGCCGGGTCGGGGTTGAGGAGTGCCAGGGTGGTGGCCGCTTGGTGGTCGAGTGTTCCTGCCTGGAGATTGAAGGCCCGAGCAGCCGCGCGTTCGGTGTACGCAACCATTCCTCGGCCCGACCACCGCAGGCGACGCGTAGACCGGGTGGACGCGCCCCGGGCGGCGCCGTCGGTGACAGAATAGGCCCGATAGAGATTCGGAGATTCGGCGGCAGCGGTTGCGCCGTGCCGCGCCGCGCCGCTCTGGGTATCTTTGACCGAAACGGCGCCGCGTCGGTTTCCGATCGCCGATCGGCCGAGAAAGGAGTCCCGGTGGGCACCAAGACGATCACGATGTACGTTTCGGACCTCGACCAGTCCGACATCCCCGCGGGCCAGGCCTATCAGCTGTCGATCCGCCACCCGGACGGCTCGACGCAGCAGCTTGATATCTCCGAGAAGAACTACCGGGACCTGAAGTTGGCGGGTGTGGGCAAGACGCTGAAGAAGCGTGGGCGTAAGCCCGCGTCCACTGCCATCGCGGCCGGCGCCCCACGCACGCGCCGGCCGCGCCAACGCAGCAAGCCGGCGGCCACCGCCTGACCCTGTGAGCCGCGGGGCGATCGCCCAGGAGCTCTGCCAGCCGCGCGGCCCGCGAAGCTGTCGGCCTGCTGCTGGTGGTCGAGAAGCCGCGCCGAGGACCTCGTCGCATTCGGCGGCCGAAATTCAGCGGGCGCATCGAGGGCACCGCCGCATTCAAGCGGAGGGTGGTCGTCGACCCCCACAGATCAGTCACAAGAGCCTCTTTTGGCGGGGTGGTCGGGGTTGTGGTCTGTTGGGTCTGCCACTGGTCTGCCACCGCTTCGTATCAACCTGCCCGTGCCGAGGGACGGTCCTCACCGCGGCGGACCGAGGGGTCGAGGCCGTCCGCGGCGGTGGTGCCAGCGGGTCGGCGCGGCACTGTTGCAGTGACCCAGAATGCGCCGGGAAGCCCGGCATCGTAGAGGCTCCGCTCCATGAAGGGCGCCAAGAAGGGCTCGAACCGCTCGACCGTGCCTACGATCTGTCGTCTTGAGCGGTGCCGTGAAGGCAGTCGGACGGGGTGGTCGCGCAGTGCAACGGTGCCAGCCGGTCGGTTCGGCCTTGAGTCCGGCCATCCTGGAGGCCACCATGGGTGGCCTGGCGGCCGGCTGGTCGCTGAGCTGGGCGGAAGTTGAAGGGGGGTTGTCGTGCCTGCTGCGCCGAACGGGCAGCCGCTGCTGCTTGCCGAGCACGTCCGCAAGGTCTACCGGACGGGTGAGATCAAGGTGCAGGCGCTGGTCGACTTGGACCTTAGGGTCGGCCGCGGCGAGATGGTCGCCGTCATGGGCCCCTCGGGCTCCGGTAAGACCACGCTGCTGAACTGCCTGTCCGGCCTGGACGACATCGACGGCGGCCGGGTGCTGCTCGACGGCGAGGACCTGTTCGGGATGTCGGACGCCGCCCGCACGACCCACCGGGCCAAGGCGATGGGCTTCATCTTCCAGTCGTTCAACCTGATCCCGGTCTTCACCGCCGCCGAGAACGTGGAGCTGCCGCTGCTGCTTGGCGGCACCCCAGCCGGCCAGGCGCGCCGGCGGGCGGTGGAGATGCTGGAGCGGGTCGGGCTCGGCTCCCGCACCGGCCACCGGCCCAACGAGCTGTCCGGGGGTGAGCAGCAGCGGGTCACGATCGCGCGGGCGCTGGCGTCCAGGCCCGCGATCGTGTGGGCTGATGAGCCGACCGGCAACCTCGACACCCACATGGCCGATCAGGTTGTGGAGTTGCTGCACGAGCTGAACCACGTCGACGGCCAGACGATCGTGCTGGTGACCCACGACGCCAGCATCGGCACCTCGGTGCCGCGGCTGATCCAGATGCGCGACGGCCGGCTGGTCAAGGACGAGCGGCGCGTCGGCGACGGCCAGTTCGAACCCGGCGCCCAGCGCGCCGTGGTGCAGCCTCCCGGGGAGTGACGCCGTGTACCCGGAGCGCACCCCCCTGCTGGTCGGCCTGCTGGTGGTCTGCGCCGCCGTCGCCGCGTTCATCGCGGTACGGCGGCCGTTCCTGCGCAAGCTCGCGTTGCGGCAGGTCGCCCGCCGCCGTGGGGAGGCCACCCTGGTGGTGGCTGGTTCGGTGCTGGGTACGGCGATCATCGTCGGCAGCCTGGTCGTCGGCGACACGCTCAACTTCTCGGTCAAGCAGGGCGCCTACACCAACCTCGGGCCGATCGATGAGATCGTCGCCTCGCCGACCGTGGCCCAGGGCGACCAGGCCGCCGACCGGCTGGAGGGCCTGCGCGGTGACCCGCAGGTCGACGGCCTGCTGACGGTCCGCGGCGACCAGGCGGCCGCCGCCAGCGGCAGCGGCGGCGCGCGCAGGGCCGAGCCGAGGGTCAGCGTGTGGGAGGTCGACTTCGGCAAGGCCGCGGCCTTCGGCGGCGCCACGGACGGCGGCTCGGGGCTGGCGGGCCCCACCCCGGCGGCCGGTGAGACGGTCGTCAACGCCGACCTTGCCTCAACGATGGGCGTGGGGGCCGGCGAGACGCTGACCGTCTACCTGTACGGCCGGCCGGCGCCGTTCCGGGTGGCGCGGGTGGTGCCGACCAAGGGGGTCGCCGGCGTGGGGACCGGCGCGGTCACCCGCAACGCCTTCTTCGCGCCGGGTACGCTGGTCCAGGCAGCCCGGGCCGCCGGCGGCACGGCGCAGCCCCGGACGGTCACGTTCGTCTCCAACGCCGGCGGGGTCGAGGCTGGGAATACCTCCAGCGACGCGGTCGAGGCCAAGATCAGGGCGGCGCTGGGCCCGCTGGCATCCCAGGGCACCTCGGTGGAGAAGGCCAAGCAGCAGCTGCTGGACGCCGCAGAGCAGGCCGGCGACGGGCTGGGTTCGTTCTTCTTGTTCATCGGCAGCTTCTCGATCATCGCCGGGGTGCTGCTGCTGGTGAACATCTTCGTGATGCTGGCCGAGGAGCGAAAGGCCGAGCTTGGCATGCTGCGCGCGATCGGGATGAAGCGCAGCCGCCTGGTGCGCAGCTTCATCATCGAAGGCGCCGTCTACGCGCTGATCGCGTCCCTGGTCGGCATCCTGGTCGGCATCGGCGTCGGCCGGGCGGTGGTGATCGTGGCGGCCAGGATCTTCAACAGCTTCTCGGCCGAGGAGGGCGGCATCGCCTTGGCCTTCCACGTCACACCGACCAGCATCGTCAACGGCTTCGCCACCGGCTTCCTGATCGCCTTCCTGACCGTGGCGTTGACCAGCATGCGCATCAGCCGCATCAACATCATCGCGGCCATCCGCGACCTGCCGACCGAGGGCGAACGCCGGACGAAGCGGCGCTGGGTGGTCGTCTCGACGATCCTGGCCGCGGTGTTCGCGGCGGCCGCGGTGCAGGCCGTCGCCGCCAGCCAGGGGATCGGCACCTATCTGTACCCGGCGCTGGCGGTGCTGCTGCTTTGCCCGCTGCTGGTGCAGCTGGCGCCCAGGCGCTGGGTCTACACCGGCGCCTCCCTGGCCGTGCTGGCCTGGACCCTGGCCGCCAACACGCTGCGGCCCAAGATCCTCGAGGACGGCTCCACGGTCACCTTCGTGCTCCTCGGCACGCTGCTCACCTTCTCGGCCGTCTTCCTCGTCAGCCAGAACCAGGACCTGATCACCCGCCCGTTCCGGCCGTTTCTGCTGCGCCCGACACCAGGCGGGCTGGCCGGGCGGCTGGCGGTCGCCTACCCGGTCGCGCGGCGCTTCCGCACCGGCGCGATCCTGATCATGTACAGCCTGGTGGTGTTCACCCTGGTGCTCATCACCGTGCTCGGCGGCCTCATCGACGCCACCGTCGACAACGAGGTCGCCAACGCCTCGGGCGGCTTCGCGGTCCGGGCCGACTTCAACCCCGCCAACCCGGTGCCCGACCCCGCCCGGACGCTCACCTCGGGCCGGTTCGCCGGCAGGGTCCAGGCCACCGCGCCGCTGCTGCTCAGCGCCGGTAAGGTCACCAACCTCGCCAGCTTCACCAAGCCCGTGGACACCGTGGTGATCGGCGCCGACCCCGCCATCGCCGAGGCCGGCCTGTACCCGCTGAGCAGGCGGCTGGAGAGCCTGGGCGATGACCGCGCGACCTGGAAGGCGGTCCTGGCCGACCCCCGGTATGTGATCGCCGACCAGTTCCTGGGCCAGACCGGCGGCGGCCCGCCAACCGTCACCTACAACCCGGGTGACACCCTCACCCTGACCGACCCGGCCACCGGCAAGGCCGAGCCGAAGACGATCGCGGGCGTCCTGAAGTCCGGCAATGGCTTCTACGGCATCGGCGGCACCAACTTCGTGGCCCCCACGATCATGGGCGACGCCGCCGCGCGGGAGCAGTTCGGCGCCCAGGCCAAGCTCACCTCCGTGCTGCTCAAGCCGACGCCCGGGCAATCCGACGACGCGCTTGCCGCCGACCTGCAGGGCCAGTTCCTGCCCCAGAGTCTGGTCGCCACCCGGGTCCGCCAGACGGTCGAGAAGGGCTTTGTCGCCACCCGCAGCTTCTTCCAGCTGATGCAGGGCTTCCTGGCATTGGGGTTGCTGGTGGGGATCGCCGGGCTGGGGGTGGTGATGGTCCGTGCGGTCCGCGAGCGCCGCCGCAGCATCGGCGTGCTGCGCGCCCTCGGCTTCCCGGCCGCCACCGTCCAGCGCGCCTTCCTCACCGAGAGCTCGTTCGTGGCCCTGGAGGGGATCGTGCTCGGCACGGTGCTGTCGATCCTCACCAGCTACCTGCTGTTCGAGAACGACCCGAGCTTCAGCGGCACCGGCATCGGCTTCCCGATCCCCTGGCTGACGATCGCGGTCCTGGTCGGCGCGGCGGCGATCGCCTCCCTGCTGGCCACCTTCTGGCCGGCCAGGCAGGCGTCCCGGATCCGCCCCGCGGTGGCCCTGCGCATCGCCGACTGACCCGACCGTAAGGATGTGCCTGCACGCCTTAACGGCAATGGCGGCGGTCATGACCATCATCAAGCTTAGTCAGCACCCATGAGGTCGGGCTTGGTCAGGTCCCTGCTGCACCCATGAGGTCGCAGGTGTCGGCCTGTCAGTGCTGCGCTCGAACAGCGAGTTCAGCCCGTACCTGGTCGAGCGCCTGTGCCGTGGCTGTCGGCGTTGCGGCCGGGATCGCGGCGGCCAGGGAGGCGCTGGTCGAGGCCTCACCTGCTGGAGCAGCTTCCAAGAGCCGGGCGCTGAGTTCCGCAACCACCTGGGTGAACGCCTCGATTACGGCGGTCGGAGCGATGAACTCGTTGATCATGACGCCCAGTTGTCGCCGGCCGTCCTGGGTGTTCAACACGAGGTTGTCAAAGCCGGGGATGGCGCCGCCGTGGCCGACCAGCCGCCCCGAGGGCGTCTCAATCATCTCGAGGCCCAGGCCGTAGCCGTAGCCCGGCACACCGGTGTCGACCGGGGTCGTCATCTGGGCCAGCAGCCTCGCTGGCAGCAGCCGGCCGCCCAGCAGGGCCCGGAAAAAGCGCTCCAGGTCGGCAAGGTCAGAGATCAGGTTGCCGGCCCCCCAGGCCAGCGAGGGGTTGTAGACGGTGAAGTCCAGCAGCGGGCCGGCCTCGTCTATGAGCGGGAGGCTGTAGCCGCGCGGGTTCGGCCCAGGGATGTCGGGACGGTTGACCGGGAAGAAGGTGTCGCGCAGCCGCAGCGGCCGCAGGATGCGCCGGGTCAGCTCCTGACCCAGGGACCTGCCGGTGGCCGTCTCGATGATCATGCCGGCCAGCACGTAGCCGGTGTTGGAATAGCTCCAGGCGGTGCCGGGCGGGAAGTCCGGCGGCTGGTCGGCAACCAGGGCGACCAGCTCCCGTGGCGTCCAGGCACGAGACCGCCCATCTGGGAAGGTGTACAGCACGACGAGCGGCTCCAGTGAGTTGTCGGGGATGCCGCTGGTATGGTTGAGCAGCTGGCGGATGGTGACATGAGCCCCGTAGGGCAGGATCCCCGGTAGCCAGCGCTCCACGGTGTCGGACAGCGACAGCTTGCCTTCAGCGACCAGTTGCAGCACCACGGTGGCGACAAACGGCTTGGTCAGGCTGCCGACGCGGTAGTTCAGCCCTGGTCGCATCCGGCGGCCGCTGCGCAGGTCGGCCACGCCGCTGGCGGCCTGCTTGACGGCGTGGTCGTCGCGGACCCGTGCGGCGGCGCCGGGCGCCCCAGCGGCCACGAGCTGGTCGAGCAGCCGTTGCAGCTCGCCTGGGTGGAGCCGCTGTGGCGCCGCCACCGTGCTCCCATGGCCAGTGCGGCTGGCGACCGCTCCGGCCCGGGCCGGGGCGAGGAGCACCGCCCCGACCGCCATGGCCACGACCAACAGGATCAAAGGGATTCGTGGGGCTGGCCGGGTCATCGCAGACCTCCCGGAGTGGGGATCAGGTATGTCCGGTATGTTGCGGCTAGGCTGCATCAGCCGGGCAATCCAATCAACCCCTCCGGCCGTGGTTCGGGCAATTAGGGATTCGAACTTTATTTCCCCCTTGTTGGTTCCGGGTGTTGGTGCTAGGACGCTCAGGCAGGCGCCTTGGCCGAGCAGCGCCGAGGGAAGCCCTCGGACTCGACCCGCGCGCGCAGCGACGGCAGGAGGTCGGAGATGAGCGAGGCGATCGGACAGCCGAGCGGGGCGGCGCTGCCCCGCCCCATGGGCATCGGGGAGATCCTCAGCACCGCGTTCCAGTTCTACCAGCGGCACTGGCGCACCCTGCTGGCCATCGCCGCGGTGGTGGTTGTCCCCATCACGCTGCTGCAGTACCTGCTTGGCGATCAGGTCCGCACCCAGGGCGAGGAGACCGCTAACGGGGTGGTGATCGAGACCGCGAGCTGGGCGGTGGGGATCGCCGGGCTGGTCACGGCCCTGGCCGGGCTGCTGATGTTCCTCGTCCTCACGGGGGCGATCACCAGGGCGGTGGCCGCCGAGGTGGCTGGGGAGGACTCCAGCCTGGAGCAGAGCTACCGGTTCGGGTTCCACCGGATCTGGTCGGTGCTGCTGGTGAGTGTGCTGGTTGGGCTGGCCACCGTTGGCGGGCTGATCCTGTTCGTGATCCCTGGGATCTACATCGGGGTGCGGTTGGCGGTCAGTATCGAGGCGCTGGTGGTGGAGGGACGCCGGGGGACCCAGGCGATGGGGCGGTCCTGGGAGCTGGTCGGGGGGCACTGGTGGCACGCCTTTGGCACGCTGGTGGTGGCCTGGTTGGTGATCGGGGTCGTCAGCTCGGTGATCACGCTCCCGTTCGGCGACACCAGCTGGTTTGTGCAGGGGCTGGTGGCGGCGGTGGCGACGGTGGTCACCCTGCCCTATGGGGTGCTGGTAGGGGTGCTGTTGTATCTGGATCTGCGGGCCCGCAAGGAGGGCTTGACGATGGAGGCCCTGCGAGCGGACCTGCAGGCATCAGCCGTCTGACGCGATCACGGCTACGGAAGCGGGTGGTTCGGGTCCGTGGGCCGAAGCGGTACCACGGGTCTGGAAGGCCGCAACAGAGCCCATAGGTAGCTGCGCCACCTGCGGTGCCCTGCGGCCTGGGGGAACACCGGTCAGCACTAACGAGGGTGGCGCCCCTGGATGGACGCCGACCCCACGGGTCAGGCTTCGTTGGGCGTCTGGGCCGTCTCTGGCTGGTCGAGCACCGCCGCCCAGCTCGCGAGGAAGTCCAGCGCGTCCTGGGAGGCGGAACCGGGCTCGGCGGTGTAGGTGATGATGGCCAGGCCGGTGTCGGCTGGCAGTTCCAGTGCCTCGTAGGTCAGCTCGAGGTCGCCGGCGACGGGGTGGTGGTCTCGCTTGAGGCCGGGTGCGGTGCAGCCGGACGTTGTGGGCTGCCCACCGGGCACGGAACGACTCGCTACGCGTGCACAGCTCCCCGACCAGTCCGGCAGCCTCCGGTCGTAGGGGTCGCGGCTGGCTTCGCCGCGCAGGATGGCCACGGCGTCGTTGGCGGCTTTCTCCCAGTCGACGTAGAAGTCGCTCGCTCGGGGGTCCAGGAACAGAACCCGGGCGAGGTTCACCGGCAACCTCTGGCCTGGGGTCGGTGGATTCGGCCAGCAGCCGGTGGCCGGCGATGGCCAGGCCACAGACGAGCGGGTTGGCGAGGAAGATCCAGCGCCAGCCGGCGGTCTCGACCAGCAGCGCGCCCAGCAGGGGGCCTCTGGCGGCCGCGACCGCCCCCAGCGCGCCCACAGCCCGACGGCCATCGACCGCCTGCTGTGGGGGAATTCGGCCAGCAGCAATGCGAGTGACCCTTGGCGACAGGGCCGTCGAGAAGGAGTACAACATCGTTGGGTGTGCCATTTCACGCAGATCGAACTGAGCAGCGAACCACTCCAAGACTCGCTACGGCGCCTTGCGGCGAGCAGGACGAGGTGCTCCCGCTGGGGGGACGACGTGGAGCAGCCGGTTGCTCGAGCTGAGCATGAGGCTGATGGCGACCCGGTCGAGTTCGCCAGTTACGTTCCCGCGCTTGTCGTCCGGCGGTTTGTGGATCGGCATGAGCCGTTGGGCGAGGCAGAGAGCGAGCGGTTCGTGGCGGCGGTCCTGTTCGCCGACATCTCCGGTTTCACGGTGCTTACCGAGCGGCTGGCTGGATCCGGGCCGAGCGGTGTCGAAGCGCTCACCGAGCTGCTGAACGACTGCTTCGGCGAGCTGGTCGAGCTGGTCGGCGAGCATGGCGGCGAGGTTGTGAAGTTCGCTGGCGACGCGCTGCTCGCGATCTGGCCGACTGATGGCGACACTTCCACGGTGACGGCGTGGGCCGCTCAGTGTGCGTTGGCCATGCAGCAGTCCGTCCAGGGCAGCGAGTTCGCCGCGAGGGTTCGACTGTCGATTCGGATCGCGGTGGGATCGGGGCAGGTGTCTGTGGCCCATCTCGGTGGGGTGCGTGGCCGCTGGGAGCTGGTTGTCGGCGGGCCAGCGGTGGTGCAGGCGTGCGCCGCCGAGCAGCTCGCACGACCGGGCGAGGTGGTGCTCTCCCCTGACGCGTTGGACCGGTTGCGCGACCTCACCACGGGCGAGCAGGTGCGCCTCGGTGCCGCCGGGCCGTCCGCCTTCCGGCTTGCCGAGGTCCGCTCGCCAATCAGCCCCGCACCGCTGGTTCGCGCTGCGACAGTCGAGGCGGCCGGCCCGGCGCTGCGCGGCTACGTGCCTGCTGCGGTCACGGCTCGGCTCGAGGCGGGCCAGAGCGCCTGGGTTTCCGAGTTGCGCTCTGTGAGCGTGCTCTTCCTGCGGCTCCCGGGCCTGGACGACATCAGCTGGGATACGTTGGAGCAGGCCCAGCAGCTCGTCTGCGCCGTGCAGGAGACGTTGTACGAGTACGAAGGCTCGGTCAACAAGCTGGGTGTCGACGACAAGGGCGCGACGCTGGTGGCCGCCTTCGGCCTCCCCCCGGTCGCCCATGAGGACGACGCCGTCCGCGCGGTGCGGGCGGCCCTCGAGGTCCAGGCGAGGTTGCAGCGGCTCGGGCTGCGCCCGGCTCTCGGCTTGGCGACCGGCCGGGTGTTCTGCGGCTCGGTGGGGAGCGGCCAGCGCCGTGAGTACACGATGATCGGCGGGGTGGTGAACCTGGCCGCCCGCCTCATGCAAGCGGCCGACGACGAGGTCCTCTGCGACGCTGCGACCGGACAGGCGAAGCAGGCGAAGCTCACCTTCGAGGCGCTGCCACCCCGCCGGTTGAAAGGATGGGGGGACCCAGTCGCCGTCTTCCGCCCCCGCAGCCAGAGCCTGGCGAGGCCACGCAGCGCGTCCTTCGTCGGTCGACGGCGCGAGCGGGGACTGCTCACCGAGCGGCTGGTTGCACTGCAGCAGGGTCGGGGCGGGACGGTCCTGTTGGAGGGAGAAGCCGGGATCGGGAAGTCGCGTCTGGTCGATGCGCTGGTCGAGCAGGCCGAGGGGGCGCCGGTTCGGACGCTGGTCGGAGCGGCTGACGCGGTCAGGAGCACCACCCCATACCACCCGTGGCGTCCGGTGTTCGAGTCGGTGTTCGACCTTGAGGATATCGCTGCGCCGTCGGCGCGGCGCGCCCGGGTGCTGGATCGGCTCCGAGCCAGGCCCGATCTCAAGCGCCTGGTCCCGCTGCTCGCCGATGTGCTCCCACTCGACCTGCCCTCGGATGAGGTCGTCGGACAGCTTCGAGGGCCGGTACGGGCCGACAACCTCCGTCGGCTGCTCGTGGGTGCGCTGCGGATGGTTGCAGTGGAACAGCCGCTGCTGATCGTGCTCGAGGATGCCCACTGGTGCGACTCGGCCTCGTGGGCCCTGGCCTGGCTCGTCTCTCAGCAGGTCGCCCGCGTGCTCCTGGTGCTGGCCCTGCGTCCGCTGGCGGATCCCAGTCCCGAGTACGGGCGTCTCCGGAACGCACCTGGTGGTCAGCGGCTCCAGCTCGATCCCCTGCCGGCTCAGGATGTCACCGCGCTTGTGGCCCAGCGGCTGGGGGTGACCTTGGTGCCGAGGTTGGTCGCAGAGCTCATCGGTGAGCACGCAGGTGGGAATCCGTTCTTCAGCGAGGAGCTGGCCTACGCGCTGCGCGACACCGGTGCCATCACCGTCACAGACGGGACGTGCCGGATCGCCCCGGGTGCCGACCTGCGCGTCCTGTCGCTTCCTACCACGGTGCAGGGCGTGGTCCTCACCCGCATCGACCGCCTGGCTCCCCCGCAGCAGCTGACCCTGAAGGTGGCGAGCGTCATCGGGCGCAGCTTCGCCCACCGGCTGCTGGCCGACGTCCACCCCATCGCGGCTGACCGACCGACCCTGCCCGATCAGCTCGACCGCCTCCAGCGCCGCGACCTCGTCCTACTCGAGGCGCCCGAACCGGAGCTGGCCTGGATGTTCAAGCATGTCATCACCCGGGACGTGGCCTACGACCTCATGCTGGACGCACAGCGCCGGGCCCTGCACCGCGCGATCGCTGAGTGGTATGAGCGGCGGCAGCAGGTCCAGCTGCCACAGTTCTATCCGCTGCTTGCCTACCACTGGACCCGAAGCGGCGTCACCGCCAAGGCGATCAAGTACCTGTCGCTCGCCGGAGAGCAGGCCCTCGCCGGCGCCGCCTACCAGGAGGCCGCACACTTCCTCGCCGATGCGCTCGCCCTCGACCAACCTGCCGGGTCCAGAGGTGGCTCACGACAGGACCGGCTGCGACGAGCCCGCTGGGAACGGCAACTCGGCGAGGCATACCTGGGGCTCGGCAGGACCAGCGACGGACGCACCCACCTGATCCGGGCGCTGGAGCTGCTCGGGGCGCCCCTCCCCACCAGCACGCCCCGACTCGCCGGCCGGCTACTGCAACAGCTGGCCCTTCAGACCGCCCACCGGACCCTCCCGGCGAAGACCGTGCGCCGCCAGGGACAGCTGCGCGAGGAAGCGCTGGAGACCAGCCGGATCTACATCCGACTCACCGAGGTTTTCTGGTTCGCCAACGACACCCCCGCCCTTGGACACGCCGGCCTCCGGGCGCTGAACTCGGCCGAGCGGGCCGGGCCGTCGCCCGAGCTGGCCCGCGCCTACGCCATGTTGTGCCTGGCCGCCGGGAGCATCCCCATCCATTCGCTCGCCCGGATCTACAGCCGAAGGGCGCTGGAGATCGCCCGCATCGCCGACTCGATCGGATCACTGGCCTACGTACGCTTCACGACCAGTGTGTACCGGATCGGCACGGCTCGCTGGGACGAGGCGCAAGAAGCCCTCGACGAGGCCGAGGCCATCTTCGAGCGACTTGGGGACCTGCGGCTGCTCGGCGACACCCGGACGGCCCAGGGCATGCTGGGGATCTACCGCGGCCACTTCGAGGCAGCGGGCGCCCTGTTCACCAAGCTGTACCAGCACGCCGTCCGCTACGACAGCCTCCAGCACCAGGTCTGGGCATCGCTCGGCAAGGCCGCCAGCGAACTGCGGTGTGGCCGGCCAGCTGAGGCGGCCCACGTCCTAGAGCGGGCGCTCGAGTTGCTGGTCGACCACCCCGACCCGGCCGAGCAGATCCAGGCCTACGGCCTCCTCGCCGCCGCCCGGTGGCGACAGGGCGAGGACGCCGCCGCCCTCGCCGCCGCATCCTCGGCCGCGAATCTCATGACCCAATACAAGCGGCCAACCGCCTTCTACCTGTTCGAGGGCTACAGCGGGGTCGCCGAGGTCCACCTCGACCGGATAGCGGCCGGCGACCGCGCACCCGCGACCAAGCAGGCAGCCCGCCAGGCCTGCGCGGCGCTGCACACCTTCGCCCGTATCTTCCCCATCGGCAAACCCCGGGACCAGCTCCTGCATGGGCTCCTCTTGCACCTCTCCGGCCGGCCGCGACGGGCGCGGGCGGCCTGGCGGGCCAGCCTGTCCACAGCCCAACGGCTCGGCATGCCGCTTGATGCCGCGCTCGCGCACACCCAGCTTGGCCTGTCCGCAACAGGGACACCACAGGGGCAATGGCACCTGGAGCAAGCCCGAACGCTCCAGCACCAGTTGGGCGTCCCTCACGACCGCACACCCGCAGGGCCGACTCGTCACACGTGACGCGCCGGGTTCAAGGAGGTGCTCAATGAGCAGAAGGCTCGTGGCCGCCAGCGCTGTGTTCGCGCTCGCCATGCTCGGGTTCGCGGGGGCCGCATCCCCCGCAGCCGCTCTCGCGGGCCACACCATCGTTGTAACGACCACCATCCAGGCGGCCGTCGACGCCGCCCAGCCCGGAGACACGATCCTGGTCCCGCCGGGGACCTACCGTGAGAGCGTCCTGGTCAACAAGAGCCACCTCACGATCACGGGCAGTCCGGCGGCCATCCTCGACGCCGAAGGGCTCCCGACCGGCATCCGGGTCGGCACCGGGAGGATCTCGCGGGACGGGCCCGTGCCGACCTGCCCGCCGCTAGCGGTGGAAGGATTCACGCTCAAGGGCCTGACGATCAAGCACGGCGGCTTCAGCGGCGTCTTCCTGAGCGGCGTGGACGGCTACCACCTGACCGGCACCCGCTATGTCGACAACCCGGTGTACGGACCCTTCCCGGTGTGCTCACGCAACGGGCTGATCGACTTCAACCACGTCGTGGGCGGCGGCTCCGCGGTCGGGCCGAGCCTCGACACCGGCATCTACGTCGGCGACGACGACCAGGTGACAATCCGTAGCAACTCGGTCACCAACTACGTGATCGGGGTGGTTGTGGAGAACACCATCCACGCGACCGTGCAGGACAACCTGCTGAAGGGCAACACGGCCGGGATCTATGTGGCCGTCCTTCCTGACCACCCACGGCCATTCACCGACGACGTCGTGGTCGAGCGGAACCAAGTGGTCCGTAACAACCTTCCCAACCCGGTCCCGGCCGACAGCGGCGACGAGATCGGGGGGGTTCCTACCGGGGTGGGGATCGTCAACCTGGGCAGCGACCACGTCGTTATTCGCAGCAACCGGGTGCTCGGCAACGATTCGCTGGGCGTGATCGTGTTGCAGAACCTGTTCGGGCCGGTCGATCCTCGCATCGAGCCCGACGCGGACTTCAACCAGGTCCGCGGGAACGTAATCCTCCAGAACGGCCGGAATCCCGATCCAGTCCGCGCCATCACCCCGGGTGCCGACATCGTCTATGACGGGACCGGCACCGGAAACTGCTTTGCCAGCAACGTCTTCAGAACCGAGTTCCCGGCCGGTATCACCGCATTGTTCCCCTGCGGTGGCTAGGAGATGGCCATGTCCGTGGAGGCGACATCGGAGACCATGCGGTCCTATTTGGACGCGCTCCTTGCCCGCGGCGACTTCGCCGACTACTTCACCGACGACGTGACCTGGACCACGATCGGCACCGGCCAGGAACTGCAGGGCCGCCAGCCTGTTCGGAACTTCCTCACCTGGATGCACACCCAGGCCTTCGACGCCCAGCCCAAGGTCAAGACGCCGGTCGTTGGCGATGGGCAAGCGGCGCTGGAGGCCGACTTCGTCGGCACCCACACCGACGAGTTCGGCTCGTTCGCGAAGGCTGTCCATGAACGCCACCCGAGCACGTTGGCTGTCGCCGGACCAGAACGAGCCGACGATCACGCCGCACCGTCCCAGGA
>WNFV01004847.1_pt1 | contig 23059 bp, 23 predicted proteins | sample 5400101 | NCBI WGS metagenome assembly WNFV01 (sample SAMN13153361, study PRJNA577476) | soil metagenome | isolation source: 115 cm soil or saprolite under grassland replicate 1 | place: USA:California | collected 2016-06-15 | reverse complement strand
CCCCCGGGACTGTCCCTGGCTCCTATCGAGGCGGCTCGGTCCAGCCGAGGGCGTTCGAGATCGCGTCGGCCCGCGCGAGCAGCGCCGGCAAGGCGTCGCGCATCGCCGCTCTGTCGAAGCGAGACGCCGGTCCCTGCACGCCCAGGATCGCCGCCAGCGAGCCGCGGGCCTCGAAGACCGAGGCTGCGATTGCGTTCAACTCCTCCTCACGCTCGCCGACCGCGTCCGCGTACCCGCGCTCGCGGACGCGCTTGATCTCGCGCTCGAGCGCGCGGGAGTCGGTGATCGTCCTCGGCGTGAACAGCTCGAGCGGCGTCTTCGGCAGCTCGACGGCCCCGAACGCGAGTAGCACCTTTCCCGTCGCGGTCGCGTGGGCGATGCTCGGGCGGCCGACGCGCGCGACGCTCTGCACCGATGCCTCGCTCTGGACGAAGTCGACCGTGATCGCGTCTCGCTCGCCGGGAGCCGAGAGCGTCGCCGTCTCCCCCGTCTCGGCTACGAGCGCCTCCAGCTGCGGCCGGGCAACCCTGCGCAGGTCGAGCCTGCCGAGCACGGCGTTGCCGAGCTGAAGCAGCCTCAGTCCGAGCCGGTACCGGCCCGTCTCGGGGACGTGCTCGACGAGCCCGCGCGCGACGAGGGTCGCGAGCAGGCGCGAGACGGTGCTGGCGTTGATCTCTGTCCGCCGGGCGAGCTCGTTCGTCCCGAGCTCCTCGCCCTCGGCGAGCGCGTCCAGCACGGTCAGCGCCCGCTCGACGGCGGCGACGTGACGCGCTGCTGGCTCTCCGGTGCGGACCATGCTAGGCTCGGTCAGGATATTTTGACACACTATTGCCGAGGAGGCAATTCGATGAACCTCGCCAAGTCCTCGCCCTACGTCGTCGTCGGCGCCGGTATCCACGGCCTTTCGACCGCATACCACCTCGCCGTAGAGCTGCGCACGCGCGGGCTCGGCTCGGGAGCGGACGTCCTCGTGCTCGACAAGCGCTCTCCCGGTTCCGGGGCGTCCGGGATCGCCTGCGGCGTCGTCCGCAACAACTACTTCCAGCCGGCGATGAGCGAGCTGATGCAGGCCTGCGTCGAGGTCTGGGAGTCGGATCCCGAGGCGTACGCGTACAACCCGGTCGGCTACATCGCGCTCGGCGCGGCCGTCCAGGAGCCCGATCTGACCGCAGTCGCCGAGCGGCAGGAGCGGATCGGCTACCGCTCGGAGCTAATCGTCGGCGAGGCCGAGGCCGAGGCGCACATGAAGGCGCTCTTCCCCGACTGGCGGGCGCAGGGCGTGACGGTCTGCCTGCACGAGCACCAGGGGGGCTTCGCGTTCAACATGGCCTCCGTGATCGGGCTCGTCGGGAAGTGCGAGTCCGAGGGCGTCCCGATCCTGTCCGAGGTCGAGGTGACGGGCTTCGAGCCGGGCCAGGACGACTCGATCGCCGCCGTGCACACGAAGCGAGGGCGAATCGAGGTCGGCGAGCAGGTCGTCGTCGCACCCGGCCCGTGGGCGAAGGGGTTCTGGACGATGCTGGAGCTGCCGCAGACGATCGACATTCGCACGCCGTCGGGCGACGTCGTCGAAGACCGGCCGATGTGGACCTACTGGAACCTCCAGGAGGGCGAGATCACGGTCGACCCGCTCATGTTCGCTACCGCCGACGGCGGCGCACCGCCGGTCATCCACCTCGACACCGACGCGCCGCTCTACACCGACGACGGCGAGCTCGTCACCGACGAGCTCTGGGGGATCTACTTCAAGCGCGACCGCCACGGCGTGCAGGGCGGTGCCTCGCCGCTCGTCGTCGACGGCGACATCGACCTCGACCCGTACCCCCAGACAACGAATGTCGACCCGACGTACCCGGACATGTGGTGCGCGGCTCTCTCGCACTCGATGGCGCGCTTCGAGGGTTGCCGGAAGCTCTACAAGGACGCGCGCTCAGGCGGTGTCGGCGCCTTCAGCGCGGACAACTTCCCGGTCTTTGACTACCTGAAGCCAAACGTCTACGGGATCCTCGACTCGAATCACGGCTACAAGATGATCGGCGTCGGGCGCGAGGTGGCGAAGGTGCTCGTCGGCGAGCACTCGAGCCTGCTCTACCCGTTCCGCTTCGAGCGATTCGCGACCGGCGACCTGCACCCGGTCTCGAACTCGCCCTATCCCTGGTCCTGAGCCTCCGCTCGGTGCGGCGGGGAGCCGAGCACGCTCGGCTCCCCGCCTCGAAGCTCACCGGCTTACTTGCCGAGCCACCTGTTGACCTTGGCCCGGTTCGCCTTGATCCATAGCTCCGCCGCCTTGTCCGGATTCATGTGCTTCCCGGCAATCAGGTTGGCGACGTAGTTCTGATCGGCCGCGGTCCACTTCCAGCGCTTGATCACGGGGATCGCGGGCGAGCCGCTCTTCGCGAACTTCGCGCTGTAGAGCTTCTCGATGATCGTCAGACCGTACGCGCACTTGTACTGATTCCAGTTGCTGCCCAGCTTCGGGCTGTAGGAGTCCACACAGCTCTTGGAACGCGGCGGGAGCTGGATCTCCGAGAGCTGATACGCAGAGTTCAGGTACTGCGGGGTGTACCAGTAGAAGAGCACCGGCTTCTTCTGCTTGTACAGCTGCGTCCAACGGGCCACCTGCGCCGGCTCCGCGCCGACGGAGACGAACTTGAAGTTCAGGCCGAGGACCTTGATCAGCTGTGCGTCCTTCTGCACATACGACGGGTCACCGCCGAGGAACATCCCCTGCGAGCCCGACTCGGGGCTCTTGAAGAGCGTCTCCTTGCCCTTGAGTCCCCGCCAGGTCTTGAACTCGGGGTGCTGCTTCATCAGGTACGTGGGGATGAACCAGCCGATATGCCCGACGACGCCCGACGGCCCGAGGTTGATTATCGACTTCTCCTTCGTGACGAAGTGCCTGTTGACGGCAAGTTGGATGTTGTTCCAGTCCTCCAGCACGAGGTCGACCTTGCCGTCCGTCATCGCCTGGAAGAGAGGCGTGCTCTCGGGCAGCTTGGCGATGTTGATCTTGCAGCCGAGGTTCTTCTCGAGCACGTTCTTGAGGACGTAGACGTTGGCGGTCGCACCCGCCCAGGCGTTCTCGTCGATCGTGATCGTGCTGCACTTCGCGCTCCGCCCGGCCGCCCCGCCGACGATTCCGAGCGCCGCCACACCGGCAACGAGCGACGCCAGCACGAGCAGACGAACCGCCCGCGCGCGTAAACGTTTCGACATCCCACCCTCCTTCGTCGTTGGTGTCATGCCAGCTCCCTTTTCCGCGGCCGTGTCCCCTGGGTGACGCGGTCCAGAGCGATTCCGAGCGCGAGGATGGCGAGGGAGGCGATCACTCCCAAGCCGAACGCGCTCCGGGCCAGGCCCTGGGCGACCTCGTAGCCGAGGCCGCCCGAGCCGACAAGTCCGCCGATCACGACCACGGCCAGCACCATGATGATCCCCTGGTTGACGCCCAGCATGATCGCATCCTGGGCGAGCGGGATCTTGACCTTCAGCAGCACCTGGCCCCGTGTGGCGCCGAATGCTCCCGCAGCCTCGACCGTGTTCGGCTCGACGCCGCGAATGCCGTTCTCGACCAGCCGCGCCACGACCGGGAAGGCGTACAGGACGCCGGCGATCATGCCAGGGACGATCGAGACCGGCATCAGGTAAATGAACGGGATGATGTAGACGAGCTGCGGCAAGGTCTGCAGCACGTCGTTGACCGGACGCAGGATCCGCGAGACGGCCCGACTCTCCGCCGCCCACACGCCGAGCGCGAGGCCGAGCGCGACGGCGATCACGGTCGCGACCAGCACCTGCGAGAGGGTCTCCATGGCGGCTGGCCACGCGCCGATCACGCCGATGAGAGCGAGCATCGCGAGCGTCGTCACGGCGGCACGCCGACCGCTTACGACCAGCGCGAGGGCGGTCAGCCCGGCGACCGTGACGAACCACGGCGTGTCGACGAACAGGCCGCGCAGCGGCACCAGACCGTGCTGGACGAGGAAGTTGCCGATCGGCTCCGTGACGTGGAAGACGAACGTGGACGGGTTCTGGACGTAGTCGAGCGCCGACTGGATCTTCGCCAGAACCCAGTCCTTCTTCGTCCAGTCCGAGTAGACGGCGCCCGCCCCGAACGTGCGGGCGAGGGCGGCCGCGAGGACGACGGCCAGCCCGGTCGCGGCGGTCGCGATCCGGAGGCGGACCCGCAGCTCGGCGCTCAGGTGCCGCCGGGCCGGGTCGGTGCGGCCGGCGATCGCCTCGGTCGCACGGTCGAGCGCGATCGCCATGATCACGATCACGATGCCGGCCAGCAATGCGAGCGCCGGATACGAGTTCAGGCCGCTCGTGACCGTGTCGCCCAGCCCCTTGCCGCCGATTAGGCCGGCAATCACCACCATCGAGAGAGCGAACAGGATCGTCTGGTTGACGCCCAGAAGGATCATTCGCCGCGCGAGCGGCAGTTGCACCTTGCCGAGCACCTGCAACCGGGTGGAGCCCAGCGCCTCCGCCGCCTCCACCGTGTTCGTGGGCACACCCCGGATGCCGAGCGCCGTAATGCGAATGGCCGGCGGTACCGCGTAGATCATGGTCGTGATCACGGCCGCGCCCGGGCCGACCGAGAAGAGGATCACGACGGGCATCAGGTAGGCGAATGCAGGCACGATCTGCATCGCGTCGAGCACGGGGGTAATCGCGCGGGCAAACCGGTCCGACCGCCCCGCGAGGATTCCGAGAGGAATCCCGACGAGGAGCGAGAGCAAAACGGCCGCGAGCATCAGCGCGAGCGTCTGGATGCTCTCCTCCCACAGTCCCAGGAACGCGAACGAGGCGAACGCTCCCAGCACCCAGGCGGCGGCGCGAACCCCGCCGAAGCGCAGGACGATCGCGAATCCGGCGACGGTCGTGCCCACCCAGGTCAGCCACTGCAACAGGTTGGTCAGCCAGGTGACGATGTCGTCGAGGAAGGTGGCGAACCCGTTGAAGACCCGGAAGACGAAGTTCGGGTGATCGGCGTTGCGGTGGTTGATGAGCCAGCTCTGGAAGCTGTCGAGATGCGGGCCGAGCGAGTTCCACTGGAGGCTTGCAGGCCACGGGTACTCCCGCCGCAGCGCGAAGTAGAGAACGAGCATCGCGCCGACGATCGCGCCGGACAGGACGAGGCGACGTCGCCACCAGGGCCGGTGCTCGACGACTCCCGCAGCGGGGGCGGCGACCTCGACCGCGACGGACACGCTCAGTCTCCCTCGCCGGCGATCGCCCGGAGCACGGCTTCGCGGTCGACGACACCTATCACCCGGTCTCCCTCGACCGCGAACACGGGCCGGTCGCTCGACGCGAGCGTCGGGACGGCGTCCCTGACGGTCGTCGTCACGTCGAGGCGAACGCCGTCGACCGGTTCGTCGGGGCCGACCGGCCGCATGATCCAGCGCAGGGTCAGAACGTGGCTGCGTGGAACGTCGCGCACGAAGTTCGTCACGTACTCGTCGGCGGGCGAGCCGACCACTTCCTCGGGCGTCCCGACCTGGACAAAACGGCCGTCCCGCATGATCGCGATCCGGTCGCCGAGCCGCAGCGCCTCGGGCAGATCGTGGGTGATGAAGACCATCGTCTTGCCCGTCTCCTCTTGGAGGCGGCACACCTCGTCCTGCATGTCGCGGCGGATGAGCGGATCGAGGGCGCTGAACGGCTCGTCGTAGAGCATCACCTTCGGGTCGACGGCGAACGCCCGCGCGAGGCCGACGCGCTGCTGCATCCCGCCCGAGAGCTGGTCGGGGAACTGGTTCGCCGCGTCCTCGAGGCCGACCAGGCGCAGGACCGCAGCGGCGCGGGCCAGTCGCTCCGACTTGGCGACCCCCTGGACCTCGAGCCCGAACGCGACATTGTCGATCACGCGGCGGTGCGCGAGCAGGCCGAAGTGCTGGAAGACCATCGAGGAGACGTGCCTGCGCAGCTGGAGCAGCTCCGCGCGGGTGGCCGCGGTCACGTTCTGGCCGGCGATCTCGATCGTGCCGGCGGTCGGCTCGATCAGGCGGATCAGGGTGCGAACGAGCGTCGACTTGCCGGAGCCGGAGAGCCCCATGACCACGAAGACCTCCCCGGGCCACACCTCGATCGAGACGTCGCGGACGGCGGCGACGCAGCCGGTCTTGGCGCGCAGCTCGCCGCGCGGCAGGTCCGCGTCAGCCGTTCCGACGATCCGCTCGGCGTGCGGCCCGAAGATCTTCCAGATGCCCTCGGCGCGGATCAGCGGCTTCCCGCTCCGGTCTACTTCGTGACCGTCCAGCCGGGGAGCGGCCGCGTCGATCGCGCGGGCGATCATGGCTGCAAACCTACTCCGTCCCGAGGGTCACAACCACCGTCTTCAGCTCTGTGAACGTATCGAGCGCGTGGCGTCCGCCGACACGTCCGACCCCGGAGCGCGAGCCGGCGCGCCCGCCGAAGGGCAGGTGGCTCTCCCAGTAGTTGGTCGACTCGTTGACGTTCACCCAGCCCGCCCGCACCGCCTCGGCGAACCGCAGCCCGCGGGCGAGGTCGCGCGTCCAGACGGCCGCGAGCTAGTAGAGGGACGTCGGGAAGCCGCCGGCCCGCCCGCCGCCGACGAGCGCCTCGGCCCCGCGGTCGAGGGCGTCTGCGACGTGGCGGTCCATCTTCTCTGCCGTCGGCTCGTTGTTGAGCGGGCCCATCGTCGTGTCGTCGGCGAACGGGTCGCCGAGGCGGATCTCGGCGGTAATCGCCTCTTGCAAGCGCTCGACGAACTCGTCGTGCACCCGCTCGTGCACCAGGAACCGCTCTCCCGCCGTGCAGCTCTGGCCGGCGCAGAGGAAGGCGGCACTCAGGCTCGCCGCGGCCGCGGCGCCGACGTCGGCGTCGTCGAGGACAACCAGCGGGCCGTTGCCGCCCATCTCCAGGAGCAGCGCCTTGCCGGCCGCACGCGCGGCGACCTTCAGCCCGGTCTCCGTCGAGCCGACGAAGGCTATCGCCGGCGTCGCCGGACTGGCCGCGATCTCGTCGCCGACGACCCGCCCCGGCCCGGTGACCAGGTTGAAGACGCCGGCCGGAAGCTCGGCGTCGGCGATGCACTCCGCGAGCTTGACGGAGCAGACGGAGGTGGACGACGCCGGCACCCAGACGACAGCGTTCCCCGCGGCGAGCGCCGGCGCAACGACCTCGGCGGCCATCGTGTACGGCCAGTTCCAGGGCGTGATCACGCCGACGACCCCACGGGGCACGCGGTAGGCGAAGATTCGCTTCGACGCGTCGATCGACGGCGGCATCGAGCCCTCGATCCGCGTCGCGTCGGCTGCGGCCATCCGGAAGTACTCGACGAGCTCGTCGACCTCGCCGAAGGACTCCGCCTGGAGCGGTTTGCCCTGGTCGAGCGTCAGCGTCCGCGCGAGGTCGTGCCGGCGCTCGACGATCAGCTCGGCGACGCGCTCCATCGCCACGGCGCGCTCGAAGGCCGAGCGAGCAGCCCAGCCGCGCCACGCGGCGTTCGCGGCAGCGATCGCGCGCCGGGCGTCCTCCTGGGTCCCTTCCGGGACCGTCCCGATGGTCTCGCCGGTCGCCGGGCTCGTCGCCTCCGTGGCGGCGCCCGACTCGCTCTCGGTCCAGGCTCCGCCGACGAACATGCGGTGGTCGGTCATGCCGGCGTCCGCTGGCCCGCGTGCCGGTAGAACTCGGTCTCCTCCGGCGGCAGCGGCGTGTTGCCGAGGATCAGGTCGGCCGCGCGCTCCGCGACCATCATCACGGGCGCGTAGATGTTCCCGTTCGTCACGTAGCGCATCACGGACGCGTCGACGACGCGAAGGCCGTCCACGCCGTGCACACGCATGGTGTCCGGGTGCACGACCGACATCTCGTCCGTCCCCATGCGGCAGGTGCAGGAAGGGTGCAGCGCGGTCTCGGCGTCCCGGGCCACCCAGTCGAGGATCTCCTCGTCGGTCTCGACAGACGGGCCCGGGGAGAGCTCGCCGGCGTTGTACCGGTCGAACGCGGGCTGCGTGAGGATGTCCCTCGCGGTGCGGACCGCCTCGACCCACTCCCGGCGGTCCTGGTCGGTCGAGAGGTAGTTGAAGCGAAGCGCCGGGTGGGCACGCGGGTCGCGCGAGACGATCTTGACCGAGCCGCGGGCGTCGGAGTACATCGGCCCGACGTGCACCTGGTAGCCGTGGCCCCGTGGCGCGGTGCCGTCGTAGCGGACGGCAATCGGGAGGAAGTGGAACATCAGGTTCGGGTAGGCGACGTCCTCGTTCGAGCGGACGAAGCCACCGGCCTCGAAGTGGTTGGTCGCGCCCGGCCCGCTGCGAAAGACGAGCCACTGCAGCCCGACCCGCGGCCTGTTCCGCCGCTTGTACGCGGGCGCCACGGTCACAGGCAGCTTCGAGGCGTACTGGATGTACACCTCGAGGTGGTCCTGGAGGCTCGCGCCGACCGCCGGTAGGTCGTGGACGACGCCGATCCCCAGCGCGCCCAGCTCCTCCGCGTTCCCGACGCCGGAGAGTTGCAGCAGCTGCGGCGAGTTGATCGCCCCGCCGCAGAGGATCACCTCGTTCGCGCGGATCTCGCCGCGGTCGGCGACCTCGACGCCGACCGCCTTTGTCCCCTCGAAGACGATCTGCGTCACGAAGCGGCGGCATTGAACCTCGAGGTTCGGGCGCTTCATGACCGGGCGGAGGTAGGCGCGCGCCGCGCTGAGGCGGCGGCCGCGGTGGATGTTCCGGTCGAACGCCGCGAACCCCTCCTGCCGGTAGCCGTTCACGTCGTCGGTCAGCTCGTAGCCGGCCTGTTGGACGGCCTCGAAGAACGCCCGGAAGAGCGGGCTCGTCGCCGGCCCCCGCTCGAGCACCAGCGGGCCCTCGCCGCCGCGCCATTCGTCGGCGCCGGGGAGGCAGCTTTCCATCCGCTTGAAGTACGGCAGGCAGTGCGCGTAGTCCCAGTGCTCGAGCCCGGGGTCGGCCGCCCAGCGCTCGTAGTCGAGCGGGTTCCCGCGCTGGAAGATCATCCCGTTGATCGAGCTCGAGCCCCCGAGCACCTTCCCCCTCGCGTGGTAGATCCGGCGGCCGTGCATGAACGGCTCGGGCTCCGACTCGTACTTCCAGTCGTAGAAGCGGTTGCCGATCGGGAAGGAGAGAGCGGCCGGCATGTGGATGTACAGGTCCCACGGGTAGTCGGGCCGGCCCGCCTCGAGCACGAGCACCCTCGTCGAGGGATCGGCGCTCAGCCGGCTCGCGAGCGCGCAACCCGCGGAGCCGCCGCCGACGATGACGAAGTCGTAGCTCACCCGCGGATCTTCCTGATCGCCTCGCGCACCGTGTCGGTCTCCAGCGACATCTCGAGCAGCCCGACCTGGTCGTCGTAGACGCCGGGATCGATCTGCAGCTTCACATCCTCCTCGAGGATGTGAACGACGTGGAGCCCCAACGGGACTCCTGCCAATGGCCCCACGTAGGCCGGATCGCCTGCGGTGAGCGTCTCGGCCGCGACCTCGATCGCCTCGAGGTCGGCGGCTCCGAGCACGACCACCAGCGAGTCGGTGCCGTGCTCATCGGCGAGACGCTTGATCCGGTCCTGATTCTCGGGGTGCATGGCGCCCGCCGCCGTTCAGACGAAGCACTCGGTCTCGACGAAGATCACCTCCGCGCCCGCGGTACGCACGCACTCCGCGATCGCCGGGCCGGGAACGCCGTCCCGCTCGCCGAGCGCGATCACCTTCTTGCCCTCGAGCTTCACGCTGCCTCACCTCCTCTCAGGGCCGTGAACGCCTGCTCGATGTCGGCCTTGCCGACGTCTCCCGTCAGGCGCTCGATCTCGACACCGTCTCGCATCAGCACATAGGTCGGCAGGCCGAACACCTTCAGCTCGCGGCAAATCTCGCGGGCGTCGGGCGCGTTCACCTTGACGACCTTGACGGCACCGGCCGCCTCCTCCTCGAGCCGCGCGACGGTGGGCATCATCGCCAGGCACGGCTGGCAGCGCGGCCCCCAGAAGTCGACGAGGACGCTGCCCTCGCCCGTCAGCTCACCAAAGGTCTCCACCGTCGCATCGACAGGCATCAGTTCTCCTTTCCGGGTTCGATCAGGACTGAGAGGCCGTCTGCAAGCTCCGTCATCCGGCCGAGAAAGAGCGACCCCTTCGCCAGCAGCATCGTCGATGCCAGGTCACCGCTGCGCAGACCACACAGAGCGTGCGGCAGCCACGGCACCGCAGAGGCCACATGGCCCTGCGTCGGCGAGAAGCCCGGCAGTCCGCGGTCCTGCTCGAACCCGTCCAGCTCGTCGCGGGGGAGCTCGCCGCGCTTGACGGCAAGCGCGCCGATCAGGCGGTAGTTGCGGCTCGGGACGTTGCCCGCGCCGGCCGGTTCCGTGATCTCAGGGTCGTGGAGCTCGGTCGCGTAGCGGTCGACGTCGAGAATGCCGCGGCCGAGCGCCTCGAGCGGCCGGACGACGAGGTCCTCGAGGACGGCCTGCTGCGCCGAGCCGGAGCCGACGCGATGGCGGCCGACCGCGTCGAGGCGCAACTCCGGGGCTCCCTCGCCGGGCGGGCCGACGAGAATCGCCAGACCGGCGAGCACGTCCTCGAGTACCGGGACGTCGTTCTTCAGCGCTCCGCTGAACTTCATTCCGAGCTTCGCCAGCGAGCCTCCGGCGAGGACGGCGACGTGGGGATAGACGCCGGCCGCAACGAGCGAGCCGGCAGCGACGAGCGCGTGGAGCGGCGCGCAGCAGAACGCCTTCACGTCGCTGCCCGACGCGTTCAGGCAGCCCGCCTGCTCGGCGATCGCCTTCGCGAGGTTGCCTCCGCCGCGCTGGTAGCGATCGCCCACCGCCTCCTCGCCGCAGCCGATCGCGTACTCGAGCTCGTCCGCCGGGAAGCCCGTTTCGGCGAGCAGGTGCTCGAGCGCAAGCGCCCCGGTCGCCTTGCAGGCGAGGTTCTCGAGCAGCACCGAGGCGGTCAGGCTCTCGTCCTCGTCGTGCGCACCCGTCATCGAGCCGAGAAGGGTGGCGCCGTCGTAGATCGGGAGGCCGGAGTTCGAGCCGTCGAGCCGGAAGAGCCGGAACGCGTCGGCCTCCGCCATCCGCCGGTAGAGCTCGCTCTGCGTGATCACGGTCCCGAACGGCCCCTCCGCGCGCGGCTCGACCGGGGTCCGCCACCACGGCCGCTCGATCGCCCAGAGCGCGTCCGGATGGAGGTTGCCGATGAACACCTGGTGCGGCGGGTAGCCGAGGGCCTCCTCGTAGGTGCGAAGCGACCCGGACAGGTCGACGCCCTCGCGCGTCGGCTTCGAGCCGTGCCGGACGAGGTCGGGTGCGTGTGCGAGGACGAGCGAGCAGCCGTGGATCGCCGCGCCGCTCACGCAGTGACCTCCCACACCGTCAGCGGCTCGACCTCGGTCTCGAGCATCGCCAGCGCACGCTCGACGATCCGCCGCCGCTCGCTCCCGTCGAGCCCGAACGGGTGCGTGATCGCCGGTGCGTGGACATTGCGGTTGACGCCGATCATCGTCGCGACCGTCGGCAGCGAGGTCACGAACACCGTCGGGATCCCCGCCCGCTCGATCTCCTTCGCCAGCACTGCACCGCAGCGCGTGCCCGTCCCTCAGGTCCCCGAGAGGAGGACGGCCTGGACGCCCGCGTCCCGCAGCTCGGCGGCGATCTCCCGGCCGAAGCGCGTCGCGGACTCGACGGGCGTGCCGTTGCCGGTCGTCGTGTAGAAGGCGTCGTGCAGGCGGGCGATCCGGCCCTCGCGCTCGAGCGCCCGGACCGTGTCGAGCGGGACGAGGCGGTTGGGATCCTCGTTCGCGAGCGTGACGTCGAAGCCGCCGTGCACCGACTCGTAGGCCTCCGGGCTGAGGCTCTCGACGCCCTCCAGTGGATAGCGCAGCCAGCCGCGGGCACGGATCGTCGGCAGACGGTCGGGGTTCCCCTGGGGTACGCAGCCCGCCTCGGTCACGAGGGCCAGCAGCGCTGTGCCGAGATCCTGGACCGGCGCCGGCGGAGGCACGCGGTCGAAGCCGGCTGCGACCTCGGAGCGCACCTCACCGCCGAGCTTCGCGAGCAGCAGGTCGATCGCCCGCACCGCCCCGGGCTGCTCGGCGAAGCGGTTGCGCCTGAAGCCGCGCGGCAGGTAGCCCTCTTCGTCGGGAGATCCGAGCTCCCGGCCCGCCGCGAGTGCCGAGGCAAGCCGGCCGAGCACGGGCAGCGCCTCGTGCATCCCGGCCACGTTGACCTGGGTCGGGACGACGAGCGCGCGACCGGCCGCGCCCGCGCCGGGGTTCTCGGGGTGCATCGCGGTGACCGCGGGAATCCCCCGTTCCGCAGCCGCGGCCACGACCCGTGCGCACGCGTAGCCGTACCGGCCGGACCCGAACGCCGGCCCGGCGACGAGCACCGCGGGCTGCTCGGCCTCGATCAGCGCAAGCAGCCGGTCGAGGGCCTCGTCCTCGTGCTCGGCGAAGTAGTCGTCGCCGCAGGCGACCGTCGCCGCGATCTCGACGCCGTCGAGCTGGGCCTGGAGCCCGCGACCCGGACCGACGGCGCCGTCGAGCCGAGTCGGCTCGGTCTCGGCCGCCTCCTCGGCTCCCAACCCGGCGAAGAACTGGTTCAGGTAGTGGACGGCCTTCACCACGCTGTCGCCTGCAGAGCCCCTTGGCCCATCTGGTTCGTAGCGCCCAGGTAGTTGCGAACCGGCACGCGCCCGGCAGCGGCCGCAGGCGTCCCGTCCAGCAGCGTCTCGCCGCCGAGCACCCGCGCGGGCATCCACTCGTCGACGAGCTCTTCGGCGTTCCCGGCAGAGACGATGCAGTCGGCCTCGGCGACCCAATCGGTCAGCCCGGGGCTCGTCGCCTCCGGGTCGGCCATCTCGGCGACGATCACGGCCGTCTTGATCCCCGCGCGCTCGCACGCGCGGCAGGTGAGCATCGTGTCCGTGTGCGAGTTGCCGCCCGCGTCGGTCGTGATCACGACGCCGTCGGCGCCCAGAGCGAGGGCGGCGTCAGCGGCTCGTTCCGCCGCTCGCTGCTTGTCCTCGGCGGTCTGCTCGTAACCGCGCGTGAGGACGACGCCGGCAAAACGAAGGCGGTTACCGTGCTCGCTGTAGAGCGCGCGGACGAGCTCGTTCCGCTGGAAGAAGAGCGTCGGGTTGCGCAGCGCAGCCCAGTGGTACTCGCCGCACGTCACGGCCCCGTCGAGGAGCTCGGCCGGGTCGAGGGCCCTCGGCAGGCCCGCCTGTCCGACAGGGGTGCCGTAGAGGTACTGGTAGTACAGCTGTCCGAGGTCGGAGAGCTGGATCAGAGCGGCGACGGCCGGCAGCTCCTCGTCGCCGGGGCCGAGCTCGAAACGCTCGATCTCCTCGGGTTCGGCAGCGAGCGTCGGCTCGGCGACCAACTCCGCCACGGCCAGCGTCACGCGGCGGACGGCCTCGTCGAGCGCGAAGTGCCCGACGCCTTCCGCCGGCTCGAAGTCGAGCACGACGTTCGTCAGCGAGCCGAACGGCGTCAGCGCGGCGCCGGATCCCTCGAGATCGACGATCGACTCCTGCTCGTGCAGCGGGCGCTCCTCGCCCGGGAAGTCGGCGCAGGAGAGGACGGCCACGCCGTCGAGCCGGTTCGTCCGCCCCGTGCCCGCCCGGCCCTCCGTCGGGAACGCGGGGCGCCCGTCGGGCCGGATTCTCGGCTCGACCGCGTCCAGGATGTGCGTGACGCGCACCGGCGCGCCGGGAGCGACGACCTCGACCTCGACGCCGGCCAGTGCGGGCTCGTCCGTGACAAGCCGCTCGATCCGGCCGCGGTCGACCGCGAGCAGGTCGGCGGGGAAAGACGCCAGCTCGAACGCGGTCACGCGGCCCGCCGGTAGCCGAGGCACTCGGAGATCTCGACCGCGGTCGCGGCGCACGCCTCGCCGGCCTCCTCCAGCTCGGCCAGCCGGTAGGATGGCCCAGAGACCGAGACCGCCGCCACGCAATTTCCCGCACTGTCGAACACCGGTGCGGCAACCGCGTGCAGGCCGACCTCGAGCTCCTCGACCGCGGTTGCGTATCCCTGCCGCCGCACACTGTCCAGCTCTTCCTCCAGGACGGCTGGATCGACGATCGTGCGCGGCGTCAGCGGCTCGAGGACCTCGGGCAGTGCGCCGTCACCGAAGGCGAGCAGCGCCTTCCCGTTGGCGGTCGCGTGCAGCGGCGCTCCGCGGCCCGTCCAGTCGGTCATGCCGACGAAGTGCGCGGACTGCACCTGGTGGACGTTCAGCGCCTGGGCCCCCTGCCGGACGGCGAGGTTGATCGTCTCGCCCGTCTGCTCGGCGAGCCGCTCGAGCGGCTGCCGCGCGACCTGCGCCAGCGCCAGGCTCCTGACAGCGACCATGCCGAGCCGCGCGAGCTCCGGGCCGGGCGAGAAGCGGTCGCCGTCACGGCGGACGAGGCCACGCGCCTGCAGGACGGCCAGCAGCCGCGAAACGGTGCTCTTGTGCATTCCGAGCTCGCCCGCCAGCTCGGATACCCGCAGGTCCGCGCGCGCCGAGCTGAAGGCGGCGAGAATCGAGAGTGCCCGGTCGGCAGACTGCACTGTTGCGGATGATGCAACATCTCCGCGCATTCTGCAACGAGAGGACCGCTGGAGACATGATGTGAAACCCGCGCCACTGTCTCGTCCGGGCAGCCTCAGCAGCTAGAAAGAGGGCGATCGAAAGCGGCACGGGAGGAACGAGATGGGGCGAGCAGTTCAGGCACTCGGCGAGATCGCGCTACGGGTGAACGACCTCGATCGGATGCAGGACTTCTATGAGAACACCGTGGGCCTCGAGATCATGCGCCGCTTCCCGAACATCGTCTTCTTTCGGATCGCCGAGGGGTACGGCGGGCACACGGCGATTCTGGCTCTGTTCGACCGGGGTGACGAGGTGCAGGCAGAAGCATCGACGCTTGACCATCTCGCCTTCACGATCGACTTCGCGGACTACGAGGCAGAGAAGCGGCGGCTTGAAGGAACAGGTCTCGCTGTCCGCACCCGGGTCTTCGACTGGGTCGGCTGGCGCTCGCTCTTCATCCGCGATCCCGAAGGAAACGTCGTCGAGTTCGTCTGTCGCGACCCGGCTCTCGCTCCGACCGGGTAGACCTCTGCGCCCGCCGCCTCCTCGAGCGAGATGCCCACTCCACCGCCACCAGGCCGCACGACATGATCTCGGCGAACGTCGCCACCCGCCGATCCTGATCCCTTAGGGCGGGCGCGCCGATTCGAGACGAGTTGGTTCCCTCTACGACAGGATGTTCACCGCGCGTGCCGCGACCAGAAGGACGGTGATCGCCGAAAGCGTCGATTCGCCTGCCATCAACGCCTTGGCGGGGTGCGTGAGCGGCATCGAGTCGGTCGGGCTGAACGCGATCGAGTTCGTCAGCGACACGTAGGAGTAATCCCACAGGCGCGGCGTCCAGCCTTCCCGTGCCAGGCGGGGGTTATCGTCCTGGGGGAACTGGAAGTCAGGCCCCCGACGCGCGGTCGCGAGCGCCCGGGCGACCGGACCACCGCTGTCCAGCTCCCAGAAGGCAAGACCGAACGCGACGGCGTTGGTCAACCACACTGCGCCGCCGCTGAAGAGCAGCTGCCGTCCCGTCATCTGCACGCCTGAGGGAGCCACCAACGAGACGACGAGCAAGACGACACCAAGAACGTTGAAGACCCAGACGAGCGCAAGCAGCCCAATGACGATCTCCCGCCTGCGGTCATGCCGGACGAGGCGGCCCACACCAAAGAGCAGCGTCGCGGAGAGGCAGACGTATGGAACGGCGACGACCAACCACATCCACCACAGCGGGTGCCCCAGCAAGTCCCAGTGGGCATGCCTGCTGACGAGCGCCAGCACGACGAGGATGCCGGCAGCTGCAAGCGCGAAGGGCGCCGCCTCGTCCCGTGCGTCGCGCAGCGCCGCCTCCAGACGATCTGGATCGGGCGGAACCGCCCCTGCATTGGCCTCAGCCATCGCTCACCAGCATGGAAACACCGCCGGACAGCCGCCACTCGGCCTTGATGTACTCGTGGCGCGAAGTCTTCGCGCTTGAGCCCGCCTACACTGGGTCGACATGACGCAGCAGCGCGTGATCGGGGTCGAAGCCCACGGCACGGCGCCGGACGCGCCGACCTTACGCGAGATCAAGGGCTCGACCACGATCGTCGAGCTCCTGCGCAGGTTCCCCGGCGGCGAGGCGGCGGACCTGCTCGCTCGCCTCTCGATGGCCTGTGCCCACTGCGGTGGGGCGTTCCACGAGCCGCTGACGATGGCCGCGAAGCGCCACGCACGCGACCCTCGAGCCATGCTCGAGGCGTTCCGCGCGCTCGATCACGACGGGCCAAGCGAGAAGCAGATCGAGGCCGCGCGGCGCAGGCTCGCCTGAGGCTACCGCCCGGAGACCGATACCTCTCGCGCGAGGGGCGACTGGGCGATCGGGATCGGCACCGGGATGGGGCTGATCCTCCTCCTCGCCGCCGGCCTCATGATGGGTCGGCAGGTTCGGCAGCCAGTGCAGACTGCCTAAGGTTCGCCTCCGCGAACAGACCGAGCGGGCCATCAGGCCCGCTCGGTCTGTTTGGACCTGATCCGGTGGCGGCACGAGGCACCGCGGCAGTGCGTAAGGTTTGCTCGTGAGCGCCAAGCAGTACGAGCAGCTCCGCGACCGGCTCGGCGAGCTCTGGGATCTCGCCAAGCTGGGCGGGCTCGGCGCCTGGGACCAGCAGACGATGATGCCGCCGCAGGGGGCGGGCCTCCGCGCGCACCAGCTGGCCACCGTCTCCAAGCTCGTCCACGACCGGGTCGTGTCGGAGGAGCTCGGTGCGCTGCTCGAGGAGCTGCGGCCCTACGAGGAGTCGCTCGACCCGGACTCAGACGAAGCCAGCCTGATCCGCGTCATGCGCCGCGACCGCGACAAGGAGCTCCGCGTGCCGCGCGAGCTGCGCGAGGAGCAGACCCGGGCGGCGGTCGAGGCGTTCCCTGTGTGGGTCGAGGCCCGCCGCACGTCGAACTACGAGCTCTTCCGGCCGTACCTCGAACGCAACCTTGCGCTGCGCAGGCGCTACTCGGAGTGCTTCGAGGTGGACGAGCCCTACGACGCGCTGCTCGACGACTTCGAGCCCGAGATGAAGACGGCCGAGGTGCGGGAGGTCTTCTCCCGCCTGAAGGAAGGGCTCGTGCCGCTGATCGCCGAGCTGTCCGAGCAGGAGATCGACGACTCCATGCTGCACGGCCGCTACCCGCTCGAAGCGCAGCAGGAGCTGGAGCAGGCCGTGCTTGACCGTTTCGGCTTCCGCGAGGGCAGCTGGCGCATCGACCCGGTCGAGCATCCGTTCGCGACCTCGTTCGGGACCTCGGACATCCGGATGACGACCCGCTATCCCGAGGACGAGTTCGCCAGCATCTTCGCGTCGATGCACGAGGGCGGGCATGCCCTCTACGAGCACAACGTCGACCCGGCCCTCGAGCGGACGCCGCTCTGCCGCGGGACGTCGCTCGCGCTGCACGAGTCGCAGAGCCGCATGTTCGAGAACCTCGTCGGGCGCAGCATCCACTTCTGGCGCTGGGGCCACCCGCACGTGCAGCGCCTCTTCCCCGAGCAGCTCGGCGCGGTGGGCCTCGAGGACTTCCACCGGGCGATCAACAAGGTCCGGCCGTCGCTGATCAGGATCGAGGCCGACGAGGCCACCTACAGCCTGCACATCATCCTGCGCTTCGAGCTCGAGCAGGAGCTGCTGGCCGGCACGATCGACCTGGCCGAGCTGCCCGCGGTGTGGAACGAGCGGATGGGCGAGTACCTCGGCGTCGAGGTCCCGGACGACGCGCACGGCGTGCTCCAGGACGTGCACTGGTCGCGCGGCACGGTGGGCTACTTCCCCACCTACGCGCTGGGGAACGTGATCTCGGTCCAGATCTGGGAAAAGGTGGAGGAGGATGTTCCCGACCTCGAGGAGCGGCTCGAGCAGGGCGACCTGGCCCCGCTCTGCGACTGGCTGCGCGAGCGCCTCTGGCGCCACGGCCGGAAGTTCACGCCCTCCGAGACGCTGGAGCGGGTCGTCGGCGGCGGCCTCGACCCGGAGCCGTACCTGCGCTACCTCCACGCCAAGCTGGGCGCCCTCACGGCCTAGAGCTCCTTAACGCAAGCTTTACGGGTTTCTGCCGCGCAGCCCATATTCCGTATGGCAGTGTGAGGTCGTGGAGACGCTGGAGAGGGAGATGCGGGAGCTGGCCCATCGGGTCGGCGACGGCTTCGAGGCCACCTTGCTCTGGGCCGAGGACGGCGGTACGCTGAAGGTGGTCGTCAACGACTGGCGCACCGAGGAGCAATTCGAGATCCCGGCGCGCGCCGACAACGCCCTCGACGTCTTCCATCACCCGTTCGCCTACCGCGCGGCGTAACCTCGCCGACATGGAGGAAGTGCGCTTCGTCGCTGTCGGCGAGCTGCTCGTCGACGTCGTCGCCGAAGGCTCGGGGCATGCCGCGCGCATTCGCGTCGGGCCCGCGGGGTCGGCGTTCAACGCCGCCGTGTCGGCTGCGGCGATGGGCGCCGACGCGGCCGTGATCGGCACCGTCGGCGACGATCCAGCGGGACGGATGATCCTCGCCGAGCTGGCGGCGCGAGGCGTGCGTGCGGAGGTGACGATCTCTGCCGGGCCAACCGGGACGTTCCTGCTCGCGGACGGCGAGATTCGCGTCGACCCGGGGGTCAGCCACGCGGTCGTTCTCCCGGGCCGGATCGAGGCCGAGGCAGTCCTCGTCTCCGGCTACCCGCCCACCGAGACGATCCAGGCGACGCTGGCGCGGGCGCAGGCGAGCTGGGTCGCGCTCGACGCGGCCCGCCTCCCCGAGCTGCCGCCGGGCGGCAACGCGGTCATCGCGAACGAGGATGCGGCTCGCCGGTTGACCGGAAAAGGCCCGGAGGAGGCCGCAACCGAGCTCGGCGAGCGCTACCGGCTCGCCTGTGTCACGCGCGCCGGCCTGGGAGCAGTCGCCGTCCTCGACGGCCGGCTCGAGACGGCGGCGGCCTATCCGGTCGCCGGGGACCCGCCCGGAGCCGGTGACGCGTTCGCCGCCGGCGTGCTCGTCGAACTGGCCCGAGGCGCGGAGCTCGGGCGCGCGCTTGCCGAGGGCTGCCGTTGGGGCACGCTCGCGGCCGCCTCGCCGGCGGGATGGAGTATGTTCGGAGCGCCAGACGCGCGTCGAAAGGAGTCCCCGTGAAGGTGATCGTCGTCGGCGCAGGTCTATCGGGACTGGTTTCGGGTATGCAGCTGCAGGAGGCCGGGCACGAGGTCGTCATCCTGGAGGCGCGAGAGCGCGTGGGCGGCCGAGTCCTGACGGTCCGGGAGCGTTTCGAGGACGGGCAGTACGCGGACGTCGGGGCGATGATCCTCTACGAGGGCCAGCCGAACATCCTCGAGCTCTGCGAGCGCTTCGGGCTCGAGCTGACCCCATACGTGACGTTCGGCGCCGAACTCCCCGCGCTGCTGTTCGTCGACAAGCTGCTCGACCAGGAGGTAGTCGGCGCCGCGTTCGCCGAGCTCGGCGGCGCCCACGAGCAGACCCCACCGCAACCCTTCGAGACGCTCGCCGCCTGGATCCGGCGCGCCCGCCTCTCCGCGACCCCGCACGCCTTCCTCGAGGCGCTGATCCAGATCCAGCCGTCGATCCCGCTGCGCAACGTCGACGCTCATGCGCTCCATCTCGACCCCGAGGTCTTCTGCCAGATCGCCGGCGGCAATGATCAGCTGCCGCGCCGGATTGCGGAAGGGCTGGACGTGCGCCTCGGGCTGCCTGTCCGGACGATCGGCTGGTCAGACTCCGGCGTGACCGTCGAGACGGAGACCGAGACCCTGAGCGCCGACCTCGTCGTCGCCGCCGTCCCGGGGCCGTTGACGACCGAGCTCGGCTGGGATCCGCCGCTTCCGCCCGAGAAGGTCGGAGCGCTCGTGTCGCTGCGCTACGGCAGCGGCGCCGGGGTCGGCATCCAGTACGCCGAGACCGGCGTGATCCGGGAGGCAATCCAGACGGGAATCTTCACCGACCGCCTCCCCAACTGGTTCCTCGACGTCTCGGCCTACCAGTCGGGGCAGCCGATCGTCGTGGTCACGATCCTCAGCGCGGAGCGCCAGCCGAGAGGTCTCGACGAGGCCGCCGTCCTCGAGGAGGCCGACCGGACGATGGCGATGGTGACGGGCAGCCCCGTGACACGCGTGCACGGCACCGTCGTCAGCTGGACCGACGACCCGTACTCGCGCTGTATCGCGCGGGCCCCGATCGGCGACCAGCGCGAGACGCTGCTCCCGCTGATCAAGGCGCCGCTGGGCGGAAGCGTCTTCTTCGCCGGAGAGCACACGGACGACCGCCCCGGGCCGGGCGGGATGGAAGGAGCGATCAAGTCGGGCTACCGCGCCGCGGCCGAGGTCCTCGATGCGATGAAATAGCGTCGTGGGCGTAGCGACCGAACGCGAGAGCTGGATCGGGAAGGCCGTACCGCGTCTCGAGGACGAGGCGCTGCTGCGCGGCGAAGGCCGCTTCATGGACGACATCGATCCGGTGCGCAACGCAGCACATGCCGCGATCCTCCGCTCGCAGCTCCCGCACGCGCGCATCGTCCGCCTCGACGTCTCCGCCGCGCTCGAACACCCCGGCGTCGTCGGCGTCCTTACCGGCGCAGACGTGGCTGCCATGTCGAAGCCCTTCCCAGTGGGCGTCGAGGACGCACCGCCCTACCGCGCAGCCGCCCACGAGCTCGCGCGGTACGCGGGCGAGCCGCTCGCGGTCGTCGTCGCGCGCGACCGCTACACGGCCGAGGACGCGCTCGAGCTGATCGACGTCGAGTACGAGCCGCTCGACGCGGTGCTCGACGTCGAGCAGGGCGACGTCGTCTCCGACCGCTCGTTCTCGTACGGCGACCCGGATGCGGCTTTCGCGGCCGCGGACCTCGTCGTTCGCGAGCGCTTCGCCTTCCCCCGCTGGACCGCCTGCCCGGTCGAGTGCTACGGCGTCGTCGCGGACTGGAACGAGGCGAGCGGCGTGCTCACCGCGTGGGCGAACTTCCAGGGCCCATTCACCCTGCATTCGGTGGCCGCCGCGGCGCTCGGCCTGCCGGGCTCGAAGTTGCGGCTGATCACGCCGCCGAACTCCGGCGGCAGCTTCGGGATCAAGGCGACGGTGTACGTGTACGTCGTCCTCATGGGCCTCGCTTCGCGCAAGCTCGGCGTGCCCGTGCGCTGGACCGAGGATCGGCTCGAGCACCTCGCGGGCAGCTCCGCGTCGACCGCCCGTATCACCGATCTCGAGGCGGCGTTCGCTTCCGACGGCGAGCTGCTCGCGCTCCGCTACGCGGTGCTCGAGGACGTCGGCGCCTACATTCGCGCCCCGGAGCCGGCAAGCCTCTACCGCATGCACGGCTCGCTGACGGGCGCATACCGCGTGCAGCACGTGGCCGCGCACAACCGTGTCGCGCTGACGAACCGCTGCCCGACCGGGCTCAACCGCGGCTTCGGCGGACCCCAGATGTACATCGCCCTCGAGGGGACGATGGCGATCGCGGCGCGGCGCCTCGGGCTCGACCCGGCGGAGCTGGCCAGGCGCAACCTGATCCCGGCAGACGACTTCCCCTATCGCACGCCGTCCGGCGGCCTCTACGACTCGGGCAACTACGAGGCGTGCCTCGACGACGCGCTCGAGCTCGTGCGCTACCAGGAGCGCCGCGAGGAGCAGCGAACCGCGCGCGCGGAGGGCCGCCTGTACGGGATCGGCCTCGCCTGCTGCGTCGAGCCGTCGATCTCGAACATGGGCTACGTCACGCTCGCGCTCACCGCCGAGCAGCGGGCCGGCGGCCTGCCCAAGTCGGGCAACGCCGAGGGCGCGACGGTCGCGGTCTCGCCGCTCGGCGGGATCACCGTATTGATCGGAACGACGCCGCAGGGGCAGGGGCACGCGACAGTCGCGGCGCAGGTCGCCGCCGAGGCGCTCGGTGTCGCTCCGGAGGAGATCGAGGTGTTGACGTCGGTCGACACCTCGACGAGCGCGTGGACGGTCTCGTCGGGCAACTACTCGTCGCGCTTCTCGGGCGTCGGCGCAGGGGCCGTCCAGCTGGCCGCGCAGAAGCTGGCGGCGAAGATCGCCGCGATCCGCGAGCATCTCGGCGACGAGTCGGCGTCGCTGCGCCGGGTCGCAGGCGTCGCCCACTGGCACACCGACGGCTTGCCGCCCGGGATGGAGCCGGGGCTGCACGAGACCGCCTTCTGCGCCGCGCCCAACCTCGCCGCACCGGACGAGGAGGACCGTGTCGCCCCATCCGCCGCCCACGGATTCATCGCCGACGTCGCAGTCGTCGAGGTCGACCGCGAGACCGGCCGCGTGGCGGTGCTCGACTACGCCACCGTCCACGACGCCGGCCGGCTGCTCAACCCGCTGATTGCCGACGGCCAGGTGCGCGGGGACTTCGCGCACGGGGCCGGTGCCGCCCTCTTCGAGCGCGTCGTCTACGACGAGGACGGCAACCTGCTCACGGGCACGTTCATGGACTACCTGTGCCCGACGGCGCCCGACCTACCGACGCTGCAGATCGGCCACCGCGAGACGCCCTCGCCGTTCACACCGCTCGGGGCGAAGGGGCTCGGCGAGGGAGGCACGATGAGCGTCCCGGCGGCGATCACGAACGCCGTCGCCGATGCGCTCGGGATCGAGCAGGTCGAGGTGCCGCTCACCCCCGCGCGCGTGTGGGACCTGCTGCGATGAAGCCGGCACCCTTTCGGTACGAACGGCCGGAGTCCGTCGAGGAGGCGGTCGAGATCCTGCGCGAGCACGGCGACGAGGCGAAGGTGCTCGCCGGCGGCCAGAGTCTCGTGCCGATGCTGAACATGCGGCTTGCCCGCCCCTCCCTCCTCGTCGACGTCAACCCCCTGCCACTTGGGGATGTCGCACGCGACGACCGGACGATCCGCGTCGGCGCGCCCGTCCGGCAGGCCGACCGGCGGCTGCTCGAGATCCCGCTGCTCGCGGAGTGCCTGCCGCACGTCGGCCACTTCGTCACCCGCAACCGTGGGACTGTCGGCGGATCGGTCGCGCACGCCGA
>WNFV01005990.1_pt1 | contig 23094 bp, 14 predicted proteins | sample 5400101 | NCBI WGS metagenome assembly WNFV01 (sample SAMN13153361, study PRJNA577476) | soil metagenome | isolation source: 115 cm soil or saprolite under grassland replicate 1 | place: USA:California | collected 2016-06-15 | reverse complement strand
CAAATTCGGCGGCGTGCCTGTCGATCGGGCGACGATCCTGAACGTCAACGTCACGGTGCGGACGCGCGACGGCAAGACGGCGAAAGGCTTCGGCTCGATGCCGATGGGCAACGTCTGGTCGTTCCCTTCGCGTGAGATGTCGTACAACACTACTTTGAACGCGATGAAATCGCTGGCCGAACACATCGCGAAGATCACGTCTGGCCACAAAGAGTTCGGCCACCCGATTGACATCAACGCCGCGCTCGAACCGGAATACCTGAAAGCGGCGGCGGAAATCTCAAAGGCGCCAACGCTCGCCGCGCCGATCCCGAAACTTTGCGCGCTGGTCGCGGCCAGCCCGTTCGACGCCGCAATCCATGACGCCTTCGGCAAGGTTCATAACCGGAGCTGTTATCAGACCTACGGCCGCGACCTGATGTCGCGCGACCTGTCGGCCTATCTCAATGCGGATTTCAAAGGCGAATATCTGGACCGTTACATCTTGCCGAAGCCGAAGCCGCAGATTGCGATGTTTCATTCTGTCGGCGGCGCTGACGCCGCGCTGCCGTCCGAACTCAAAGAGCGGGTCAACGACGGCTTACCCGAAACGCTGGCCGAGTGGATCAAGTTCAACGGTCTGACTCACATCAAGATCAAATTGCAGGGCGAGGATTTGAAGTGGGACATCGAGCGCACGGTCAACATTGATCGCGTGGCATCGGAAACTCGCCCGAAGGTCGATTGGAAGTATTGCGTGGATTTCAACGAGCGATGCCCGAACGTCGAGTATGTTCTCGAATACCTGCGCAAGGTGAAGGAGATGACGCCCGCCGGCTTCGACCGCATTCTCTACCTGGAGCAGCCGACGGCGCGAGACCTGAAGGCCAATCGCCAAAACGTGATGCATGAGGCCGCAAAGCTGCGCCCGGTGGTGATCGACGAATCGCTGACCGACCTGGAAAGCCTGCTGTTGGCGCGCGAGATGGGCTACACGGGCGTGGCTTTGAAGGCGTGCAAGGGCCAATCGCAGGCGATGTTGATGGCGGCTGCGGCGCAGAAGTACAAGATGTTTCTGACCGTGCAGGACCTGACTTGCCCCGGCGCGTCGCTGATCCATTCGGTCGGGATCGCGGCGCGCGTGCCGGGCGTGGCCGGCGTCGAAGCCAACTCGCGGCAGTATATGCCGGCGGCCAACAAGCCTTGGGAAAAACGATTTCCGGGATTGTTCATCGTGAAGGACGGGACCCTGCGAACGGAGAGCCTGAACGGGAGAGGCCTCAGCGCTACTGATTAGCGCTACTCATAGATTTGAGGAATTTCCATTGTTCATTGTTCATTGTTCATTTGTCATTGACATAGCGAAAGCCACTCATCAATGAACAATGAACAATGAACAATGAACAATGAAATTTTTCGTTCACTCTTCAAGATAGCAGCAATTCCAAGTCCTCTTTGGTCAGGTTGCGGATGAGGCCGTTGTCGGCGTTGATGATGGCGTCGGCGAGGTCGCGCTTGGTGTTCTGGAGCGCGAGGACTTTTTCTTCGACGGTGTCGCGGGCGATGATGCGGTAAGCGAAGACCTGTCGCGTCTGGCCGATGCGGTGCGCGCGGTCAATCGCTTGTGACTCGACCGCCGGGTTCCACCATGGGTCGAGCAAATAGACGTATTCGGCCGCCGTCAGGTTCAATCCCAATCCGCCTGCCTTCAAGCTGATCAGGAACAACTTGCAGCCGGGGTCATTTTGGAACCTCTCGACACACGCTTGCCGGTCGCGCGTCGAACCGTCGAGGTATTCATATTCGATCTTTTCCTTGTCTAGGCGCCGGCGCAGGATCGCGAGGAAGCTGGTGAATTGCGAAAAGACCAGTACCTTGTGTCCTTCCTCGAACAGTTCGACGAGTTGCGGGAGCAGCAGGTCCAATTTCGCAGAGTCCTCTTTGACGCGCTTTTTGTCGATCAATCCTGGATGGAGCGCGGCCTGGCGCAATCGGAGCAGCGCTTCGAGCGCCTGCATCTTCGATTTCGCGACGCCGTCGCGGGCGACGAGGTCGAGCAGCGTGTTGCGGTAATGGTCGCGCAGCTCGTCGTAGAGTTTGCGCTGTTCCGGTTCGAGTTCACAGAAGATGGTCTGCTCCTGTTTCGCCGGGAGGTCTTTCGCGACCTGGCTCTTGGTGCGGCGTAGGATGAAGGGACGCAGGGCCTGAGCGAGCAACTGCCGCGTCTCCTCATCGGGGTTTCGCCCGGCTCCGCCTGCGAGCTTGAAGACCGAAGCCGCCCCGAGCATCCCCGGATTCAGGAATTCAAACAGGCTCCACAATTCGCCCAGATGGTTCTCTATCGGGGTTCCGCTCAGCGCCAGCCGATTATCGCCGTTGAGCAATCGCGCCGCCTTCGCCGAAGCCGTGTCGGAGTTCTTGATCGCCTGCGCCTCGTCGAGGATGACGTAATCGAACCGCGTGTCTTTAAAAAGAACCGCGTCGTTGCGCAGCGTGCCGTAGGTGGTCAGGACCAGATCGTAATCGTCGAAATGTTCAAGGCTCTCTTTCTCCCTCGTATTCCCTGTGTGATCAAGCACGCGCAACTTTGGCGCGAATCTCGCGGCCTCCTGTTTCCAGTTGAAGACCAGAGATTTCGGGACGATCGCTAGTGAGGGGGCGACAGAGGGAGCGAGAGAAAGGTCGTCGCGCTCATCTTCGCCAATGCCATTGCTCTTCTTTGCGTCTACTTGCCTTTTTCCACCTCTCCCGCTACCCCGCTCTCCCGCTCTCCCGCTCCCCTGCTCTCCCGCCACTTCTTTCTGTCGCTCCGCCTCTTCACGCAGTTGGCGTCGCGATTCGAGCAACGCAAGCACCTGTATGGTCTTTCCCAGTCCCATGTCGTCCGCCAAACACCCGCCGAATCCGAATTGCCGCAGGAAGTTTATCCAGCCCAGACCGTCTTTCTGGTAAGGTCGCAGTTCCCCGTTGAACTCTTCGGGCTGGTCGGCGGGCTTGACGCCTTCAAATCGCTTCAACTCGTCGCGGGCGCGGGCGAAGGCCTCGTCGAAATCGGCTTCGGGCTGGGAGCTAAGGAGGGCGGTGAGCACGCCGACCTGCGTCTTGCGGAAGCGCAGATGGTCTTCGCGCGCCTCGCCGAGTCCCGCGAGCAAGCCGTACTTACTCAGCCAGTCTTCGGGCAGCATTCCGTATGTGCCGTCGTCGAGCTTGACCATGCTGTCGCCGCGCTTCAACGCGGCCAGCAATTCCGGGAGTTTGGCCGTCGTTTCGCCGAAATCGATCGAGCCGCGCAACTCGAACCAGTCAATGCCGGAGTTGACCTGAACTTTGATCTTGCCGGGGTTGCGGAAAGTTTTACCTTCGGCCTCGACGCGCCAGCCTTCCGCTACCAATTCCCTGACGACGCTCGGGAGCTTCGTCGGGGCGACCTCCCAGCCCGACTGCTTCTCGTGATGATTCGGCCTGACGTATTTCAGGCCGGCTTCGGTCAAGCGACCGATGAACGTCGCTTCGGCGTCACGGTCGCGCAGGATGTAGCGGTGGCTTTCGACCTGGTAGACGCCCCGGCGCGGATCGTCCTTGTCGAGAACGCAGCGCCGCGATTCGGGCGCGTAATCGAACGACAGTCGCGCGCGCAGCCTGGCGTTCTGCCTCTGCGCTTTGAAGGTCAGGCAGGGCTGAGGCCTGGCGTTGACCTCCTCATAGCGCAACTCTTCGGGCAGATCGAGCCTTGGCGGCTGGGCTTCGCTCAGGACTTCGGTCATGAACTCACCGATCTGATCTTCGGGAATGGAAAGGGCGCCGACACGGCGCAAGACCGAAACCCAGTGAAAAGCGCCTCCGTCGTCGAGCGCAGAGGCGCTTTTAGGCGTGAATATCAAGCCGCCTTGAAGGATCAGCGCGGCCTTCGCCAGATCACCCAGCTCCTCGCCACGGCGCAGAACGCCTTCGACAACGTATTGGTTAGCCCGCCCGTCGTCGCGGCGAACACGGATCGAAAACCGCCACGGTTCGCCCTCCTCCCATTCGACCAGATTCAGTTCATCTGAATCGCTTCGCGCCTTCAGATAGCAACGCCCGGACCGGGCGATCAGTGGCAGGACGATCTGAGGCAGAGGCGCGGTGAGGCGGTGGCGAAACGGCGCCGTGTCGTAAGCGTCCTGGTAATCGTAGCCGTAATAGCCGTAATCCGTCTGCTCGCGCGAACCGGCGAGCATGGCGAAGATCTGGCGGTCGTCCGCGTCGGGCAAACTGGTGATTTGCCATCGCGGGATGCGCTGTTTGCGCGGCTTGCCCCACTCGCCGTTCTGTTTGAGGTCTTGAAGTAGCGTGTCGAGTATCAGATGCTGAGATTCAAGCGTGGCCTGGACGTCGACTACGTAAATGATCCGGCGCGTCGGCGGCCACTCTTCGCCGGCTCCGGCGAGTATCGCGCGATCGTCGAGTCCGAGCGCGGTCAGTTGCTCCTTCCAACTCGGGAGCTTCGCTTTCGAGCGGCCCCCGCCGCCGAACATATCGACCACGTTCCGGGGCGGCTGGTCGTACTTGTCATCAGGCCATTCGTCGTCATCATCGTTGTGGAAGTCGCCGGCGCCGTAATCATAGAAGCCGTCGTCATTGAAATCCGGAACCATCAGCAGCGGGCCTTTGGCGCCGTCGCCGCGAAGGTACCCCTTTCCTTCCACGGTAAGTATCGTCGCCCAGAGATGCTTGCAAGGCTCGCGCTCGAAAGCCGGGCAGTCGCAATGGACGACGAGTTCATTCCCGTCGATTTTGAGGTTGACCCTGTAAGTTCGCCCACCCCGCACTCTGGCGTTGACCTCCCAGGCGGAGCCGTTCGTGATCTTTACCTTGCTCTCCTGAAAATAATCGGCGCCGCGTGAACGAACTGCCTTTGTAAAATCGCTCGAGAATTCTGTAATGAGTGACATATCGAAATCAGCAAATCCGGAACCCGCCAGCTTCAGCCAACAGGCGTCGGTTTAGAATTGGCGAAGCGACTATTGTAATTGAAATCGCGACGTTGTCACGGCGGGGATGGAAGTTTTCTACTCATAACCTGAACTCGACTTTGTCCGTATTGTGGCGCGGGCGCTTGCGCCCGCGCCACAATACGGACAAACTCAGCGCCATTTTTCGAAGTCGTAATCCGATAATGACATTGAAAAATACCAAGCGCCGAACATTTCCGTTTAACCTGCAGTTAACCTGGAGCCGATTCGTATTCCTGCGCATTTGATTCCAATCAATGCGCCTCCCGCCGAAGACTGCACGCTGGAAGCGATGCGTACCCAGGCTTGCGCTAATCAATGTATGGATTTCAAAGGGCTTTTATTTGCACAGCCTGCAGTTAAATCGAGCCAGACAACATTGGCGCTCCCGGTACCGTACCAAAGTTACTTGGTTTGATTTAACAGCGCACTCAACCTGAAATTAATCTCTTGAGAACAATGCGGATAAGTGGTTCGCCGCGCGGTTAAAGGTTAAACCGACTTTGTCCGATCTCAGATTGGACAAAGTCGAGCCGAGATAATCCATCACAACCTTTACCTTGCAGATCGCAGAGATTAGGATCGACCTGTATGAATCGAAGAGCGATTGAAACAGGAAGTCGGAATAGCGTTGAGGTGATCCAAAATGCCCATACCGGAAGAAGTGGCGGTATTGAAACGACAACTGACACAGGAACTTCCGAACTGACCCGGCGGCAGGCCGCGCTCAAGATCTGGAAGAAACTCTTCGACGACGACGTCTTCGGGCGGGCGGCGCAACTCGCCTACTACTGGCTCTTCTCAATTTTTCCCCTGCTGATCTTTCTAACCACGCTGCTGGCGTTTTTGCCAATGCGCCGGAATCTGGATCAATGGATCGGGGCTTTCGGCGCCGTTCTCCCTCCAGAAGCCTACACGCTGCTCAACAACACATTCCAGCAGATCGCCAGCCAGCAGCGCGGCGGGTTGCTCAGCTTCAGCATTCTCCTGATCCTCTGGTCGTCGTCGTCGGGGATGGGGGCGATCATTACAGCGGTCAACAGGGCTTACGGCGCGGGGCCGGCGCGGGCATGGTGGAAAGAGCGCCTGCTGGCGGTCGCGCTGACGCTGGGGCTGGCCGTCTTCATCATCTCCGCCCTGGCGCTGATCTTCTTCGGCGAGAGCATCGGCGCGCAGTTGGCGACATTTTTCGGGTTCAGCAGCACGTTCGAGACGGTCTGGGCCCTGGCGCAATTGCCGATCATCGTCGGCCTGACGCTGCTTGGAGTCGAGCTGATCTATTACTTCGCGCCGAACGTCGAGAGTGGCGAGAACGGAAAACGGTGGGAGTGGTTCACGCCCGGCGCAGTCTTCGCCGTCGGCCTGTGGCTGCTGATCTCGTTCGGGTTTCGCTTCTACGTGTCGCGCTTCGGCCATTTCGACGCGACCTACGGCGCGCTCGGCGGAGTGATGGTCCTGATGCTGTGGCTTTACCTGACCGGAGTGGCGATCCTGGTCGGGGGCGAGATCAATTCGGTGTTTCGCCTCGCCAACGGCCTGTCGGAAAACCCTCCCCACTCCGATCAGGAATAGCGCAATCGGAGTCGAGCTTTAGCGGTCTCTCCAGGCTTGTCCAGCGAATTGAAACTCCGCCGTGTGACTGGCGTTTGGATACGCTTGCTTACACTGATATGGTGTACTAACTTTATCCGACCATCACGCATATAGTTACTGTAAGAGGTGATTAAATGTCCAATTCGTCATCAGTCGAACAACAACTCCGAGAGTGGGTTGGTCAGCTCGGGCCAGAACACAGGCAACTGCTGTTGATGATGTTGACTGAAGATGACCAACTGCAAGGCTCGGCGCGGCTGGATTTCGCCGTATCCCAGTTGCGCAAGCTGTGCAAGCAGCGCGGCTTCGATTGGGACCGGATGGCCGAGAGCGACCGCGAGTCGTTCCTCGATAACCTGATCCGCGAGACAGAGCTGTACGCCACACAGGCCGGCGCCCCTTCGATCGTCCCGGTCCTTCCCTGCTCCTGCTGCGGGCGCGACGTGACGCCGAGCGACCTCTACCGGATCTATTTCGGCGAGCGCCCGCCGAGCGTGGAGGTCGCAATAGCCAAACTGATCTTGATGGACATGGACATTAGCGCCCAGTTCCCTCTACCGGCGGATAACGAAATCACCATCGGTCGCGTCGACCCGCATAGAGGTATCCGGCCCGACATCGACCTTTCGAAATTTGACCCGGCGTCGCGCATCTCGCGACGCCACGCGCGAATCACCTCCCGCGGCGGCCAGTTTTATATCGAAGACCTTGGCAGCGCCAACGGCTCGTTCGTCAACGGCCGCACCCGGCTCAAACCCCAGGAGCCTTACCCGTTGGTCAACGGCGACGTCCTCAAGATCGGAGAAACCACTTTAAAGTTTGCCGTATAGCAATGTGTAGGCTTGGCATACAGTTCGTACTAACATCGACGCCTCCCAATGGTCGGGCTGAACGCCAACCCTAGCCGTAGCCTTTCGTCCCTCGTCATCTTTGACGGGGCGCCGATACATCCCCAGCTCACTCACGCGTGGACGAGGCGCCTTTTTCTTTGCGCCGGCATTTTAAATATGCCCGGAGTTAGTTACTCCGTCCAGTGGTAAGCGCCGACAACTCCTTTATCTTCCAACACTCACCTTTTCCATTCATCCCCCGACACTCACATTTTTCAAAGAACCGATGGAGACGCCATTCAGTGTGCGAGCAGGGCGCGAACCCCGCAAAATCACCAACTTCCCGATAATGCCCGGAACGTCGTGAATATTAGAAATGGCGCCTCAATTGCATGGCCACAATTGAACGCCTATAAGCCGTTTATGCTTGTTGCGATGTAACAATTCATCCCCACAATGCTCAATACCCTTTCCCCCAGTTCAGATAATAATTCACTGGGCGCCGCCATAGTCGCATTCGCGCTTATGACGGCCAAGGAGGAACCCGATGACCGAACTAGAGAGAATCAAATACATCGAGGAACGAATCACCCTTGAGGGACTGTTGACCGGAGTGAATCTGGGCAGTTTGCCTCCTGGAGAATCGGCGAAGCTCAAGAGCGCCGTTCTCGACCTCTACAGGCTCGGCCATGCCAGCGGCTTTAAGGCCGGCGCCGATCACGCGATGAACGCTGTCGCCGCCGCCATACCGCAGTTCCGCTACGTATTACAGTTGCAATGGTTGAAGCGATGGCTCTCAGCGCGAATGCGCGAGTATTTACAGGATATCAAAAAATCGCTGCGCTCGATCCGCGCGACGGTTTTCGGAAGCCAGCGACCCCGCCGTTTTCCGACTGAAGTTTTGAGCGGCAATTGGGCGTTCCGCCGGCGTCTTCGCTGAAGCGTAATCGGGTCGCATAGACTTCAGGGCCTTTGCAAAGCCTTTGCTGAGTATTTATCTCTCGGCTTCCTCAGTAAAGCGTTAACTAAGTTTTTGAATGTTTCCCATAAATCAAAACACGCTACATCGGGACGCTGGTACAGTACCGCGCGCGTAAGCAAGCGGCCGTCTCATAAGTCAGCCGCTTGCTTACCGCCCACTCCGTGGGCTCTGATCGCTTTGCTGCCGCTCTCCTGGGGCTTACGCCCCAGGCTTCATGCTGCCGCCTGCTCCGCAGGCTCAAAGCAAAGGTTTTAAAACACAAAATATCAAACAACTTAGTTTCCAGAGTACTCAGTAGTCCGTAAACTAAGTTCTTTGAAATTTTTCTGTCCTACATTTTTCTGTTGGACTGATCTTTAACAGAAAAATGTAGGACAGAAAAATGGGGCGCGTGCGCATAAGTCAGATCGGCGGAGCCTTTGGGGCGCCGGGGCTTGGGATACTGCTGGCAAACTCCTATAGCGCCGGAGGCGCGAGGGAGATTAGCCGGCGCCGGAGCGAAGCGTAGCCGCCGATAACGCCACGACAGGACGACGCGCCTTGAAAGGGCGACGGAACGGGATTGGTCCTGTTGCGAATTCCGGTCCGGCGTCCCTGCCGGGACGCGAACAATCTTCTTCGACCTATCCCGGTGGTTGCGCTCGGGCTCCACCACCGGCTAATTTCCGCCGGCCCCTCCGGGGCGCGAAATAGCTTCGCTGAGTTTGCCAGCAGTATCGCTTGGGGCCGTTTTGGTAGTCACTTCGATATTCCGGTAATGGGGGAAGAAAGCCCCCCGCGTCTCTTGTCCCGGAGGTCCGTAGAATCCGGAGATGACTACCAAAGCGGTCCCGAGCGCCGGCGCTCCAAAGGCTGCCGCCATTTCGTATAGTTGACCGCATTCAACGACTTAAGGGCTCGTGACGACGGCAATATTTTCGTGTAGCCTGGCGCCGCGCGAGTTTCGCGCCCTTGCGAGAACCCGGACCGTGTGAGGCGAGTCGTTCGCAAAGGCGCCAAGTTCGTGATGGTCGTTCTCAAGGCCGAGCGGCTACAAATCCTCTTTTGACCAATCATTAATTTTGGAGACTTGATGAAACGCCGATTGCTGTCTGTCGTGATGCTCGTCTGCATTGGCTTTTTCTCCGCCGACGCCAGCAAACATTGGCACAGTACCGGGAGCGGTAGCGACCGGGCGCCAAACGAAAATATAACCGCCGTCATTGGCGCGACCGTGATTGATGGGACCGGAGCCGAGCCTTCGAAGCAAACCGTCGTCATCCGCGGCGACCGCATCGAGGCCGTCGGGCCGAACGTCGAACCGCCCGCCGGCGGCCGCCGCATCGACGCCGAAGGGATGACGCTCATTCCCGGCCTGTTCGATCTGCATACACACCTGCCCTACTCTTCCGTCAGCGACGCCGCCAACGACTGGCCGAAGAATTTAAAGGCTTACCTGTACTGCGGGGTTACTTCGGTGGTGGATTTCGGCGCGTACGGCGAGATGTTCGAGCCGATGCGGAGATTGATCAGGACCGGCGCGGTCGCGGGGCCGCGCATCAGCCTGGCCGTGCGAATAACCACGCCGGGCGGGCATGGGGCGGAAGGCGGGCGAGGCGAATTCTTCTCGCTCGAAGTTTCAACTGCACGAGAAGCGCGCGCGGCCGTGCGCCGCGCGCTGGCCTATCAACCCGACGTGATCAAGGCCTTCACCGACGGCTGGCGCTACGGCGCCGCGCCCGATATGAGCAGCATGAACGAGGAGACCTTGACGGCTCTGGTCGACGAGGCGCACAAGAACGGCCTTGAAGTCCTCACTCACACCGTCACGCTCGAAAGGGCCAAGATCGCCGCGCGCGCCGGCGTAGACGTGATCGCGCATGGCGTCGGCGACAGAGCCGCCGACGAAGAGTTGTTCAAGCTGATGAAGGCGAAGGGAACGACTTATGCGCCGACGCTGGCCGTCTATGAACCCCGCGGGCGCGACATCCTGACGCCGCTTCTCGGCGCGGTGTTGGCGCCGGCGGCGCGCATGGACTTAGTCCCGCAGCAGAATCCGCCGATGCGGCCCGCCGACGGTTCGGCCGAAAACGGCGATCCGCCTCGTGTGCGCCGCTGGACAGTCTTACAAAACAACACCGCCGCGATGCGCAAAGCCGGAATCACTTTCGGCGTTGGAACCGATTCCGGCGTCACCGGCACGCACCATGGCTGGGCCACCCTGCGTGAACTGCAATTGCTGGTCGCTGGCGGTCTGACTCCGATCGAAGCGATTACTGCCGCGACAGGGGCCGCGGCGCGGGCGATTAAAGTCGACGGCGATCGCGGGACGATCGCGCCGGGCAAGATCGCAGACCTGGTTCTGGTCGAGGGCGAGCCGCACAAAGACATCCGCGACATCGAAAAAGTCAAGCGAGTCTTCATGGGCGGGCGCGAGATCGACCGCGAAAGCCTGGCGCGCGAGATCGCCGAGCCGGGCATGACACCGCTCCCGGCGATCAAGGCGCAGGAGTTGATCGACGACTTTGAAAGCGCCAACGGCCGCAGCTCGATCGACACGCTCTGGGTCAATTCGACCGACTCCGGCGTCGACGCCACGAAAATGCTCTACGGCAGGATCGGGCGTAAAGGCGGCGGTCACGCGCTGTCGGTCACGGCGCGAATGTCCGAAAAAGACCGCGCTTTCGGCCGCGCCGACATCCCATTGAGCCGCGGCGCGATCGAACCCGTGGACGCGGGCGCGTTTCGCGGCGTGCGCTTCGACGCCCGCGGCGACGGCGATTACCAACTGATCGTCTCGGCCTACGGCGCCCCAACCTTCCAGGCTCCCTTCAAAGCCTCGCCGCAATGGCGGACGATCCGCATCGACTTCCCTTCGTTCAGACAGCCCCAAGCCCAGAGCGTCCCCTGGTCCGGCGATAAACTGCGGATGCTCAGCTTCGAGATCGCGCGCCCCGCCGGAACTTTCGCGTGGCTCGAAATTGATAATCTGAGATTTTATCGTTGATTGCCGGACTGAGAGGGGCTAAATTGCTTGTATGCCCAAACGCTTTAGAGAGCTAAATCAGGCCAAGTAACATTGGGACACCGGTACAGTACCGCGCGCGTAAGCAAGCGGCGGACTCATCGATCGGCCGCTTGCTTACGCGCGCGGTACTGTACCGATCTTGCGTGGCTCGATTTAGCATGAGCGACACAAAAGTAAATAGGCTGGACGAGATTTTGAAGGACGCACGAACCTCCGCCTCATGAAAGTCAGGATTCAATTTGCCCAATTCCTCTCCAACAACGCTTCACCAGGGGTAATCATCGTTTCGCAAGATCTCCCCATTAGAGAAGCGGCCTACCTGCCGCTTTTGATTTGGGAGGCAAGCGAGGCGGAAGAATACGTCAACACAATCTCTCGCCTCCCTGGCCGACAACTTAATCCCAACATATATCGGAGGCTCAATGGACAAAAACGGACTTTACGGGAACCTCGACAATTACATTCGCAACACCCGCAATGAATTCGAAAACAAACTCGCGGCGCTCGTCGAAACTCCGAGCATCAGCAGCGACCCCGAGCGGGTCGGGGACATCAGCCGCTGCGCCCAGATCGCGGCGCAGTATTTGAATGACCTGGGCGCCAGGGCGGAGGTCGTCCCGACGCCCGGCTACCCGGTGGTCTTCGGCTCGATCATCACCGATCCGAAAAACCCGACGGTGACGATCTACAACCACATGGACGTGCAACCCGCCGACGCTTCGGAATGGCATAAGGCGCCGTTCACCTTCTACAAGGAAGGCGACCGCTACGAAGGCCGCGGGACGACCGACGACAAAGGGCCTGCGCTGACCGCGATGCTCGCGGTTCGGTACGCTCTCGAAAACGGCCTGCCGCTAAACTTCAAATTCATCTGGGAGCTTGAGGAGGAGATCGGCTCGCCGAACTTCGAATACTTCGTCAAGCATAACAAGGGCCATCTGCAAACCGATTCGGTCCTCGTCTCCGACACGATCTGGATTTCGCGCAAACAGCCCGCCGTGCCTTACGGACTGCGCGGTTTGCAGGGCTTCCTCTTCAAGCTGGAGACGCACGCGAAAGACGTGCATTCGGGGCTGGTGGGCGGCGTTGCGCGCAACCCCATCGGCGAGTTGGCCCAGGTCGTCAGCCAGTGCTACGACGCGAAGACGGGCAAGGTGAAAATACCCGGCTTTTACGAAGATGTGATTCCCGCGACGAAGGCCGAGGTCAACAGCTTCATCAATTCGGGCTTCACGACCAAGGGCTATCAGAAGGCTCACGAGCTGAAAACCATCCGCCCGAATATGAAGAGCGACGCCGACGTGCTCAAAGCGTTCATGGCCTTGCCGACCTTCGAATTGCACGGGGTCACCGGCGGGTACAGCGGCCCAGGCGTCAAGACCATCGTGCCTTATCACGCGGAGGCCAAGGTCAGCACGCGGCTCGTGCCCAATCAACGTCCGGCGAAGATCGCAAAATTGATCAAGGATTTCGTCAAACAGCTCAACCCCGACGTAAAGGTCGAGGCGCTCCCGGGGCTTGAACCCTTTATCGGCGACTTCCAAGGCCCTTACGCCGACGCGGCGCGCGTGGCGATGAAGTTCGCGTTCGGACGTGAGCCGGCTTTCACGCGCGAAGGCGGGTCAATCGGCGCGGTCGTCACGATGCAGAAACACCTCAAGACGCCGATCACCTTTCTCGGCCTGAGCCTGCCCGAGCACGGCTACCACGCGAAGAACGAGAATTACGACTGGGGCCAGACCGCAGGCGGCGTCAAGATGTTCATCAAGTACTTCGAAGAGATCTCGAAGCTCAGGTGAATCGGGAATGGGGAGTAGGGAGTGGGGAGTGGGAGAGCGGGAGAGCGGTGGGCAAGGAGACAAAGAGACAAGGTAAAGATCTCCATCTCCACCTCGCGCTCGCTCCCTCGCTCCCTCGCTCTCCCACTTCCCACTCCTTATTCCCTAGTCCCGACTACCTCGACAACTCCTGAATCGCCGCCCACTGCGCATTACTCACCGGCAATACGGACAGGAGCGGCAGCCGCGCCGGATCGAAATCGCCCACCCCCTCCGACGCTTTGATTTCGGCCAACAGAAGCGGCTCGGCGAATTTGCGCTTAGGTTTGATTTCGACCACCACGACGGACGCGTCGTCCTCTTTGGGGTCGGGATAGGCGTCGGTGACGGCTTCCGCCGTTCCGACGACGGCGTTCTCGCCGCCTCCGTGGTAGATAAGAATCTGATCGCCGAGCCGCACTTCGCGCAGGTTCTTGAGCGTGACGCTATTCCTCAAACCCATCCACGTCGCCCGCTGATCGCGTTCCAGATCGTCATATGAGTAATCTTCCGGTTCGGTTTTAAACAGCCAATAGTTGGGCATAAGCCTGTCTCCTATCTTCCATAGCGTCCGCGTAAATCCGCGGGCGCCGATGTTCCAATCCCGCTGTTTCGAATTAGAGCGGTTTGCAATTGCGTGTACAGTGTGGGGCGATTTGTTTAATCGCCCTGTCTGTGGCTTTGTCAGACCAGGAAACGTGCGTGAGTAAACACCTCGCGCCACCGCTCCCGTACACGCAATTGCAAACCGCTCTAAAAGACGCTCGGCCCGAATTTGCGCTTCGGACGAGCAATGACAGATAAGGTACTCAAGGCGTCTGATAGTCAGTGGGGTATTTGATGAGGAGGCTATCTCGATGCAGGTTTTGCCCCACGTAGTAACGACTTTAATCGTTACGTGATATAACGACTAAAGTCGTTACTACGTGGCTATTATCGGAGGAGGCTATTTCAATGCAGGTTTCGCCAGATCGGCGATTATCGCATTGGCGGCGCGTTGCAGATCTCGTGGGGCGAGGATCATTTGTAGCCCGCGCCGGCCCGCGCTGACGCTGACGCGTTCGTGATCGAACGCGCTCCGGTCAATATAGAGAGGATATTTCTTCTTCGATCCGAGCGGCGAGACGCCGCCGCGGATGTATCCCGTCAGAGATTGTATTTCTTTTACCGCGACCATCTCAACCTTTTTATCGCCTGTAGCGGCGGCCAGTTTCTTAAAATCCAGCTCGGCGTCGCCCGGGACGCAGGCCAGAATTACGCCGGTCCTGTCGCCCCGGGTGACCAGTGTTTTAAACGTGGCTTCGGGCGGCATGTTGACCTTGCGCGCCACGCTGACGGCGTCGAGTTCGTCTTCGCCGGCTTCGTAAGCTCGCAACTCGTAGTCGATCTTCAATTGGTCGAGCATTCGCGCCGCGATCGTCTTCATTATTGGATGCTACCGTCCTCCGAGTTTGCGCAAGTGAATGCCCCCTCCGCTGGTTTGAAGAATCAGCGCCTGCCCTCCTCCGTTGAGCGTCCCTCGGAGCAAACCTTTTCGCAATTCGCCCTGGACGGTCAGCGGCAACTCGGTAGTCACGCCTCCGCCGCTCGCTTCGGCGTTGATGTTCAAGGCGAGAGACTCATCCAACTCCACCGTAATTCCTCCGCCCGAAGTGTGGAGGCGACAATCTTTCTTCGGCTGACCGCTGATCGCCGCGACGATCGGACCTCCGGAGGTCGAAGCGTCAATGGAACCCTCGATGCGAGTTATTCTGATCGCTCCGCCGCTGGTCCTGACAACGGCGTCGCCGACAAAATCCGCGATTTCGATCCCACCGCCGGAGGTTTCGGCCAATAGTTCGCCCGCGCCGGAGCCGATGCTTATTCCTCCTCCAGACGTCTTGACCTCGACCTTTCCGTTACAACCGGCCAGATTGATGCCTCCTCCCGACGTGTTTCCGATGATCGGGCCTTCGATCTTCCCGAACTGCAACCCGCCACCTGAAGTCTTCACGCGAACTTCGCCGCGCAGATCGTCAACACGGATGCCTCCGCCGGATGTTTTAAGGTCGACGTTAAATTCGGCCGGGATGGAGACTACATAGCGCACCTGGAGGCTGGGACGACGCCACACCCGGAAATATTCGTGTGGAAATTTCGCGCGGATCATAAGGTCGTTTCCCTGTTGCTCGAAGTTGACCTCATGCTGGCGCAAGATTTCCTCCGCCCTGTAATCGCCCGCCCGTTCGACCTTCCGGAAAACGTCCACGACAATCCGGGAGTCGCTCGTGGTCTTCACTTCAATGGAACCCGGCTCCACGTCCATTATCAACCTGCCTCCGGGCCGAACGGAAAATGTTCTCTGAATATCCCCCTGCGCCGAAGCCTGTACCGTTTCGCTATCGCGTTTCACAATCCAGGCTAACGCCAACAAGCCGGCGCCAAGGAAAAACGAGATGAGAAAAGCTGTTTTTTTCATGGTGTTCCTCAGAAATGGTAGGGCAAACTGGCAGTTTGCCTGGCTTTCCCAAAAGACCGCATTGAAGAAGTCAAGGCAAACTGCCAGTTTGCCCTACGCTCGCGCTGCGATTTTCATTATATACGGGCGCCGCAACGCGACAAGCTGAACTCCTGCGGAAAATCAGTTCGTAGTCCCGCCTTTAGGCGGAAGGGTCGGACGCAGATCCATTCCGTGACGCCAAACGCTTACGGCCTAAAGGCGGGACTAAGAATTGCGATTTTCATTCTTTCAGGGCGTCGCAACGCGACATTAACTAAGACGTAGACAGGATTTACAGAATTTCTCAGGGTTCAACCCAATGCGCAAAACCCTGAAAAATCTTGTAAATCATGTCTATTTTCATTCCAAGGGGTGAGTGATTTTTCCTTGCTCTTCGTTTCAATTTTTCAACCTCCATCGCGTTCACTCGCGCCGAATCGCGACCAACGGATCGACCTTGGTAGCCCGTCGGGCTGGAAGGTAGCAGGCTAACAGCGCCACCGCAAACAATAACAGCGGGACCACAGCGAAGGTCAGCGGATCGGTCGCGCTGACGCCGTGAAGGAATCCGGCTAAAACTCGCGTCAAGCCGAAAGCCGCGATCAACCCGAGCGCCAGGCCGCCGAGCGTCAACCGCAGCCCCTGCCTGATAATCAACCGGAGAACATCGCCTGTTTGCGCCCCCAGCGCGAGGCGCAGTCCGATTTCGCGCGTCCGCTGCGCGACCGCGTATGAAAGCACGCCGTACAATCCGGCGCAGGCCAGCAGCAATGCGATCGCTCCGAAGATGCCGACAAGATTTGACATAGTGCGGGTCGGCCAGAAGGAATCGTTGAGCCGCTGCGTCATCGTCTTGATTTCAAACAGCGGCAGATTCGGATCGAGGCGCCTCGCCACCTGGCGCACGGCGGCGACCTGGCCGAGCGGGTCGCCCGCGCTCCGCAGGTTCAGGATCATTTCCCCTTCGTATTGTTGTGACAGCGGGATGTACATCACGGGGCGCGGTTCTTCATCGAGCGCGCGATGTTTGCTGTTTCGAGTGACGCCGATGATTTCTACGACGCGCCGCCGCTTTTCGCCGACCTCGAAGCGCTGCCCAACCGGATTCCGCTCCGGCCAGAAGCGCCGCGCCATCGCTTCGTTGACGATCACGACGCCTGGCGCATCGCCCTTATCTTGCGACGTGAAATCGCGTCCGGCGACCATCGGTATGCCCATCGTCCGAAACCAATCGGGAGTGACGACGTTGTAATCCGCGCGCAGCGGACGATCGGGCGCGGGCTGCTCCTGCCCCGCGATAAAGATCGCATCTTCGAGCGAACCCCGGCCGAGCGGCGTCATCGACGCCAGGCTCGCCGACTCGACTCCCGGCAGCGTGGCTACGCGCTCCGTCAATTGCTGGTAAAACTGGCGCCCATTCGCTTCCGCGTACCCTTGCGATTTCAGATCGATCGTCAACGTCAGCACGCCTTCGGCGCCGAAGCCGGGGTCAATCGCCGCCAATCGTTGCAGCGTGCGAACAAGCAGTCCCGCGCCGACAAGCAGCGTCGTCGTGAGGGCGAGTTGCGCAACCAATAGCATGCCGCTCAGTCGCCGCCCGCGCATCCCGCCCGTCATCGCGGTCTCCTTCAATTCGGGAACCACATCGGGCCTGGAAGCCTGGAGCGCGGGCGCGATGCCGAAGAGCAACGACGCGCCCAGCGAAAGCAGTAGAATGAATGCGACGACGCGGAGGTCAGGGTTGAAATTCAACGCCCCCGGCGTCAGCGGAGGAAACAACGACACCAGCCAGTCCTTCGCATACAGCGGCAGCAATAACCCCAGGCTCGTGCCAGTCACGGCGAGTAACAGGCTCTCTGTCAGGAATTGCCTGATGATGCGCATTCGGCTCGCGCCGAGCGCCAGTCGAACCGCGACCTCTTTGCGCCGCGTCGCCACGCGCGCCAGCAGCAGATTGGCGACGTTCGCGCAGGCGATCAGTAACACCAGCCCGACGATCGCCAGCGCCGTCCCCAGAAAGCGCGTCACGATGGGATAATCGAACGGCATCAGGCCGACGCCGGGGCTGACGTGGATGCCTGTCAACCCGCGATGCTCTTTCGGATACTCTTGGCGCAGTTGCGCCGCGAGGATGTCGGACTCTTTTTGCGCCTGCTCCGCTTGCGCGCCAGCTTTCAACCGCCCGATCATCACCAACCAGCGTTTGTCGCGGCTGCGCAGACGGTCTTCCGTTTGCGCCATTATCTGCGCATGCATCGCCAGCGGCAGCCACAGATCGAAGATTTCTCCAGTCTCGGTTCCGTTGAAACCGGCCTGAGCCACGCCGATGACGGTGAAGGGATAAGCGTTGACGTTGACCGTTTTGCCGATGATCGCCGGATCAGAGGCAAAGCGGCGCTGCCACAAGCCGTGGCTGATGACGGCGACCGGATGCGCGCCCGGCTCCTGATCGTCCTCCGCCCGCAGCGTGCGGCCTAGCGCCGCGCCGACACCAAGCACGGAAAAATAATTGCCCGACGCAATCGCTCCCAGTATTCGCTCCGCGCCCCCGTCGCCGCCCAGATTCACCCCCATCCCGCGATACGCAAGCACCCCCTCGAAGCTCCGATTGCGCTCACGGTAATCCAAATAATCGAGATAAGAGGTCAGATCGAAACTGTTCCGGTCGTTGCGATGCAGCATCACCGCGAGTTCTTCCGGCGCCCGCGCGCCCGCCACAGGACGCAGCACGACGGCGTTTACCAGGGAGAACATCAACACATTCGCCCCGGTTCCCATCGCCAGGCACAGGGTCGCGATAAGGATCAAACCGGGTCGCTTGAGCAACATCCGAAAGCCGAAACGCAAGTCTTGAAACACCTCGTCCTCCAATCTTTTCGGTTGTAGCCACAGCGCGTCCCAAAATGCGCTCACGCTGCGCCTCAGCAGATCAAGCTTGTTGCGCCAATCGAGCCGATCCCATTCGGCCAATAACTCTTCGCGATGGCGCAACTCCGCTTCCCACTCCCGCCGCCAATCGGCGCGCAAGCGGCGCGGCACGATCACGCCGATCATACGGATCAGCCAGAGCCAGAAACGAAAGCGAGTTGTTTGAGTTGAGTCGGCCATCGGCATCGAAATAATTTTCGCGTATAATTCCAACAGAGGTAAACAACTATGCAAACCGCTTACATCACAACCGGAACGCTCAACGACGATCAGACCGTGACGCTGGACGAGGCCTTGCCGCTGGAGCCAATGAAAGTGCGGCTGTCAATCGAACCGCTCGCGCCAAAGCTGTCACGGACGCACGACGAAGTCATCTCCGAAATCTGGGAGCGGCAACAAAGGCGCGGGTATCAGCCTCCCACACGCGCCGAAGTTGACGCTTACTTAAAAGCCGAACGTGAAAGCTGGGATGAATAACGATGCGCTATTACCTCGATTCCGCCCCCATCATCTACCTCGTCGAACAAGCACAGCCGTACGCCACGCCGCTGCCGTAGTTTCAAATAGCGACGTCTTCTTGACCAACGATCACAGACTAAACCGTTTCACCGGAATCGCCATAGAAGTTATATAGCGACAGCAATCAGAATCCAGCCGTCGCTCGCGCGACGCGGGAATATTCTCCGACCGTCCCGTGAGTTGAAACCCACGTCTAAACTCAGACGCCGCGATGCGGCGGGGAATTAATCGTGCCGGAGCGCCACTAGCGGATCAACCTTCGTCGCTCGGCGCGCGGGCAAGTAACAAGCGACCAGCGCGACGGCGGTCAACAAGCTCGCGACGACGCCGAAGGTCAACGGATCGGTCGCGCTCACGCCGTAAAGCAATTTGGTAAGCATTCGTGTCGCCGCCCACGAGACAAGCAATCCAATGCCGACGCCGCTGAGAGTGAGTTTGAGGCCTTGCCGCAAAATCATAGCGAGCACGTCCCGGCGCTCGGCGCCCAACGCCATTCGCACGCCGATCTCGCGCGTGCGTTCGTTGACGCTGCCAGAGAGCGCGCCGTAGATTCCGGCGCAGGCGAGCGCGAGCGCCACGAGGCCGAACGCCTCGAAGAGGATCAGCGCGAAGCGCCGCTCGGCGGCTGTCGCGGCAAGAAGGCTGTCCATCGTGGCGACCCGGGCGATCGGCTGATCCTTGTCCACCGACCAGATCGCCTTTCTGATGGCGGGGGCCAGCGCCGCCGCGTCGCCGCGCGCGCGGATTACCAGCGACCTCACATTATCTATCTGTGAATATTGCTCGGCCGTAGTGTATACCGCATCAGATTGAAGCGACGCCAAAGACATCTGCTTCACGTCGCCGACTACGCCGACAATGACGCGCCACGAGTTGTCGGCGCCGACGCGCAGACGCCTGCCGAGAGGGTCTTGACCTTGGAACTTGCGCTTCGCTAGCGATTCACTGATCACAGCGGCCGGCGGGACGCCACTCCCGTCGCGCGCGTCGAGCAGACGTCCGCTGCGGAGCGGGATGCCCATCGCTTCGAAGTAACCCGGACTTACCGCATATCTAAATGAAGAGTAGCCTCCCTCCGGCTTTTCATACGGTCCCGGCTCGAAGCTCACGCCGTACTCGTCATAGTCGCCGCTCAGCGGCAACTGGCTTGTGAACGCCGCCGCAGTGACGCCGGGCGTCTGGCGCACGGCTTCCAGAGCTTGCGCGAAGAACCGATCGGTCGCGTCCTTGTCGAACCTGCGCCCGGACGCCTGTACCTGCATCGTGAGCGCGCCCGACGAGTCGAACCCCGGAGAGATCGCAAACAGACGCTGCAGGCTGCGCAACAGCAACCCCGCGCCGACGAGCAGCGTGAGGGCGAGCGCGACTTCGGCGACGACGAGCGCGCGTCGCGTCGAGAGGCTGACGCTCCGGGAGTTTTGCTGCAATCCGATGCGCAGGTCGCTGCGGGACGCATGAAGCGCCGGAATCAGTCCGATCGCCACTCCGATCAATGTGGTGACGCACATTCCGAACGCGAATACGGAGCCATCCACGCGAATCGCGCCCAGTCGCAGAAGTCCTGGCGGACTGAGCGGCGCCAACGCCTTCACGCCGAACTCCGCAACGACCATTCCGAGTAGGCCGCCGAGGACGGCGAGCATCAGGCTTTCGGTTAGCAGTTGCCGGATCATCCGCATTCGCGGGGCGCCGAGCGCGGCGCGCATCGCGAATTCGCCGCGCCGCTGCGCGCCGCGGGCAAGCAGCAGATTCGTCACGTTCACGCACGCGATGGCGAGCAGCAGCAGTACTGCGCCGAGGACGGCGAGTAGCGCCGGTCTGACGCCCTCCGTGACTTCGTCCTGCAGCGAAAGCGTCATGAGCCCATCCTTCAGGGATGCCCAGGGCGCCCTGGGAAATTCCGGCGCCGGCGCGCGCGCGATCCTGTCAAGCTCCTGTCTGGCCTGATCCATTCCGACGCCCGGCCGCAGCCGCCCCACCATGCGCAAATGATGTCCCCACCCCCTGCCCTGGAGTGACAGCGACGGGTCGTACTGCAGGAGCGTCCAGACCTCCGCCGATGGAGACAGGACATTCTCGAACGCGCTCGGCATTACGCCGACGACGGTAAAGCTCGCGTCATCGAGCGTGATCTGGCGGCCGATGATCGTGGCGTCGCCGCCGAAGCGCCGTCGCCACAGCCCGTCGCTGAGGATCGTCACCTGCGGGCCATTGGGGCGGTCGTCGGACGCATCGAAGCCCTGTCCGATCGCCGGCGGCGCGCCCAACACACGGAAGTAGCTCGCGCTCACTCGCTGACCGTCGAGTCGCTCTGGCTCGGCCTGTCCGGTCAGTGTCGGCTGCCAGGCCTTCATCACCGCGAGCGATTCGAAGGAACGACTCCGCTGCCCCAACTCGCGGTATGTGCCGAAGGTTACGTCCAGGCGCGAGCCGCCGGGGCCGTGGTCCCAAAACGTCGCGAGCCTGTCGGCATGCGGAAAGGGGAGTGACTCGAACAGAATGGGATTCACCGCGCTGAAGATCGCCGCGCTGGCGCCGATGCCCAGGCTGAGCGCCAGCGCAGCGATCAACGTGAAGCCGGGATTTTTCAGCAGCATTCGCAATCCAAATCGCAAGTCTTGAAACATCTCGTCCTCCAATCTTTTTGGTTGTAGCCACAACGCGTCCCAAAACGCGCTCGTACTGCGCCGCAGCAGATCGAGCTTACTGCGCCAATCGAGCCGATCCCATTGGGCCAATAACTCTTCGCGATGTCGCAACTCGGCCTCCCACTCCCGCCGCCAGTCGACGCGCAGGCGGCGAGGGACAATCACGCCGATCGTACGAATCAGCCATAGCCAAAAACGAAAGCGTTTTGTTCGAGTCGCGTTATCCATCAGTTAATCCCAGTCTTGAGTTGAACTCAGAAGAGGCCAAACCACGGCGATCACGGGGATCGCAGGGATAAGCTTCGTTGTAAAATATGCTGAATACATCGTTAACTAAATTTTTTGGCGCTTATTTAAATGAAGGCTGTGCAAATAAAGCCCTTTGAAATCCATACATTGATTAGCGCAAGCCTGGGTACGCATCGCTTCCAGCGTGCAGTCTTCGGCGGGAGGCGCATTGATCGGAATCAAACGCGCAGGAATACGAATCGGCTCCAAGCGCTGCGGGTCCTCCCAATGTACAACGACCCACGCCTGCACGCTGGAAGCGATGCGTACCCAGGCGTCTCCTGATTTATGCGCAGGATCCAAGTGGTTGATTGCATTCAACTTTAATTCGCACAGGCTTCATTTAAATCAGAACGGTCGAGACTGGTACAGTACCGCGCGCGTAAGCAAGCGGCCGTCCCATAAGTCAACCGCTTGCTTACGCGCGCGGTACTGTACCGGCGTCCCAATGTTGCATGTTTCGATTTAGGAGTAACACCAAACAACTTAGTGTACTGAACCTTTCTCCCATAAAGCCTTTTCCTCTTTTTACCCCGCGCTCCCCGTGTCCCCCGTGGTTCTTTTTGCTCAACCCCAGGCTGGAGTTCAGTCAGTCGTGTCGCAGCGCCACCATTGGGTCTACGCGCGCGGCGCGGCGAGCGGGCAAAAGCCCGGCGACCGCCGCCACCGCCAGTAATACCAAAACTGCCAGCCCGATCGTCAGCGGGTCATGCGGCTGCAAGCCGAAGAGCAAACTTTTTACCCACCGCGTCGCCGCCAGCGACGCGCATAGCCCGATAACGACGCCGGTCCCCACAAGCCGCAGCGTTTCGCCTAGCGTCATCCACACGACTCGCTGCGCGCTCGCCCCCAAAGCCATCCTGACGCCGATCTCACGTGTGCGGCTCGTTACGTCGAAGGCCATCACGCCGTACAAGCCGATGCACGCCAGCAGCAACGCCAGCAGGCCGAAGACGCTCGACAGCGTCGCGACGAGTCGCTCCTGTACGAGCGAGGCGTCCAATTGCGCAGCCAGGGTTTCGACCTCAAACAT
>WNFV01003378.1_pt1 | contig 23101 bp, 22 predicted proteins | sample 5400101 | NCBI WGS metagenome assembly WNFV01 (sample SAMN13153361, study PRJNA577476) | soil metagenome | isolation source: 115 cm soil or saprolite under grassland replicate 1 | place: USA:California | collected 2016-06-15 | reverse complement strand
CGGGCTCGTTCGCGATCCGCGGATGGAGCATGCGGAAGGGCACCCGCTCACCGTCCACCTCGGCGACCAGCTCCGCCTCGAGGCGAGCGATCCGCTCGGCGTGCTCCTTCGTCAGGTTCGAGAGGAACCCCTCGCAGGCGAAGCGCCACAGCTCGCGGACACCCGGATCGCCGTCGACGGCCGCACCCAGCGACCGCGCTCGCTCCAGCGTCGTCAGACCCGCGTGGCGGTCGTAGATCGGCGCCAGATCGAAGCTCTCCTTCAGCCCCGCGAAGTGGAGGTAGTACTCCTCGAGCAGCTCCGCAGTGAAGCGGTCGGCCTCGGCCCTGAACGCGTCGAGATCGGTAGCGGTGGGCGCGGTCGGCACTCTCTCTAGGATACGGCCCCATGCGAGAGATCCACGTAAGGACCGAGCGGCGGACCCAGCTCATCGACATCACCGAGCAGGTTCGAGCGGCGCTCGGCCCCGCCATCGACGGCGCGGCCGTGCTCGTGTACGTCCCGCACACCACCGCTGGCGTGACGATCAACGAGCACGCCGACCCGGCGCTCAAGGACGACCTCTCGATGGCGGTCGAGCACGTCATCCGCGACGACTGGAGCTGGCGGCACTCGGACGCAGACGGCCCGAACGCGCCCTCGCATGCCCGCGCCTCGCTGACGGGCTCGCAGGTCCTGATCCCGGTCGACGGCGGCCGACTGGCGCTCGGCACGTGGCAAGGCATCTTCTTCTGCGAGTTCGACGGCCCCCGCGAGCGCAAGGTCTACGTCACGCCGCTGTCGTGAGCAGCGGCGTAGGCTCGACGGAGCCGCCCAATAGCGGAGGTGCCGGCTTCGCCGGCGCCGGTGCGAAGCGGAGCGAGTCGGACGCCGCTGCGACCGAGCTCCTCCACGCCGCGATGCCCCTGGCGCGCGAGCTCGGTATCGAGCTGCTGGCGGCCGGCCCCGACGAGGTCGAGAGCCGGCTTGCGTGGGAGGAGCGGCTCTGCACCGCCGGCGGCGTCCTCCACGGCGGCGTGCTGATGGCTCTCGCAGACACGACCGGCGCCTACGCGGCCTTCCTGAACTTGCCCAAGGGCGCGGGCGGCACGGCGACGATCGAGTCGAAGACGAACTTCTTCGCGCCGGTTCGGAGCGGCTTCGTACGTGCGCGCTCGCGGCCGCTGCACCGTGGGCGAACGACGATCGTAGTCGAGACAGACCTCTTCGACGACGCCGACCGCCACGTCGCGCGGGTCACGCAGACGCAGGCGATCCTCGGCGGATGATTCGGCCGCCGGCCCTGCGAGTAGGTGACCTCGTGGGGATCGTGTCGCCTGCCTCTCCGATCGCATCGTTTGTTCCGCGGCGCTTCGCACGGGGCATCGCCGCGCTCGAGCGCCGCGGCTTCCGCGTCCGCGTCGGTGACCATGCGCTCGAGCGCGACCGGCACACGGCGGGGACGATCGAGCAACGTCTGGCCGACCTGCACGCGATGTTCGCCGACCCGGAGGTGCGCGCGATCGTGTGCACGATCGGCGGCTTCAACTCGCATCAGCTCCTCGAGGAGCTCGATTTCGACCTGATCGCCGCCAACCCGAAGCTCTTCGTCGGCTACTCCGACATCACGGCCCTCCACGCCGGCATCTGGGCGCAGACCGGGGTTTCGACCGTCCTCGGGCCGATGCTGCTCCCGCAGTGGGCCGAGTTCGGCGGGATGCACGAGTACACCTGGCGCCACCTCGAACGGACGCTGATGCGAGGCGAGCCGGGTGAGCTCCCAGCGGCGTCCGAGTGGACGGCGGAGCGGACGCGGTGGGACGAGGAGGACGACCAGCCTCGCGTCATGCAGCCGAACCCGGGGCCGCGCGCGATCCGGCCGGGCGTGGGGGAGGGGCCGGTCGTAGCCGGCAACATGAGCACGATCGTTCTGCTCGCGGGCACGCCGTGGCTTCCCGATCTCGAAGGCGCCCTGCTTTGCCTCGAAGAGGACGACGCCGCCGGCCCACAGCACGTCGACCGCTACCTGACCCAGCTCCGCCAGATGGGAGCGCTCGCGCGCGCCGCCGGCCTGGCGATCGGCCGCTTCATGCCCGGGAGCAAGCTCGATGACGAGACGCTGGACGCCATAGTCCTCCGCGCGACTCGCGGGCTCGAGCTTCCGGTCGCGGCCGGCTTCGACTTCGGTCACACGGACCCGATCGCGTGCCTGCCGTGGGGTGTGCGGGCGAGGCTCGACGGCGAGCGACTCGAGCTGCTCGAGCCCGCGGTCGACCGCTAGGCGGTCTGCGGATCGACGCGCCGAGCGACGAGCTGGCGCTCCAGCTCGGCCGCCGGCACGGGCCGCCCGAGGTGATAGCCCTGGGCGGTGTCGCAGCGGAGCTCGATCAGCTTGTCCCAGCTGGCTGCGTCCTCGACCCCCTCGGCAACGACGCGGAGGCCGAGGTTGTGGCCGAGGTCGATCGTCGAGCGGACGATGATCGCGTCGTTCTCGTCCTTGCCCATGCCCATCACGAACGAGCGGTCGATCTTGAGCACGTCAACGGGCAGCCGCTTGAGGTACCCGAGCGACGAGTGGCCGCTGCCGAAGTCGTCGATCGCGAGGCTGACGCCGATCTCGCTCAAGCGCGTGAGGACGGCGCGAGCGCGGATCGGGTCGGTGAGGATCGTGTTCTCGGTGATCTCGAGCTCTAGCAGGCTCGGCTCGACGTCCCAGCGCTCCAGCAGCTCGGCGACCTCGTCCGGCAGGTTGATGTCGATCAGGTCGCGACCCGAGATGTTCACAGCCATGCCGATCCGCATGCCGCTGTCGAGCCACAACCGGCACTGCCGAAGCGCCTGGTTGAGGACGTGGCGGGTGAGCGGCCGGATCAGGCCGGTGTGCTCCGCGAGCGGGATGAACTGGTCGGGCGGGATCAGCCCGCGCGACGGATGCTGCCAGCGCACGAGCGCCTCGACGCTGCAGACCTCGGCCGTCGCGAGGGTCGCCTGGGGCTGGTAGTAGACGACGAGCTCCTCGCCGGTGAGCGCGCGACGGAGGTCGCCCATGAGCGTCAGGCGCTCGGGCGAGTAGTGGTCGTGCTCCGCGCTGTACAGCTCGGGCTGGTGCGTCTTCTTGCTGAGGTACATGGCCATGTCGGCGTAGCGGATCAGCGTCTCGCAATCGGCGCCGTGGTCCGGGAAGACGGCGATGCCGATGCTCGCGTCGACCTGGAGCTCCAGGTCTGCGACGAAGATCGGCTCGGCGATCGCCGCGCGAAGCGTCTCGGCGAGCGCGACCGCCCCGCCGGGGTCGGCTCCGAGCGCGAGGATCCCGAACTCGTCACCGCCGAGTCGCGCGATCGTGTCGCTCCCTCGCAGCTGGGTGCGGATCCGGAGGCCGAGTGCCTTCAGCAGCCCGTCGCCGCTCTGATGGCCGAGCGTGTCGTTGATCTCCTTGAACCGGTCGAGATCGATCAGCATCACAGCCACGCTCTGACGGCTGCGACTCGCGAGCTTGAGCGCCTGCTCGACCCGGTCAAGGAAGAGGGCGCGGTTGGGAAGCTCCGTGAGCCCGTCGTGGAACGCTTGGTGCTGGATCTCGCCCATCTGTCGGCGCAATCGCTTGGTGACGCGATTGAGCAGAGGGATCAGGGCGAGGTAGAGCGTGATGAGCACCCCCGCGAGGACGGTCGCGATCGGCATGAACGCGTCGCGTGCAGCCGCGGCGACAGGTGCGTAGTCCTGGTAGAGCTCGAAGACGCCCATGGGCTCGGCGCCCGCGTTCGGCCTGACGGCAACGTAGGTCTCGAGGACCTTCAGGTTGCGTCCCTCGCCGCCGTCTTCGTTGAGGTTGCCGATCTCCGTGGCGTTCTCGCCCTCGAGCACCTCGTCGATCTCCTCGGTCTCGACACCGCCGATCAGGTCATGGTCGCTCGAGTAGGTGACGCGGCCGCCGGGAGTGAAGAGGTTCACTCGCACGGCGCCGTTCGTGAGTACCTCGCTCTCGAAGAGCTTGTCCAGCTGCTCGTGCCGGTCCGGCGCGACGTGCTCGAAGTCCGAGGGCCGCAGGTTGTCGCGCAGGATCGTGTCGGCGACGAAGCTCGCGTGGAAGCGCACCGACTCCTCAGCACGGTTGGACGCCCAGTCGCGGACGAAGAAGAGGATGATTGCGGCGCCGATCGCGATCACGATCGCGGCTTGCAAGGCGAAGCGCAGGACGAGGCGCGGTGGCTCGTCGGCAGGCCGGCGCCACGCCGGCCGCGGGAGGCGCCACCGGGTGTGTCCAGGTTTCAGGTCCACAGGCCGCTGGGACATCGTTCATGCTTATCGGCCGGAATATCCAAAACCTGACCCGGTAGGCTGGGCGCATGGCTGCGCCGGTCAGAATCGACGAAGAGGTCGAGGTTCGGATCGACTCGCTGGCCTACGGCGGAAGCGGCGTCGCGCGCCTGAACGGGTTCGTCCTCTTCGTGCGGCGCGGGCTCCCGGGCGACACCGTTCGCGCGCGCGTGACGAAGGTGAAGCGAAACCACGGCGAGGCGATCGCGACCGAGGTGCTCGTCCCGAGCGCGAAGCGTGTCGAGGCGCCGTGCGCCCACTATCCCGCTTGCGGTGGCTGCCGCTTCCAGGATCTGGCCTACGAGGTCCAGCTCGAGCAGAAGCACGCGCAGGTGCGTGACGCGCTCGTGAGGATCGCCCGCATCGCGGAGCCGCCGCTCGACGCGATCGTGCCCGCGGACGCCGTCTTCCACTACCGCAACAAGCTCGAGTACTCGTTCACGCAGACGGAGGAGGGGCCGGCGCTCGGCTTCCACAAGGCGGGCCGCTGGGACGAGGTGCTCGAGATCGACCGCTGCTGGCTTACGACGGATCTCGGCGACGCGATCCGTCATGCCGTACGGGACTGGGCGCGCGAGGAGCGACTCGAGGCGTACGACCAGGAGACGCACGCCGGCTACCTTCGCCACCTCGTCGTTCGCGAGGGCCGGAATACAGGGCAGGTTCTGGTGGTGCTGGTGACCGCCGCGGGGGAGCGCTTCGAGCGCGACCAGCTCGTCGAGGTGCTTCGGCGCTTCCCGGAGGTGCGCTCGATCCACTGGGCGGTCAACGACTCGCCGGCGGAGGTGACCAACCTGCCGAGCCAGCTGCTCTGGGGCGAAGACGCGATCGAGGAGGAGATCCTCGGCCTACGTTTCCGGATTCGGCCGAACGCGTTCCTGCAGACGAACACGAGCATGGCGGAACGGCTCTACGAGCTCGCGATCGAGTACGCGGGGCTGAGCGGCGGCGAGACGGTCTACGACCTCTACTGCGGGACGGGGACGATCGGGCTCGCGATGGCCCGGTCGGCGCTGACGGTGTGGGGCGTCGACATCTCGGAGGAGTCGATCGCCTGCGCGCTCGAGAACGCGGAGCTGAACGGGATCTCGAACGCGGCATTCTTCGCAGGGAACGTCGGCCAGGCGCTGGAAGAGCTGCGTGACCGGGCCGGCGACCCGGACGTCGTCGTCGTCGACCCGCCGCGAGCGGGCCTGGCCGGGAAGGCGCTGCGGCGACTCGGGCAGATCGGCGCGCCACGGATCGTCTATGTCTCCTGCAATCCGACGACGCTCGCCGGCGACGTGAAGACGCTCTCTGAGGTCTTTGAGTATGAGCTCGTGCGCACGCGGCCCGTCGACATGTTCCCGCACACGCCGCACGTCGAGTCGGTCTCGTTGCTCGAAAAGCGCCGATGACGATCTGCCGCACGTGCGGCACCGTCTTCGAAGGCGCGCCGGAGCGTTGCGCGATCTGCGAGGACGAGCGGCAGTACGTCCCCGCCGACGGACAGCAGTGGCTCGGCCACGACGAGTTCATGCGCACGCACGACGCGGACGTGCGCGAGGAGGCGGGGTTGCTCGGGATCGGCACGAAGCCGTCGTTCGCGATCGGGCAGCGAGCTCTAGTCGTGGACGGCGTGCTCTGGGACTGCATCCCGTACGTCGACGACGCGATCGCGGAGCGGGTCGGATCGCTGCGCGGGATCGCGATCTCGCATCCGCACTACTACTCGGGCGTCGTCGACTGGGCGCGGCGGTTCGACTGCCCGGTATGGCTACACGAGGCAGACCGGGAGTGGATCCAGCGGTGGGACGCCCGGATCGAGCTCTGGAGCGGCGACGAGAAAGAGCTCGGCGAGGGGCTGACGCTCATCCGTCTCGGCGGCCACTTCGCGGGCGGCACGGTTCTGCACTGGGCGAACGGCCGCGCGCTCCTCTCGGGGGACGTCGTCCAGGTTCTCCCGGGCGGCCGCTGGGTCAGCTTCATGTACTCGTATCCGATGCTGATCCCGCTTCCGGCTCGCGAGGTCGAGCGGATCGCCGCGGCTCTGGAGCCGTGGGACTTCGAGCGGATCATCGGCGCCTGGTGGGGCCGGGTCGTCGAGGCGGGCGGCAAGGAAGTGGTACGACGGTCGGCCGAGCGGTACGTGCGCGCGCTCCAGTAGAGCCGACTCTCGCGCCCCGCCTTCGCGCCCCGCCTTCGCACCCGGGGGAAGCCCCGAGCCCCCGCCCTGCAATCGAGCCTAACGAGAAAACACGCACATGTCTGTCACATCTTCGTGCCAAAACTCAGGAGGCAGCTGAGGCGCTCTAGGAACGAGCCCATGCACGTGGCGTCACGACTTCGCGTCCGCTTCGCGCGGGGGCGGCTCGGTCACCTGAGGCGGCGCCGGACCCGGCGCTGGCGCCGGCACTCCCTCGCGGGCGCGCCGCCAGATCAGATCGCCGTTCGCGAGGAAAAACGCGGCCGACAGCAGCGGCAGCGCCGGCAGCCCGTCGGTCGAGAAGGCGAGGGCGAGCGCCATCGTCGCGCCGAACGAGGCCGTCATCACCAGCCACGACAACCTCGTCCTGAGCCTGAAGCGCACCGTCGCCGAGAGGAAGAGCGCGAAGAACAGCAGATCGGGCAGGCCCAGGTTGGCCGCCCGGTGCTCGCCGGGGGAGGGAAACGAGATCGACAGCGCGCTGAAGAGCTCTTCGCGATTCGCCAGGATGTCGCGCGTGGGCCCTCGCCAGACCGACCACGCGTCCACCCAGGGGATCACGGCGGCCACGAGCGCGACCCACGAAGACGACTCGAAGAAGGCGAGAAACCAGAAAGCCAGGAACGTCATTGCGCCGAGCTTCGAGAAGTTCGCGAGCTCCTTCGAATCCGCGCGGTCGAGCGCGAACGCCGCCCCTGCGAACGCAAGCCCGACGAGGAAGGTTCCGCGCATCCGCCACGCGGGAAGCACGAACCAGACCAGCGCCATCACGGCCGGGATCAGGACGAGTGCCAGGAACGCGACATCCCACCATTCGGATGCTCGCCAGAAGGACAGCGACCAGGTGTAGTAAACGCCGAGGCCCGTCGCGATCGCGACGAACGCCAGCCCGCGCAGGCCGAGCGCCCCTAGTAGGGAGGAAGCTCGGCCCACCACGGGCCGATCAGTTTGAACGCGTTCCAAAACCTTGTCTTCGCCGCCTGCTCGTCGAGTGATTCGTCGATGTCGGGAGTGAAGAGGCCCTCGATCGTCGGGGTGAACGTCTGCAGCTCGCCGAGGCGCGCCTCGAGGGGACGCGACAGCGGAAGCTCCAGCGAGTTTACGAATCCGAGCGCTTCCTCGCCCATCGACACGACGAGCTTCGGCTGCACGATGTGGAGCTCGCGTCTGAGCCAGGGGCGGCACTCGTCCTCCTCGCCCTCGGCGAATTTGAGGCAGTTGGTGCCGTAGACGGAGAGGGCGTCTACGCGCAGCCGCGCCAGAGACTTCTTGATCGCCTCTCCGGAGCGGCCGTAGAAGGCGACGCCCTCCTGCGCCTCGGTGGCTCGAGGCCGGTACTTGACGAGCATGATGTCGGCGAGCGGGTGGCCCGTTCCGACCACGGGCACCCGCAGCTCTCCCGCTGCCTGGGCGACCTCGTGGGCGAGCTCGTTGATCTCCGAGATCGCCTTCTGGAGGTACTTCTCGTGGATCTCGTCGGTCGTCAAAGGACTCACGGAGCGGTGGTCCTGTTCTCCTCTAGCGGACCTTCTCCTTGACCTGCGCGACCCACTTCAGCGACTGGAGGTACGCCAACGACTTGGGCCGCCGTAGCACCTCGGCGCTGTGCAGGCTGACGAGGAACTCCTCGGGGTCGCGGAAGGCCCGCATTCTCAGCGCGCCGGTGCCGACGCCCTGGAGCACGTGCGCGTCGGAGCCCGCGCCCATCGTGAGGTTGTACTTGCGGGCGAACCGCAGCGCCTCGTCGTTGTACGCCTCGAAGAGCAGCCGCGCGTTGTAGACCTCGAGCACGTCGATGTCGGCAAGGTGCCGGTGGAGCGTCGCCGGATCCGGGATCGAGTGCATCCGGTCGAAGGGATGGGGGAGATAGACGAGACCCTCCTGTTCGCGGATCGCGGCGATCGTGTCGTCGAACGACATGCCGCGCGGGATCTCCTCCTTCAGGAAGAGGCCGATCACCTCGCCCTGGCTGTCGGTCTTGACCTCCTCGCCGGGGATCACGACGAGCTCAAGGTTGCGGGCGAGCTCGAACGACTCCAGCGCGCCGCCGAAGACGTTGTGGTCGGTGACGGCGATCGCGCCGAGCCCCTGCGCCTCCGCGTGGGCGACGAGGTCGGCAGCCTCGATCGAGCAGTCGTGCGACCAGGACGTGTGCATGTGGAGGTCGGCGACGATCCACGGGCGGTCGGCGAGCGGGTCCGAATCCCTGCGGCTACGGCGCTTGCGACGACGTCGGGCCAGGTCGCCGTAGAGGCTGTCCAGCTCGCGCGTGATCGCGTCGAAGCTCGACGACTCGGCTGCCGCACGCGCGGTGGTCGCCTCGCGTTCGCGCAGATCGTCGTCGTCGGCGAGGCGCCCGGCTGCGGCAGCTGCGAGCTCCGGCTGTCCGTCCATCCCGGGCGGGGCCGCGATCGCGCAGCCGGCCGCGGACGCCTCCAGCGTCAGCCGTCGCAGGCCGCCCGGGGCCGGCACGAAGACTGCCGCCTCGTTCAGGAGCGGCGCTCTCGAGGCGCCGTCTCTCAGCGTGCGAATGCGGACGCGGCCGCGGACCTCGCGGGGCACGAACGGCCGTCCCGTCAGCGGCTTCGTCCGCAGCAGCACGACCTCCCAGTCCGGGAGCTCGCGCAGGAGCCGCAGAAGCGACCGCGCGACGGGCCGTCCTGTCGGCCGCAGCTCGAGCACGATCAGGTTTCGCTTCGACTCCGGTCGGAACAGCGCCGTGTCGACGCCGACGTCGAGGATCCGGTAGTCGCCCGGAAAGCGCAGGGCGGCGGCCTCGGCGGTCTCGGGCGACGTCGCGATCAGGGCGTCGAGGCGGCCGAGGAGCTTCTGGCGCTGCGCCCGCGCGGGCGGATACGTGAGCCGCTCGGGCGAGTGGAAGGTTCCCACTGCTAGGGCACTGGTGTGACGCAGGGCGAGATACGACAGGCTCGGCAGTCCGGGCTCGAAGCCGTGCACGACGTCGTAGCGACCCTGGCCGAGCGCGAGCAGGACGTTCGCGCGGATCCCGACCGGCACTCCCATCTGACTGCGGCGCGAGACCGGCACCGCCGGCCCGACCGCGATGACGTCCGGAGTTGCGCCGCGGAGGAGCGCTCGCCGTCCGGCGATCAGGTCGCGCGTACGCGTCGACGGCGCGAGAACGCTGACATGGTGGCCGAGCTCACGGAGGCCGCGGGCGATGCCAGCCACGTGCTCGTTCACGTCGTGTGGCTGCGACCACGCAAACGGCGTAACGAGGCAGATCCGGAGCGCCATCTGCGCCGAGTGTAGTGAAGCCGCCTGGAGCCGGACGGGGCGCCGCCGCCCGGCCATGGCCGTTCCGGCCATGGCCGGGTACCTGGTACCGGGACACGGCCGGAACGGCCGTGTCCCGGCTGTGAGACCGTGGCTACGCCTTCGTCTTCGCCTTCGCGGGAGCGACGGCCTTGCGCGCGTACTTCGAGATGAACTCCTCGGTCAGCTCGTACGCGTCGTCGTCGACGATCTGCCTCGGCGGGGACTTCATCAGGTACGAGCTCGGGGCCTCGAGCGCGCCCGCGACGCCGTTGTTGAGCGCCAGCTTGGCGAGCCGCACCGCGTCGATCACGATGCCGGCCGAGTTCGGCGAGTCCCACACCTCGAGCTTCAGCTCGATGTTCAGGGGCACGTCGCCGAACGACGATCCCTCGAGCCGGATGAAGGCCCACTTGCGGTCCGTCAGCCACGGCACGTAGTCCGAGGGCCCGACGTGGACGTTCTTCTCGCCCATGTCGTAGTCGAGCATCGACGTGACCGCGTTCGTCTTCGAGATCTTCTTCGACTCGAGCCGGTCGCGCTCGAGCATGTTCAGGAAGTCCGAGTTGCCGCCCACGTTGAGCTGCATCGTCTTGTCGAGCCGCACGCCGCGCTCGCGGAACAAGGACGTCAGTACGCGATGCGTGATGGTGGCGCCGACCTGCGACTTGATGTCGTCGCCGATGATCGGCACCCCCGCCTTCTCGAAGCGGCCCTGCCAGTACTTCTCCCGCGCGATGAAGACCGGCATGCAGTTCACCATCGCGCAGCCGGCGGCCAGGATCTGCTCCGTGTACCACTTCGTCGCCTCCTCGGAGCCGACCGGCAGGTAGTTCACCACGACGTCGGCCTTCGTCTCCTGGAGGATCCCGACGACGTCGTCGGTCGAGCCGGGCGCCTTCGTAACGACCTGCGCCAGGTACTTGCCGATGCCGTCGTGCGTCATCCCGCGCGAGACCTGCACGCCCGTCTTCGGCACGTCGGCGAACTTGATCGTGTCGTTCGGGTGAGCCCAGATCGCCTCGGAGAGGTCCTTGCCGACCTTCCCCTCGACGACGTCGAACGCCGCGACGAACTCGATGTCCGAGATGTGGTAGCCGCCGAGGTCGACGTGCATCAGGCCCGGGACGAACTGCTCCGGGTCGGCGTCCTTGTAGTACTGGACGCCCTGCAGCAGCGAGTTCGCGCAGTTGCCGACGCCGATGAGCGCCACGCGAACCTTGTCATTAGAGCCGAGGGGGGCCTTACCGTTCGTCTGAGCCATGCGTTCCTCCGAGCAGTTGGGTGCGGACGTGCAGGACGCGCTGGACGACCGTCAGCCACGAGGTCGCGGTCAGCAGGTAGATCGCCCAGGGGAGCAGGCCCCAGGGTGCGAAGACGAGCCCGGCCGTGATCACGACGACGCGCTCGGCGCGACTGCCGATGCCGATGTCGCCGCGCAGGCCGAGGATCTCCGCCTTGGCGCGGGTGTAGCTGACGAGGAAAGAGCCCGCGACCGCCGCGAAGACGAAGCCGAGCGCGAGCGTGTCGCCGTCGCGCGCGAAGACGAGCGCGATCGCGCCGAGCATCGCCGCTTCGCCGGCGCGGTCGAGGGTCGAGTCGAGGAAGCTTCCGAACGGCGTCGCCTTGCCACCGGCGCGGGCCAGCGCCCCGTCCAGGATGTCGAGGATCGAGCCGACGACGAAGAGGAGCGCACCGAGCCAGAAGAACAGCAGCTCGCTGCGGTACTCGAAGTAGACGAGCACCGCGCCGAGGAGGCAGAGGGTCACGCCGGAGACCGTCAGCGCGTTCGGCGTCACCCGCGTGCGCGCCAGGCCTGTGATCGACTGGGCAGCGAGCTTGCGCGCACCAGTCGTGTAGCCGTGCTTGATCGCGGCTGCCTTACTCACCCGGGGCACGGTACCCGCCTCCTCGGCGCGTTCGCATGCAGGCGTCGACGGACGGTCGAACTCCGTCGCTAAACGGCGGTTCGGAGCCGCCGCCGAATGCTCTTCCGATAGACGATCGCCATCGCGACGACCGCGACAGCGATGCCCGCCACGACGTCGAGCCAGAAGTGGTTGCCGGTCGCCATGACGCAGAACCAGACCCAGGCGGGCCAGAGGGCGAACAACGCCTTCGTCCACCAGCGCCGCGCGAGGGTCACTAGCACGACGCCGACAATCAGCGCATCTGCCGCGTGCAGGCTGGGCATCGCCGCGTAGGGATTGGAAGCAAGCTCGACAAGGCCGCTCCCGTGATTCAGGCCGCCGAGCTTCCCGAGCGAGTCCACGAAGCCGGGCCCCGGGAACATGCGCGGCGGCGCGGTCGGGACGAGCACGTACCCGATCAGACCGAGCGCGTTCGCGAGCAGGATCGCGTTCCGGAAGCGCTTGAACGCGTCATGGCGCCGCAGGTAGATCCAGAGCAGCGTCAGCCCGACCCCGGCGAACTCGGACAGCCAGTAGGTCCAGGAGGCGAGCGTCTCGAGCGCGTGCGACGAGCTGAGTAGGCGTTGCAGGGTGAGCTCGTAGAGCCCGGCGGCCCGCTGCTCGATGCTGATCACGTGCCAACCGTTGGCGAACGCCGCCGTCGAGTCGCGGTCGGCGATGCCCCGAGCGAGCTGGTAGACACCCAGGAAGCCGAACCAGATCGCGATCTGCAGCCCGAAATCGGGCCACCCGCGCGGCAGGTAGCGGCGCCCAACTGCTGCAACGGCCTCGGTCACAACCGCCGATTCTAGTCGCCGTTCCGGGCAAACCGTCTCACCCGGACGTGCCATCTATGGGACCTTGCCACGCTCCGCTACCTCGAAACGCGGACGCGATACGTGCCGGAAGCTCGCTCGAGCAGCTCGATTCTCGCTCCCGAGGCGGGGTCGACGAGCGTCGAGACCTCCCCCGGGCCGATGTCGAAAGCCGGTCGGCATCGCCGAGAGCGCGACGAAGGCAGTGTCGCGATTGCCAGGCGCAGGAATCCCATCCGCGGACGAGCAAGCATCGCAACGCGGGCAACGGTCAAGTTCCCGCGGTCGTGGACGCGGCCGGCTAGCCGCCGATGTAGGACAGCTCGACCTTGGGCAGGTCGGCGGTCCGCTCGGAGCGGATCTCCGAGTAGCGATCGGAGCGCTTCAGCCACACCCGGCCGATCGCCTCGACGAGCTCGTCGTCGGTGGCGCCGCCGCGCACGAGCGCCCGCAGATCGTGGCCGCGCACCGCGAAGAGACAGGTGTAGAGCCGTCCTTCCGCGGAGAGCCGCGCCCGCGTGCAGTCGCCGCAGAACGGCTGCGTCACCGATGCGATCACCCCGATCTCGCCCGCGCCGTCGCGGTAGCGGTAGCGCCGCGCGACCTCCCCGCGGTACCCGGGCTCGACGGGCTCGAGCGGCCAGACGGAGTCGATCGTGCGGACGATCTCCGCGGCCGGCACGACGTCGTCGAGCCGCCAGCCGTTCGTGTGGCCGACGTCCATGTACTCGATGAACCGCAGCACGTGCCCGGTTCCGCGGAACTGCTCCGCCATCTCGAGCACCGAGCCGTCGTTCTGGCAGCGCTTGACGACCATGTTCACCTTGACCGGAGCGAGCCCGGCGTCGGCCGCCGCCGCGATCCCCTCGAGGACGCGCTCGACCGGGAAGTCGACGTCGTTCATCGCCCGGAAGACCTCGTCGTCGAGCGAGTCGAGGCTGACGGTGACCCGGCGAAGGCCGGCGTCGGCGAGCGTCTGCGCCTTCTGCACCAGGAGCGAGCCGTTCGTCGTCAGCGTCAGATCCTCGATCCCCGGAATGGCGGCCAGCATCTCGACGAGCCGCTCGAGCTCGCGGCGCAGCAGCGGCTCCCCGCCGGTCAGCCGGAGCTTCGACACGCCCCGCGCGGCGAACGCGCGCGCCACCCGCGCGATCTCCTCGAAGCTGAGCAGCTCCTTTCGATCGAGGAACCGGTAGTCGCGGCCGAAGACCTCCTTCGGCATGCAATAGACACAGCGGAAGTTGCACCGGTCGGTGACCGAGATGCGGAGGTCGCGCAGCGGCCTGCCCAAGGTGTCGGTCGCGCCCATATAGGCAGCCTAGCCGCGGGCGTCACTCTGATGGAATAGCGGGCGGTGGCTGCGCTCGATCGTTTCCTGCCGGAATGGGATGTGCACGAGGTGCACTCGATCGAGCTGCCGGTCACGCCGGCGCGGGCCGTCGAGCTGGCCCTGGCGGCGCCCTCCGTGCCGGACGGGATCGTCCGCGTGCTCTATCGGCTGCGCGGCCTCTCGGGTCAGGGGTCGATCGAGGAGGCCTTCACGCGGATGGGCTTCGACGTGCTGGCGCGCGAGGAGACCGAGGTCGTCGTCGGCGCCGCCGGTACTCCGTGGCGGCCGGGCGGCGGGATCAAGCCGTTTGCGGAGGCGGGCCCCGGCACCGTCCGGATGGCGGCGGACTTTCGGGCCGAGCCGCTCGCAAACGGGAGCTCGCGGCTGACGACCGAGACACGCATCGCAGCCGTCGACGCTAATGCGCGCCGGCGGTTCCTGCGCTACTGGCGCGTGGTCGGTCCGTTCTCGGCGCTGATCCGACGGCGCTGGCTGAGCGAGATCCGCCGCCAAGCGGTGTCGGCTGTGCCCTGATCAGGTGACAAGCCGCTCTGCGGCGGTGTCGATACGAGCCTCCAGTGGCGGCTCCCAAAGCACTACCCCTGTGGCCCGCGCGAGCCTCGCGGCTTGCGCTGCTGACGGTCGTGCCCCTACTCCTGACTCCGGCTCTGTTCTCCAGCTTGCTGGACGCCGGCGACGTGGAGTTCTACAAGCGCTGGATCGTCAACGCGGCCCTGGTCGTGTCGGCCCTCGTGACCGGCCTTCGCGCCCTGTGCGTTCGGTCGGAGCGGCTCGCTTGGACGCTCCTCGCAGCCGCCCTCGGGTGCTACGCGACCGGGCAGGTCTACTGGGCCTTTTGGCTCGAGCATCGTCCGGAGCCTCCGTTCCCCTCCGTCTGCGACGGACTCTGGCTGGCGATCTACCCGCTCGGGTGCGGAGCGCTCGTGCTGCTTGCACGGCGGCGCCTGTCGAACCGGCCGGCGATTCTCCTCGACGGAGTCGCCGGGGGCGCCGCGCTCGCCGCCCTCGCCGAATCGGCGGTCTTCGGCGCGATCGTCGACGGAACCTCGGGCTTGCCGCCCCTCGCTCGGACGATCGCAATTGCGTATCCGATCGGCGACCTCGTGCTCTTCGCCGCCGTTGTCGCCGTCTTCGCGCTGACCGGCTGGCATCCGGGCTCGTTCTGGCTGCTCCTCGGGGGCGGCTTCGCGCTCGTCGCGATCGGCGACACGGTGTACACGACGATGCTCGCGGACGGTGTCGTCTCCACGACGATCGCGTTGAACGGACTCTGGACGCTCGGTCTCGTCGCAATCGCCCTCGCCGCCTGGGCGCCGCCGCGACGGCATGTGCAGAGATCGATCGGATGGCGCGTCCTCCTCGTCCCGACCGCGGGCGGAGCCACGGCGCTGACGACCCTTGTCTACGGCAACCTCGAGAGGATCAACGCTCTCGCGACCGGCCTGGCCGCAACGGCGATCGTGGCGGGGATCCTGCGCGCCTTCTTCACCTTCGGCGACCTTCGCTCGCTCGCCGAGAGCCAGCGTGAGGCGGTCACCGATCACCTCACCGGCCTCGGCAACCGGCGGCTGCTGATGCGGGATCTCGAGAAGGCACTCGCCGCGGGGCGCACGTTGTGGCTCGTCTTGCTCGACCTCGACGGCTTCAAGGCCTACAACGACCGCTTCGGGCATACGGAGGGTGACCTGCTGCTCGCGCGTCTCGGCTGGCGGCTCGCCGGCGCGATGGAGGGGCGCGGCGGTGCGTACCGGATCGGCGGCGACGAGTTCTGCGTCCTGATCCCCGAACCCGGCAATGCGCCCGCCGTCCTCCGGGACGTGTCCGCCGCGCTCCAGGAGTCCGGCGAGGAGTTCTCGGTCGTCTCCTCGAGCGGCGTCGTCCACGTTCCGAGCGAGGCCGCCGACCCCTCGTCCGCCCTGCGGATCGCAGACGCCCGGATGTACGCGCAGAAGAACAGCCGGCCGGGAGCCGCGAAGCACCAGGCGGGTGGCGTCGCGCTCGCGATCCTCGCCGAGGCGCAGCCGACGCTCGGGCGGCACGTCGACGACGTCTCGTTACTCGCGGTCGCGCTCGGCCGCGAGCTCGGCCTCGGCGTCGCCGAGCTCGACGATCTCGCCCAGGCGGCCGATCTCCACGACGTCGGCAAGGTCGCGATCCCGTCCAGCATCCTCGACAAGCCGGGGCCGCTCGAGGAGGAGGAATGGCATTGGATGCGGCGGCACACCTTGATCGGCGAGCGGATGCTGGCGGGGGCGCCGGCCCTCCGGAATGTGGCGCGCATCGTGCGCGCCACGCACGAGCGGTTCGACGGCACCGGCTATCCGGACGCGCTCGCGGGGGAGGAGATTCCGCTGGCCGCCCGCGTCATCGCCGTCTGCGACGCCTTCGACGCGATGGTCTCGGATCGGGTCTATCGGCCTGCGCTCAGCTACGAGCAGGCGATCCGCGAGCTCGAGCGCGGCGCGGGCACCCAGTTCGATCCACGCGTCGTCTCGGCGTTCCTCGCCGTGCGGCACACCCGGCTTGCCGTCGCCTAAGCGGCGATTTCCCTGCTCACAGGCCAGTTTCACCCTCTCGCGGCCGGGAAGCTCGTTCTGAGGCGACTCGAAGGAGGGGAGCATGGATCGCGACAAGATCGAAGGGAAGCTGAAGAAGACGGAAGGCAAGCTCACGGACGACGAGCTCCGCGAGAAGCAGGGCCAGGTCCAGGAGAAGCTCGGCGAGGCCAAGGAGAAGCTCGAGGAGCTCAAGCGGGAGCGTGAGCACGGGCGCGTCTGAGCCTCTAGACCCAACTGACCGAAAGCGGAGGCGCCGATAGGGCGCCTCCGCGCTGGTCCGGGCCGTATGGTCCCCGGCCATGCCCGCGTCGCATAACGGGGAACCCATGGGTTCCCCCGTTAGCCCCCTCCTTCCGGACTCGCTGAAGGCCCGGTCGTGGGCTCCCGGCGGGCAAAGCCCGCCTCCGCCCGCGCTGCGACTCGGCGAGTCATGAACCGGACGAGCTGGTGACCGCGCTCCTCGCGTTGCTCCTAGTCACAGCCGTCTGGGGCGTGACCTTCGTCCAGGTCAAGGACGCGATAGAGATCTATCCTCTGTTCGCGTTCCTCGCCGTGCGGTTCGCGATTGCGAGCGCCACTCTGGCGCTCCCGGCCGGGAGGCGCGTCCGGGCACTCGGGCGGCAGGGCATCGGTGCCGGGCTGGTGCTCGGGTCGCTGCTGGCCCTCGGCTACGCGCTGCAGACAGCGGGACTCGAGCGGACGACCGTCTCGGCCACCGGCTTCGTCACCGGCATGTACGTCGTCCTCACGCCGCTCCTCGCGCTCGTCCTCTTCCGGATCCGATCCGGCCGGGGAGTGTGGGTCGGCGTGGCCCTCACGACCGCCGGGCTCGCGATGCTCTCCGGAGTGGGGGATGCATCGGCGGCGGGCAACCTCCTCGTCCTCGGGGGCGCCTCCGCCTACTCACTGCAGATCGTGCTGCTCGAGCGGTACGCCCCTCGCTACGACGCGCTCGCGCTCACGTTCGTGGAGATGCTGGCCGCGCTGGCCGGGCTCGGCGCGGTCGCCCTGGCGCGCGGCGAGCTCTCGACGCCGCGCGGCTGGACGGTCTGGGGCGCGCTGCTCGTGACCGGTGTCTTCGCGAGCGCGCTGGCGTTTCTCGTCCAGGCGTGGGCGCAGCGACGCACCTCGGCGACGCGAACTGCGCTGGCGTTCGCGATGGAGCCGGTCTTCGCTGCCCTCTTCGGCTACTGGCTCGCGGAGGATCGGCTCGGCGCTGCCGGCTGGGGCGGTTGTGCGGTGATCATGGCCGGGATCGTCCTCGCCGAACCGGCGGCCGGGAACGCCCTGCGCGGGCTGCTCAAGCGGCCATGAGCGCCGTTCTGCGCGCCGGGAGTCACTCGTCCGAGGGATCTTCACGCGGGCCGACCAAGGTTTGCGGCCGATCTCGGCTCTATGCGGGGTATGCGGCTGAAGACGGACGAAGAACTCGCCCGCGAACTCTCGACCGGGGAGGTCGAGGCGTTCGACGAGCTCTACCGGAGGTACTCCGGGCGGCTCGCCACGTACACGGGCCGGCTGCTGCGCGACCGCGGCGCCGGCGAAGACGTCGCTCAGTCGTCCCTGATGAGCGCGTACGAGACGCTCTCCCGCGGGACGCGCCCGCGCCACGTCCGCGCCTGGCTGTTCCGGATCGCCCGGAACAACGCGCTCGAGCAGCTGGCGGGACGAAAGCCGCTGGGCGATCCCGCGACCGAGCAAGTCGTCGAGGGCGGGCACGCGGAGAGCTCCGCGCGCACCGAGCTTCTCGCCGCGATCCAGGCGCTTCCCGAACGGCAGCGCCGCGTCTTCCTCCTCCGCGAGATCCAGGGGCTCCGCATCGACGAGATCGCTGGCGAGCTCGCGCTGACGGTCGCCCAGGTCGAGCAGTCGCTGTTCGCGGCGCGGAACCGTCTCGCCGAGCACCTCGTCTTCGGGGAGCGCCTGGCGTGCGCGACCCTCGGTAACGTCGACGTGGTCAAGCTCGGCAGCGTCGGACGCCGGGCGGTCAAGGCACACCTCCGCTCGTGCCCCTCCTGTCGCAGCGCGCGCCCGGCGATGGCGAAGGTGTCGATGGGGATCGTGCCCGTCCAGCTCCTCGCGCTCCTGCGCGGCGCGGTCGCGCCTATCTTCGGTGGGGGAAGCTCGATCGCAATGCCCGCCGCCGCGCTGACGGCCGCCGGCGCCCTCGCCGTCGCCACCCCCGTCGCCGTCCCGAAGCTCGCACAAAAACTCCTGAACCGGCCTGCCGCTGCGCCCGCCGCCGCGCCGGCCGTGGACGCAGGCGCACCGTCGCCGCCGCATCGGCGGCGGAGCGCCGCGCCGACGCCGCTCGTACGGCGTGCCCCGGCCGACCGCCCGGCGGTGCGCACTCAGCGGCAGGCACTCCCGCCGGCGGCGCCGCCTGGCGGGAGCGTTTCTGCACCACCCTCGGTGCCGACTCCGGAACCGGTAGCGCCGACTCCGAGCGAGCCGACGCCCGCCCCCGAGCCTCAGGCACCGAAGCCGCCGGCGGCAGACCCCTCCCCGGCGGAGCCTTCTCCCTCCGCACCCGCGCCGGTGGAAGATCCGACGGCGCGCGCGCCGGAGCCTCCCGCCGCCGGCCCGCCCGCGCACGGCCAGCCCCCGGTCGCGACCACCCCGCCCGTGCACGAGCCGGTCGAGGACTCGCCCGGCTCCAACGTGCACGAATTCCCTGAGAGTGCGGCCCACGAGCAGCCCGCCGAGGGCCGGCAGACGGGCGAGTCCGACCCGGTCGAGCCGGTCCCGCCGGTCGACAGCTCGCCGCACGACGCCCCTCCTGCCGAGGAGCAGACGCCGCCCGAGCAGCCCCCGCCGACCCACGGAACAACGCCATGACCCGTTGGTACGAAGTCTGCTCCTATACCCGCCGCCGGCGCCGCCGCGTGAAGGTCTGCGAGCCGAGCCCGAGCATCGCCCAGATGACCGCTGAGCCGGTCAAACCGAGAATCCGGTGCTTCGTCGAGAGCCCGCTCGACGCCGCCATGGTGCTCCTCGAAGAGCGCCGCGCCGAGCTCTCGCTCCTCCACGTCTGACCCCCCGAACAGCAGGATGGGCGCTCCGCTCTCCGCTCCGGCGCCGGCAAAGCCGGCACCTCCGCTACTGGGCGGCTCCGTCTAGCCTACGCCGCTCGCCGCAGACGGAGCGCCCATCCGGCTGGTCCCGGACTGGCCTACCAAGGAAAGATCTGCTACAAAGAGGCTTAGATTTTCTCAGCCACCAGTCTCGGAAACAAGGAGTAGGCAGCACATGGCGAAGACGATCGGCATCGATCTCGGCACGACGAACTCGTGCATGGCCGTTCTCGAGGGCGGCGAGCCAACGGTCATCCCGAACGCGGAGGGCGGGCGCACGACCCCGTCCGTCGTCGCGTTCACGAAGGATGGCCAGCGGCTCGTCGGCGCCCCGGCGAAGCGGCAGCAGGTAACGAACCCGCGCAACACGATCTTCTCGATCAAGCGGTTCATGGGCCGGAAGTTCGACGAGGTCTCGGAGGAGATGAAGATCGTCCCCTACGAGGTCGTCCACGGCCCGAACGACGACGTCCGCGTGAAGGCGGGCGACAAGGAGTACGCCCCGCCGGAGATCAGCGCGATGATCCTGCAGAAGCTGAAGGCGGACGCGGAGTCCTATCTCGGCGAGGCCGTCGCCGACGCGGTGATCACGGTCCCGGCGTACTTCAACAACGCCCAGCGCGAGGCGACGAAGGACGCCGGCAAGATCGCGGGCCTCAACGTCCTCCGGATCATCAACGAGCCGACCGCGGCCGCGCTCGCGTACGGGCTCGACAAGGAGCACGACCTCACGATCCTCGTGTTCGACCTCGGCGGCGGGACGTTCGACGTGTCGGTGCTCGAGCTCGGCGACGGCGTCTTCGAGGTCAAGGCCACCGCCGGGAACACTCACCTCGGTGGTGACGACTGGGACCAGCGCGTCATCGACTGGATGGTGGCCGAGTTCAAGAACGCGCACGGCGTCGACCTCTCCGCCGACAAGATGGCGACGCAGCGCCTGAAGGAGGCTTGCAGGAGACGACGATCAACCTGCCGTTCATCACCGCGACGCAGGAGGGGCCGCTGCACCTCGAGCTCTCGCTCTCGCGCTCGAAGTTCCAAGAGCTCACGGCCGACCTGCTCGACTCGTGCAAGGGGCCCTTCGAGCAGGCGATCCGCGATGCCGGAGTGAGCAAGGGCGACATCGACCGCGTGATCCTGGTCGGCGGTTCCACGCGCATGCCCGCGGTGCAGGACCTCGTGAAGGACCTCACCGGCAAGGAGGGCGACAAGGGCGTCAACCCCGACGAAGCGGTCGCCATCGGCGCGGCCATCCAGGCCGGCGTGCTGAAGGGCGACGTCAAGGACGTCCTGCTCCTCGACGTCACGCCGCTGTCGCTGGGCATCGAGACCAAGGGTCAGATCATGACCCGCCTGATCGATCGCAACACCACGATCCCGACGAAGCGCTCGGAGGTGTTCACCACCGCCGACGACAACCAGCCTTCGGTCGAGATCAAGGTGCTCCAGGGCGAGAGCGACATGGCGTACCGCAACAAGCTGCTCGGCACCTTCCAGCTGGTCGGGATCCCGCCCGCCCCGCGTGGTGTGCCGCAGATCGAGGTGACCTTCGACATCGACGCGAACGGCATCGTGCACGTCTCGGCGAAGGATCTCGGCACGGGCCGGGAGCAGCAGATGACGATCACCGGCGGTACCGCGCTGTCGAAGGAAGAGATCGACCGCATGATGAAGGACGCGGAGGCGCACGCCGAGGAGGACCGCCAGCGTCGCGAGGAGGCCGAGGTCCGCAACAACGCGGACGCGCTCGTCTTCCAGACCGAGAAGCTGCTCAAGGACCAGGCCGACAAGATCGACCCCGCCGACAGGGAGAAGATCGACGCGGCCATCGCCGACCTCAAGCAGGCGCTCGCCAACGACGACGTCGCGGCCATCCGGCAGAAGCACGAGGCGCTCGTCGCCGCGAGCCAGGACTTCGCGCAGCGGCTCTACCAGGCGGCCCAGCAGCAGCAGGCCGCCGCGGGTGGTGCCGGCGGTGCCGGTCCGGCAGGTGATGGCGGCGCGTCCACCCCGTCCGACGACGAGGTGGCCGACGCCGAGATCGTCGACGAGGGTGAAGAGCGCAGCGCATGAGCGACCCGTCCGAGGAGCAGGTCGAGGAGACTTCCGAGGACGCGACCGTCGAGGAAGCGGAAGCGACCTTCGAGGCTGATCTCGACGCGCTGTCGAAGGAGAGAGACGAGCTCCGCGACGTCGCGCAGCGTGTCCAGGCCGACTTCGCGAACTACCGCAAGCGCATGCTGCGGGAGCAGACCGAGAAGATCGAGCGCGCCAACCAGCAGCTGGTCGAGCAGCTCCTTCCGGTCCTCGACTCGTTCGAGCTCGCGCTCTCCAACCTCGCCGAGCGCGACGAAGGTGTCCGCAAGGGCTTGGAGCTCGTCTTCAGCGAGCTGCTCGGCGTGCTCGAGAAGGCCGGGCTCGAGCGGATCGAGACCGATGGGAAGCCGTTCGACCCGAACGTTCACGAGGCGGTGATGCAGGAGGACGGGGAGGGGGAGCCGGTCGTGGTCGACACGATGCGCACCGGCTACCGGCACAAGGGGCGGGTGCTGCGCCCGGCGATGGTCAAGGTCGCCCGCTGACGCCCCATATATAGGCGTATATAGAGGACGAAAGACCAACCATGGCACCGCAGCGCGAGTGGTTCGAGAAGGACTACTACGCCGTGCTCGGTGTGAGTCCGAGCGCGAGCGACAAGGACATCGCGCGCGCGTACCGGAAGCTCGCCAAGGAGTACCACCCCGACGCCCGCCCCGGCGACAAGGAGGCGGAGGAGCGCTTCAAGGAGGTGTCGGCGGCCAACGACGTGCTCGCCGACCCCGAGAAGCGCAAGGAGTACGACGAGGTCCGCGAGATGGTCGCCCACGGGATGGGGCCCGGCTCGTTCGGTGGCCCGGGTGGGGGGTTCGGCGGCTTCGAAGGCGCGACGTTCGACTTCGGCGACGCCGGCGGGCTCGGCGACCTCTTCGGCAACCTGTTCGGCGGCGGCGGTCGCCGGCGTGGCCGGCAGGCCGCGGGGCCGCAGCGCGGCGCCGACCTCGAGACCGAGCTCTCCCTCGACTTCCTCGACGCGGTGCACGGCGTCACCGCGTCGGTGAGCGTGACGTCCGACGCTCCCTGCTCGCGGTGCGGCGGGAGCGGCGCCGAGCCCGGCACGTTCCCCGACGTGTGCCCGACGTGCGGTGGGACCGGATCGGTCGCGGTCGACCAGGGCCCGTTCTCGTTCTCGCAGGTGTGCCCGACGTGCGGCGGGCGCGGGCAAGTCATCGAGCACAAGTGCAAGAAGTGCAAGGGCAGCGGCGTCGAGCGACGCCGGCGCACCGTCAAGGTGCGCATACCGGCGGGCGTGCGCGACGGGCAGCGCATCCGGGTGAAGGGCCGCGGCGCAGCGGGTCGGAACGGTGGTCCGCCGGGCGACCTGTACGTGGTCGTGCACGTGGGCTCGCACCCGATCTTCGGCCGCTCGGGCGCGAAGAACCTCACGGTCAGGGTGCCGGTCACCTTCGCCGAAGCCGCGCTCGGCGCGCAGGTGAAGGTGCCGACGCTCGACGGACCCGTGACGGTGAAGGTCCCGCCCGGTACGCAGAGCGGCAAGACCGTTCGCGTGCGCGGCCGCGGGATCAAGCCGGCGAG
>WNFV01004226.1_pt1 | contig 23104 bp, 15 predicted proteins | sample 5400101 | NCBI WGS metagenome assembly WNFV01 (sample SAMN13153361, study PRJNA577476) | soil metagenome | isolation source: 115 cm soil or saprolite under grassland replicate 1 | place: USA:California | collected 2016-06-15 | reverse complement strand
CGCGGGCTCAGTCAGCAAGGCGACTGCAGTGACGTTGCCCGTACTTGATGCTTTGTTTTCGAATGAAGCGTTTAAGTCGAGTCTGAAATCCAAAGTTGGGCTCACCGACGATCAATTGGCCCAACTACAGAAGATTGCCAGTGAAGAAGTGGCGAGACTGCGAGAATCAAACATTGAGGAGAAGAGCACTGAGGAGCAGTCTCGTCAGGCAGAGCAGTCGCGCGAACACGCCGCAGAAGCGATACGCGGAGTTATAGGTGAACAAAAAGCCGAGGAGCTTTTTGCGCTCGCTCGTGACTACTGGGTCAAAGGAAGCGAAGAACCCGAAACCGCTGCAACTAAAGCCCCGGAGGATACAGTCCTGCCAGGTCCCAATGCTATCCCTAAAGACACGCGCGTCGTCGTCAACATTCCCGCCTTCCGAATGGACGTCTTCAAGGAAGGTTCACTCATTAAGTCGTACAAAATTGGGATTGGCTATCCCGAGTTTCCTTTGCCCACGGGACTGAGGAAAGCGCAAACAATTATCTTCAATCCAACCTGGACCCCGCCTGATGAGCCCTGGGTCGCAAAGATGAAGAATATCAGCGTGGGCGAGAAGGTGGCGGCGGGTAGCAAACTTAACCCGCTGGGGCCAATCAAGATTCCCATCGGGCTGCCATCGCTTATTCATGGCGGTAAGTCGCCGGCGAAACTCGGTACGTTTGCGTCGCACGGCTGCGTCGGTCTGACGACAGCGCAGGTACAGGATTTTGCCAGATTGTTGGCGCAAATGGGCGGAAGCGACATCTCAGACTCGGCACTCAAGTCGTACTTCTCAGACAAGACTAAAACCAGGGTCGTGAAATTGGATCGCGTCGTGCCGGTCGAACTACGCTATGAAACGATTGTCGTCGAAGATGGAAAGCTACACATCTACCGCGATGTTTATGATCTGGATACCAACACCGAAGCAAACTTGCGCACGGTTTTGGACGTGAACGGCGTCAAGCTCGAAGACCTGAGCGAAGCGGAGCGAGCGCAGGCGTTGGACGCGCTTAACGTAATGTCGCGTCACCCGCTGAAGGAATCTGCGATGAGTGAGACCAGCGTCTCGTCCAGTCCGTCTGCTTCGCCATTAGCCGCAACAACAACCACGACGCCGGACAAGACTGTGAAAGGCGCGACCGCGGGCGTTAAGAAACCTGCGGCCAAAAATCAAAAAGAAATCATTATTGAACTGGCGGCACTGAAAGGAAAAGGTTATCCGGCCGCGATGAACCTGGATACCGGTACTGGAAAGCCGGCTGCGGACGCGACGGCGAAATCCGTTCGCTAAAACGGCATTTAGGTCGAGGCTCAAATTTGATTGGCGGTTGCTCGGCAAAGAGTGCCGTAGGCATGGAATGTTTATAGAGCCTTACTAATTGATTCTATCGGAGCGAAGCGAAATGCCGCATTTCGCTTCGCTCCGAAATATCGCGCCTGGCCAAACGAGGCTATGAACATTTCGGTGCTCTGCAGCTTGCCGGACTCCGGCGCGGACATGCTTTGCTTTATAGGCCCTAACGTTTGCCCTTCTTTGCAGCGCGTTTCTGTTTTTCGACCGTTCGCGCCACTGCGTAATGCACCCGAATAACGCCGTCCGGGTAATCGCGAACGGAGAGTAACTTAAGTGGTACGTTGCGATGTTTAGGCGCGATTAAAGGAATGCCTTCGCCGATGAAGGTCGGAATGACGTGAATGATGAACTCGTCAATCTCGCCCGCATCCAGGAACGACGCAATAATCTTGCCGCCTCCCATCATCCAAATGTTTTTGCCCAGAGTTGCGCGCAGACGTTCGGCAAATTGATTGATCGGTTCGTTAACAAACTCAAAGCCCGGCGGAGCTGTCCTGGGAGGATGGCGAGTGAAGACGTAGTTCTTGATCTTTGGAACATAAGCGCTCAGATCGCCGGCAGTCATTTCCAAGCCGACCCCATACGTCTTGCTACCCCACAGAATCGTATCGACCGTTTTGTAGAACGCGCCCATGCCATAGTCGCCTACAGTCCGCGGGCGGTTGAGCCAATCAACGCTGCCATCGCGCCGCGCGATGTAACCGTCGGCGCTGGTCGCAATATAGACGATGATCTTTCGTTGCCTGGTCATCGCGGTTGTCCCAGTTCCTTTGAGTTACTTACGTTCTCAGTACGTCTTCCTAACTTTCGTTGCCTTCTTAACGTTACCGGTTTTCCTGGCGTCCCTGGCAGTTACTCTATTCTTTTCCGAATCGCGTTTCACTCTATAAGAAACCATGATGGTGCCGTTCTTGAAAGGTTTGCAGTTGATCAGTTCCAAATCGATCTGATGGCTCATTTCATGAAAAAGCGGGATGCCCGAACCAAGTAACACCGGATGAATATTGAAACCGATTTCATCAATCAGGTCGGCCTCGAACAGCGACTTGGCCAGCAAACCGCCGCCCATCACACAGATATCTTTGCCTTCCTGGCTTTTCAGCTTGCGAACAAACTCGGCGGCGTCTGCTGAAACGATCTCCAGGTTCTTAATCTTGCTCTTCGGACTTTGCTTGATCGTTCGTGAGAAGACATAGTTTTTCACACCCGGATACGCGCCGCCACCGGCGCCCATCCGCAAGGCAACTTCATAAGTCCTGCGTCCCATTACGACCGTGTCGATCGACTTCCAGAAGTCTTTCATCACTGAAGCCGCTTCGTTGCTCCACATGAGCCAATCCACGGAATCGTCTTTGCGCGCGAAGTAATTATCGAGACTATTCGCACCGCCAAACGTCACCTTTCGCATGATTTTTTCCTTTCGATACTCGGAGCAGAGGCCCGAGCATCAGGGAGGGCTAATTATGCGGCCCCAGAGCCGTCCCAAAATGATCAGGCTTCTGTAGCCCTTCTTGATGATCGGGCTTCTGCAAGGTTTCATTTAGACAGCGCCGGCAGCTTCGCAGGAATCCAGCTCAGAAGCTTCTTCTACTGGCGTACCGGCTTCGCCGAAATAGGGCCGACCGTTTTCGATGGCTTCAAAGTATTCCTCAATACGATTGAGGATTTCTTCCACTGAGTGAGAGTGGTAGAGGGAAGTGCGAAAGAGCGCGCCACCCTGTAAGCCGCGCGTAAACTGTCCGGCGAGTTGTTTCATGCGATTGATCGCCGGCGTCTCCGGCATATCTTCACGCAACATGTCGAAATATTCATGCAGGATCGCACGCTTGTCGGCAAGCATCGGCTCAAAGACCTTGCGACCGTGCATCACGTCTTCAATCTGCCGAAAAATCCAGGGATTCGCCATCGCCCCACGTCCGATCAAAACGCCGTCACAGCTCGTCTCGCGAAAACGCGCAAACGCCCGTTCAATGGTTGTGACATCGCCGCTGCCTGAAACCGGCACACTGACAGTTTCTTTTATCTGCTTAACGAGGTCCCAGTTTGCGATACCGCGATAACCCTGTTCCTTGGTGCGGCCGTGCAGGGCGATGTGTTCGACGCCACAGCCTTCCGCAAGTTTGGCAGTCTCGACGGCGTTGATATCGTGATCGTAGAAGCCGGCGCGAATCTTAATCGTGAGTGGAATCGTGATTGCTTTCTTGATCTCCGTGAGAATTGTCTGGAGGCGTTCGTAGTCCTTCAACAGTCCCGAGCCGCCACCATGTTTCACAACTTTCGGCGCCGGGCAGCCGCAGTTGACATCGAGAATGTCGGCGCCGATCTCCTCCGCCATCTCCGCCGCCATGCGCATGCGTTCCGGTTGGCCACCAAAAATCTGCACCGCAAAGGGCCGCTCGTCCCGAAACGAAACGTCTGTCACGCCGGCCATTGGCGACAAGATCAATGGTGGATTGATCTCAATGTCGCGAATCTTGAATGGTTTGATTTCCGTCGTCATGAATTATCACTACATCAGGGCTTAATCGTCACCGGTGTTCCTACCAACACAGCGTCGAATAGCTCCCGTATGTCTTCATTTTCAAGGTTACGCAACCCCATGTCCAATCGCTGCTCGCGCCATTTCCGTGGATGTAGATATCGCCGCCGAGTGCGGTGTGCTGCGGGGGCGTAGCTTTTCGTTTGATGGCTTTCACGATGACGTCATGCTGCGGCCGTGAAATCATCTCCGTTTATTTGACTCGCGCTTCAACGAAACGGTTCCTGAAGAATATCGGTCAACCAGCTCCGAAGGAGCAGCAGAATGGCTTTGAGGAAAAGGTCGAGACGCAAAGAATAGTTTCGAGTTTCGAGTTTCGAGTTGCCTCTTGTATGACCCGCACTTGTCTTAACTCGGAACTCGGAACCCGAAACTCGAAACTTGTCCTATGGTTTCGGGAATATCCCGAGAAACTTACCTTTTTTCTTTTCAGGCTTTTCAGTGGTTGCCGTACCACTGTTTTCGGCTGTCTTTTCCGGCGCGAGTTTCAACAGCGGTGCTACCCCCGCACGGTAGTTGTCCGAAATCTTTATGTAAGCTTCATTCCGCAAAGTCTGCAAATACTCTTCGCGACTCGCTGCTCCGCGTTCGATCGTGATGGCCTCACGTACCTGGTTCTCATTAAAGGTTGCTGTAGTACTTGCCGGAGTCCGCTCGTCGACGCGAAAGACTTGATAACCATCATTGGTGCGAAGCGGATCGCTAACATCTCCCACTTTCACGTTTCGCACCGAATTTGCGATGTCTTCGCGAAGATTCGGCGTTTCAAAGGTGCCGACCTTCCCTTTGTTTTGCGGCCCGGTTCGCACGCCGTTTACTTCACGCTCAGAATTTGCGGCAGCCAGCGCGCCGAAGTCCGCGCCAGCGCGCAATTGCCTAACCAGTTCGAGCGCCCGGGCTTTCACTTCGGCCTCGTTCTTACCGGCGGAGCTCAAAAATATCTCGGAGATCGTCACGTTCTCAGGTTTGCGAAACTTGTCCTGATGTTGCTGAAAATACTTCTGCAGTTCCTCTGTAGTCGCGCCAAAGAAAATTTTGCGATCAACTTCCTGCTGAATTACCGCCTGTTTCATTATCTCCGTGCGCAACGTTTGGCGAGTTGTTACCGGATCTACCCCACTTTCGCGCATTGCCGCGTCAAGCTTTTCAATAGTCGGAATGCCCTGTTCTTTAGCCACTTCGAGCATGCGCCGGTTAACCTCCGACTCGACGTCGTTGGCGAGATCAAGTTCCTTTCCTTTTTGCATCAATCAATTCGGGTTGGCGCTTGTTCACCTCCGCGGTGGCTTCCTCCTGAGACATCCCCGACTGCCTCAGCGTTTCAATGCGCTCTTTGGATTCACGCTTCAGCATTGAGAGCGTAATCACATCGTCATTTATCTGCGCTATAACTTCGTCGACGACCTGTAGCTCGCTCTCTTGAGCAAAACTTGAGGACGGCACGAAAGCAAAAATCGTTATTGCGAAAATGCTCGCTATTGCAAGCGATATGAATTTAGATTTCACTAATCCACTCCTAAGAATTGTCAGTATCAGTTGTCGGTAGTCAGTTGGTAGTTGTCCCGGGCTTCCGTATTTGTTAACTCTGATGCGCCGTAGATTTGAGCATAAAGACCTTATTAATAACAAACCAGCGAACCGCGAAGCTTCGCAGGCTGGCTGTTGACCAACCACGGCTCGGGGACACATCACTAATCCCGGATTTCCAGCAACACTCCGCGCACTGTCTCCAGCAGATAATCCTCTTCATCGTCGCTGAGATTCAGCTTCAACACGCCTGTTGGGCTAAAAATTCTTCCGTCCCGAGCGTTAATGAATGTGGCTAATTTCTCGGGAGATATGGGTGCTTTTTCGCTAAACTTTATCGCAACACCGTCTGCGGTCTTGTCTATCGAAAGAACGCTAAGGTCTTCGGCCAACCGTCGCAGCAACGCATAGCCAAAAAGTTGTTCAACCGACTCCGGCAGCCGTCCATAGCGATCGCGGATCTCATTGCGAATATTGGAAAGCGTTTCTTCGTCGCGGGCCGAGGAAACACGCTTGTAGGTTCGCAGTCGCTGGCCCATGTCGTTGATATATTCATCTGGTATAGCCACTTCGACGCCCAGATTAATGGTGACGCTGGTTTCGTCTTCCACTGCTTCGCCGCGCAACTCCGAAACGGTGCGCTCGAGCATCTGCGTGTAAAGGTCGAATCCCAGCGCATCCATGTGGCCTGACTGCTGGCCCCCCAGGAGATTACCAGCGCCTCGCAGTTCGAGGTCGAGAGCCGCGATGCGAAAGCCTGCACCCAGATCTGAAAACTCTCGAATTGCCGCCAAACGGCGCTTGGCTATTGGCGAGAGTTCCTGCTCACCCGCAATCAAAAGGTAAGCATAAGCGCGGCGATTGGAACGGCCAACACGCCCCCGCAGTTGATAAAGTTGAGAAAGACCATATTGATCGGCGCGATTTATGATGATTGTGTTGGCGCGTGGGATGTCTATACCATTCTCAATGATGGTAGTAGCAACCAGCACGTCATACTTAAACTCAATAAAATCGAGCATCACGCGCTCCATCTCTTTTTCGTTCATCTGGCCGTGTCCAACCACCATCCGCGCCTGCGGTACCAGGCGCTGGACGAGGGCCGCGATCGTATCGATGGTTTCCACACGATTGTGTATGAAGAACACCTGCCCCCCGCGACCGAGCTCGAGTTCAATCGCCGACTTTATGACGTGCTCGGAAAACTGAACCACCTGCGTCTGAATTGCGAGTCGATCGCGCGGGGGCGTTTCAATCAAAGACATGTCGCGCAATCCACTCAGCGACATGTTGAGCGTGCGCGGAATCGGTGTTGCGGAAAGCGTCAACACATCGACACGTTTCTTTAAATGCTTCAATCTCTCTTTGTGGGCCACTCCAAAACGCTGTTCCTCGTCAACCACAACCAGACCCAGTTCTTTGAACCGAACATCTTTCGATAGTAAGCGGTGGGTGCCAATCACCACGTCTACTTCACCTGACTCGACGCGTTTCGCCACCTCCTTCTGTTCCTTTGTGGAACGGAAGCGCGAGAGCAATTCAATCTTTACTGGGAAAGGCGCGAAGCGACTTCGGAAGGTGTCGTAGTGTTGGTAGGCAAGTACAGTTGTTGGCGTCAACACCGCCGCCTGCTTCCCTTCCATCACGGCTTTGAAAGCAGCGCGCATGGCCACTTCAGTCTTTCCATAACCGACATCGCCGCAAAGCAGGCGGTCCATTGGTGTCGGCTCTTGCATGTCGTGCTTGACGTCTTCGATGGCTGTTTCCTGATCGGGTGTTAAGACGTATTCGAAACCATCTTCAAACTCGCGCTGCCAGGGCGTGTCGCCGGTAAACGCAAAACCACCAACGAGTTTGCGTTCGGCGTATAGACGCAAAAGCTCGTCGGCCATGTCGCGCATGGCCCGCTTAGCTTTAGCCTTCGTCTTCTGCCAACCAAGCCCGCCAAGACGATCGAGGGTGGGTTGATGTCCTTCCGCGCTCGAATACCGTTGCACGAGATCAAGTCGCTCAACAGGCACATAAAGCTTCGCATCCTCGGCGTAAAGAAGCAGCATAAACTCGCTGCTGCGCGTTCCCAGATCGAGCGTCTGCAAGCCGCCGAAACGCGCGATTCCGTGATCGATGTGCACCACATAATCGCCTGGCTTCAGATCGCGAAAGTCAGAAAGAAAAGCCGCAGTCTTCGATTTTTTCCTTTTGCCGTCTGCTTTCTGCCTACTGCCTTCGGCTCCGTGGGCGCGTCGCTCAATCGCTTGCGCGCCAGCTTCATCAAACATTTCAGCCTCAACGTGCGCTAAGAGCCGCGCCGCAACCATTTCAAAACCACCGCTCAGTCGGCCCACAGTCACAATTGTCTGCGCCGCGGACGAGTCCGCGGTGGCGGAAGTTTCGCCTGCAAACGAAAGCTGCGCTTCGATCTCATACTCGGCGAGAATCTCCGCAACACGTTCGGCAACTCCCAAACTTGGCATTACAAAAAGTGTTGTCGTGCCGTTTTCGTGCGCGTTAATCAAATCCGCGGCGAGACTTGCGAGCCGGCCGTGATACTTGCGGGTCGATTGAGTTTTCCATTCGATTTCGGGAACCCGCCCGGCAACCGGGAAAAGGAAAAGAGGCGCGCGCGTATTGCGCCTCCGTCCAAGTTGAACCTTTGGCGGTTCAGCATCCAAAGCAACGGCTTGATCGAGCTCAGCTGCGGCGCGCCCAAGTACATGCAGTTCGACTCGTTGTTTTTGATCCAGCTTTGCTCGTAGTTCTTCCGACGACAGGTAAAGTTCTTCAGGCGCTACCGCGATGTCGTCAACCGCGTCGGTCTCGGCATAACGATCGGCGAGCGTCTGATAAACTTCGCCAAGGAATGTTTCCACCGATGATGGCTCGTCAACGACCAGCACTGCGTCCTGCAGATAGTCGAACACGCTCCCGCTTCTCTCGCGAATAAGAGGCATCAGCCATTCCCAGCCGGCGAAGCTTTCCCCTTCGTCCGCAAACACTGTGCGATCGCGCAGCGCTCGTGCATAACGCTCGTCGCTCCAGCGCCGGCGAGCTGCGCTGGCCCATTGGCTAAAATCCTGGCTGCGAACCACGACTTCACGCATTGGAACGATCTCTATTGAACTCAATTGACTGGTAGAGAGTTGTGTCTCGGGATCAAAGTCTCGGATTGAATCAATTTCGTCGCCGAAGAATTCGATGCGCACCGGTCTTTCCCGTCCGGGCGACCAAACGTCAAGAATGCCGCCGCGCATCGAGAACTCGCCTACTGCTCCCACCGGATCCTCGCCCACGTAACCGGCGGATACGAGCCGGTCCACGAGATCTTCGGGCGACTGAGTATCATTCCTTGCGAGCAGAGCTCCCGCGAGCGTGATTTCATTTGGCACCACTGTTCGCCGGGCTAGAGCGCGGGCCGTGAGCATGATGAAATCCTGGTTGTGATGAGCCAGACGCCAGAGCGTTAATGCACGCCGCTCCAGCGTATCGGGATGTGGCGAGGAGCCGGCATAAGGATCACTTTCCGAGGACGGCAGGATCAGCACTTCGTTTTCGCAATCGCTTTTCCCAGCGAGAGCGCAATACCAGAACCGCAAATCGCTTTCCCACGGTTCAAGGTCACGATTTGATTGCGTGATGACCGCAAATCGCTTTCCGGTTTCTCGTTGCAATGCAGCCAGGGCCAATGCGCGGGCGGAGCCGGCTACGAGCCCACTTATTGAAACTACTCGGGCGCCACGATTGATTTCGGCGACTGCGCCTCTGAACTCCGGTGTTTCGGTAATCCGGCGAAGGGTGCTTTGTAATGCGTTAGTTGTTTGAATCGTACTGCTCATATCCTGGTGATGAGTGATGAGTTATGAATGATGGTCTGATTTGACCAGCCTTGATGAGACGCGGTTCACTCGTCACGCATCACTCATTACTTCATCACTTTTTCGCGCTTTTCATTCGCTCAATGATCGTGCTCGTCGACGCACCCTGGACGAAGGGCAAACTCACGACTCGGCCACCGGCTGCTTCCACTTCCTCGCGTCCATGAATTTCATCGAGCCCGTAGTCGCCGCCTTTGACAAGCACGTCGGGCACTAATTTGGCAATCAATGAACGAGGCGAGACGTCGTCGAAGATGGTCACGAAATCCACCGGTCTGAGCGCGCCAAGAATCTCGGCCCGCTCATGCTCGTTAAATATCGGCCGTCCATTGCCTTTCAATTCGCGAACGGTCCGGTCGCTATTAATGGCAACTACCAGAGAGTCGCCGAGCGCCCGCGCCTCAGCGAGATAGCGCACGTGGCCGACGTGCAGAAGGTCAAAGACGCCGTTAGTGAAAACCAGAGATTTTCCCTCAGCGCGCAGACCTTTCCGCATACCGAGCAGTTCATCCTGGCTCAGAAGCTTTTCGATCATCGATAGATAACAATCTAGCATGAGCCGACTGGTTGCGCTAAAGCACCTGGAGCGGACGGAAGCCCGCTTTCCTAACCCTGAGCCTACCCACCTTGACGCGGATTCGTTTCTGGCAATTCTTCACCGACCATGAAACTGCTCAACAGTGGGAACCTCACAGGTCAGAAAGGAGGGCTTGCCCATGCTCCGTCCTCTCATTGATCGGCATTATCCGTGTTCATCTGTGGCTGAATTAAGTCCGCGTGGTCTATTTACGATTTGTCATTTACGATTTACGATGCTTCTCATGTCTGTACCATCAATCGAAGAGAACGATCAAACGCGCGCGCGACAAGAACATCTGGAGGCGTTGCGCCAACTCATCGGCAACGCTTACCCGAACAAGTTCGAACGTAGTCATGCGGTAGATGCCCAGCGCGAAGACACGATCACCACGCTGGTTGAAAAATATCGTGCCTTTGAACCCGAACTTGCGGAAGGTGAGCGGCCGGCGGCGGAAGCAATCGAACTTGCTAATCAGCAATTGAACCAGGTCACGATTCGCATCGCCGGCCGAATTGCCTCGCCCCCGCGTGTGATGGGCAAAGCCGCGTTTGTCCACTTGTCCGATGGCGTTACGCGTGTACAGATTTATGTGAAGCGGGCGGACGTGAAAGGCATAAGCAACGATGCGTCCGGCGCAGAGGTAGATGGTTGGGAACTATTCAATCTACTGGACCACGGAGACTTCATCGGCGTCGAAGGTTATTTGTTCATAACAAAAACCGGTGAGCTTTCGATTCATGTCCAGAAGTTGCAGTTCCTGGCGAAGGCCTTGCTGCCGCTACCCGACAAAATGCACGGCATCCACGATCCTGAAATTCGCCAGCGTCAGCGTTATGCCGATCTCATCGCCGGCAGCCTCAAGCTCGAACGCGAAGAAAATGAGCTCACGCCTCGTGAAGTTTTTGAGCGCCGCTCAAAAATCATTAGCGAAATGCGCCGCTTCCTCGAAGATCACGGCTACGTCGAAGTCGAAACGCCGATGTTGACGTCGAAGGCAACCGGCGCGGCGGCGCGCGCTTTCGAGACGCATCATAACGCTCTCGACATCACGCTGTATGCGCGCATCGCTCCTGAGCTGTACCTAAAACGGCTATTGGTCGGCGGCTTTGAAAAGGTCTATGAGCTAAATAGAAACTTTCGTAATGAAGGCATTGATCGTACTCACAATCCCGAGTTCACAATGCTGGAGTTTTATTGGGCCTATGCTGACGTGAACCAGATGATGAATTTCTGCGAAGAGATGCTGCGCGCGATTGCCTTTACGGTTCTCGGCCATACGCACGCGCAGTTTGGGGAACACTCGATTGACTTTGGACAGCCTTTTCAGGGGTTGACGATGAGAGAGAGTGTTAACCGGTTTGCACCCAACGAAAAGATTACCGATGAGAACTTATTGGATTTGTTTGAAGAGCACGTAGAGCACAATCTCATTCAGCCAACTCTCATCTATGACTTCCCGAAAGTAGTCTCACCGCTCTCGAAGGCGTCCCCCGCTAACCCTTCTCTCGCTGAACGTTTCGAGCTTTTCATTGCCGGCATAGAGTGCGCCAATGGCTTTTCCGAATTGAACGATCCGGCGGAGCAGTATCAGCGTTTTCTGGATCAGATGACGCGGCGCGAACGAGGCGATGAGGAAGCGATGATAATGGACGAAGACTACATTCGCGCGCTTTCGTATGGCATGCCACCGGCGGCCGGAATCGGCATCGGCATCGATCGCTTCGTGATGCTGCTCACCAATCAGCAATCCATCCGCGACGTCATTCTATTTCCACATATGCGGCCTGAACGCCTGGATCAATTCTCATGGATGAGATGGATGTATGAAGAGTTGGCGGCGCTATCTAATTGGCCTGAGCTGACCGAAATGCAGCAAGCCGCTATGCTGGTTGAGAAGTTTCGGCTCTGGGCGTCTCAACCCGACTCTACCCCTCACCGACAACAGCTTATGGGAGACTCTCAAGATGATATGATTCGTACCGCGCAGAGAGCTCTAAGGATTTTTCGAGAGACTTAACCGTTGTAAAGAATCACACAACCAGTCCGCTTTTTTTCCCGCTCTCATCGCTTAGCGCCAAAGGGCTGGGGTTTAGCGCCGTCAGCGTCTTGCCTTCGCCCATACCCGCGCTGGTGATTACAAACGCGCGCATCTGCACGCGCTCGGCCGTTGAAAAAATCTCGTGCGAAGCGAACGAATCTGTTCTCAGTAAGCAGAACGCGGCTGCGTGATTGCTATGAGATGAGGCTCGACGCGCGCTGGTCCACGTCGTAAGAGACGGAACCCATTGCGTGTGACGCTGCGTGGTGGTAAAAATCAGTGACCGACAAGCGCGGATTGAAGATATATGCAACCAGTACCGTGCGATCCAAACGCTGCATCATCCAGCGCAGGATCGTCGTCTTGCCGGTCCCAACTTCGCCTGTCACCACCACTAAACCCTTGCCACTTTCAATTCCGTAGTGGAGGTTGGCCATCACCTCCGTATGCGATGGTGTGAAATAGATGAAGCGCGGATCGGGAGTCAGCGCAAATGGCAATTCTTTTAACCCGTAAAATTCTACGTACACTTCCTAACCTCCAAGCGTTGTCTTTGACAAAACCGTCGATTACCCACCCGCTAACAACGCCGGTGGTTCTGACAAATCCCTTGCTTCTAAACTGCAAAGCGCTCAAACACCTGCGGCCAGTTTCAAAATCAACGCCAGTCATGGAATGCCTACGATCATGTCCGCAATGCGGTGGCCAGCAGCAGCTTTGCGCCGGCGTGGAACGCGCTGCGCGCTTCCTCTGGCGTCAACAACTCAGGCATCGTCACTAGCACCGGCAGAGATGTGCACTGGGCCGCGTCTTCGCTGGTTTGATTTTTCAGGATTACTGCAACCGCTTATTGCGAATACTGCGGCTAAAAGGATGGACGGAAGGGTGGCGTAATAAGCTCTCGATGGGCACTCCGTTTTCATTCTCTTTTCCTTGAAAGAGTTAATTGTTAAGGTTTTCCGCAATTAGTGCGGTTGTTTCGTCTGTAACGCGCAACCTATGGTTTGCGTCACAAGCTGACAACTTCCTTCACGTCACTCTGGAACATATTCAGGCAGAATCGTTGAAGAGTTGGCGGCCGGTATAAGTCTTCCCCCAATATTCGGTTGCGACTGCACGGCCGCGACCGTGGTACCAATAAATCAGCAACTCTTTGTGATCGCCGTTTCGGATTGAATATCGGTTGGCGACGAATGGTCCTCCCTTTGGGCTGACGACAACACAATAAATTGTGGGGCGCCAATACCGCCTTCCACCCATCAAACATCTCTAGCGAATATTGGCCAGCTCCGCATTCCGCGACCAGGCTTGTAGCATAAGAGTTATGTTGATTGCCTTTGGCGCCATCGAATCGATAGGGTGACCTCTGCAATAGTAACTGGACAACCGCCGGCCGCCCCCACCACTATCGGCTTAAATATACCGAATAAGAAGTTAGGAACTGAGGACTACTACCGCGGGCGATGATCAGAAACGCAGGCTGCTGCTTGGTCGCTGTCACTTTCCATTTGTATGAATAGTTGCGACCGTCGGTGGCTTTTGTTGCCGACTTCAGACTCGCGATGTCCGTATAACGAACGCGGTTGGGATGGACCACTATCGTAACCCAGGTCAAACGGTGTTCACTATTAAACTTGGTAAGCAGGTAATTGAATCTTGAATCGCGCTTGATGATCCAGACTTCCTGTTCGCCATCTTCCTCACCTTCGTTCTCTTCCTTTTGCTGCTTGGCAATCTTTCGCAGCCGGCGATGAACAGTTTCCTCGTTCATGCCCAAGCGCAGGCCAAAGAATTCGCGCGGCGGCTCCCTCGCAGCACACACTACCACCGCATCGACCATCGCGAAGAGCAACAGACTGGAAACGATCCACTTTTTGACCACGTTTTTTCCTCTTGGTGAATATCCTACACCGGCGGTACTCTTCCCCTCGACCAGATAAAGATTACTCATGCGAGCTTCAAGAGAAACAGATTCAGCAGAGTTCTGCAATTCGAACTTGTTCTGCATGGCTTTTAGCAATGTAGCCGAGTCTGCAGGGGTTGATTACCTGCTGGGCTGTAAATCAAAAGAAGCTGCTACGCTCAACGCGCAGCAGCCTCGACTTGCAGTTTGGTAGTAGGCCTTGAACGGAGCCCATTGAACCCTAGACTGCTACCTCGTTTTGGTCGCCGACTAAAACAAGCCCTCTAACGCGTTCCCGCAATGCACCCTCGAATCTTCTGGCCTCCTCAACCTCTGAGAACGAAAGAGCGCGTAGTTCTTGTTCGATTCGTCGTCGATAATCAGACACGAGCGAATCGGAAACTCCCAGGACAGCCGCGACTTCTAGCTGGGTGGAATGCTGAGGGCTCAAATAGCAATGCCATAACACTCCGAGAATGCGATTGTATTGCTTGACCTTTCCACGAACCGTTTCATGCAGTTGACCAAGAAAATGATCCACAAACCCGGCAGCTTCGTCTTCCGATTCGCGTCGCAGCAAGCCTTGCTCAGGATCTTCGCCCTTATCGACCGGCTGAAAATGATTGCCTTCCCCGTCGTTATCGTCGCCGTCTAGCGGCACCAGATAAATATCCATCACCGGTAGTCGCGACATGACAAGACTGCGAAGGGCTCTTACGTCTACTGGCGAGTCAACTGCGTCCAGCACTGAAACGATCAAATCCTCAAGGTCCGAATTACTTATCACCACCTGAGAGTCGCCCGTGCAACCTACCATTCGTGTATCACGCGCCCTAACCGAAATTATCTGAACGCGCTGTTCCACCTCGTGAGAGTCCCGGCGAGGTTTGCCATCCGGCCATTCGCTAAGACCATAAATCCGGTCAGCCAATCGACGATGAGGTTCATCTCCGCTGCCGCTCGAATCGAAACGTCGGAAGTTTGAGCTTGATTGGATGAGGGTAGAGATGCGGCGGGCGAGACGATAGCTTTCGGGGTGTCGTTTTCGTAGTTCGGCTGTGAGAAGGTTGGTTAGTTCGATCTGGCCGATCTCGCATTCAATTTCGTAATCGGTCATCTCTGATTCGAGATAATGCTCAAAGCGATTCTTACTAAGTAGCTGGACGAAAAGCTCCTGAGTGAGGTCGGTATAGGCGGTAGTTGCTCCCTCCTCCACCAGGAGACCAGCGCTTCGCGAGGCCCTCACCAAAGGATGGTGCGAAACGATACGGTGCAATTCCGACCACAGTCGGTTTACATCCGAGCATCGCAGGCTGTCGACCCACTTGCCACTTTTAGCCATCCGCTCTGCGGTGCGTTTTGCGCGCGCAGTTTGCGGCTCCTGGCTGATCGGAGTCAGTTCAACTTGTTTTTCGACTTCGCGACTTAGAGATTTCACAAGGATTATTCTTTGGCTTACGGAGTTGACGGGATTAGCTCTTTGGGCGAGGAACCTTTAGGCAGCCCGGTCGAATGGCTTAGGTAAGTCTCAGCTAGTCAATGGAGACAAGCGTTGGTAAGGAAACAACAGAGACCTTTCGAGAAAGAATCTTGAATTACCCCGGGGCTATTGGCGGCTAGTCATTTATGAATTTGCTTGAGATTCCTGAGAAATAGGGAGACTGGTCTGGAACGAGCGTCAAAGAGCAGGCGCTCCCTGACTTGACGGCGAGCATCTTAACAACATTCCCAAGAATGAGCAACATGTTTTTACACTGCCGCCAACTCATTGAGTCTAAGGTAACAAGAGAACTGGTTTGGAAAGATAAAGTTGTGGAAATCCTGGACAATTAGGTCTATTAGGCTGTTGAACAAGTGGATGAGTCTGCGAGTTCGTCTTGGTTGAGCTAACGAGCAAATTTGCCCTTTTTGCCTTCCTCAATCCCTGAAGCGGATCGATTTTTGTGAGTTCAAATGACTAACTGGCCACCAAGTCCGGGGGCAAAACGATGAAGGCCTCGAGCGTAAAGTCATTCAGCAAAACACCGGCTTGTCCTTCTTCCCACCTGTTACTCTCATTTCATTATCAGGCACTTGCCCCGGAACTACACTATTTGGTCAAACATCATCTGGTTGATTGTGATTTTTGCTATTGCGAGATTCCCCTGTTGGCATTTTACTCCCAGCCTCTTGTGGAAGAGAATCGCTCGCCCGACTTGCCGATCAATCTAAGAATCCTGGCTGAGTCTATCCTGGGGTCAAGACAAGTCGGCGAAGGCTCACGGTGAAAGCTCAGTGCGTCAGCCGGTCACCAGGGATCTTTCTTTTGAATGTGTTCGACCACATCAAGGGCTGAGTTGAGTGCCTAGTTTCTGGAATTTGTGAATTACGGGTTGGGGATTCTGGATTCTATTTCTTCAAAGTCACTGCGAGGAATAAAGCTGCTCGATAAGCTCGCCAAATTTCTGATCAATAATGCGTCTCTTAACCTTGAGCGTTGGCGTCAGCTCTCCGCGGTCAATCGTGAATTCATCCGGCAGCAATGCAAGGCGACGAATGCGCTCATAGTCGGCAAGTTCTTTGGTGAGAAGCGCAACGTCGCTTTGTACTAATTTAACTGCCGCCGGGAAGCCGGCAAGGGCAACTCGATCACTCGGAAACTCTTCGCCTGCCGCAGACAACGCCTGCCTTACAGCTTCCCACTCAGGAACAATCAGCGCCACGGGCTGTTTGCGACCGGCACCCACTATCACGACCTGGCTCACATATTCGCTTTGTTTCAGAAGGCTCTCAATCTGTTGCGGCGCGACGTATTTTCCGTTTGAGAGTTTGAATAAATCCTTCTTTCGATCAGTGATATAGAGCCGGCCCGCTTTATCCAAATGGCCCACGTCGCCCGTGGCAAACCATTGGTCGTTCAAAACCAACGCGGTCTCTTCCGGATGGCCGTAATAACCACGCATGACATTTGGGCCACGCAATAGAATCTCACCATCTTCGGCTATGCTGACTTCGATTCCTTCGAAGGGTACACCCACCGAACCCACCTGATTATTATCGGGGCGATTTGCAGAAACAATGCACGTCTCAGTTGCACCGTAGCCTTGCAGGATTGGAATTCCGGCAGCGAGGAAAGCGTAGGAGAGCGCCGGCGAGAGTGGCGCTCCGCCGGACACGAAATACCTCAGACGGCCGCCAACGCCTTCGCGCCACTTTGAAAACACGACACGATTCGCCATCCTTTGTTGAAGCGCCAAAGCAGGACCTATAAGTTTTCCTTTGCCCTTCGCCTCGGCATAACGCTGTCCAACTTCCAGCGAGCGTAAAAAGACTCGACGCTTCCACCCCTTTTGCGACAGTCCTTTTTTCACAATCCGGTGATACACCTTCTCGAACAAACGGGGCACGGCAGTCATAACCGTCGGTCTCACTTCGCGAAGGTTTTCAGCAACCTGATCAAACGAAGCGGTGTAATACACCGAGACGCCCGCATAGCAGAAGATATAGAAACCAGTCCGCTCAAAGATGTGTGACAACGGAAGCACCGACAAAGCTACGTCGCTTGACGAGATTGGCAAACCACCAGTTACCGCTAGCACATTCGAAATGAAATTTGCGTGCGTTAACATTACTCCCTTAGGTTCGCCCGTTGTACCAGATGTATAGATTATTGTGGCGAGATCGTCTGGCCTGATTGCTTTGAGATATGCTCCAAAAGCAGCGGGCTTATTTATAGAGCGCTCCTGTCCTCTCCTTTCCAACGACACCAGCGTCGCGGACCTTTCAACACCTTCAGTGCCAGATTCATCGAAGAAAATAATTCGCTCGAGGAAATCGAGACCTTGCAGAGCTTTTGCAGCGTGCTTAAACAGTTTCTTGTTGGAAACGAAGATTGCGCGAGCGCCCGAGTCAGTCAGAATATAGCGGATTTGTTCGAGTGCCTGGGTGGTATAGATAGGAACATTAATGGCTCCGAGGCTGAGAATAGCAAAGTCAGCAATCGACCATTCAGGACGGTTCTCCGATAGCAGCGCGATTCTGTCTCCGGGCTTTATGCCAAACTCCGCCAAACCAAGCGCGACATCTCTGACGCGCTCTACAAACCTCTCGGCCGAAATATTGACCCACTCGTTATCAATCTTGTGATTAAGTGCGTCTCGCTTTGCATGTTTCAAAGCAGCTGTGAGACAGAGTCCGGGCACAGAGGAAGCCGTCGTCGTTTCGGGGTCTTTGCTCACTTCCATTTTGGCCGAAGCAGTTGAAGCCAAGCAGACATCTTCTGTTCAATTAGCAGTGACCTGCGTAGATTAGGCGAGAGTGATGATACTACACGCTCTTAAAGGCCAATTATGTTGCTGCGAAGGTGCCGCGAGGCAGACAACTCGAGCCCGGCCTCGGAACTCCGGCGCTGACGTCTTTTCCGGCGCGACTGCACGTCTTCAACTCGTCCATTCATCGTTGCCAACGCCGCCAACACAAGGAAAAGGAGAGCGTTTGCAGTAGTGTGCAGCGTGAAATCAAAAAAGCTATGGACGAGCACAGCAAAACATCCTGCCAAAGCCCCAGTGGCCACACCTCGCCGGAAGTCATCACGAGACTCCCGTCGCGCGAATCCCATTCGAAATAGACTGACGATGAAAAACACCCCAATCACCGCACCTACGATTCCGCCATCGGACAAGACTTGCAGATAGTCGTTATGTGCCTGTTCTAATCTATACATGCCGTTGCGTGAGTCGTAGCCGGTATACACCACGCCAAACGCTCCCAATCCGGTACCCACCAAAGGGTGATTCTTGATTATGTCGACGGTCACACTCCAGAAGTGCGCACGTCCCGTGGTAGGGTCGTCGGTATTAACTGAACCTACCATTCGGGTGAGCGCCTCTTCCCCACCCAACAAAACAACACCTCCAAAAAGTGCGACCACCAGGGCCAAAGCGAGGCCTGCTTTCATTGCCGCGCTCTTGATACGTGGTTTGTGTTCCTTTGATTCTCTTCTATGCTTATGCCGGCGCCGCAATCCCATGGTAGCGACAAGGAAAAGCAGTTCCGCGAAAAAGCTGACGAGGCCGCCGCGAGAGTTTGTCATTATCAAGGCGACAGCCATCAGGCCGGCGGCAAAAAGATAAATGAATTTCTTTTCCCGCTCGATCGATCCCGTGAAAACCAGACCTAACGGCAAAGCCAGTGCTAACTCCATGTAGCCAGCAAAGTGGTGGCGATTGATGAATGGACCAAAGGCCTGGCTCTGGGGCATATCGCGTATCCAATAGACCTTTTCAGGACTGGTAAACGACTGGGTCAAACCAAAGATGGCCAGGAAAAATCCAAACACGGTGATCGTCCTGACGAGCAACCTAAGCCGCTTTGGCGTGTCGGTGAAAACCAGCACGGCCGCGAAATACATCAGCAACGCCACCACCTGAACGAGAATGAACCTGGTAGAGTAAGGGTCAAACGAAAGACTGCTAACCAGGGGAATGGAATGACTGCCCACGTCTTCCCGATGTCGCAGCGGAAGAAGTTGAAACACCCCCAGCAGAAACATTCCAAGAAGCGGCAACTGCAAAACATTGCGGCTGATACGAAACAAAGCAAGGCTCCAACTATCAATCAGCCACAAAATGAGAAGTGAAATGCCACCGAGAAAAAAAAGCGCGAGAGCCCAATAGTGAACCGTGCCGTAAGCCAGCGCCGAAAGAATGATTGCGAGACAAACGATCAGGAATGCAAAACGGCTCGCAAGCGTATGCCTGATGCGATAGGTAATGTACCCGGCGGGTTGAATAACCGGCGCTGAAGTTTCCCGCGAAACAAGTGCGCTATTTTCGGGGCTTAAGATTGAAGTCGTCATACCAAACAGTTCCGAAGATCGGGCAAATCGGGCTATCAGGACAGGAATTCCGCAGCATCTTCACCTTAACACCTTCAGTTTTTGCGTCCGTCTTGAAAGAAAGAGCGATACGCTGCCAATTGTTATTACCGCTAGGCGCCGCCGGTGAGCCCGCCAACCATGAGTCGTTGGCGGCATTCGTTATCCCTACCACTGGAGTTTCTGCACTCTCGAGTTTGTCCGTCTTCAAGTAACATTCAAAATCATACTCAGTATTGGGGTTCACCGGGACTAATTGGGAGACATTGATCGTATCGATGTGTGAACGAACCTGGAAGAAGACACGCAAGCTTCGGCTTCCGGTATGGCCTTGGCCGGCATCGATGCCTAATTGCACTTGCGAATTTGACTGTACCTGCCAGCCAAAAGCCGCGCCCGGTCCATGGGCTAAATTGTTTTCAAAGCCACCATCCAGAATCCGACCTGGTTCGGCATAGTAAGCTGGGCCTGGCGCCACCTGATTCCAAATCTCCATTGCCTGATGATAACGTTGGCTGCCGACGAGATGGCCGATGATTGGATCAGCCGCGAAGCGGCTCTCTCGCTTTTCGGTTTCACTCAAACTATTCCAGAGCCGCAGCCCATAATCGTACCGTCCCCGCTCAATCAGGTATTTCGAAAACGCCGCGCGTATCGCGGGTCCGCTCCCAACTGACGCCTTGAGCGACTCAAAGTCCTCTTTATTGATTTGCCAGGCGAGATTGAATAACTGAGGTTGAAATTGACCGTTGGCTTCACTCGCCCGCTGCAACTCCGCAAAGCCTTCCGAATAACGATCGGTGCGCAGCAGCAAGTTTCCCAGATACCATTGTGGGTATGCATACGAAGGCGCAAGCTTTAACGCCGCGCGCAATGCTTCCTCTGCCTTCTCAAACTCACCTGCCTGCTCCAAAGCCTCTCCCAGGTCCATCCACAATCGGTAATCATTTGGCGATAAGCTTACCGCCCTTTCATACTCCGTTATGACGAGCGAAATCTGATCGGGAGGAAGCTCCTTTTGCGCCAGATTGCCCAGTCGCCAGTGAGGCAGCGGATCGTTAGGCGCCAACCCGACGGCCATTTGCGCCGTCTCCAGGCGATGCTCTTCGGGCTGAAAGTATTCTGCGATGGTATTACCAAGATACCAACGAACTACAAACCAGGATGCAAACAACGCGAGCACGACTGTCAGCGTCGTTATCGTTTTCAATGGCGCGCTAGCCTTAAATTGCATCAATTGATCAGGCATAAACTAATGAACAATAATTCGGACGTCGTTCTCTCAATGTTCCGTCAAATCCTCGATCGTAATGCGCATGCGCTTGAGCATGATGTCCTGCGAGCGACAAAAACCCCAAATCTCCCGGAGTCGTTCCTCCGGCATTCTGGAACTGGAAATCAGTACCTCATTAACTTCATGTTGTTTGCAAACTGAATTGAGATCGCCATTGCCACCATAAACTTTAAGCCCATGGATCAACTTACCCTTCTTGGCTGGGTCGTCATCAATAAACCCGACTGGTGAATATTTCAGCGAGCGGTTATTCAGTATTTCTCTTAGTAACAGTTCGCCTCCATCGCCCGCTCCGTAAATCAAAACTCGCCGGCCTTCGCGGGTTCGTGTGACCGGGATCACCTGCCGGAACAAGCGAAAAGCCAGTCTGCTGCCCGCAAGAAACATAAACATCAAGACGCCGTCGAGAATAAATACTGTGCGCGACAAACCTTCGAAGCGAAATGCAAAGAGCACAGCCATCACACTCAAAACCGAGCTAAGGACTACCGCCTTAGCAAAAACAATCAAATCGTCAAGACTGGTGTAGCGCCAAAGACCTCGGTAAACGCCCATCACCAGGAAGGCGGCCATCTTCACGAAGACCAGTACCGGCAGCGTTCGCAGGAAAAGTTTCCAGGCGGCGCTTCCCGAAAGCGCGCCAAACTTCACTGCGTAAGCACTCCAATAAGCCAGAAGAATGAGAACGACATCCAGCAACACCTCAAAGATGCGTCGTTTATATGAGAGATCGATCAGGAAGGCGTGGAGAGAATTCTCGCCGGCCGCCAAAGCTTCTTCGGTTTCGTCGTAAACTTTAACGCCCGCGAGGTAAACGCCCAGTAGCGTCAGCAAGACCGTGAAACCGGCAATCGCCGCCAGACTCACATCGAGCTTTACTTCCTGAACCAACAGTGCGAGCACACCCGAGAGCGCGGCTAAGCCATAGAGCATCCAAACGGCGTGACGCTCCGACATGCCCAGAGCCACAAGCCGATGCGATGTGTGGTCGCGCCCGCCCTGCGATGCCGCACGTCCGGATAGTTTCCTGAGAATGGTTACGAACGTTGTGTCGAAAATGGGTATGAACAAAACCAGGATTGGAACTGCAAGCACCGGCAGCAGGCTCCGCGAGCGGCCACCGGACACATTCACCAAAGCAGCGCTCGCCAGAAAGAATCCGATAAACATCGAACCGCAGTCGCCCATGAAGATGGATGCCGGGTTGGAGTTATAAACCAAAAAGCCCAGCAACGCTCCGGCGAAGGTAAGAAGCATTAGCCCCTCTGTCATTTGGCCAGTTGCAAGGAAGCTGAGCGCCAGAAAACCGGAAGCAATGACCGCAATCCCCGAAGCCAGTCCATCCATGTTGTCGAGCAGGTTTACCGCATTTGTGATCCCGATCAGCCAGAAGATGGTTAGAGCTACGTTCAGAGCCGAGTAACTGGTCCAGGGAAGAGTCAGAGCGTAGTAGATCACAAAGGCTGAGCCCATCACCTGGCCGATGAGTTTCTGGTAAGGCTTGGTATGCAGGAAATCGTCCGCCAGGCCGACCAGGAACAGAAAAGTGCTGGCGCCCATGACGACATCCAGAAATGATCCCGGGAAGTGCCCCGAATTCGGCCGAATGAACACGAGATAACTGACAGCCATCGCCAGCCAGATCGCCACGCCGCCGAACATTGCCGTGGGCTGCTTGTGCCAACGATCAGTCTTCGGCGTAGCGACCATGCCGTAGCGCCGGGCCAGGTAACGCACTAGCGGGGTTAGCACCAACGCCAGGATTGCCGACGCGGCGACAGCCAGAAAATTGAGCGAGCTAAACGGCATATTTAACGCGAGACTGGGAACTAAATAGATGGATAGTGTAAGAGGAAAGCTAATCGATAGCGGAAATCAAATCAAGTCGCTAGCGCTGGCTACGAAGGATTGCGCTCAGCGGAATCCTTGCTTATTGGCATGGAACTGGCTCCGTCAGTCGTCGAGAAAAGCTGGCCGGCCGCGGTGGAAATTGATCACGCTTTGCAGGATGCCCTTGAGAGTCATCTCCGGTTTGAACCCCACGAGCTGGTTGATTTTTGCTGTGTCGGGCACGCGGCGCGGCATGTCTTCGAAACCCTCCTCGTAGGCCTCGTCG
>WNFV01006027.1_pt1 | contig 23106 bp, 26 predicted proteins | sample 5400101 | NCBI WGS metagenome assembly WNFV01 (sample SAMN13153361, study PRJNA577476) | soil metagenome | isolation source: 115 cm soil or saprolite under grassland replicate 1 | place: USA:California | collected 2016-06-15 | reverse complement strand
GGGCGCTGTTTGTGCCGCTGTTTGGGGTGCTGGCGGCCGACTACTTCGTGCTGGCCCGCCGCCGCTACGACACCACCGCCCTGTACCGCGCCGACGGCCCCGACCGCGGCGTGCGCTGGCCGGCGGTGCTGGTCTGGCTGCTCGGCTTCCTGGTCTACAACTGGATCAACCCCGGCACGATAGAGGTTTGGGTGTCGCTGCTGGACGGGCTGTTCGCCGACCTGCTCCACCTGCCGTTCCCGCTGTCGGCGCGCCTGCCCTGGCTGGGCGCGTCGATCCCCGCCTTCGCCGTCTCCTTCCTCGCGATGCTCATCGTCGGCCGCCCAAGAACCATGAGGGCACGGGCCGGCGGCCACGACCCGGAGGCGGCGAGATGATCCGCACCGAGCACCCGGCGACCTCGCCTCGCAGATGCAACCCGGGGCGAGCTGGACTTGAGGACCTGTGGCCATCGCTCCACGTCCGCCGGCCTCACCGCCTGCCCGTCGTCCAGCTCACCGGCGCACGGGCCACGACACCCGGTGGCTGCAGGGCAACCGATGTCCACGTTCCGCGGGCGAACCAGTCCACGGTGGCCGAGGGCGTTCGGGCACCCGGCGGCCGCGCGGCTTCACGGAGCTGTCTGGATGCAGGATCCGGGGAGGCCAGCCGATCATCCGGCAGGACTACCGAGGACGGTCGCCTGCTGGTGCGGCCGATAGGGTCGTGGTGGTGCTGGCGGGCTGCCAGGCGGCCAGGACCGCGGCGGGGACGTGGTCGGGCGGGGCGTGCTTGGGGACGAAGGCGACCGCGCCGGCGTGGTGGGCGGCGTGCCGGGTCTCGTTGCTGTCGAACACCGAGTAGACCACGACCCGGATGTGGGGGTGGGCGCCGGTGATGCGGGTGGTTGCCTGCAGGGAGCCTGTTGCGTATCTCCGCAGCTCAGCAGGCCATTTGAGGCGGGATGGCGCTTCACCTAATGGGTGCAGGGCCCAAGGGGCGAGAAAGAGCCTCTGGCCAGCGTAAACGCGTCATCTCATAGGTGCGCTTCGGTGGATCCAGGCTAAAGGCGGCATGGGTAGGTCGCCGGTGGCCTGGCGAACCTCGGGAAGCCCTCGCCGGAATAGCGCGCTGGTGGTCCGCGCTGCGGACGCGCCGTCCCTGCTCGCGGCTCAGGTGGCGGCCGGCGTTGCCAGCGGTCCAGCGGCCTGGTGGCGCCAGAGCTTGAGCAGGTTGTGGGTGCCGCACAGCAGCTTCCACTCCGCGGTGCAGGCGGCAAGCCCGCGGCGCTGGAACCGCCGCGCGCCGCGGACGTCCTTGAGCTGGCCGAAGACCGGCTCGACGGTCTGCTTGCGCCAGCTCAGCGACCCGCTGCTCATACCGGCGTTGGCGCTCGGCCGCCTCAGCCTCCAACAGGGCCTTGGCCTGCCGCAGCCGGGCCAGCCGGCCGGTGGGGCTGGCGAACTCGGCCGGCAACTCGTCCCCGCGGGCATCCCCGAACAGCTGATCCTATTGCTGGTCGGCTTCGGCGGCCTGCCGCAGGATCTCGGCGACCTCGTCCTTGAGCTTGTCGTGGGTGCGGTTGGCCCGCTCGGCGGCGTTGGCGGCCAGCTTGGTGCCATCCAGCGCAACGGTGCCCAGGCGGACCATGACGTCCTCGTGGCAGCGCCGCTCGATCTGCCGGGAGGAACGCACCCCGACGCAGTAGGCGGACAGCAACACGCCCAGCAGCATCATGGGGTCGTAGGTGGGATGGCCATGCCCGTCAGCCCGGTAGCAGCGCAGAAACGGTCCGATGTCGAGTTGGTCGACGACGTCGCGCACGAACCAGGCCAGATGGTCTTGGGGGAGCCACTCGCGTAGGTCCGGAGGCAGCAAGAACGCCTGGTCACGGTCACAGGCAAGGAAGTTGTAGGCCATGGTCCATGCTACTTGTTCACGGCCTTCGCACCAAATGCGTTGATTCTTAATTGTCAACTGGGCCAGGTCGCCGCCGGCTTCCTAGCACGACTCGTCCCGGGTTCGAGCGCCCCGGATCAGGTAGGCCAGGAACCCCTAAGGTGGCTGCTCGGTTCGGACAGGACGGAGGCACATGGAACGCCGGCCAGATGTCGACCTCCAGGCGCTGCACGCGATGCTGCGACCCATGCTCGGCCCCGAACTAACGGTGGCGCGAACCCCAGCGGGCCTCGCCGCCCAGGTGTACCGGGTCCACGCCTCCGGCCGCGTGGTGTATGCGCGGATCGCCGAGGACCAGGACGAAGACCTCTCCGTCGACGCCGCCCTGCTGGAGCACCTACGAGCCCTGGGCCTGCGGGTGCCGCCGGTGCTCCACGTCGAGCCGTTCGACCAGGCCCTAGGCCGCTCGGTGCTGGTCACCGGCGAGATCGCCGGCGAACCCCTGGCCGCTTGCCGCGACCAGCATGCCGCCCGCCGCATCGCCCATGCCGCCGGACGCGACCTGGCCCTGCTCAACGGCGTGGACGTCCAAGGCTTCGGCTGGATTCGGCGCCAGCCGCCGGCCTGGCCACTCCGCGCCACCTCCCCGACCTACGCCGCGTTCGTGACCTCCTACCTCCCCGACCCATGGCCGGGGCCGCTTGGAAGGCTGTTCACCGTCGCGGAACTCGAGCGGCTGTGGACGCTGGGCGACAGCGAACGCCACCGCGACCTGGCTGGCGCGACCCTGGCGCACGGCGACTTCGATACCACGGCCATCTTCCAGCTCGACGGCGACTACAGCGGGCTGATCGACTTCGGCGAGATCCGCGGGACCGAGCCGCTGTTCGACCTCGGGCACTTCCACCTGTGGGAGCACTAGCGTTCGCCGCTGCCGCTGTGGGAGGCGCTCCTGGCCGGCTACGGCGAGGTGGCTACGCTCCCGGCGGGATACCAGGAGCTGGTTGGTCGGTCGGCAACCCTGCTGGGGCTGCGGCAGCTCGCCAGGTGGCTGGGGCCGCCTCGAAACCTTGGTCCCGGCCACCCCGCGGTGACCAGCCGGGTGACCCGTCTTCGCCAGCTGCTCGGCCTTGCCGGCAACGGTCCAGCAGAACCGTCCTAGCAGCACAACCCCCTGTAACGCACCCTCCTATAGAGGGCTTTCCGCAACAGGCTGTTCAGTGTCAATGGCGCACCGTCGACGCGCCGCCGACGTCGCGTTTGACCAGCCGGCACAGGACCGGCACGAGCCTGCCGAGCACGATCTGCAGGCGCCACAGGTCGAACGCCAGGCGGGGGCGGTCTGCAACAGCGCGCCTCTACGGCTGCGCCGCTGACGCTACGCGAATGGGGCCATTCCCTTGCCAGTGTCGACTGGTCGCTCGACCCGCAGCTGCCATCCCAGCCAGGTCAGACCAATCCCGAAGCTGGCGACCCCGATGAGGGCATACGGCCAGACCATGACATTAGCGTCCTCGCCGCCCAGGTGCTGGCCAAGCGCCAGCCCGGCGGTCCCCAGCAGCCCGCTCCCGAGCAGCGCAGCGGCGACGCGGGACAGCAGGCGGGCCCGGACGATGCCCATGGCGAACAGGGCGCAGCCGACGCTGATCGGGGCGACCCATAGCAGAAGTGCCCACGAGAACTGGGCCAGCACGACGAGGGTGCCGAGACCGACCAGGACGAGCCCGGCCAGCCCGAACGTGCCGACCGCGCCGCCGTGCCGTGCCCAAAGCCCGAGCAATGCGACCACGAGCAGCGCCAGCGCGAGCAGGGTGGCCAAGTTGCCGGCGAGGTACCAGTTGCTGCTCCAAGTCGCGATCGTCCACCGCTCGGCTTCCTCTAGCAGCATGCCGAGCAGCAGCAGGAGCGGGCAGGCAATGGCGGCCAGCCCAGTCCTGCGGGTGAAGGTAGTGGGTACAGCAAGTCCTCGCTTCCTGGCGTCGGCGAACGCACGCGTGACGAGCCTGGGCGACCCGAAGGCCTTCAGGGTGCGCGCCTCGGCGGCCTGCGCGTCGAGCCCGCCGTGGCGATGGCCGGCCGCAGCCTCGCGCAAGTGGTCCTCGACCTCGGCAAGGATGTCCTCGGCGTCGGGTGCCTTGCCGAGGCTGCGCCGCAGCGTGACCAGGTAGCGGTCGATCAGCTGGGGCTCGGCCATGGCACCCCCTTCAGGATGCTCTGCACCGCCCCGGAGAACCCCTGCCAGGTGCGCTGCTGGTCAACCAGGGCCTTACGGCCGGCGGGGGTCAACTGGTAGACGCGGCGTCGGCGACCGCCGACGGTGGTCCAGTCGCTGGCCAGCAGCCCGGCGCGCAGCAATCGATGCAGCGCCGGGTAGACGGTGCCGTCCGGCAGGTCGAGCAGCTGGTTGCTGCGCTGGTGCAGCTCGGCGATGACGGCGTAGCCGTGCTTGGGTCCGTCGGCCAACACGGCAAGCAGCAGCATATCCAGGTGGCCCTTCAGCAGCTCCGCGCGCATAGCTAGGGACGCCCCGTTGCCCGGACGCTGCCGCCAGGCGGGCCCGGGACAGGGTCGGAGCCGACCGCCCGGGCAGCCGGGCGCAGGACGCAGGCGAGCAGGAACACCACCCCGCAGCCGGGCAGGATCCACGGCGGCGGGATAACCGATAAGACCACGCCGGCCACGGCTGCGCCCGCTCCCACCCGCCTGGTGAGGCCAAGGATGACCGCGAACGCGATCCCCCCCAGCACCACCAGCAGGTCACCCTGGCCGACCAGGGCATGGCCCGCGTCGAAGCCGGCAAACGAGCTGCCGATTCGAGCGACCTCCTCGTCGCCGTACGGCGTGCGCCAGATCGAGGTGGCGACCCGCAGGTTACCCACCACCTCGAGAATAAGGCCCGCCGCTATCGCGGCCAACGGCAACAGCAACAGGGGGCTCAGCCGTCGGCGGGCCAGCACACCCCCGACGAGCAGCGCCACCAGCTGACCGGCCGCGATCAGCCCGCTTCCCACGTGACCGCTCCAGTGACCACTGGGCTCGTGCGGTACCAGCAACCCGGCGAGCCCAGCGACGACCAATCCCACCGCTAACAGGCCAAAGGGCCACCAGCCGCGCCACCCGCGCACGCGATCCATGCGCGCTCCTCTCGCCGCATCCACGACATGGGCCGCCGTCAGGCCCCTGCTCGGCCCTATCATGCGGCGTCATGGGCGAACAGGATCGTCCATACGAGCAGGCACAATGGACTGAGTTCGGGCCTGAGCGGCTCAGTCCCTGATGGCTCGCTACGCTATCCCTAGCGACACTAGCCGTCAAGCTGCGGCTCCGAGCTGCGCCAGCCTTCTGCTTTGCTTTGTGCAACAGCTTGCAGGCCGTCAAGGCCGGGCATGCGCACGTCCATCACCACGACATCGGGCTGGAGTTGGGCGGCCATGGTGACGGCCTGCAGCCCGTCGGCGGCCTCGCCGATGACCGGCAGGCCGTGGTCCTCCAGCAGGCCGCGCAGCGCGGCGCGCATGGCAGGGGCGTCGTCGGCGATCAGCACCCGGGGCGGCGGGCTGGGCGCGGTTTCTCGGTTGGGTTGCTGCACCGCCGGATGGTACCCGCTGGCCCGGTCGGCGGCCTGCCGGCCCGGCGCCGGCGAGCCGGTCGCGGCGGGCTGCTCGCTGGTGGCCGCGACCCTGCCGAGGTCCAGGCCGAGCAGCAGGGTGGCGACCGCCCGGTCGAACGCTGGTGGGTCGCAACAAGCCAGCGCAGCGGGCGGGGCCGCTTGAGCCGCCCGCCTCGTGCCTGCTCCGGCCTTAACAGCCGGGCCAACCGGCACCGGACGCCGAGGCCGGGACCGGACAAAGTCCAGGGTGCAGCGAGCGAACAGCGGGAGTGTTCGACCGGCTGTAGGTATTCGCTTCGTCTGGCGGAGAGGTGGCAATCCTGCTAGCTTGTCCGGGGTCTCCTGCCCTCGGTCTTGGTCACCCGGGACCGCGACACCCGCCCGTGCCGGAGCCGCCATGCCACCCACGCGCGACCGCCCACGACCCGCCACCATGGCGGCTGCAACGGTCGACCTGGTGGACCGCCCGGCACCGGGGAGCTGGCTGGCCGCCTGCGCCGACCTCCGCGCGCTGGTCGCCCACCACCAGCTGCTGGACGCCGTCATCCAAGAGGTCGACGGGCGCCGCATCCGGGTCGACGGCCGCTGGCTGGTCGACTTCGCCTCCTGCAACTACCTGGGGCTGGACCTGGACCCCGAGGTCATCGCCGCCATCCCCGACTACCTTGCACGGTGGGCACCCACCCGAGCTGGTCGCGGATGCTGGGCAGCCCCGCCCTCTACCAGCAGATCGAGGAGCACCTCACCGGGCTGCTCGGGGTCCAGGACACCCTGCTGCTGCCGACACTGACCCACATCCACGCCGCGGTCATCCCAGTGCTGGCCGACCAGGGCACCATCTTCGTCGACCGTCGCGCCCACAAGACCATCTGGGACGGCTGTGTGGTCGCGCGCGCCCACGGCGCCACCCTCGTCCGCTTCCCCCACGGCGACCCCGCCGCGCTCGAGGGGCTGCTGCGCCGCCACCCCACGGCTTCGGCGTGCTCGGGCAGCGCAGCCGCCAGGAGTCGTGCCCCTACGGGGTGCGCGGCAACGGCGTGGTCCGCCACCTGGGCGAGACCTACGACCACATCGTGCTCACGGCCGGGTTCTCCAAGGCCTACTCCTCGCTGCTGGCCTTCATCGCCGGCCCATCGGCGCTGAAGCGGCTGCTCAAGGTCGCCGCCCCGCCGTACCTGTACTCGGGGCCGTCACCGATCGCCTCGCTGGCCAGCGCGCTGGTCGGCCTCCAGATCAACGACGCCCGCGGCGACCAGCTCCGCGCCATCCTCTACCAGAGAACCGGCGGGTGCTGGAGCACCTCGACAAGCTCGACGCGACCACCCTGAACACCTCCTGGTTCCCGATCATCGAGGTGCCGCTGGCCGACCCCGAGGACCTGCCACGGGCCGGCCGCTTCCTGCTGGACCACGGCATCTACGCCACGCTCGCCTTCTACCCCGGGGTGCCCCGCCAGCAGGTCGGCTTCCGGCTGCAGCTCACCGCCGCCCACACCGACCAGCAGGTCACCGAGCTGCTGGCCGTCCTCGACCTACTGGCCGACACCATCCCGTTGCGCCCCGCCACCCCTGACCTGCCGCCACCACCACCCGCTTGGATCGCCGGGTCCGGGCCAGCTCGGACTCCGAATCGGCACGCCGATTCCGCGCCCTTGCGGTCAAGCGTCCGCCGCCGGGATGCTCGTGTTGGCCGTCAGCCCTGGAGCTGCCTACGGGCTCCGGGCGCACTCGTCGGCCGGCCAGCCCGTCCCCGGAGCGGTCGCCACCAGCACACGGCCAGCTTGCCGACCACCGGGCGTCGACGACGCCGGCTATCAGCCGTACCGTTCCCGAAGCCCGCTTGCCGCCTCGGATGCGGTCACCGTGCCCTCCAGGACCTCGTCGAGCACGGTCCGCACCACCTCCGCCCGCGTGTCGATGCTGTCATTACCGCCGGGTGCGGTGGCCGGCGTCATTCCGGGCGAGAGGGCGGCGTGGGTGGCCCTCAACAGATCGGTGACACTCATGGCTCCTCCATGCGTGTGGGGATGCGATCGCCTGGTCGGCCGCGCCGACCCATCCGTGCCGGTCGGGTGAAACCGACCGGCACGACCGGAGGTGTCAACGGCGCCACAGGCGACCGAGAGCCTATCTTGCTGCAACCAGCTCGGGTCTGGCACTCCCGGCCACCGGCCGATCCGCGGCGGCTACAGGTGTCCGTGGCCATGAAAGGTCCCCGCTGGCCCGGCCCATGGCGCCGACGGCAAGGCCAATCGAGCGTTGTTGCTCAAGCGCGGCCGTTGCCGTCCGACATCTAGGACTGTCGGTCAAGGCACGGCACAAAGGAGCCGCAGTGATCAAGCAGGCCCCCGTCAAGGGTCGTACGGCCGTCAAGGTCAACTTCGTCCTGCCCACAGACGCCATCGCCGGCAACGTCTCGGTGGTCGGCGACTTCAACGACTGGGACCCCTTCGCCCACCCGCTGCGGCCCCGCCGCAACGGCACCCGCAGCGCCGTGGTGACCCTACCGCCTGGGCGCCGGTTCGCCTTCCGCTACCTCGCCGAGGGTGGCCGCTGGCATGACGACCCAACCGCCGAGGTCTTCGAGCCCAACGGCGTCGGCGGCCACAACGCCGTCATCCACACCTAGCACGGCTGCAAGCAGGGCACGTCGCCGGTCTCGGCTGCGGCCACGGTCCCAAGAGGTGACGCTCCCCTGGGCGTCACCTCTTGATCGTTCAACTTGCACGGCAGTCCAGGCACTCGACGTTCGATGGTCGTCGTTGCCGGAGGCACATGGGGTGGTTGTTCACGACCCGCGCGGTGTGGCTCGAACGCTTCTGCCCGCCTCGGTCGAGTGCCCGCTGCGGCTGTGCGCGGGCCGGGAAGTGGAAGGTATCCCGCCCGACGGAACCCCTCCGGCGTCTCCAGGATGGCTGTTGCGTTGTCGTGGGAGCCCTGGACGATGAAGGGCTTGCCGTGGCGCCCGAAGCCGATGGCGCTTGGGCTGGGCGATGGCCAGAGATGCCCTGTGGTGGTCTTCAAGCCGAGGCCGGGGCAGCGTCGAGGGTCGTGCCTATTCGACGGCGCCGAACACCAGCTTCCGCCGAGTAGGGCGCTGTCAGGCAGTGTGCAACCCGGCCGATCGGCAGCATCCGGACCATCCTGATCGCTTGCCCGGTTTGGGGCGTCAGCGTTGCGGGGAGGGTCACCGGCGAGCAAGGAACCGGGGATGGCTCCACCCGGGAGCTGCCCACCGCCATTGGAGGCATGATGGCCGCGATCTTCCTGCTGCTCGCCGTAGTGGATGCCGTGTTGCTCGGCAACGTCGCCCTCGCCAACACCAACGCCGGCTCGGTGTCGGTCTTCGACCAGTCGATTACCGGCTTCACCCAGGGCCAGCTGCTGCTGCTGGCCGCCGGGCTGGGCCTGCTGTTGGCGCTGTTGCTGGGGGTTGCCTGGAGTTCCTCCCGCGCGCGGCGTCTCAAGAGTCGGGGGCTGCGGGTGGCGCGGCGCGAGGTGGAGGGCAGGGTCGCGGAGCTGGAGCGCGAGAACGCCCGCCTCCGCAAGGAGCTGGAGGACACGCCGCGTACCGGCGCGCTGGTGGGGCCGCGTAGAGCGTCCAGCGAGGCCCACTAGCCAGCCATCCCACCTCAGCGCGCGCGGCCCGGCACCGCCCCCCGACGACCGGGCTGGGACCGATCGTCGACCAGGCGCCGGCGGTTGCGCCGTCCGACTGCCGGCCGCACCCAGCCCGTGCCCGGCAGGCCCGACTGCCGGGGGAGTACGGTGGGTGAGGGTGCAATGCGGCTCCGGCTTGGCCGTGCCCGTCTGCGTGGTGGGTTGGTCGGAGCCTGGCAACCAGGCCAAGGGCGGTGACACCTGGTGAGCGGCCGGAAGACGCGCCGGCCCGGGGAGATCACCATCCCGCCCGGCTCGGGGATGGATAAGGGCCGTACATGTAGCTGCTGGCCGAAGCCCGACGACGCCCGCCCGTGCACCCCGCAGACCTGCGACTGGCGCTGCCGGGCGTGCCGCATCCACGGCCGGCCGTTCTACAGCCACGGCGACCTGCTGTACCTGGAGCACGGCAGCGGGCCGCTGGCGGCAGAGCTGGAGCGGCTGTGGCGGGGCAAGGGGACGATGAAGGGCGGCACCGCCCGCCACGCAGCGCGCCCTGATGGTGCCGGCTGGCGGGCGCTGCCGTGGGGCGCAGCCGGGCTGGCACCACGCCGCCCCGACGCCCGCACGGTGACCGACCTGTACTACCCGGGCCTGCAGGACCCTCCACCAGGACAGGACGGCCGCAACGCCGGCATTGGGTAGTAGCTGGACGGCAGGGTTGCGGCCTCGCTGACCTCCCTTGCCGGGTCGGGCGCGCCGTGCGAACTCGCATGCCCGCCGTCGCGATACAGCCAGTCCTGACCGCTGGGGACGCGGCCGGGCTCCGGTTGGTCGGCGAGCAGCGCGGCCAGGGTCTCGCCCTCCACGTACTCCATGACCAGGTAGTGCAGGTCGCCGTCGGCGCCGCTGTCGTAGATGGTCACGATGTTGGGGTGGCTGAGCGCGGCGGCGGCGCGGGCCTCCCGGCCGAACCGGGCCACCAGGTCGGGGTCCTGGTCGTGGGGCGCGCTGAGCACCTTGACGGCCACGGTGCGCTGCAGCACCCGGTCGCGGGCCCGGTAGACCCGCGCTATGCCGCCGGCCCCCAGCAGCGCGCCCAGCGCATAGCGGCCGGCGAGCACCCGCCCCTGCAGGGTCACCGCCCCACACCGTCCCAGGGAGGCCTCACTGCTCCCCCCCACCTCGCCGGTCGGCCACGCCCAGCAGAAACCGCAGCTCGCGGGGACGTTCACCAGCGACAAGGGTCTGCTCGGCGGCTTCCAGCCAGCCCAGCACCACCACCGCCAGCGCCGGCGTCGCCAGGTCCTGAGGGGTGATCGCGTCCAGGACGCGCACGGCTTCGGCGCGCACCAGCGCCGGGCCTCCCTCCAGCACCGCCAGCAGCTGGGCGGCGAGCTGGACCCGGAGGCGGCGGGTCAACCGGATCAGCTGCCCGCGCGGGGTGACCTCGCCACCGCGCAACTCCCCCAGCAGCGCCCACAGCCCGGCCACCTCCGCCTCCTCCAGGTCGCGCAGGCGGGGACCCGGCAGGGCACGCGGGTCCACCGGCGGAGGTCGTGATCGCGCCTGGGCACATGGCCGCGGCGCCATCCCGGCGGCGTCGCGGCCGCCCTGCCCGCCTGCTTGGGCGGGCTCACCAGAGGATTCCCGCTGCTCGCCGGACCCCGCCACTGCCCTCTCCTCCATCGCCCTGATGTGGTCGGCCACGGCCGCCTCCGGCGACAGCCCGGCGTGGAAGGCGTACGCCGCCGCCAGCAGGGCGGCGCCGTCGGTGTCCCACAGCCGCCCGGACACCGTCCCCTCGGCCGCCGCGCGCGCCGCCACCACCGCCGCGGCCTTGATGATCGCCTGGTAGCGGGTCTGGCTAGTGCGGTCGCTGTCGATGCGGTCGGCCATGTCACGAAACAGGCGCGCCAGCGGGCTGATCTCGTCCGTCATCTGGCACCAACCCTCGGCGCTGGAGCACACCACAGCAGGCGGGCCTCGGCACGCTCTTGCCGTGAAGAACGACACCGGCAATGCGGCTGTTATGGCCATGGCGACATGACCAGGCCCAGCGGAGCTCGGCCCAGCTGCTGGCGCCGCCGGCCAAGTTCCACGGCTGGAGGTGGTGGGGAGTGTGGCCCCCGATCGCAATCGTGTCTCGATCGCGCTGATCAGGGCGTTCGCGCATCCCCATGCGCCGGCGCCGCCGACGAGCGTGCAGCACCGACGACCAGCCAGCGCCGAGTCCGTCAAGCGGCGTGGCGTTGCACGTGCCGCGCCACCGCGGCCCGCCAATCCGCCGTCTGGGTCCCGGCCTGACAACCTGGCGGGCCCGGGTCGCTCCCAGCGCACCCGGGCAGCCGTGCTCCCCTGCAACCGCCCGGCTCCCGTCGTGGTGACAGGGCATCCGGTTCGATCACGCGCCCATCACCGACGTTCACGCGTTCGGCAGCTCGTTCATTCGTCGATCACCCGCCACTCCGCAGCCGCCCGGGGTGAACGACGGGAGAGCAAGAGGCCACACCGCGGCGCTGGCGTGCTGCGCCTCCCCACCCAGCACCGGGAAGGGAGCCGCCATGTGGCACGCCGAGATCCACCCCGTTCGGCAGCCTCCCAACCGGTGAACCCGGCGCGAACACCCAGCGCGAGACCGTGCCGCGGCACCGGTGCGGCCCGACGCTCGCTCAGCAGCCGGGGTCGGACCCCTGGGTCAGGGTCGCAGCCCCAGCCGAGTCAACTCCCCACCAGCCACCTGCGGCCGACCCCAAGCTCGCCGCGCATCCGCTTGACCGGCCACCCCTGCTCCACATGTCGTGTCTTGAGGTAGGCGGCCAGATCCGCAAAGCCGAGCTCCGCCAGCCGCGCCGCCCGACGCGCCCGCCACCCAACCGCCTGCACCCGGCGTCCCGCCTCGGCCGCCGACCGCTCGGCCAGGGTGCGCCGCACCCGCCGGATCCGGTGGCGGTCCAGCAGCCGCCGCACCGTCAGCCGATGCGCCCCCAGCTCCGCGGCCACCTCCGCCAGCAACCACCCTCGCTCCACCACCCGATCGGTCAAGTAGCTCTCCACGTTGGCGAAGCCCAGCGCGGCCACACGGGCGGCGATCCACTCCTGGGTGTAGCGCCGCCGCTGCTGGGCCAGCCGCTGCGGGCGGGCCGCCAGCCGCACCGCCAGCCGGCCCAGCGCGGCCTGCACCTGCCAGTCGCGCACCCCAAGCTCGCTGGCGATCCGGGGGACGCTGGCGCCGGCGTCGCAGCGGGCCTGCAGGTAGGCCCCAAGGTCCTCGAACCCCAGCAGTCGAGCGCGCTCCTGCAGGTGCCGATCGCGGCCACCGTCGACCACGAACCCGCCCGCAAGGACGAGTCGACGTGGCGTTTGTGCTGGTGGTGGGTTTGCCCATGCGTTGCCGGTCCCGCCTGGGACGACGATAGGCAAACGGGCGCTGACCAGCGCGTTTCCACGGCGATCCGCCGAGCCGGGGCGACGACGATGGGCAACAGGTGCTCACTGGCACGACCCTGGACAACCTTGGGACCGGCTGTGACCAGGACGTTTCCCTGTCAAGGGCACCACCGCGCCGCGACAACCCGGGCCCAGCCACCACGAGTCGGGGGCACAGGTACGGCATGGGCAAGAACGCCCGCTCGGCACGCTCGTTGCGGCCACGCCCGTGCCTGACGACACGGCGCGGGCGTGCCTGGCAAACCACCCACCGCGACCTGACCCCCTCCAGGGTCAGCGGGCTCCCGCACGACCAGGACGCCCATGGTCTGCCGATGTCCTCGATCAGAGCGAGCCGCCCTGCCGCCTCTGGCGGAGCTCGTTCCGTCCCAACCGGCCGCCACCCCCGCTCGGCTAGCCGGCGGCCAGCCGACAAGGGTGAGCACTTGGCTCTCGCAGCGGCCCCCTGAGGAACCGTGTCCAGGCTGTGGTGCTATGCGGCCGCCAGGGTGTCGTCGACGAACACCCAGCCGCGCCCGGTGGCTTCCTGGGTGGTGCACTCCGGGTGGCCAGCCACGGTCACCTCCCAGCATTCGAGTAGCGGGTCACCGGTCCGGTGAGTGACAGGGTGACAGTGACCGACGCGGGTGGGATGTCGGTTGCCGAGCGAGGGTTCTTGTCCAGCATCAGCGCTGCGACCCCGGCAATCGTGGGCGCTGAGAAGCTGGGACCTGCCCGTCCTAGGTCCAGGCTGTCGCCGACCTCGGTCTTGCAGATCCCCACCATCCGGGCGGCGCGCCGGGACGACAACCGTCCAGCAGCACCGCCGCGACCGCGTCCAGGCGCATCTCCAGAGCGAGCGGTGGGCTGCCGCCCCGCCCGGGCGGGCGGGATAAGGCCAGGTGGGCGAGGCGGCTGGCCAGCCAGGCCAGGACGTTGGCGGGCAGCGAGGAGCGCGGGCAGTATGACAATGGGTGGTCAGACCTCCATGGCAGGCTTCGACACCTGCCGATGGTCTAATCCCGTCAAGGTTGGGGCGCACCGAGCCTCACGAACATCCTTAATGCCTGTGGGAATCCAGCGTCATGCGCGCACTTGTCGTCCAACAGCCGGGTGGCCCCGAGGCCATGCGCCTGCAGCAGCTTGCGGCGCCCCAGCCAGGCCCTGACCAGGTCGTGGTCGCGGTCGAGGCGGTCGGGGTGAACCCCGTGGACGCCGGCAACCGCGCCGATCCGAGCTGGGCAGGGGTGCGCCCGCCCTACGTCTTGGGCTACGAGGTGGCCGGACGCATTCAGGCCGTCGGCGACGGCGCCGCGGGCTGGACGCGCGGCGACCCGGTGTGGGGCCTGCTCCCGGTCCGCGGCACCCGCTGGGGGACCTACGCCGAGCTGGTCGCGATCGACGCGGCGCTGGTGGGCCCGCGACCACCCAGCCTCAGCGCGGTCCAGGCCGCCTCGCTGCCGCTGGCCGGCGCCACCGCGGTCCAACTGCTGGACCGGCTGGACCCCAAGCCGGGCGAGTGGATGCTGGTCCACGGCGCCGCTGGTGGGGTCGGCAGCCTGTTGGTGCAGCTCGCCCGGGTGCGCGGCGCGCGGATGGTCGCCTCGGCGAGCGCGCAGCGCCAGCCGCTGCTGCGCGAGCTTGGGGCAGAGGTGTTCCTGGACCGCCACGCCGGCCAGGTGGCCCTGCGGGCACGCCGCGCGATCGGCCAGGAGCTGGACGTGGTCGCCGACCTGGTCGGCTATGGCACGCTGGCGGCCAGTCTCCCGGTGGTCAGGGAGGGCGGCAGGGCAGGTTCGATCGTGGAGTTGGCGGGCGACCTTGAGCCTGCGGTGGATCGCAACCTCACCCTGCATGGCGTGCTGCTGCGCCCATCGCGGGAGGTGCTGGAGGTCTTGGCCGCTGCCGTGGCTGATGGTGTGCTGCGGCCGGTGGTGGACCAGGTGCTGGACTTGGCCGATGCGGCGGTGGCCCACCGGCGGGTCGAGTCTAGACGCGGCCAGGGCAAGGTCGTGCTGCGGGTGGCCGGGTGAACCTGCTGGACGTGCCGCCTGCTGCACCGGTGTGGAGGGTTGACCAGGCAGTCCGCCGCTGCTGCTCCGACGTCGCCACGGTTACAGGCGGGCCGGGGCGGGATCAGCCAGCCCGCTCCGTGCTTCGAGCCGTTGGTGTCTTCGTGGGGACGCGGGTCATCCAGCCGAGCGCGTCGTGGGGATCCAGGTTGGCGCCGACCGCGAACTCGCTTGCGAAGGCCTCCTCGCCCAGCACCGTCCGGACCGTGGCCGTGATCCGATCGACGTCGCCTTGCTCGGCTGGCGGCAGCGGCGCTCCCACCGACCTTCTCGCCGCGTCCGCCATGCCCAGTAGCCGTGCGGCCTGGCCGTGATGGCCGGCCAACGCGCTGGCACCGGCCAGGCCTTCCAGCGCAAGCGCCATCGCGCGTGGATCACCGAGCTTTCGGGAGGCAGCGAAGCCGTCGAGGTGCAGCGCCTGTGCCGCGGCGGCGTCGCCTCGCTGCTCGGCGACGAAGCCGAGCTCGGTCAGGCTCAGCGTCGCCGCCACGCCCGGCGCGAGGTCTACCGGGCGGCTTCGCTCCAGCACGCTGCGCAGGTACGCCTCGGCGGCGTCCAGCCGACCTTCCCGGCGCGCGACCAGCCCGAGACCGAGCTCGGCGAAGGTCTCCCCGGGCGTGTAACTGTGTCGTGCGGCCAGACGCATGGCTTGCTCGTGGAGGTCCCGCGCCTGCGCGTGGTCGCCGTGGTACATCGCGATACGGCCAAGCCAGGACAGCTGATCGGCGGCCTGCGGCCACAATCCGAGCTCTTCGGCCATGCCTAACCCATCTCGGTGGAGGTCGGTGGCCCGCTGGTAGTCACCGCGGATCCTGGCCAGCGCGCCGAGCCACTCCATGCTCTGTAGCTGGCCCCAGCGGTCTCCGAGCGCACGGAACATGTCGAGGCTCTGCGCGCCGCTGCGTTGGACCTCGCCAAGGTCACCTCGGAGCAGCGCCTGCTTGGCCCTGGTGCTCAGCGCCGCCGCGATGCACCAGCGATCCGCGACGGCGCGGGCGCTGCGCAGCGCCCGGTTGACCAGTTCCTCGCTGACCGACAGGTCTCCCAGGTCGCACTCGACGAAGCCGAGGAACCACTCCGCCCTGGCACGCGCGCCCGCATCGTCGATCTGCTGGCACAGTTCCAGCGCCGGCGTCGGGTGCAGCGCCTGCCGATCGACGGCTCCCACCAGTGCCGCGATGCCGATCTGCCATGCTGCGGCTCTGGCGTGGGCGGCGGCGTCGGTTTCACCCGCAACGGCCAGCGCAATGTCCAGCGACCTGCGTGCCTCTCCGAGCCGGCCGCGCAGGAACCAGTACCAGGCCATGGCGTTGACCACCCGCAGCGCCCAGTCGCGCTGCCGGTCGCGGACCGCACCTTCAAACGCCCGGCGGATGTTGGGTGCCTCGCGGTCAAGGCGTTCCAGCCATTGTCGCTGCGCGCGGCCGTAGAGATGTGCCACCGCCCGTTCGGCGAGCTCGGTGTAGTAGCCGTCGTGACGCTGCCGGACGCGGTCGCGCTCCCTGGCCTCGTCGAGGCGCTCCAGGCAGTAATCCGCGACGGACTCGAGCAGCCGATACCGGGTGGCGCCCTCGTCGCTGGCCCTGGCCACCAGCGAGCGGTCCACCAGGCGGACCAGCAGGGCGAGCACGTCCTGGGCCGGCACGCCGTACCCGGCACAGATCGATTCGGCAGCTTGTGGGGCAAAGCCACCGGCGTGCACGGCCAGCCGCCGCAGTACCGTGCGTTCGGGCTCGGTCAGCAGGTCCCAGCTCCAGTCGATGGTTGCCCGCAGCGTCCGCTGTCGCGGCGGGGCGTCACGGTGCCCGGCTGCCAGCAGGCGGAACCGGTCGTCCAGCCGCGCCACCAGTTCGTGCACGCTCAGTGCCCGCACGCGGGCGGCCGCGAGCTCAAGGGCCAGCGGAATGCCGTCCAGCCGCCGGCAGAGCGCGGCCACGGCGCCGGCGTCGCCGGAGCCCAGCGTGAACCCTGGCGCCGCCGCCGTCGCTCGTGCGGTGAAGAGCTGGACGGCACTGGACTGCTCCAGCGGCGGAACCACGAAGACGACCTCGCCGCTGAGTCCGAGTGGCTCCCGGCCGGTGGCCAGGATGCGAAGCTCGGGGGCGGTCCGCAGGAGCGCCGCCGCCAGTTCGGCGACCGGTTCGACCACGTGCTCGCAGTTGTCCAGCACCAGCAGCAGGCGCTGGCTCCGCAGCGCACCGGCGAGCCGTTCGACCAGGCGCATCGGCCCATTCCCCCGCGGGACAGGCGGTGCGTCGTCCCGGATGCCCAGGACCGTCATGACCGCCTCAGCCGGCGAGCCCGTCACGTCATCGTTGCCCGGCCGCCCGAGCCCGGACAGCTCCACCAGCCACACCCCATCCGGGACCCTGTCGACCAGCTGTGCGGCCGCCTCCACCGCGAGCCGAGTCTTGCCGACCCCACCGGGGCCGGTGAGCGTGACCAGCCGTCCCGAGCTGAGCAATCGGCACACGTCAGTGACCGCTTCCGCCCGGCCGACCAGGTCGGTGAGCGGCGCGGGCAGGTTCGTGCGGAGCCGCTCCGCCGGGGGGGCAGCGGCGGGCGGCCGGGCCAGCGCAGGATCCTGCTTCAGGATCGCCAGGTGGAGGGCGGTCAGCTCGGGACTCGGGTCCAGGCCGAGCTCCCTCGCCAGGTCGTCGCGCAGGTCGCCGTAGGTGGACAGCGCCTCGCTCTGTCGCCCGGCATGGTAGAGGGCACGCATGTACGTGGCACGCAGTCGCTCCCGCAGCGGATTTCGGGCCACCAGCTCACCCAGCTCGTCGGCCAGCAGGCGATGCTGGCCCAGCTCGAGTCGAGCCTCGGCATGGATTTCCAGCGCCGTCAGCCGCTGCTCCTCCAGCCGGGCAATGGTGGTCCGGGCGAATTCCTCCTCGCCGAAGTCGGCCAGCGCCGGGCCGCGCCACAGTCCCAGCGCCTCGGCCAGCAGCGCCGCCCTGGTGTGGGGGACCTCGGTCTGGTGCGCGAGCGCCACCAGGTCGCGGAACCGCTGCACGTCGACCGCGTCGCGTTCGGCCCGCAGCAGGTAGCCCGGTGGCTGATACACCACCAGATCACGCCCGCCCGGCTCGGCCTCTTCCAGCGTCCGCCGCAGCTGAGAGACCTTGGTCTGCAGCGTGTTGACTGGATTGCCCGGCGGGCGCCCGTGCCACAGGGCTTCGGCCAGCCGGTCGACCGACACTGGCCGCCCCTCCTGGACCAGCAGACCGACCAGCAGGTCGGCCAGCAGCACACGGACCTTCAGGTCCGGGATCCTGATCGCCGTCCCGTCCGCCCTCCACACCGCCAGCGGACCGAGCACTCCGAAACGCATCGCTCCCCAACCGCACTCCAGCGGCACGGGCTCTACCGTGCGCCAACCCCCAGCGGACCGTGCGCGCCACTCCGCAGACTGGACCACTGAACGCCTCATCCCCGCAACAAGGACGGACTCATGCACGACAGGATCCTGTACCGGCTGACCTGGCTGGCGGCGGCGATGTCGCTGGGCCATCACCTGGACCATCTCATCCGCCACAACGCGGTCGGTTGGCCGCTGACCGACCAGGTCAACGCCTTCACCCTCAGCCTGCTGGTCTACCCGATCATCATCACCGGGCTGCTGGCCTACCGGGCCGGCCGGGTCGGGCCGGGCTTCTGGGCCCTGGTCTCCGGCGGCGCCGGCTTCGTCAGCGCCGTGCACTTCGGCCCGGCCGCGGTCGAACCACCCGAGCTGATCCTGGACCACTACCAGCCGCCGGTGCTGGGCTGGCTGGCCTTCGGCTGGCTGGTCACCTTCGTGACGGTGCTGGCCGTCACCTCGGTGTACGAGACCCGGCTCTGGTGGCAGCAGCGCCAGGCTCAGCGCGTCACCCGGCCACCCACCGGCGTGGGAATCCCCCGATGAGGGCCACCACGCCCCCTTCTGCCGAGCAGCCGGCCGTGCGGTCGCAGCCCGGCGTGCCCACCGTGGCCACCGGGGTGGGCGCCGCCGTGGGGCTGGTCGGGACCCGCGTGGCGTTGTGGCTGGGCGTCCAGCTGGGGCTGGCCGGCCTGCTGGTCCTGGCCGGCGTGACCGCCACCGGCGGTCAGGTGCTGGACCGCGTGGCCGGGTGGTGGATGGTCTACGCCGCGCTGGTCGATCTGGGCGCCCTGGCCGTCATCGGCTGGCTGCTGCGCCGCGACCACGGCTCCTACCGCGGCCTGCTGGGGCCGCCGACCACCGCCTGGCAGGTGGCGCTGGGGGCGGTCGGGGTGCTGGCGGCCAGCGTGCCGGCCGTGGTGTTCAGCGCCGAGCTCACCGGCGCCGTCTACGGCCAGGCCACCCCACCGATGTTCGCGGTGGTCGAGGTCCCACTGCTGGCGAGCGTCTTGGGTGTGCTGGTGGTGCCGCTGCTGGCCGAGTTGGCCGAGCCGGTCGCCTACCTGGGCGTGGTCCTGCCGCGGCTGGAGGAGCGCCTGGGCCGGCCGTGGCTGGCGGCCACCATCGTGGTGGTGGTGTGGGCGGCCGAGCATGCCTGTTACCCGCTGCTGACCAGCGGCGGCGGCGTGGACCTGGAGTTTGCCGCCTACCGGGTGGGGTCGGTGCTGCCGTTCCTGGCCACCTGGACCGCGCTGTACCACGCCTTGGGCCGGCGGCTGCTGCCGATCATGGCCGCCCGGTGGGTGTTCAACGGCGCCACCGCGGCCGCCCTAGCCCTGGGCTTGGTCGGATGAGCCTGCGTATGCGTTGGCGGCGACGGTGGCTCCTGGTTGTGCTGGCGGCGCTGCTGGCGCTGGTCGCGGCCGGGCGACCCGGTTCAGGTTCCACCGCCCACCCGGCGGCGAGGTCAGCGCGATGACCGCGACGGTTGCCAACCTGAGGTGCGGCACCGTGCTCGACGGGCTGGAGCCGCCCGGATGCGACAGGGGAGAATGGTCATGAGCGCCACCGTGGAGGCACCCAGGGCTGGGCGGCGGGAGTGGGTCGGGCTGGCAGTCATTGCCTTGCCGTGCCTGCTGTACGCCATGGACCTGACGGTGCTGTACCTGGCGGTGCCGCAGCTCAGCGCGGACCTGCGGCCCAGCAGCGCCCAGTTGCTGTGGATCACCGACGTCTATGGGTTCCTGGTCGCCGGGTTGCTGGTGACCATGGGGACGCTGGGCGACCGGATCGGCCGGCGTCGGCTCCTGCTTCTGGGCGCCGCCGGCTTCGGGGTCGCCTCGGTGCTGGCCGCCTCCGCCACCACCTCGGAGCAGCTGATCGCCGCCCGGGCGCTGCTGGGGGTGGCCGGGGCGACCCTGGCCCCGTCCACCCTGTCGCTGGTCCGCACCATGTTCGCCGATCCGAGGCAGCGCACGGTCGCGGTCGCGGTCTGGATCTCCAGCTTCTCGGCCGGTGGCGCGGTCGGGCCGCTGGCGGGCGGGGTGCTGCTGGAGCGCTTCTGGTGGGGGTCGGTGTTCCTGCTGGCGGTGCCGGTGATGGCGCTGCTGCTGGCGCTGGGACCATTCCTGCTGCCGGAGTTCCGGGATCCCGAGGCGGGCCGACTGGACCTGGTCAGCGCTGGGATGTCGCTGGCCGCGGTGCTGCTGGTGATCTATGGGCTCAAGCAGCTGGCCCAGGACGGCCTGGGCTGGCCGCCGGCCCTGGCGATCGTGGTCGGGCTGGCGGTCGGGGTGGGGTTCGTGCGCCGCCAGCAGCGGCTGGCCGACCCGCTGCTGGACCTGCGGCTGTTCGCCAACCGCGCCTTCGGCGCGGCACTTGCCACCAACACCCTCAGCTTCTTCGTCGGCTTCGGCGCGCTGTTGTTCCTCGCCCAGTACCTGCAGCTGGTGCTGGGATTGTCGCCGCTGGCCGCGGGCCTGTGGATGCTGCCCTCTTCTCTGGGGTTCATCGTCGGGTCCCTGCTGGCCCCGCTGCTGGTGCGCCGGGCCCACCCGGCGGTGGTGATGGCGGCTGGCCTGGTCGTGGCGGCGGTCGGCTTCGGGCTGCTCACCCAGCTCGGTGGGGCTTGGGGGCTGGCGGTGCTGGTGGCCGGGTCGGTGGTGTTCTCTCTGGGGCTTGCCCCGGTGGACACCGTGGCCGCCGATCTGACCGTCGGCGCCGCGCCACCGGAGCGGGCCGGGTCCGCCTCGGCGCTGTCGGAGACCAGCTCGGAGCCGGGTGGGGCGCTGGGCATCGCGACCCTCGGCAGCGTCGGCACCGCCATCTACCGCAGCCAGGTGACCGACACCATTCCGGCCGGGGTTCCGCCACAGGCGGCCGAGGCCACCCGCGACACCCTCGGCGGTGCGGTGGCGGCGGCCAGCCAGCTCCCCGGCCGGCTCGGCGCGGCGCTGCTCGACACCGCCCGCGAGGCGTTCACCCAGGGGCTGCACCTGACCTTCGCCGTCAGGGCCGCCCTGGTGGTCGGTATCGCCATCCTGGCCGCAGCCCTGCTCCGAGGTGTGCGTCCGGGCTCCCAGCCCGAGGGACAACAAGGCCCCCGCCAGGACGGTCCCTGCGCCGGCAAGGTGGGCGCCGTCAAGGTCCCAGGCCAGGTCGCCGAGGCGCAAGCAAGGTCATGACGACGCTCGCCACCCCGGTGGCACCGGCCCTCCCCCCGCCGGCGGAGCGGTGGTGGGGGCGGTGGTGGTGGGCGGGGCTGGCCGTCGGCGGCGCCATCGACCTGTTCGGACTTGCCGGACTTCTGGGCGACGCCGCCAAGACCATGCCCGCCGTCTGGGTCGTGTGCCTGGTCGGCCTGCTGCTGGCCCACGATCTGCTGGTGGAGCCGGTCGTCCACTCGGCCGGCCGCTGGGTGCGGCGCGCGCCGGAGGCCTGGCGCTGGCCGCTGCAGATCGGGTTGGCCGGCTCCGGCATGCTCGCCCTCGCCAGCGTGGTCGCGCTGAGGTGGACGGGCGTGCTCGCGCTGGCCGCTCTGCGCCACGTTCGCGCCTGGGGCTGGGCCGTCCGTATCAGGGCGCCGTAGGAGCAGCCAGCCCCATTGGGCAAGGTGTTGCCTGCACTCCGTAGCTCGTCTGGAACAGATGAAGGGACCCAGCCGTGTCGCACCACTTCGACAGCGCCGCCGACCGCGCCGACGGACGCATCAACCCATGTGACCTGTACGCCTTCCCCGCCGCACCCGGCACCACCGCGCTCATCCTGACCGTCAACCCCGACGCCGGACGCTCCTCCCCGACCACCTTCCGGCCCGACGCCCTCTACGAATTCGCCGTGGCCAGCAACGGTGGCACCGGCGAGGACATCGCCCTCCGCGTCGCCTTCACCGAGCCCGACGACCACGGGCAGCAGCAGGTTCAGGTCCGCCGCGCCGACGGCCCCGCCGCCCACCACGGCACGGCCGGGACCCTGTTGGGCAAGGGCCGCACCGGCGAGGTGTTCTCCCGGCCGTGATGTGACCGCCATCGCGCTGCAACTGCCCGACGCCGCCTTGGGCAGCACCCGGATCGCCCTGTGGGCACGGATCAGCCTCCACGGTCACGCCCCGCAACGGCAGGTCAGCCGCGTCGGCCAGGCGATGCTGCGCCCCCTGTTCTTCAACCCTCCCGACACCGAAGCGGACCTGGATGCCCTGAACGCCGGGGTGCCGGCCGCCGACCGCGACGCCCACGGCGAGCGGGTCCGCCGCATCGCCGCTACCGCCGCCCGCCTGGCCGGGCTGTCGGATCCTGACGCCCACGCCGAGCGGGTGGCGGCGGCGTTCCTCCCTGACGTGCTGACCTACCGGCCCGGTGAGCCCGCTGCCTTCCACCCCGGCGACGGCAACGGGCGGGCGCTTGGCGACGACGCCTTCGACATCGCCGTCGCCGTCCTCGCCGGCTCGACCCTCGGAAACGCGTCCGCCCCCCGCCAGTCGACTGCGGCGTTCCCCTACCTGTCCGCGCCCCAACCGGCCGACCTGCCACCCCTCCTCGACTCGTTCCGGTCTCCGCAAGCAGCAACCCGATGAGGCTTGCTAGGGCCCATAAAGTCGACCTGTCCGCGCCCCAACCGGCCGACCTGCCACCCCTCCTCGACTCGTTCCGGTCTCCGCAAGCAGCAACCCGATGAGGCTTGCTAGGGCCCATAAAGTCGCGGTCTTCACCAAATGGCCCGAACATGCCTGTCGCTGAATCTAGCTCTCGGCCTTGACCAACGCGGTCAGGTGGCGCCGGGCCACGACCTCGGGTCATCGGGCAAATAGGGGACGAATCGCGGCGCCGCCGAGGCCCTGTGAGACTCACACCGACCACCAACACCAAAGGGACACTATGGAAAGACCTGAAGAACGATCTGGGCGTGGTCGTGGATTTACGTCCCGCGGCGAGCCGTCGGACGTGCCGTCGGATACGCCGCGGTCGGGACCGCGCCGTCTCATCGAGCTGAGCCACCAGATCCACCACGGCATGGTCACCTACCCGGGCCTGCCCGGACCCGAGATCAGCGACTACCTCCCCAGGGAGGCCTCCCCCGCCCGCTACGGACCAGGCACCCAGTTCCACATCGGGCGCATCTCGATGGTGGCCAACACCGGCACCTACCTCGACAGCCCCTTCC
>WNFV01006865.1_pt1 | contig 23111 bp, 27 predicted proteins | sample 5400101 | NCBI WGS metagenome assembly WNFV01 (sample SAMN13153361, study PRJNA577476) | soil metagenome | isolation source: 115 cm soil or saprolite under grassland replicate 1 | place: USA:California | collected 2016-06-15 | reverse complement strand
GCCTCGATGAGGCCAAGGTCCTCGCCGGAGGACAGAGCCTGATCCCGCTGCTGAAGTTCCGGTTCGCCGCTCCCGCCCATCTGATAGACGTGAACCGCGTCCCCGGCCTCGACGGCATCAGGGAGGACGGCGGCTCGCTCCGGATCGGCGCGCTGGTCCGCCACAACCAGATGGCGGGATCGGATCTGATTTCGGCCCGGTATCCCACGCTCGCCGCGGCGGCGCCGCAGATCGCCGATCCCATCGTTCGCAACCTAGGGACGGTGGGGGGGTCGCTGGCCCACGCCGATCCGGCGGGCGACTGGGGAGCGGTGATGCTCGCCGTGGGCGGGAGCGTCGTGGCCCGCAGCAATCGCGGCGAACGCGAGATCCCCATCGAGGACTTCCTCCAGGACATCTTCACCACCGCGCTGTCCTCCGACGAGATCCTGACCGAGGTTCACGTGCCGGCGCCCGACCCAAGGACCGGGGGTGCGTACCTGAAGCTCGAACGGAAGGTCGGGGACTTCGCCACCGTGGCCGCCGCCGTCCACGTGTCGATGGAGGACGGGACGATCGGTCGGGCCGGCATCGGCCTCACCGCGGTGGGGACCAAGAACGTCCAGCCCGCCGATGCCGAGTCGGCGCTGGCCGGCAAGGAGCCGAGCGAGGAACTGTTCGCCGAGGCCGGCCGACTGGCCGCCGCGGCGTGCAATCCGGTGGCGGATGTCCGCGGTTCGGCCGAGTACAAGCGCCACGTCGTGGAGGTGTTCGTGCGGCGCGGCCTGGCCCGCGCCGTCGAGATGGCTCGCGCGGCCTGAGGGGGGCAAACATGCAGATCGGTGTCAAGGTCAACGGGACGCAGCGAACCGCCGACATCGAGCCCCGCCTCCTTCTGGTCCACCTCGTCAGGGACACGTTCGGCCTGACCGGGACCCACGAGGGATGTGACACCACGAGCTGTGGGGCGTGCACGGTGCTGCTGGACGGGACGCCGGTGAAGTCCTGCACGCTGTTCGGCGTCCAGGCGGAGGGCCGGGAGATCACGACGGTCGAGGGACTCATGACGGACGGTGAGCTCGATCCGGTCCAGGTTGCGTTCAAGGAGGAGCACGGCCTCCAGTGCGGCTTCTGCACTCCCGGGATGATGTTGGTGGGCAAGGCCCTCCTCGAGCGCAACGCCGACCCATCCGACGAGGATGTTCGATGGGCCATCTCCGGCAACTTGTGCCGATGCACCGGCTACGTGAACATCGTGAAGGCCATCCAGCACGCCGCCCGGATCAAGGCCGGCGCGACCGAGCCGGCCAGGGTTTAGAGGGGGAGCATCGATGGCAACCGAGACCGAAGAGATCCGCGGACTGGGACACCGGGTCAAGCGCAAGGAGGATGACCGGTTCATCCGGGGCAAGGGAACCTACATCGACGACATCAAGCTGCCCGGCATGCTCCACATGGCCATCCTCCGCAGCCCGTACGCGCACGCCACGATCACCGGCATCGACGTCTCCAAGGCTCAGGCCATCCCCGGCGTGGTCGCGGTGGTCACTGGCGGGCTGATGGCCCAGCACAACCTGGCATGGATGCCCACGCTCTCGGGCGATACGCAGGCCGTGCTGGCCACGGACAAGGTCCGGTTCCAGGGCCAGGAGGTAGCCGCGGTCATCGCGGAGGACCTCTACACGGCCAAGGACGCCCTCGAGCTGATCATGGTGGAGTACGACCCGATCGAGCCCATCGTGACCCCGCAGCGAGCCATGGAACCGAGCGCCCCGGTCATCCGCACCGACAAGGAGGGCCAGGACTCCAACCACATCTATCACTGGGAGTCCGGCGACAAGGAAGCCACGGACAGAGCGTTCGCCGGAGCGGATAAGGTAGTCGCGCTCGACACGTTCTACCCGCGGTCCCATCCCGCACCGGTCGAGACCTGTGGCTGCGTGGCCGACATCAACCCGGCCACCGGACAGGCCACGATCTACATGACCTCGCAGGCACCCCACGCGATCCGGACAGTCTTCGCGCTGGTGGCCGGGTTGCCCGAGGAGAACATCCGTATCGTGTCCCCGGACATCGGCGGTGGGTTCGGGAACAAGGTCCCGGTCTACCCGGGGTACGTCGTGGCTACGGCCGCGTCACTGCTGCTCGGACGCCCCGTGAAATGGATCGAGGACCGGAGCGAGAACCTCATCTCCACGGGCTTCGCCCGAGACTTCCACATGCATGGGGAGATGGCCCTGAAGGACGACGGGACGATGACGGGCCTCCGGGTATCGCTCCTGGCCGACGAGGGGGCGTTCCATGCGGACGCACAGCCATCGAAGTTCAAGGTGGGGCTCTTCCACATCGTGACCGGCTCCTACGACCTACCAGCCGCCCACGTCACCGCGGACGGCGCGTACACGAACAAGGCCCCGGGCGGTGTGGCCTACCGGTGCTCGTTCCGGGTCACCGAGGCCTCCTACCTGATCGAGCGCCTCGTGCAGAACGCCGCCTACGAGCTGGGCATGGACCCGGCCGACCTGCGACTGAAGAACTTCATCGGGAAGGACCAGTTCCCGTACACGTCGGCGACGGGGTTCGTGTACGACTCCGGCGACTATCACGCCGCCATGAGCCTTGCCCTGGAGAAGGTGAGCTACCCCGAGCTCCGCAAGGAGCAGGAGGAGGCCCGGGCTCGCGGCGAGCTGGTGGGGATCGGGCTTGCGTCCTTCACCGAGGTCGTGGGGGCCGGCCCGCACAAGGACTACGACATCCTGGGCCTGAAGATGAACGACGGGGCCGAGCTGCGGATCCACCCCACCGGCAAGGCCATCCTGAAGATCAGCGTCCAGACCCAGGGGCAAGGGCACGAGACCACGTTCGCGCAGATCGTGGCGGAGGAGCTGGGCATCCAGCCCGAGGACGTCAAGGTGATGCACGGCGACACGGACAACACCCCGTACGGCCTGGGAACCTACGCTTCGCGGTCGACGCCGGTCTCGGGCGCGGCCACCGCGATGGTCGCCCGCCGGGTCCGCGAGAAGGCGGCCAGGATCGCCGCGCACCTGCTCGAGGTCTCGGAGGAGGACGTCGAGTTCTCGAAGGGCAAGTTCTCCGTGAAGGGCGCCCCGGACAAGGTCGTCACCATCCAGGACGCGGCCTTCGCCGCATACACGAACTTCCCCGACGGCATGGAGCCGGGGCTGGAGGGGGTCTACTACTACGATCCCCCGAACCTCACGTTCCCCTTCGGCACGTACGCGGTCGTGGTCGAGGTCGATCCGGACACCGGCGTCTGGAAGGTCCGCCGGATGGTCGCGGTCGACGACTGCGGGGTCCGGATCAACCCCATGATCGTGGAGGGCCAGATCCACGGGGGGCTGTGCGAGGGGTTCGGGATCGCCGCCATGGAGCAGATCACGTTCGACGAGAACGGCAACTGCATCGGGGCGAACTTCACCGACTATCTGTTGCCCACGGCGTGGGAGACCCCGAGGTTCGAGCTCGGGGAGACCGTGACGCCATCACCGCACCACCCGATCGGAGCGAAGGGCGTGGGCGAGTCGGCCACCGTGGGCTCCCCCGCCGCGTTCGTGAACGCGGTCATCGACGCACTGTGGCCGCTCGGGGTTCGCAACATCGACATGCCGCTCACGTCGGCCAAGGTGTGGGAAGCGATCCAGGCGGCGGGCGGTTCCACGAGCACGTGAGGCCCGACGTCCTCGAGCTCGCGGCGGAGCTGTCGAAGCGCGGAGAGCCCTTCGTCCTTGCCACCGTGGTGTGGCGGCGGGCCCCCTCTTCGGGCAAGGAAGGCTCCACCGCGCTGATCACCCCCGACGGCCGGGTGCGCGGCTGGCTGGGCGGGGCCTGCGCGGAGCCCACCGTGATCAGGGAATCACTCCTCGCCCTGGAGGAAGGAACCCCTCGTCTCCTGTTCCTCGGACCGCCCGAGGAGCTGGAGGCGCGCGGCCGTCAGGGCGTGGTGACGGTCCCGATCGCGTGCCAGAGCGAGGGCGCGCTGGAGGTGTACGTGGAGCCCGTGGTGCCCCAACCGCATCTCGTAATCACCGGGCGCTCCCCGGCGGTCGCGGCCCTTGCGGCAATGGCCGGAGCCCTGGGATGGAGGACGGTCGTCGTCGACGACGGGGGCGACCCCGCCGACTACCCGGCCGCGGGCCGGGTCGTGACGTCGCTCGACTTCGAGGAGGCCGGCGTGACCGACCGGTCGTGGATCGTCGTGGCCACTCAGGGCCATTACGACGAGGACGCCCTGGAGCGTGCCCTGGTCACGTCCGCCAGCTACGTCGGCCTGGTGGCCTCCCCCAACCGGGCCCGGGCGGTGCTGGGCTACCTGCGGGACCGCGGCATATCGGAGGAGAGTCTCGCCCGGGTGCGCGCGCCTGCCGGGCTCGATCTGGGGCGGGTCTCGCATGAGGAGATCGCCGTGGCCATCCTGGCCGAGCTGGTGCGGGACCGGGTGGCCGGCGTCGGGCACGGGCAAGTTCCCCTGGCGTCGCCGAGGCACGAGGCGGTGGACCGCGTGTGCGGCATGACGGTGGATGTGGCCACCGCCCGGCACCGTTCGGCACACGAGGAACGCACGTACTATTTCTGCTCGGCCGGCTGCCGGGAGCGGTTCGAGGCCGATCCCGCCCGGTTCGCGGCCGTCACTGGATAACCGTCGAGCGCGGCGAGGCGGGAGCGATGAGCGAGATCAGCGACGTCCTCGGGGCGATCGAATCGCTGCACTCCCGTGGAGAGAGGATGGCCCTGGCCACCATCGTGGCCGTCCGAGGGTCTACCTACCGGCGCCCCGGTGCCCGCCTCCTCGTCCCGGAGCAGGGCGAGCTCATCGGCAACATCAGCGGAGGCTGTCTGGAGAACGACGTGGCCGACGTAGCCCGCATCGTGATGCAGGAGGGGATGGCCCGGGTGGTCTCGTTCGACCTCACCGCCGACGACGAGGCCGTGTGGGGCTGGGGTTTGGGCTGCAACGGGGCCATCGAGCTCTTCGTGGAGCCGGGGGAGAAGGCCGCGGAGGTCGCGGGAGCGCTTCGCATGGCTCTTGAGGATGAGCGTCCCATCTCCATGGTTACGGTCCTGGACTCGTCCATCCCGGGCGTCGATCAGGGGACTCGGCTGCTCGTCCGGCCCGATGGCTCCGCGGACACCTCGCTCGGGGACCCCGCAGGCGAAGGCGTTCGTCGAGGTGCTGGAGCCACCGCTGCGGCTGCTCGTCTGCGGCGCCGGCCACGACGCGGCGTCGCTGGTCCGGGCGGCGGCCGGGCTGGGGTGGCGTCCCATCGTCGTGGATGACCGAGGCGAGTTCCTGAACCGCGAGCGCTTCCCCGAAGCGGCCGGCTTCGTCCGTCTGGACCGGCCCGAGGAGGTGGCGAAGGTCGCGCCGATCGACGAGCGGACGTTCGTGGTGGTGATGACCCACAACTTCCTTCGGGACAAGGACTACATCCGGTCCCTGCTCGGCTCGCCGGCGCGCTTCATCGCAATGCTCGGGCCCGGTGCCCGTACCCAGCGACTGATGACCGAGTTGCGGGAAGAAGGTGCGGCGATGACCGAGGAGAACCTCGAACGGATCCACGGTCCGGCCGGACTGGACCTCGGCGCCGAGGGGCCCGAGGAGATCGCGGCGGCGATCGTGGCCGAGATCGTGGCCGTCAAGCGCGGCCGGGAGGGCGGGTTCCTCAAGCACCGCGTCGGCCCGATCCACGACCGGGGAACCCCCGCCAGACGTTCAGGCTGAGCGCGAGGATCCTTGGCCTCCCTGCCCTCTTGACCAGAACGGGCTCGCCCGCTAATATTGAGCGGGCGCTCAAAGCGAGCGCTCAAGCCGACGCGGGAGGCACCGGGCGTGTCGGAGGCTCGAACCAGCACCACGAGGGCTCGGGGGGAGGAAACCAGGGCCAGGATCATCCAGGCCGCCATCGAGACCCTGAAGCGCGAAGGGTTCGGGGGCGCGAGCGCCCGGGCCATCGCTCGGACGGGCGGGTTCAACCAGGCTCTGATCTTCTATCACTTCGGCAGCGTGCGGGATCTCCTGCTCGCCGCGTTGGACGAGACGAGCGCCCGCCGGATGGCGCGGTACCGGGTGGTCGTGGACGATGCCGAAACCTTCCAGGAACTCATCGCTGCTGCGACGGAGGTGTATCGGGAGGACCTGGCCTCGGGGCACATCAAGGTGCTGGCCGAGATGATCGCCGGGGCGTCCTCCATAGCCGAGCTCGGCCCTGAGATCGTGCGGCGGATCGAGCCGTGGATCGCCTTCGCGCGGGACGCCGTCGCCCGGGTTTCCTCGACGTTGCCGTTCCCGGTCCCGGTGCCGCCTGAGGAGGCGGCCTTCGGCATCGTCGCCCTGTTCCTGGGCATCGAGCTGCTGACCCACTTGGAGGGCGACGGCACCCGGTCCGACCGGCTCTTCGAGCTTGGGTCACAGCTGGCCGCGATGGCCGGCCTGCTGACCGGCACACCTCCGGTAACCGGCAAGGGCGGCGAGTGAGATGCGCGCCCCGGCCGTTTCGCTCGACGACCTGTCCGCGTCGGCCCCGGAGCGGATCGACCGCGCGGTCATGGTGCAGCGCTGGGACCGCCTGACCTTCCTTCACCGGCCCTGCGATCCCGAGGTCGTTCGGCGCGCGCTCCCGCCGGGCCTCGAGATCGACACCTTCGACGGCGTCGCGTGGATCGGGCTCATCGCGTTCCGGCTCACCGTGCGAGCGTCCGCGTTGCCCGCCCTTCCCTGGATCTCTCGGTTCGCCGAGGTGAACGTCCGGACCTATGTGCAAGGGCCCGACGGACGGCGCGGGATCTGGTTCCTCTCGCTCGACGCGGACAGGCTCGCCGCCGTCATGGTCGCGCGACGCTGGTACCGCATCCCGTACGTGTGGGGCACGACGCACCTCATCGAGACGCCTCGGGCGGTGCGCTACGAGAGCCGCCGTCGTTGGCCGGGATCGGCCGGCGCGGAGCTCAAGCTCACGGTCGTCCCCACTGAGCCAATCGCCCCATATGACGTCACCGAGCTCGAACGGTTCCTCACCTGCCGTTGGCGGTTGTACAGCCCCGCACCACTGGACTTACCGGTCACCCGCATCGGGTTCGTTGCCACCCAGGTCGAGCATCCGCCGTGGCCACTCCATCGGGCGAACGTCCTCGAGCTCCGCGAGGGATTGCTTGCGGCCGCAGGTCTGCCGGGGTTCGGCCGAGAGTATGTCGCGCACTTCTCGCCCGGGGTGCGCGTTCGCTTCGGTCCCAGGCGGCCGGTCGGTCCACCTCTCGGCTCTCCGGCAGGCGAGTTCTAGGCCTCCAGCCCCTTGTGCTCTTGGATCGTGTTGCCACCGTCGACCACGATCGACCGGCCGGTCACATAACTTGCCGCCTCGGAGGCGAGGAAGGCGATGACCTCGGCGACCTCCTCCGGACGACCGGGCCGCCCCACCGGCGTGTGCGCGCCCGCCACCAGTTCCTCAGGCAGTGACGAGCCCGTCTGTATCCAGCCCGGAGCCACCGAGTTCACAGTGATGCCGTGCGGAGCGACCTCCAGGGCCAGCCCCCGCGTCAGCCCGTCGACCGCCGCCTTCGCCGCTCCATACCCCACGCCCCCAGGGATCGCGACGAGCGGCCCGGTCGTCGAAGAGACGTTCACGATCCGACCATAGCCTCGCTGGACCATTCCGGGCACCACGCAGCGCGTGACGTTGAACGTCGTCGTCAGGTTGAGCGCGACGTCCCGGTTCCAATCGTCATCGTTCAGGTCCACGAATCTCTTGGTTGGGCTGTCCACTCCGACCTGCACCATGCCGGCGTTGTTCACGAGGACGTCGATGCGCCCGTGGAGCTTGAGCACCGACTCGACCAACGACTTCGCCTGTCCGAGGGAGGTGAGGTCCGCCACGAAACCGCTTGCCGTGTAGCCGAGCGAACGGAGCTCAGCCTCCCGATCTCGGATCCGGTCGGTCGTCGATGCGATCGCAAGCATCGCCGCGTCCCGGCCGAGCACCCGCGCCGTGGCGAACCCGATGCCGGTCGCGCTCCCGGCCCCCGTCACGAGCGCGACCTTGCCCTCCTTGCCCTGCGCCACCGCTCCCCCCTCGGCCACGGAGGCGCGAGCATAGCCCGGACCTTTCGGATGGCGTGGGAAAGCGACGCTGGGTAGGCTCGGATGCTCGGAGGATCCCGGAGGGATCATGCTGATCGAGAACGAGTTCGAGGTTCCGGCGACGATCGACCGGGCGTGGGCGTACCTGCTCGACGTGGAGCAGATTGCCCCCTGCGCGCCGGGTGCCGAGCTGACAGAGGTCGTCGACGACCACACGTGGAAAGGCAAGATCAACCTGAAGCTCGGGCCGATCGCGCTGTCGTTCGCCGGCACGGTGACCGTTGCGGAGAGGGATGAAGCCAACCACAGGGTCGTGCTGAAAGCCCAGGGCCAGGAGCAGAAGGGGAAGGGCGCAGCCAGCGCGACCGTCACGTCCTGGCTGGAACCGGCAGGACCGAACGGCGCAACCAGGGTGAGGATGCAGGCCGACATCATCCTCACCGGGACGGTCGCACAAGTCTCGCGTGGCCTCCTGCCCGATGTATCCGCCAGGCTGACGAACCAGTTCGCGGACTGCCTCCGCGACCACCTGACAGCCTCACAGGGTGCACCGGCCGCGGCGTCCTCGACTACTCCCCAACCCCCGGAGGCCATCGGTGGGATCCGGCTGGGCATCTACGCGATCGTCAGGGCGACCGGCCGGTTCTTGCGCCGCCTGTTCGGCCGCGCCTCTTCGTGATCACCGGGATCGTCTTGGCCGCCGGAACCTCCTCCAGGTTCGGGCGGACGAAGCAACTGCTCGAGCTGGAGGGCAAACCCCTGGTCCAGTACGCGGTCGACGCCGCGGCGGCGGCGGGACTCGACGAGGTAGTAGTGGTCCTCGGCCACGACGCGGAACGAGTGCGCACCTCGCTCCGTCTCCCCCAGAACGGAAGGACCGTGCTGAACCTCAGCTACGAGGCGGGGCAGTCGACTTCGCTCATCGTTGGCCTCGACGCCGCGGGCCCCGAGAGCGAGGCCGCAGTGGTCCTCCTGGCCGATCAGCCGGGCATCACCTCCGAGCACCTCCGGGCCCTCGTCGATGCGTTCGAGGCCGGTCGCCCCCTCATGGTCCGACTCCGGTTCCGTGACGGCCCCGGACCCGCGTTGCTCTCGCGCGAGGTGTGGGACGAGGCGCGCAAGTTGGCCGGCGACACCGGAGCCCGCGAGATCATCACGGCCCATCCTGGATGGGTGAAGGACGTCGTGGTGGACTCGGACGCACCGCCCGACGTCGACCGGCCGCCCGATCTCGACCGGCTCCGGTAGAAACGAGCGACCCGGGCCTCTTCGCGGCCCGGGTCGCTCCCCTACAGCTAGGTCGGGAGGGCTAGCCGTAGAAGATGATGGTCACCCAGAAGCTGCCGTTCGAACGGATCACCCCGACAGCCGCGTGGTCGAACCCTGTTCGAAGGATGTTCCTGCGGTGCGGCGGGCTCCTCATGAACGCGCTCTCGAGGCCGTCAAGGGTGGACCCGACCCCCACGTTCTCCCCGCCGATCGACCAGTCGAGGCCCTTCAGCCTCGAGTTCAGATCGGCGGTGTGGAACAGGTAGCCCTTCGTCGCCATCTGCCGGCTGTGATGCTTGGCGTACCTCGAGAGCACCGCGTTCAGCCTGAGGGCGGCCTTGTCGTGCTGTGCGCGGTCGTCGTTGGTGAGCGAGAGCATGTGAGCGCGGCGATGGTGATCGATCGATGCCGACGCCCTGTCGGCCGAGATGCCCTGGGCGAGAAGGACGATGAGCATGGCGAGCGCCACGCCGGCCAGGCTCCGGCCCCGTGTCCGCACTCGATCCATGGCCGCCCTCCCAACCCGTGGGTCCCGTAGAGACGGGGGTCCCGGCCTTCCTTCCCCAGATCGAGTTATCGGCCGGACGGGGTCCCCGATTGAGGGGACAGATGGCCAAGTCCTCCCAGCGCGATGGGGTGAGGATCAGGTGGCAAAGTCGAGGCGGCGGTGCCGGAGCGCGGGCAATCGCTCGCGTACCCGACGGACCTCATCGAGATCGAGGTCGGCGAACGTGACGCCTACGCCCTCGGGGGCGCGGGCCAGGACCCGACCCCACGGATCGACCGCCAGGCTGTTGCCGAAGCACCGGCGGTTCTGCTCCGGCGGGCCCCAGGTTCCCCATTGCGCCGGAGCCAGCACGAATGCCTGGCTCTCGATGGCCCGAGCCCGGATCAGGACGTCCCAGTGATCGGAGCCGGTCTCGAACGTGAAGGCCGAAGGAACGAAGATCATCTCGGCTCCGCGGGTGACGAGGATGCGGTACAGCTCGGGGAACCTCACGTCGTAGCAGACCGACAGCCCGGCCACGCCGAACTCCGTCTGCGCCGCCACGACGTCCTCCCCCGAGGAATAGGTGAACGACTCGCGGATCGGCGGCTGCCCCGGCAGATCCACGTCGAACAGATGGATCTTCCGGTACCGGGCGACGAGCTCGCCGCCGCGGTCGAACAGCAGGCACGTGTTGAACACCGTGCCGTCTTCGCCGGCCTCGAGCACGCTTCCTCCGAGGACCCACATCGAACGCGCTCGCGCAACCGACGCGAGCCACTCGCTCGTCGGTCCCGGTACTGGCTGAGCGACCTCGCGGTGGCGCCTGGCCGCGCCCATGTACGTCCATACCTCGGGGAGGGCGGCGAGGTCGGCTCCTCCGTCCGCGGACCGACCAAGCAGGTCGTCGGCCTGCGTGCGATTGGCCTCGACGTCGTCGCTCGAGCTCATCTGGCACAGCGCCACCCTCATGGCGGGCATCCTACGATTAGCGGCATGCCGATCGGGCGATACACGGTGATGGACGGGGACGGGAACGCGGTGGGGACGGAGGATTTTCGCTCCGCGCCGGGCCCTGCCGGGTGGCGGTACTTCTCCGACATCCAGACGACTCTTCCGCAGCCGCACCATGAGGTGGTGGACCTCGTCGCGGACTCCGGCCGGAGGCTGGTGCGAACGAGGATCGACACGGGCTCGCACGAGATCCTGCTGATGGCCGAGGGCGAACGCCTGACCGGCTACCGAGACGGCGTCGCGGTGGAGCTTGCGTGGGGACCCGACGTCGAGCTCGACTACGCCTCGCCGGCCTACAACGTGGTCACGGCGAACCGGCTGGGGTCCCGTACGACGGAGTTCGACGTCGTGTTCCTCCAGCCGGTGACCTGCCAACCGGTCGTGGAGCGCCAGCGCTACGAGCATCTCGGACAGGAGGACGTCGCGACCCCGGTTGGACGATTCGCCTCGGTACGCTGGCAGTACACCGCCCTCTCGTCCGGCTGGAGCCGCGACCTGTGGATCGCCGGTGACGTCCTGGTTCGCTATGACGGGCTGTACGCGCTGGAGTCCTACGAGCCGGGAGCGAGCGGACCATTGCCGCTCGCCTGAGAGGAGCGACATGGCGAGGAAGCGGTGTGGGTGGGCTGAGGGAAGCGACGCTCTCATGCTCGCGTACCACGACCAGGAGTGGGGAACACCGAGCCGGGACGAACGCCACCTGTTCGAGATGCTGACGCTTGAGGGCGCGCAGGCCGGGCTGTCGTGGCAGACCATCCTGAACAAGCGGGAGGGGTACCGGCGCTCGTTCGTCGGATTCGATCCGGCCAAAATCGCGCGGTTCGGCGAGGAGAAGATCGAGCGATTGATGCGGGATCCGGGCATCGTCCGGAACCGGGCCAAGATCGATGCGACGATCGGCAATGCTCGGACGGTGCTGGCGCTCCGGGCGGACGTCGGGCCGCTCTCCGAGTACCTGTGGTCGTTCGTCGACGGCCGACCCATCGAGGGCAATCGCCAACGCCTGTCGGACATCCCGGCCGAAACGGCGGAGTCCCGGGCCATGAGCAAGGAGTTGAAGAAGCGAGGGTTCCGGTTCGTCGGGCCGACGATCTGCTACGCGTTCATGCAGGCCGTCGGCATGGTCAATGACCACGTAGCAAGTTGCTTCCGGTGGGCTGAGCTCGCTAGCTCATCGAGAAAGAGGACTTCGTGATGCCCCAGTGTTAGGGAATGTCACCCGAGCTGGGCTCCCTCGCCCTCGGCCACGAGAGCATGAGTCCGCTTACCCCACCACCTTGACGGTGACCGCTGCCTCGCCTTCGACCACGATGTCTTGCTTCTGGACCAGCTGGCGGCCCAGGCCGGTGGCGATCAGGTCGTTGGGGTGCTCGCCGTCATTCAGGAGTGCCAATAGCTTGTCGAATCCTATTCGGCTCGTGTTGATCCGCTGACGGGCCTTCCCTCCGCGGAGCGAGATCCGCTCCAACCCAGTGGCGCGATGGGGGATTCGAAACCGAACCGTCGCCCTCTCGGGCGGCCCGCCCTCCATGGGCTGCAGCGTGACCTCCAGCATGATCCTGCTTCCGGCCTTGGCCTTCAACACGGCCCGCTCTCGGAGCCCGCGCTGCAAGGAGCTCGCCGACCGGACCCGCACGATGTCGCCGACGAGTTGGTGCTCCGTGATCTGCCCCCTGGCCCGGATGCTCGTGAACGTGATGTCCTCCGACCGGTTGAACGCCAGCCCGAACAGCGCGTTCCGCAGGTGGTGGTCCGCCTGGAAGGCGTCGTCCTGCGAGGCGTCCATGTTGGAGTTGTGGACGGTGAACGGCGTCACGCCGTCCTCGCGCAATCCACGGATGGTGTAGGTCAAGCTAAGCGTCCCCTTCCCGACGTGATCGAACACGAGCAGCAGGTTCTGGAACACGTGCTCGTAGGCGATCACGGGACCCCAGAAGGCCTGCTGATAGAAGATGTCGGTCTGCCCGGTTCGGGTCGCGCCATTGTCGGTGTTGGTGAAAGTCGTGGTGACGGGGATCGAGGGGGTGACGGTCCCGATCTGACCCATAAGCCCGGCCAGCCGGTCCTGGACCACCGTCCCGTGGAGATCGGTGGGGACGAGAATCTTGAACGGCCCGAACAGCCCGCTCACGTCGTTCACGATCGTGACCACGCTCGCGCCGGCCATGGCGAACGAGCTCGTGCCCTTGAGGAACAGGGGGTGGCCCCAGCCGACATCGAGGTCGCCGCAGGCGAACGTGGTGGTCCCGATCCCTGCCAACGTCACGTCCCCGGTCGAAAGCTCCGCGGCGAACGGCTCGCCCGGCGCGAGGGGGGTGGGATTGATCGTCGCCGAGGAGGCCGCGGCCGCGCTGCCGGCCCGATATACACGGAGCGGCAGGCCGTGCCGGTCGATGATGGCCTGAAGGTGCTCGGCCCGTTGGTCCGACAGGCCGGACACGCTAAGTGGAATGGTCAGCTGTTGAACTGTCGTCGGGACAGAGGCTAGCGGGACCTCGGCCGCGTCGGCCACGGCCACGCGGGCCCGATGAGTGACCGGGACCGACGCCGGCACTGAGGTGGCGGACACGTCGGCCGCCACCGTCGTGAGGTTAACCATCTGCTGGGCCGGGGTGAATAGTCCGATCATGGGGTCGGCGGCGAGTCCGAAGGTGTAGGAGACTGCCCCGGCCAGCTGCCCGTCGATGTAGATGGGGGAGCCCGACATCCCCGAGGCCACCCCGTGGGCCTGGTCCAGGAATGCCGGCGGACCGATGATCTTGAAGATCACGAGGTCGAAGCTGGGGAGGAGGGCGTTCGGCAAGATCCCGATGATCTGGATGTCGAAGCTGACGGGGGCGCTCCCCTGGATCGCGGTAAGCCCGGTGCCGGCCATCCCGGGGACGATCGAGCTCTCGGGGAAGACTGGCGGAGGGCTGGTGCACAGCGTCGCGGCCGGGGCTTTGGCGGGTGTCATGCTGACCGCAAACATTCCGACGCAGACGGTCACGGCCCGCAGCGCTCTTCGGCGGGAAGACCTGGATCGGACGTTGCTCGACGGGATCACCCCCTCGACTGGCTCATCCTACGTCTCAGACGAATTCGCAGAGAAACCGGTTCCCGAGGGGGAAACGTCACATTGCCGGTGGGCTGAGCTTTCCGCAGTTCCCCCGGAAGCCTGAAGCGACTTAGGGTCTTGAGCCGTGTTGTGGATGGAAAACTCGCCAAGCCGAGGTCATCTCTCTGGCGGCCCCAGGATCCATAGACCCGACGAAGCGGTGGGGGCCAACGAGGATGGCCCGCGTCGAGCTGCTAGCTGCCGGGGGCGACCGAAACCGTGTCGTCAGGCTCGCCGCCCGCGTGCGCCTTGCCCGCCGCCATGTGCTCGAGCGCGTGGGCTGGCGGCCCACCGCCGTGGCCGACGGCGACCATCGGCTTGCCGCAGTCGCTCCGGGCGGCAAGGGGAATCTGGGCCGTGTCGCCGGCAGCGGCGACGGCGCTCACATAGTCGCCGTGCGTCCAGTTGCCCGGCAGCGAGGAGACGGCTGTGAGATCGCACGATCCGGCCTGGTGGAACCGCTCGATCGGCCCACCGTGGACGCCGGCGTCCTGCTCATTCGCTTCGCCCTTGTCGTGGCGTGCGCCTGCAAGGACGCCGGCCGTGGCGATGCCCGATACCCCGAGGACGAATGTCACCACGAACGCCAGAACGCCTCGCCTCACGCGAGCCTCCTTGCACGCTTCTCGTCAGGAGCGTGGGTCAAAGCGAGCGCCGGGTCAATCGGCCGATCGGCTATCGCGAGATATCTGATGATGTAGGCGGTGGCACTAGGAACGTCCGCTCTCGCGGGGGCCTGCCGAGGCTATCGGGTCGGGGGGTGAACCCGCACCCCTTCGCCTGCTTGATTCCGACAGCTTTTTGGAAGAGGAGAGGTGTGGGACCCGTTGCTACGGGGAACCAGATACGGCGGTATTGATCCGAGGGGCCAAGACACCGGGGGGCAGGGGTTGAGCAACAACGAGGAAGTGCTTTATGAAGGACTGGGCATCGTTGACGTGGGGCCAGGGATGAGGGAGGGCCGCAGCTACGCCGTGTCATTCACCCTGTTCGTGGATGCTTCTAGCCCCCACCAGGCCCTAGACCGGGCCATGCAGTTCCGCAACATCATCAGGACGGGAGATCCTGCCGAAGTTCGGGGCCTACCCTTCCAATGGCACCTTCATGACGTAGAGGAGCGCTGAAACCCGCAGCAAGATCATCGGGCGGACGGGTCGTCCGCGCCCCTGGCGTTAGGAAGCCCCATACGGGGTGTGTACCGCGCTTGGAGGCTCGCGGGAGCCTCGGGTAGGCGAAGGTTTGCCCTATCGGTCCGCATGGTGAACGCCCACGTACACCGTGCTTCCGGTGGGCGGAGCTCAGCTCCGAACCGGGCGCCGAATCCCGCTGGGCTACGAGCGTCCGATCAGGGATGAGGGCCTGGCGCCGCAGCCGCATACCCCGCGTCGACATCGGCGGTGACGAGAGCTCGATCTTCGACGGTGTCGGGCAGATGAAGGATCGATTCCATTCCGCCCTCCGGATGACGCTGGAGCTCGACCCGCCCCCCGATCAACTCAGCGATCTTGCGCGCCGCGAACAGGCCGATCCCCAGGCCGGACTTCGCTCGGGTGGAGGACTGGTCCTCCTGGGTGAAGGGATCGAAAGCCCGCTCCATGAACTCCGAGCTGATACCGGGACCACGATCGCGGACCCTGACTTCGACCTCTCCCGAGGTTCGGGAGAGCGAGATGTCGACCGTACTCCCCGGTGGGGAGAACTTCAGCGCGTTCTCCATGATGTGCCGAAGGAGCGGCTTGAGCATCGCCGGATCGCTCATCACGGTGTCTCCCTCCGACATCGCCCCGACGCGGACTCGGTGGAGTGCATCGAATGAGGAGAGCCCATCGATCACTGACCGGATGACTTCGCCGAGCGCGACGGGCTGGCGCTGCGCTTCAGCCTCGCGCTCCATCCCTTCGGCTGCCGCCAGCACGGCCTCCACCAGATCATGCAACCGATGGCTTGCATTCCGAAGGCTGTCCAGCAAGGAGCGTCCGGCTTCCGCCACCAGGTCGTGCCTCCCGAGGGTGCTCGAAACACCTTCGATGATCGTGAGCGGGGTCCTGAATTCGTGGGACACGGTGGCGATGACCGCGGCTTTCCGAAGAGCCAGATCGCGCTCCTCGTTGGCCAGACGAAGCTCTCGGTCGGCTTGGCGCCGAAGGCGCCTGGACGCGGTGGCGACGATACGGAACAGCGCGACATACAGAAGGGCCAGGCCACCCAGGAGCACCAGATACAGTCGATGACTGTCGCTGGTGATCGCGGCCTCGATCGGCTGGTACGGAAGATAAAGTTCGAACGCTCCCGCTGGTGCCGGATCACCCGGGAAGGTCAGGGGAACGTACACCTCGAGTAGCTTCCCATAGCTCCGGTCGCTGACGTTTTCCTCTTTCGTAAGGTCGGACACCTCGGAGGCGATCTGTCCTGCCATCGCATCCTCGAGCTCATGGGAGGAGGGAAAGGTTCGACCGATGAGCTCAGGGTCGTCCGAGTAGACGACGCGGAGATCGCGGCTCCAGATCTTGACCCGCGCGATCTCCTCGCCGACCAGTCCGGCATGCAGGACCTTATCGAGCTGACGAAGACGTTCTGGTGTGAGTCCCTGGCTTAGGTCATCTGGGGTCAGTTGCGGCTGGATATCGAATCGGGCGATGAGGTCAGCCAGCTGTCGCGCGTTCGTCAGCGCTTGATTCCGGATCTGGATCTGGAGCGTCTTGGCGAGGACGAGGCCGAGGAGAACGATCGGGATCAGGCTGGCAACGGCGAACTTCCCCAAGAGGCTGAGCCTTGGTAAGCGGTAGGCGACCTTCGGCGACGCCATTTGCGACCCTTCCCCCGTTTCGGTCGAGTATCGGCATCGTCAGCAGGCGCTTGAGATGGAGGGAACCCGGCACCCTCCTATCGGCGTCCAAGCTCGGTCGTACCCGACCGAAGGAGGCACGCCATGCGCCGGATCGTGTTTCTCGTGCCCGCCACCCTCGTCTTCCTCCTGGCCGCCGGCCCCGCATGGGCCTGCGGCGGGCTGGTGAACGCGAACGGCAGCGTCACCCTGGTCCGCACCACTACCCTCGCGGCCTATCACCAAGGGGTCGAGCATTACGTGACCTCGTTCGAGTTTGCCGGGGTCGGCGGGGAGTTCGGCTCCATCGTACCGCTGCCGGGCGTTCCGTCGAGGGTCGTGCGGGCCGGGGACTGGACGCTCCAGCGGCTGGTGCAGGAGACAGAGCCGGTGCTCCGGTTCGAAACGCTCGCAAGCCCCGCGGCGGCGGACGCCAAGGTGTTGCTCGAGACCCAGATCGACGCGCTGGACGTGACGGTCCTGAAGGGCGGGGGCACTGCCGTCGGCAACTGGGCGCGGGAGCATGGGTTCCTCCTCCCGCCCGACGCGCCCGAAGTCCTGGACTTCTACGCGGACCGCAGCCCGATCTTCATGGCCGTCCGGTTCAACGGAGAGCGGGCCAAGGAGCAGGGGATCTCCCAGGGCGAGGGCACGCCGGTGCATGTGGTCATCCCCACGACGAACCCGTGGGTCCCCCTTCGGATCCTCGGACTCGGCGCCCCGGCCAACGCACCGGTCGAGGCGGACGTGTACCTGCTGACCGACCGAGAGCCCGCGCTGCTCCCCGCCCCTGACGAGGCGCGTGGGTCGGGTACATCGCTCGTCGGCGTCGTTCCCGACGGCTCGCCCCGGCCCGGACTGGTCCTCGAGCGCAGCGAGCCGGCCTCGGTCTCACTCCTCTCGGACCTTCGCTCGGACAAGGGGATGCAGTGGCTCCCCGCCTCGGGGATGTGGCTTACGTACATGCGCGTGGACTCCAACGCCGGTGCGCTGAAGTACGACCTTGCCGTCGATGCGAGCGGCGCCGGAAGGCCGTCGCCCGTCGCCGCCGGCCTGTCGCCCCGGGATGCCTCCGCGCTGGACGCGGCAACCGGTCGCATCTGGCCGGCGGCGCTGGCGGCCCTGGCGCTGGTCGCTGGGATCGCGACCGGCGCCTGGCTGGGACGGAGCCGGCTCCGCCCGCGGGTGGGGTAGCCGACATGAAGGGCGGTATGCGACTGGTGCTCGTGATCGCCTTGGTCGCGGCCCCAGCCGCATGCCGCCCGGCCGCCGCGGACGAAGCGGTCGAGACGGTGGAGATCACCATCCACTACTCGCACTTCGATCCGTCGACGTTCGAGTTCCCCCCGGGCACGCGCGTCCGGTTCGTCGTCCACAACACCGATCCGATCGACCACGAGTTCATCCTGGGAGATGCCAGGGTCCAGGAGATCCACGAGCTTGGGACCGAGGCGCACCATCCGCCACGTCCCGGTGAAATGTCGGTCCCCGCGGGCTCCACCCGGACGACGATCTACACCTTCACGCAGCGGGGAACGCTCATCTTCGGTTGCCCTACGGGATGCACGGTTTGGTGACCGTGGCCTGAGACTGGTGAAGAGCTGTTTGCGGTTCCCCATCCATCAGCCTGACGAACCGGTTGACGACGTGGTGGAGGTGAGGGGATTTGAACCCCTGACCCCTGCCGTGCGAAGGCCCGGACGGTGTCGAGTCGTGCGTAGAAGGTGGACGTTCCTGTGCTTGCTGGACACGGCTGGACATCGCTCACGTTGTCCTGCGTTTGTCCAGTTCGGGCGCTACTGGCTGGTCAAGGCGGGCGAGATTGCAAGGGCGTCCCGGACCTTCTGATGGAGCTTCGCCTCCGAGGCCTTTTCGCCGAACGTCCGGAGCACATCGACTAGCTCGCTGGTCAGGTCGTGGAACGCCCACCCCTTCTCCCGGTCCCCCGGCCCCTTCCGCCCCGTCGTCAGGTGCGCCAACTCCTTGTTGGCGCGCTTTCGCGCCTTCTTGAGGGACTCGGACTGCGACGGCCGGATCCGCTCCCACTCGGCGCGAGAATCAAAGAAGTCGGTAGCTATCACGTCGCCCTGCTTGGGAACGGCCGGGTAGAGGAACTCGACGAGGTCCCGGAGGTGGACCATCCACGATTCGATCAGGGCGTTCTTCATGACCAAAGACACGTCGAGAGCGCCAGTCGCGATGGCGGCAAGGAGTGCCTTCGTCCCTCGAAGCATCTGGACCTCGTACGCCACGTGCTCGGCCGAGTAGTCAAGCAACTCCTGGTCGGGCAGCGGCTGGCGGGGCGCCACGGGGGGACTATACGACTCTACTTCCGAGGATTCTAACCCGGCACTCGTCGCCACTGATGCCCGCCTGGCGCAGAATCTCGCCCAGCAAAGGGATCTCCATGTCCGCACCATGCCGATTCGCGATTCGCATTTAGCGTGTCGCCGCGCTCCCCTACACTGCTGCATGTGACGAATGTGGACGGGCTGGCGACGGCAAGCGAGTCATTGATGAAACATCTTGAGATGTCCGCGGACCGGGTCATCCCGGGTGACGTCGCATACGGTCAGCACTACGAGTTCGCCGAACGTACCTGGTCGCTACACAAGTACCTTCGCAGCGCCCTCGCGCTCGCTCAAGCCGATCTATACGGCCCAGCCTTAGGAGTCCTTCGCGCCGCGATGGAGCACTACATCGTGGACCATCTACTGTTCCTAGGCAATCGGTTCCGCGCCATAGTCAAAGATGTCTCAGACGAGAATTTGAAGGAATGGCAGCGCGAAAATCGAGAGTGGCGTGCGCGGGCCCGACGTTCTAGCGGTCAGGAGGCGGGGAGACCGCGATGCGGAAGTCATCCGGACGGGAATCCACTACGAGGGAGGCGAAAGAGGCCCAGAAGCACCTTCCCTCTCGATCTACTACGGCATCCTCGATCATTACGACCCGTTCACTGGCGGATGGGAAGCCCAGTCACACATCGGCGATTGGTTGTTTCGGCAGGACACTCGCCGTCGTCACGTCGCCCTCCAGGCGGGGCACTGGAAGTTGAGTCTATCGTGGAACGCTCTCATGGCGAACGTCCGGCTCAATGGGTTCTATACGGACGCGGAGATCGCTCGGTGGTACGTCCACTACAGCTTCCTGAGCGCGTTCGCGCATCCGGTTTCACGACGCGCTATGTCGAATGTGTATGGGCGAAACATGCCGCGAACGCTTCGCGCTGACCACTGCGTCTGGGAGTTAGTTCTCCTCTACATCGGCACCCTCGCCGCGTTGGAGCTAGAGGCTTTCGACGAGATGACTCATCGAGAACCGGCCGTTGAGCTAAGTGACGGAAAGGTCGTCCGTGACGAGATAGCGATGCTCCGCGATCTGACGAGCCATTTCTGGTTCCCGATAGGGCCTCCGACGGAGTTTGACCGTGTTCAAGAAGCGAACCAGCGTGGAGTGCTTCCAAACGGTGGCGGAATTGTCCCGCTTGAAGAGCGACGGCCAGAGAGCTTCGAGGATGATGCCGTTCGCTACTACGAGAATCCGCTAAGGCGGCTCATCCAGATGCATGCCGGTGTCCACGAGATGACGGGGTTCCAGTGGGCCTCCCCGTGGCCGGAGCCCGGAGCGAGATGGCGTCTCATGGACTGCTAGGTCTTCGCGACGCCCGCGCAGTGGTCTTTGTCGAGGCGCGGGAAGGCGACGTCCTGACCGGACGACACAGGTGGGAGGCCCATACACCAGAGCCGTCCGGGATGAGCCCCGGGCTCGTATCACTCCATGTTGCTGGGACAAGCATCCCCCAGACGGAGGACATCGTAGCCCGTTTGACGGTGCCCCTCGAGCTGTACCCTTGTGATGGCAGTAACCGGGTTCGCCACCGGGGACGCGAGGATAGCCTGGTTCCGCGGCCAGGGCTCCGCAGCCAAGCGGAGTAGCGGAGGATCATAGCCCGTCCCGCTGGGCAGCTTGGGAAGCGTACGCGCTCCCCCAACGCCCCGGGAGGGCTCATGCTGAACAGCGACGACGGAGGGGTCACAGCTCTCCGGCTCGTCTTGAGGACGGCCCGCCTCTCGCAGGCCGAGCTAGCCAGGTCCTTCGGTGTCTTGCGCCAGTGGGTCTCCGACGTCCTCAACGGCCAAGTGCTCCTGAGCATGAACTTCGTCCGCGACGTCCTCATCAACCTGGCCGAGTACCTGACGGCCGATCTCGCCAAGCTACGGGCGATCTTCCTTCCGGACCCGGCGGGCGGGCAGAAGACGTGGGCGCTCGAATGGCACCCCGCAAAGACGGGGGGCGCCTGATGAGCACAACCGCTCAGGCGCCGACCATCTCGCCCCTCCTCACCGTGCAGGACGTCGCGGAGATCCTCCAGGTGTCGAGGGCGACGGTGTATGGACTCATTCAGGCCGGCAAGCTCGAGCCCGTCAAGCTCGGGCTTCGCAAGACCAGATTCCGCCGGGCCGACATCCTGAGGTTCATTGGAGAGGACGACGTCCAGTGACCCGTCACGTGACGCCAGTCGAGAAGGTCAGGACGGGCCACACCTTGCGCGTGCTGCGGCAGGCCGCCGGGCTTCGGCAGTCCGAGCTTGCCTCGGCCTGTGGGATCGCCCGTCAGTGGATGCATGACATCGAGGCCGGCAACAAGCCAGCCGGGCCTCGTCTGGCCGACCTGTTCGCGGCCATCATCGCCCCAAGGATTCGGGCATCAGAAGACGACGTCCGGCAGCTCCTGGGAAAGGAGGGCTAGGGACTATGACTCCCGTCCAGGCCGCCGTCCGCGACTGCAAGGCGCCGGGGCCGAACAAGCGCCAGCGGATAGACAACCTCCGGGCTAAGTACATCGCCGACGACTCGTTCGCTGAGGCCTGCCTTACGTTGATCGACACAGGGCACTGGTCCGAAGTCGAGGCCGTGGCCGCGCTCGAACGTGTGTACCGAACGGCCTTCGGCCACGGGACTGCGGCCCGGAAGCCGTGGGTCGCCGAGGCGCAGCGATTACTAGCTGAACTTCCGGATGTGTTGCATCCGGCGACGAAGAACACGAGGCGCTTCTCTCGCGAGGAGGCCGACAAGTACCTCCGTCATCGAAAGGAGAGCTGAAACATGGGTGAACACGACGACGACCTCGACCAGAACAAGGGCCAGCAGGGCGCCGGCAACATCGGCGACCAGGACCAGGATCAGCAGGACCAACAGCAGCTCCCGGAACTCGGCAGCCTGATCCGTAGCGCCGCCGCCCTCGCCCGCTGGTATCCGAACGATCCACAGGCCCAGGCGGTTCGGTTGACGTTCGAGAACCTGGATGAGTTCGGACAGGAGCAGGAGCTGCTTGAGGCCGGCGTCAACGATGCACTCGGCTGGCTCGACGCGAACGGTCAGACCGCCCTTGCCACGAACCTTCGTCAGCACCAGGAGAGGATTCTCCAGGGCGTTGCTCAGGAGGAGGAGGAGCGTGAGAAGGCCGCACGCGAGGATCGGCTAACCGCTCTCCGCGAACAGCGTGCCAAGGAACGCCGTGAGAAGGAGGAGAAGGATCGCCAAGCTGCAGCCGACGCCGAGCTGCTGGCTCAGCTCGATGCCGAAGAAGCGGCCGCCACTGGAAGTTCGGCTCCGAGCCCGACGGACGCCGCCGAGGCTGCATACAAGGAGTTCGTCGAAGCGAAGAAGTCGGGTGACCCGGACGCGATCCTCGCGGCTGCCGATCAGGCAATCGAGGCGAGACGGATTGCATCCGAGACCCAGTTCGTCCCCGACCGTGCCTCCTTGGCCGAAGCGGCCAAGGCACTGCTCAAGAAGATCCAGGAGGGTTGAACCATGGCTCACATCACCACCGATGCCGTGAACCAGCTCGCGGTCGATGCGAAGAAGCTCGTGAAGCGGGTCCCGCCCGACATGCGGACCGAGTTGGAACACAATCTCAAGATCCTCACCGAGTTCCCGGACATTGACCCGGGACAGACGCGTGAGGGCCGCCAGACGGAGCGGGCACGCAACCAACGCGACGAGGCAGCCGCGAACGTGTGGGCTCTCCTCGACCAATACGACGACTGGGAGAGCCAGCAGCCGATCGATCACGGGCAGATCGTCGCCCGCACCCAGGTCGGGAATCCGACGCCCGAAGGCGACCGGCTCGAGCGGATCACATACGCGGATGGAGCGGTCGAGGAGTTCGTCGCGATCCCTGCGGCCCAGGCTGCGGAGATGGAAGCCACGATGAAGCGTCGCGTTGATGCGATCTATGACGCCAAGGCCGATCTCCACCAGGCAGATCAACTCAGGTCGCTTGCCGCCCAGACCGATGGTGACGAGTTCAGTGACCGGGCGAAGGCCGTTCACCAACGGGG
>WNFV01002753.1_pt1 | contig 23121 bp, 22 predicted proteins | sample 5400101 | NCBI WGS metagenome assembly WNFV01 (sample SAMN13153361, study PRJNA577476) | soil metagenome | isolation source: 115 cm soil or saprolite under grassland replicate 1 | place: USA:California | collected 2016-06-15 | reverse complement strand
GGCCGACACCCAGCGCGCCATGGAGTCGGTCCGAGAAGCGATCATCGGATTCGCCCAGGCGACCGGGCGGCTTCCCTGCCCCGCCAACGGTAGCACCCCTGCAGGAGCTGCCGGCGCGGGTACCGAGGTGAAACCCTTTCTCCCGTGCAGCTTCGCTTTCGGCGTGGTCCCCTGGACGACGTTGGGCGTGCCGGAGACGGACGCCTGGGGACGACGGTTTTCCTACGGGGTATCTCCGGCTTTTGCCGACGTGTCCTCCACGACGTGGTCCACCACGACGACGACCACACCGACAAGCCCGGCTAACCAAAACCCGCTGTGCACTCCGACGCCGACGCCAAACGCTCCCACGACGTTTGCGCTGTGCTCGCTCGGTGACATTGCAGTTTTCACGCGAGGCGGAACGACCACGACAGCCGTCCCTATGAGTACGGCGATCCCCGCGGTCATCATTTCGCACGGAAAGAACGGCGCCGGCGCTTGGCAGACGAACGGGATTCGGCTTACCCCCATACCGAGCGGGAACGACGAAGCCGCCAACGTCAACGGCAATATGACCGCAACACCCGCCGTTACGTCGGGCTATCTGAGTCGGGCTTTCTACAGCCGCACTCCCACCCCCGCTGCGTCAGGCTGCGTCGATCCGATACCCGGCGGCCCGGCGAGCACCGCGCCGCTTTGCGAATTCGACGACATCGTCGTCGTGCTCTCCCCCAGCACGCTCATCGCGCGCATGGTCGCCGCCGGCCGCCTGCCTTGATCATTTGATCACTGCCCGCGCGCGCCGCGGCGCACTTCGCCCCGCAGGCTGAAGCACACCCGGCCCCGATCGTTGTCGCGCAGCTGCAGCGAGAACCCCGAAATCTCTGCGAGCCGACTGGTCTGGTACAGGCCGATGCCGAATCCGGCTTCGGAAGGCACGGGGCCCCTCATCAGTCCCCGCAACACTTCCGCGGCCACGGGAGCGCCGCTGTCGCAAACGGAAAACTCGATCGCGTCGTTGCAGCGGAAGCTCGCGCGTATGGCGACGGATTCATCGAGCCTGCGCTTTCGCAGGGCATTCTGCAGCAGGTTGTCGCCCGCGCAATCGAAAAGCTCTTTGGGCAGCATCACGGACTCCCCCAGCCCCTCGCGGGAGAATTCGACGCCGCGACCGGCGTAGCTGCGCTGCAGGCCCTCCCACCACGTGTCGGCCTTGATGAAACGGCCGTTGCTCGCATCGGGCTTTTGCAGCTTGTCGAGCGTCTGTTGGAGGCGTTGCGTGATCGCGGGAAGCTGGCGGCGCATGAGCGAGGACAATTCGCCGCTCGCATCGGGCGCCGTGTCGCGCTCTGCCGCCGCGCACAGCACGTTCAGAGACTGCAGGAGATTCTTCACGTCGTGCGTCATGCGCGCGCCCGTCTCGTGAACGGCTTGCACATAGGTCTGTTGCTGAAGCTTCTGCTCGCGCTGCTTGGCGACATAGAACTCGCCGAGCAGCTGTCCGAGCAGCTGAAAATGCCAAACCAGAGAGGGACTCAAGCGCAGCTTGGTGAAAACCCGCAGGTGGATTTCCTGGTTGGTGAATTCGACGGAGTTCTTGGAAACCTTGCCGAAGTCGCCCGATTCGCCCGCCGTGTGCCAGAAGCCGCCGGACACCCAGGGCAGGCGCGCGAGCCCGACGCAGGCCTCTTTAATGAAGCGCTCGGGTTTGGTTTCGAGCTGCGACAGCTCGGCCAGGAAATACAGCCAGCGCTCGAACGGCAGGCCAATCGACAGCAGGTAGCGCGAGAAATACACGGAAAGCCCGCCAAATCCGGCACGGGGATTCCAGGCAAACGAGAGTATCAGCAGCACGCCCGCGATGATCAGCATGCTGTAGGAAAGGGCCATGATGTAGTCGAGCTTGCCCACCGTCATGAAAGCAAAGCTGCCCAGCGCGAGCACGATCAGCAGCAGCACGATCATTGCCGCATAGAAAAAATCGACGACCTGCGGAGTCTCGGCGGAGTCCGTCTCGGCGGGAATCGCCATCATCACGACGAACAACACGGGCAAACCGTACTGCGCGAGCAATTCGACCTCGTTTGGCAGGGGCACGCGAATAAAGGTGTTCGGAACGATCCAGACGAGCAGCAACGAGACGAGGTACAGCAGCACCACGAGATAGAAGCGCCGCAGCCACCGCGTCTGGAAAAGGAACACCTTGCCGCCCACAATTCCCGCCAGAACGCTCACCCAGAGGGCCAGCAGCCACCAGTTGAGGAAATACAGAGTGCCCAGCGCAATCGTGGCGATCGCCGCGACCTGCGCCGAGGTCAGGCGATGTTCGGCCCGCATGAACGGCTGCCAGAGGATGAAAAGCCCGAAGTGCGCGAGCATCAAACCTCGCGCCCAGAAGCCCTCCGCGCCCCATATCGCAGCAAGGTGCAGGGACACCAGCATGACGAGAAACAGTCCTCGCCACGATCTCGCGATGAACAGTTGGGAAATCTGGAGCGCGGTAGTCGTCGCCATGCTGTGACTCATCTGAGATCGAGATCCGCGGAAGGCAGTGCGCTCAAGGGCCTGCGACGCATGCTTGCTCTCCCGGGACTGCGGTAGGCGAATCGGGAGCCCTCATGGGACTTGCGCAACCCTCCACGTGGACTTACGCTCTCACAGGCACGTATTGTGCCAGCTTTGACTTATCGGCACTCTGGCCGTAGTTCACCCTTTTCCATGCCCATCGTCGCTTCGCTGGCAAGAGCTACCCTGCACGAGGCGGTTCGGAACCGCCTCCTCTGGCTTGCCGTGGTGGTCGTCGTGATCGCCTTCGGGCTCGCCCAATTTCTGAATCAAGTGGCGATCACCGAGTCTCGAGAGATCCAGACCGCGCTGCTCGCCGCCCCGCTCAGAGTTGCCGCCGTCTTCATCGTGGCCGTGTTCGTGATCACGAGCATGGTGCGGGAGTTGAGCGACAAGATCACCGAGCTGCTGCTCTCCCTGCCGGCGCCGCGCTCCGCGTATTTCTTCGGAAAGTTTGCCGGCTACGCCATGGTCGCCGCTATCCTCGCGCTGCTCAGCGCGCTGCCTTTGGCGCCGTTCGCAAATTCCCAGGGACTTGTCCTGTGGACCGTTTCTCTCGTTTGCGAGCTGCTGATCGTGACGGCGATGAGCCTGTTTTGCGTGCTGTCCTTCGCGCAGGTGGTCCCCGCGTTTGCCGCCGTTGCGGGCTTTTACCTGCTGTCGCGTTCCATGGCGGCGATGCAGATCATCGCCGGCGCGGCGCCGCAGGATCCGACGCTCACCGATCGCGTGGTGAATGCCGTTGTGGAGCTGATCGCGCTCCTCTTGCCGGGACTCGACGGCATGACGCAGACGACCTGGCTGCTGGGGCCGGCACCCGGTGTGAGCACACTGGGCCCCGTCGTCGGCCAGACCGCGATCTATCTCGTGCTGATCTGTTCCGCGGCGCTCTTCGACTTGTACCGCAGGAACTTCTGAGGCGATGTCGCAACGATCGATTGCGGCAGTACCGCGTGGCGTTCTGGCGCTGCTCGCGCTGGGGCTCGCCGCGCAGATCGAGCTGAAGGCCGTTGCTCCGCCGCCCCGGGCGGCCGCGCAGGACTTGCCGCCCGCGCCGAGCATCGCGGCGCTCAGGCTCGCGAGCTTCGGGGATCCGGTGGCGCTCGCCAAGGCGCTGATGCTCTACCTGCAGGCGTTCGACTATCAATCCGGCAGCAAGGTCCCCTATCGCGACCTCGACTATGGCCGGCTCGAAGCCTGGCTCGCGAGGATTCTGGAACTGGACCCGCGCGGCCAATACCCCCTGCTCGCCGCGAGCAGGTTGTACGCCGAAGTACCCGTCGAGGCCAAGCAGCGCAGCATGCTCGAGTTCATTTACCGGCAATTCCTGCTCGATCCCGATCGCCGCTGGCCCTGGCTTGCCCATGCCACCGCTCTCGCCAAGCACCGGCTCGATGATCTGCCGCTGGCTCTCCGCTACGCTCAAGCGATCCAGCGCCACGCCGTCTCCGACAACGTTCCCCTCTGGGCAAAGCAGATGGAGATCTTCATCCTGGAGGACATGAATGAGCTGGAGACCGCCCGCGTTATCATCGGGGGGTATCTCCAAAGCGGGACCATCAAGGACCCGGCAGAATTGAGATTCCTGGATGAGCGACTGAAACAACTGGAAGCGCGGAACGTGGTAAAACCTCGGGGAAGAAAGCAAGGGAAAGTGTCAAATAACCGTCGCAAGTGTGCATTATTCAACAAAAGAAGCCCATTCCGGGTTTATTACCGGCCCAATCGACGCTTATTTTCGGGTACATTTCTTGCGGGTTCGGGGGCATCTTAGCTCCAGAATTGTGATGGGGGTTCCAGTGAGAGCAACCGCTTGCGACAACGAGAACTCGGCTGAGGCCGGGTTCACCTTGGTCGAAATCGCGATCGTGCTGGTGATCATCGGGTTGCTGCTGGGTGGCATCCTGAAGGGCCAGGAAATGATCACGCAGGCCAAGATCAAGAACGTCATCAACGATTTCAACGGCATCACCGCAGCGATGAATTCCTACCGGGACCGCTATCGGACCCTCCCTGGGGATGATAATAGCGCCGCGGGCCGCTGGGCCGGAGCCTTCAGCGGGAACGGTAACGGCCAGTTCGACGCGGGCGGAGCAGCCGAGGTCTACAACAACGTTCCGGCCGGTCCACCAACCGCCGCCACGCCCGAGGTAAACAAATTCTGGTGGCACCTGAGGCTTTCAGGGTTCGTTGCCGGGCAGACGGCAGTCGGCGACATCGCGTCGATTACACCCCCGACGAACGCCACCAGCGGGATTTTGGGCGTGCAGACCGGCGGCATGGGATTTACCTCCAACATCATCTGCACGAGCAATCTGCCGGACAAGATCGCCATTGCGGTGGACACCCAAATGGATGACGCCACCAGCACGACGGGGCAGGTGCGGGGAATGCTTCAGACCGCGCCCAATCCCCCGGCGTTGCTCCCCGGCAGCGCTTACCAGGAAACCGGCACCAACCAGTATTTGCTCTGCAAAGACCTATAAGATAGCCTGCGGCGCCCCGACCAAGCCCGCCGCGCGCGGGCTTTTTCATTTCTGGCCGCTCCTAAAGTGAAGACGACTTCGGCCCAAGCAACGAGCCTGTTGCTCGCGGGCTGCCTGTGCCTGCTGCCGTTCCTGCCGCCGTATCACCAGCAACCGGTCTTGAGTTTTTTCCCTGAGTGGCTCGCCGCAGCGCTGGGCACCGCCGCAACGCTGACTCTGCTCGCCGGGCGAGGTGTCCCGGCCGCATCCTTGCCGGTGCCGGGACGCTGGCTGATCGCCTTCGCGGTCCTTCTCGCGGTGCAGGCGGCGATCGGCGGCCAGGCCTATCCCCAATTGCCTGTGCTCGCCGCGGTCTACGTTCTTTACGCGGTACTGCTGATCTGGCTCGGAGCGCAGCTCGCAGCCGCGCTTGGCATCGAGCGCGTGGCGACGGTGCTGGCCGCGTTTCTTCTCGTCGGAGCCTTGGCGAATTCGCTCGCGGGCATAATCCAATTCTATGGCCGACCCGCGCTGATCGAGGATGTGATCGCCGAGCTTCACGGCAACCGCGCCTACGGAAATATCGCTCACGCGAATCTCTATGCCAACTACCTGGCGCTCGGCGAAGGCGCGCTGCTGTTCCTGTGGCTGCGCGAGCGAGTGCGAACGGCGTATGCGCTTCCTGCCCTTGCCCTGCTTGTCCTGGGTGGCGCGCTGTCCGGCACGCGCGGCACCCTGCTCTACGCACTATGGTATGCGGCGCTCGGGTTTCTGGCGGGGCGCGCTCAGGATAGCGCCGAGAAGCGGCGCCTGAAACTCGCCGTTTGCGGAATCGCGGGCGCAGTGCTGGCTGCCCATTTTGCGGTGCCGGGGCTCAACGCCGCGCTTCATCTCGGCCCCCCGGGTGAGGCGGCGACCGACCGCCTCGAACAGGGCGAGCCGCGATGGCAGGTATGGCTGATCGCGCTGCGCGTATTTTTCAGTGCTCCTTTCGGCGGCGTCGGCACCGGCGAGTTCGCGGGCGCCGCGTTCCAGTCCGGGCTCGATCCCTCGCTCACGACAATCGGCGAAGTCTGGACGTCACCCCACAATCTGCCGCTGCACCTTCTCGCTGAAACCGGCCTAGCCGGCGCGTTCCTGGCACTCGGCGGCCTGTGCGTCTGGGGATGGCAAACCGCCCGGCGCTATCGCGGGGATCCACAGCCGGCGCTGTGGTGGATCCTCGCCGCGACCGGGATAGAACTGATCCACTCCCTCACCGAGTTTCCACTTTGGAGCGCGCACTTCCTCGGCGTGACCGCGCTTTTGATAGGCGCAAGCGTCGGGCCGGGGCGCTTGCCGGCGGTCCCGCGCGAGAGCGGGATTGGCGCAGGCGCCGCCTGCGCCGCGCTTTCGGCCGTCTTGGCGATCATGCTCAGGGATTACGTGCGGCTGGACGTCACGCGCACCACCGGAACAACCGTCACGCTCGCCACTGCCGCCCAGGCGCATCAGGACGCCGAAACCATGCGCGAGCTGACGCACGGCCTGATGGCGCCCCTGGCGGAGTTATGGATACTGATCGGCGCTCCCTTGGACCGGAGCAAGCTCGCCGAAATGCTGGCGATGAGCGAGCGCGTAGCGCGCTGCTGGCCGGCCAATACCATCGTGGTACGGCGTGCGATATTCCTCGCCTTCGACGGCAGGGTGGAGAAGGCGCGCAATCTGCTCGCGAGCGCCTTGCGAACATTCCCGCATCAGCACAATGCCACGATCCTGATCCTTGAACAGGCGCGCGCCGCGGACCCAGGCGCAATCGAGCCCCTGCTCGTGATGGCCAGGGCCGCTTCCGGTTTGAGGAAGTAAGGAGCTGCAGGTCCTCCGGAAACGTCGGTGCCTAAACGGATGGATTCCGCCTGCACCGGCTAGCCCTGAAGCAGGCGCATCTCCGCGGCAGCGAGTTGCTCGGGCGTGCCGAGCAGCACGATCACGTCGCCCTCCTGCAATGCCGTTTGCGGATCCGGCGAAATCATCCGCAGCTCCCGACGCCGCAGCGCCGTCACGCGCACGCCGAGCTCCTCCAGCGCGAGCTCCCGGAGGCTGCGTCCCGAGGCGCTTGCGCCCGTCGCGAGCGTCACCGAATGCAGGCGCGGTTCGCGCGCCTCGTCGGGGTCTTCGGCCTCGTCGGTACCTCCATGAAAGAAGCCGCGCATCAGGCTGTATCGATGCTCGCGCACGTCGCGAATGCGGCGCACCACGCGCCTCAATGGCACTCCCAACAGCACCAACGCATGCGAGGCGAGCATCAAGCTCGACTCGAAGGTCTCGGGTACCACCTCCGACGCACCCGCGGCGATGAGCCGGTCCATGTCCGCGTCGTCCAGAGTGCGGATGATCACCGGCAACGCGGGATTGAGCGCGCGCACATGATGCAGAATCCGAAGCGCGAGCTGCGTATCCACGAAGGTGATGACGAGCGCGCTCGCGCGCGCGACGCCTGCCGCCACGAGCGTTTCGTGCCGTGACGCGTCGCCGAAAACGACTTTCTCGCCCGCCGCTGCCGCCCCGCGCACGCGTTCCGGATCGGTGTCGAGGGCGATGACATCGATGTGTTCCTGCTCCAGCAAGTGCGCCAGGCGCTGGCCCGTGCGGCCGTAGCCGCACACGATGACGTGCCGCTCGGTCGCGAGACTCTGCGCGGCGACGCGGTGCAGCGCGAGCGATCGCAGCATCCATTCGGCGCTCGACCAGCGCAGAGCGAGCTTGTCGCTTGCCTGAATGACGAACGGAGCGGCAAGCATGGAGAGCAGCATCGCCGCGACGACCACCTGGGAAAAGTCGCGATCGAGCAATGCAACCGACTGCGCCAAGACCATGAGCACCAGACCGAACTCGCCCACCTGAGCGAGAGCCAGCCCCGTGCGCACGGCCGCGCCAGGACCGGCTCCGAACAGGCGCGCGAGGCCGGCGACCAGGATGAACTTGAACACGATCAGCAGCGCCGTCAGCGCCAGCGTCAGCGAAAAATTCGCTGCAACCGTTCCCAGGTCGAGTCTCATGCCTATGGTCACGAAGAATAGACCCAGCAGGACCTCCCGAAACGGCCTGATGTCCTCCTCGACCTGATGCCGGTATTCGGTTTCGGCTATGAGCATGCCGGCGAGAAACGCGCCCAGGGCCAGAGACAGTCCCGCCCGATCCGTGAGCCAGGCAAGCCCGAGCGTAATCAGCAAGACGTTGAGAATGAACAGCTCATGCGAGCGGCGGCGCGCCACGATGTGAAACCAGCCGCGCATGAGTCTCTGCCCGACGAAGAGCAGCACCACGAGCACCCCCGTAGCCTTGGCGAGCGCAAACCCCAGACGCTGCGCAAGCTCGCCGCTCCCCTCCGCGATCGCGGGAATCAGGATCAGCAACGGCACGACCGCGAGATCCTGGAAAAGCAGCACGCCGGCGATGTCACGTCCGTGGGGGGTTTCCAGCTGAATGCGTTCGGCGAGAATGCGCATGACCATTGCCGTCGACGACATGGCGATCGCGCCCCCAACCGCGAGGGCGGCTTGCCAAGGAGCTCCTGCAAGTGAGGCGGCAGCGAGCACGGCGCCGAGCGTGAGCAGGACCTGGGCAAACCCGAGCCCGAACACGGCGCGACGCAGCTGAAACAGCTTGGGCAGGCTGAACTCCAACCCGATCGAGAACATCAGGAACACGACGCCGAATTCCGCAAGATGCCGTCCTTCGACGGTGTCGGGAATCCATGCCAGCGCGAAGGGTCCCACTGCGACGCCTACCAGGATGTACCCCAGTAGCGGAGGCAGATGCAACCAGCGGAAGAGCACGACGACGAACACCGCGCTGGCCAGCAGGATCAGCACCAGCTCAAGCGTATCGCTCATCCGGAAGTCCTTGTTTTTTCGGGATCACGTGGAAAAAAGCGTGGAATCCGTCTGATATACTCCGCACCTATGATAAAGGCTGCTCCCGGCGCGGGCCAGCGTCGTTTTTCTCGATGAACGATCGATTGAAGAAGGCGAATTCAACGTCCGCGCTTGAGCTCGCGCGCAAGGTGCTCGCGATCGAGGCCGATGCGGTGAGCGGCCTGATAGCGCGGCTCGACGAGCGTTTTGTCGATGCGGTAGGGCTGATCCTCGCCTGCCGCGGGCGCGTCGTCGTGAGCGGCGTCGGCAAGTCGGGGCACATCGCTCGCAAGATCGCATCCACGCTGGCGAGCACCGGGACACCGGCTTTCTTCGTCCACGCCGCCGAAGCCGGACACGGCGATCTCGGCATGATCACGCGCGATGACGTGATGCTTGCGCTCTCGAATTCCGGCCAGTCGGAAGAGCTGCTCACGATCATCCCTCTGATAAAACGCCGGGGCGCGAAGCTGATCGCAGTGACCGGCAATCCCGACTCGGCGCTTGCCAGGGAAGCCGACGTGCATCTTGACGCGGGCGTCTCGCAGGAAGCCTGTCCTCTGAATCTTGCGCCGACGGCGAGCACCACGGCGGCGCTTGCGCTCGGCGATGCGCTGGCGATCGCGCTGCTCGATGCACGCGGTTTCGACAAGGATGATTTCGCGGATGCGCACCCCGGCGGCGCGATCGGCAGGCTTCTGACGCGGGTATCGGACGTCATGCGCACCGGCAGCGATGTTCCACGCGTCACCGATGCGGCTCTTTTTTCCGAGGCGCTACTCGAGATGTCCCGGAAGAGCATGGGCATGACTGCGATCCTCGGCCCAGGCGACAAGTTGGTCGGGATTTTCACCGACGGCGATCTGCGCCGGACGCTGGAGCGCGCGCCCGATATCCGCTCGCTCACGATCAAAGAGGTCATGACTCGCAACCCGCGCACGATCACTCCGCACAAGCTTGCGGTCGAAGCCCTCGAGTTGATGGAGCGTTACAAGATCAATCAGCTGCTCGTCGCGACGGAAGCGGGAGAGCTGATCGGCGCCCTCAACATGCACGATCTGTTTCGCGCCAAGGTCATTTGATGCGCGACGACGTTCTGGAACGAATACGGCGGCTGCGGCTGATGATCTTCGATGTCGACGGGGTGCTCACCGACGGGACCCTGTACTTCAGCGAAACCGGAGCGGAGTTGAAGGCATTCAACGCACGGGACGGCCACGGGCTCAAGATGCTGAAGGAGAGCGGGGTCGAGGTCGCCATTCTTTCCGCGCGTCGTTCGCGCGCCGTCGAGGTCCGCGCCGCGGAGCTGGGCATCACGCTCGTCGAACAAGGTGCCGGGAACAAGAGTGCGGCTTTCGAAGGCCTGATCGGCCGGTTGCGCACCCCGGCCGCCGCCGCTGGATACATGGGCGATGATTGGGTGGATCTGCCGGTGCTCGCGCGTTGCGGGTTTGCCGCGAGCGTGCCCGAAGCGCCGGAGCTCGTGCGGGAGCGCGTCCACCACGTCACGCGCGCTCCCGGCGGCAGAGGGGCCGCCCGCGAGGTCTGCGAGCTGATCATGCGGGCCCAAGACACGCTGGAGCGGGCCATCGCCCGCCAGCTTGCATGAAAACGCGCGTTACTCCTTCTCTCCCGGTTGTTTTGATGGCGTTTCTCGGGTTGCTGACCCTGTGGCTGCAATACGCCGTGCTGGACGGCCCCGGCGGGGACGCAAAGCCCGCGGGGCATGATCCCGATTCGATTGTCGAAAACTTCACCGTCCAGAGGCTGGACGGTTCGGGCAAGCTCCTGTACACATTCTCTGCACCGAAGATGATGCATTTTGCCGACGACGGTTCAGGCGAAGCGCTTTATCCGCGCTTCGTTCAAATTGCCGCTGACGGCGGCAACTTCATCGCGACGGCCAATCGCGGCACCATCAATCGCCAGGGCGAGGAGGCTTTCTTGTACGGCAATGTGCTGTTCTTGCGCGAGGCAACGCCGGAGCGACCCGAATTCCGCGCCCGCACGGAATTCCTGCACCTACTCTCCGAACAGGGGATCGTGCGTACGGATCACACGGTCACGATTTCCGAAGGACGCTCGATCTTGACAGGGGTCGGGATGGTGGTGAACAACAACAAACAACAATTCATGCTGCAATCGCAAGTCAAGGGCTTCTTTGATGTGCCATCCAGGAAATAGGGCGCACGCAGCCGCGGCCCTCGGTCTTGCGGCAATGTGGGCTTTGGCGGCAGGATCGGCGCTTGCCGAGAGAGCCGATCGCGACAAGCCGATCAACATCGAATCCGACAGCATGATTTCCGACGACGCAAAGAAAGTTGCCACTTTCGAGGGGAAAGTCGTGCTGACCCAGGGCTCGCTCATCATCCACGCAGACCGAATCGTCGTGCGGCAGGACGGCGACGGCTTCTACCACGGCGTCGCGAGCGGCAAACCGGCGACGTTCCGCCACAAGCGGGACGGTCCCGGCGAATACATCGACGGAGAGGCGTTCAGGATCGAATACGATAACAAGCTCGAGCGCGTCGAATTCGTCAACAGCGCCCGTCTGCGCCGCGACAGCGGGGACGATATTCGCGGGGATTTCATCTCCTACGATGCCAGGACGGAGCGTTTTACCGTGAAATCAACCGGCGCGGCGTCCGGGACTGACCGCGAAGGACGCGCGCGCGCAACCATCATGCCGAAGAAGCCGGCGGAGCCCCAAACCCCGCCTGCTTCCGGCACGAGCCGGCAAGACTGATCTCCCCGTGCTTTCCGAACCGGGCGAAACTCGATGAGTCAGCTGCAGGTCCACGAGCTGAAAAAGCACTACGGCTCGCGAGTCGTGGTGAAGGACGTGTCGCTCGAGGTGTCGAGCGGCGAGGTCGTGGGGCTGCTGGGTCCGAACGGCGCCGGGAAGACGACTTGTTTCTACATGATCGTGGGGCTGATCGCCGTGGACGACGGAGCGATCCATCTCGACGGCAAGGAAATCAGCCATTTCGCGATGCATCGCCGCGCCCGCATGGGACTGTCGTACCTGCCCCAGGAAGCCTCCGTGTTCCGCAAACTGACCGTCGAAGAGAACGTCCGTGCGGTGCTGGAACTGCAGGAACTTCCCGAGGAGGAAATCGAGTCCCGCCTTTCCGGCCTGCTGCGCGATCTCAACATCGCGCATCTGCGACAATCTGCAGCCCTGTCGCTGTCAGGCGGTGAGCGCCGCCGCGTCGAGATCGCGCGGGCGCTTGCGACGCGTCCGAGCTTCATACTGCTCGATGAGCCCTTCGCGGGCGTCGACCCGATCGCGGTACTCGACATTCAGAAAATCATCCGGTTCCTCAAGGAACGCGGCATCGGCATCCTGATCACGGACCATAACGTGCGGGAAACGCTGGGGATTTGCGACCACGCCTACATCATCAACGACGGATTGGTGCTCGCCTTCGGAAAGCCCGACGAGATCGTCTATAATGAAAACGTAAGACGCGTCTATCTCGGCGAAAACTTCAGGTTGTAGGGGACAACGCATCCCGCGAACCACCCCCGTTCCCATTTTGGCTCGTCTGAACTACGATCCTCCTGCCGAGGTCCTCGCGCCCCATATCGATGAAGCAGACCCTACAGCTCAAGCTTTCGCAGCACCTGACGCTGACGCCGCAGCTGCAGCAATCGATACGTCTGCTGCAGCTCTCGACCATGGAATTGAATCAGGAGCTCGAGAAATTTCTGGCCGAAAATCCGCTGCTCGAGCGCGCAGACACCGATAGCGAGATTCCGGCACCCCCTGCGCACATGAATGGCGAGCCGGCACCCGCCCTTCAGGCACCCGCGGAGGAGGCGAGCACGGAGAATTCATCGCAGACGGACATTTTCTCCGCTGACAACGACTGGGGGGGCGAAGGCGGTCCGAGCTCGGTCGCGCGCGACGACTCCGATGACACCGATTTTTTCCAGGTTCCCGCCGAATCTCCCAATCTGCGCGAGTATTTGCACCGGCAACTCGCTCTGACCCAGCTGGAACCGCGCGACCGCAACCTGGTCGCGTTCCTGATCGAAGCGCTGGACGAAGGCGGCTATCTCACGCAGCCCATGGAGGAGCTCGCGCAGCTCGTGCGGGAGGAGCTGCAGATCGAGCCCGAGGAGCTGTATATCGCTCTCAGGCATCTGCAGAATTTCGACCCCACGGGCGTGGGTGCCCGCAATTGCGCGGAATGCCTGGAGTTGCAGCTGCTTGCCTTGCCCGAGTCCACGCCGAGCCGCGCCTCGGCCCTCGCGATCGCGCACGAACACCTCGAGCTCCTCGCGGCCCGCGACTTCGCGAGGCTCAAAAAAGCGCTGCAATGCGGAGACGACGAGCTGCGCCAGGCCCAGCGACTGATCCAGAGCCTCAACCCGCGTCCCGGCGCCGCGTTCTCAACCAACGAGACGCGCTATATCGTACCCGACGTCGTAGTGAAGAAAATCAAGAATGTCTGGGTGGCGAGCCTCAACCCCGACGCGATGCCGAAGCTGCGCATCAATCGCATGTATGCGGATATCCTGCAGAGCAACCGGAGTCATTCGGGCAGCCAGCTCTCGCATCAACTGCAGGAAGCACGCTGGCTGATCAAGAACGTGCAGCAGCGATTCGAGACGATCCTGCGCGTGTCGCAGGCGATCGTAGACCGTCAGCGCCATTTTCTCGAGCACGGCGAGGTCGGGATGCGGCCGCTGGTACTGCGCGAAATCGCAAGCACGCTCGGCCTGCACGAATCGACCGTCTCGCGCGTTACGACTCAGAAGTTCATGTTCACGCCGCGCGGCATTTTCGAGCTCAAGTATTTTTTCGGGAGTCACGTCGCCACCGAGACGGGGGGCGCCTGCTCGGCCACCGCCATCCGGGCGTTGCTCAAGCAGCTGGTTGCCGCGGAGGATGCCCGAAAGCCCCTTTCGGACAGCAAGATCTCCGAGATCCTCAGCCAGCAGGGCATCGTGGTCGCGCGTCGCACCATCGCCAAGTACCGGGAGGCCATGCAGATTCCTTCGGTGAGCATGAGAAAGTCTCTTTGACGCGAAGGCACGCCGCGCATGAATCTCGTCATCAGCGGGCATCACATGGCGGTCACGCCGTCGATCCGCAGTTACGTCGAGGGCAAACTTTCCAGGATCCGGCGGCATTTCGATCACGTCATCGAAGTCAGCGTGATCCTCGCCGTGGACCATCTCACACGAAAGGCGGAAGTCAGCTGTCACATCGCCGGCAAGGACATCGTCGCCAAGAGCGACGACCCGGATTTGTACGCCGCGATCGATGCGGTGGCGGACAAGCTCGATCGCCAGGTCATCAAGTACAAAGACCGTTTGCATGCTCATCCGCACGCTGCGCTCAAGCACCAATCCCCCTCGGATTGAGATTTCCACGCGGGAAGCGCTCTCAACAGCCCCCTGAGCCGTTGGTGTAGAATTCCACGCCTTTCCGGTGCGCCGGGCGCGGTTTCTGCGCGCGAGGGCCCGAACTGGCCGGTTTTCAGGGTCTCGATGAACCTAATTGCGAAGCTCCTGCCCCCGTCGAACATCCTTCTGGATCTGGATGTGACGAGCAAAAAACGCATGTTCGAGCAGGCCGGGCTGCTCTTCGAGAACAACCAGGGCGTGGCGAGGAGCCTGGTGTTCGACAGCCTGTTTGCCCGCGAGCGTCTCGGCTCGACGGGGCTGGGGCAGGGAGTCGCCATTCCGCACGGCAGGATCAAGGGTCTGAAGGAAGCAGTCGGGGCCTTTGTGCGCCTGGCACAGCCGGTTCCGTTCGACGCGCCCGACGGCAAGCCCGTCAGTCTGGTGTTCCTGCTGTTGGTGCCGGAACAGGCGACCGAGCAACACCTGCGCGTCCTGTCCGAGCTCGCACAGATGCTGAGCGACCGCGAGTTGCGCGAGAAACTTTCGACCGACACCGATGCGGGGACGCTCCATCAGCACATCACCGCCTGGCAGCCTCATGTTGCAGATCAGCGTCGCGCAGCTGTATGACGACAATCGCGACAAGCTCGGGTTCGCCTGGATCGGCGGAAAGGCGGGCGGCGCGACCAAGCTTTGGCGCGACAGTACCGGCGCCGCGGCCCTCGTAGGGCACCTCAATCTCATCCATCCCAACCGCATCCAGGTCCTCGGCAACCACGAGATCGCCCACCTCGCCGCGTTCGAGGAAGCCGAACTGTTCCAGATGCTCGGCAATCTGTTCGCGGTCCACCCGGTGGCTATCGTTGTCGCCGATGGAGCGCCCGCCGACGTGCGCATGCTGAAGGCGGCCGAGGCCTCGGGCACGGCGGTGTTCGCCACCGACATGCCCGGCGCACAAGTCATCGACCGGCTGCGTCGCTATCTCGGCAAGGCGCTCGCGGAGACCGCGCAGCGTCACGGAGTATGCATGGACGTGCTCGGACTCGGGGTCCTCATCACGGGCGACTCCGGCGCCGGAAAAAGCGAGCTCGCGCTGGAACTGATCAGCCGCGGCCACGGGCTCGTTGCGGACGATGTCGTCGACGTCTCGCGCATCGCGGTGTCCACGCTCGAATGCCGCTGCCCGCCGGTATTGAAGGATTTTCTGGAGGTGCGCGGCCTGGGCGTGCTCAACATCCGCACGATATTCGGCGAGACTGCGGTGCGCCCGAAGATGAACTTGCGGCTGATCGTGCATCTCGATCGCCCGGGGACGAACGAGCTGGAGCGGCTCCCGCTGCACGAACAGTCGGAGGACATCCTGGGCGTGACCGTCCGCAAGGTCGTCATTCCGGTCGCGGCGGGCCGCAACCTCGCGGTGCTGCTCGAGGCCGCGGTGCGCAACTACATCCTGCAGCTTCGCGGCATTCACTCGACGGCCGAGCTCATGCAGAGGCAGCAGGCGGAGATGAAGAAAAGTTGAAGCGGACGACTCATGTCGCCGCTTCGACTTCGCGCGTTCGAGCCGACCTGCCGGCGGCTCAACGCGCGGCCTTCGTCCGGGACCTTTTTGCGCGGCTGCCGTCAATCCGCTAAGGTATCGAAATGCAGCTCGTGCTCATCAGCGGCCTCTCGGGTTCGGGCAAGAGCATCGCCCTCAATGCCCTCGAGGACAGCGGTTACTACTGCGTCGACAATCTCCCGGGACAACTGCTCCAGCAATCGGCGGAACTGCTCCGCAGCGCGGGCCACAACCATGTTGCGATGAGCATCGACGCCCGCATGGGCGATTCGCTCGAGCTCGTCCCGGAATACGTGGCGGCGCTGAAGGCTCAGGGCGTGGACCTGCGCCTGCTCTTCCTCGATGCGAAAAACGATACCCTGATCCGGCGCTTCTCCGAAACGCGCAGGCGCCATCCGCTCGCGACCGGGACGCGCACGCTCGAGGAGGCCCTGACGCGCGAGCGCGAGGTCCTCGCCTCCGTGGGCGAGATCGGCTACCGCCTCGACACGACCGATTTGCTGCCGAACATGCTGCGCAACTGGATCAAGGAATGGCTGGACATCCGCACCGAAACGACGATGCTCCTGTTCGAGTCCTTCAGCTACACGCACGGCGTTCCCCTGGACGCGGACCTGGTGTTCGACGTGCGCTGTCTGCCCAATCCGCATTACGACCCGCGGCTGCGACCGCTCACCGGCCTTGACGCGGAGGTCGTCGCGTTTCTAGAGAAGGAGCCGAAGGTCGGCACGATGCTGGGGGACATCCGACGGTTCGTCGAGACCTGGCTGCCCGCATACGGGCAGGACAACCGCAGCTCGCTCACGGTCGCTATCGGCTGCACCGGCGGCCGGCACCGCTCGGTGTACCTCGTCGAGCGCCTCGGCGCTTATTTTCGCAGCCATGCGCCGGTGCTGATTCGGCACCGGCACCTCGTCCCTGCAGCATGAAGCCGACTGTCGCCGTCGCGCTGACCGGCGCTTCCGGAATGCCCTACGGCCTGAGGCTGGTCGAAACCCTGATACGCGCCGAAGCCCGGGTCTGGCTCCTCTATTCCCAGGCCGCCCACGTGGTCGCCAAGCAGGAGCTGGGGATCGCGTTGCCGCCGCGCGCCTCCGACGCCGAGCGCATGTTCGGCGAGCGCTATTCGGCGAAACGCGGCCAACTGCGGGTATTCGGCCGCGAGGACTGGTTTGCTCCGGTCGCTTCCGGCTCGAATCCCGCCGACGCCATGGTCATCTGCCCCTGCACCGTGGGCACGCTCGCCGCGGTCGCCGCGGGCCTCTCCGACAATCTCATCGAGCGCGCGGCCGACGTCATGCTGAAGGAAGGCCGCAAGCTGATTCTCGTCCCGCGCGAGACGCCGTTTTCGGCCCTGCACCTGGAGAACATGCTCAAGCTCGCGCGCGCGGGCGCGGTCATCCTTCCGGCCAATCCGGGTTTCTATCACCGCCCCAAGCGCGTCGAGGACCTGGTCGATTTCATCGTGGCGCGAATACTCGATCACCTCGAGGTCGAGCACGATTTGATGCCCCGCTGGGGCGAAGAGCCCTAGGCCGGACCCGCTCTTGGAATCGCTGCGCGTCCCGATTTTCCCGCTCAACACGGTGCTCTTTCCGGGAGGCCTGCTTCCGCTGCGGGTATTCGAAGCGCGCTACATGGACATGACGCGCGAATGCCTCAAACGCAACGAACCGTTCGGGGTGTGCCTCATCCAAAAGGGGTCCGAGGTCGGCGCGCCCGCCGTGCCTGAAGGAGTCGGGTGTCTTGCGAAGATCCAGGAATGCGACGTGCAGCAACAGGGCATCCTCAACCTCAAGACCCGCGGCGGCCAGCGGTTTCGCATCCTCGAGCGCCAAACCAATACGCAAGGTCTGATCTCGGCCGACGTCGAGCTGATCGCTCCCGAAGCAAGCGTCGCGGTTCCCGAGGAGTTTGCCGATTGTGCACGGCTGCTGGCAATGGTCGTCGTCGACCAGGGCAAGTCCGTTTTCGCCGAACCGCACGCCTTCGACGACGCCGCGTGGGTCGGCTACCGCCTGACTGAAATCCTCCCGGTGCCCCAGCTCGCCAAGCAGAAGCTCCTCGAGCTGACCGACAGCCTAGCGCGGCTCTCCATCCTGCAGCGATTTCTCGAAAGCCGCGGTCTCGCGGCCGCTAAGCCGCCCACAGAGAACTAAAACCGGGGAGTTGAGCAGTTTCCTCACGGGCGCGGGGACCGCCGCCTGGGCCGCTTCTTCGACAGGGAGCCAGACCTGCCCCGGCTCCGAGGCGCACGGCGATGCGCTCGCCACCCTGCAGACGAGCGGCGTGATATCCAGGGTGAAATGGGTGAAACCATGCCGCAAGAGCGGCAGGCGCTCTGCGCTGGCGAGCCTTGCGCCCAATCGACGCCTGCAGTAATCGCCCGGATCGGCACCCGGGGAAATTTCCGGGAGACACCATAGCCCGCCCCACAATCCGGCCGGCGGACGCTTCTCCAACAGCACTTCACCTTCGCGCAGAAGCAGCAGCATCGCGGTTTTCCTGAGCGGCACGGGCTTGCGCGGACGCGGCCGCGGATACGCTGCCACTTTTCCCCGCGAACGGGCCGCGCAGCTCGCCTCGAGGGGACAATCTGCGCACGCCGGCCGCGCTCGAGTACAGACACCTGCACCCAGATCCATCAGCGCCTGGGTGTAGCGCTCGATGTCCTTCCTGGGCAGCTGCGACTCGGCGAGCTTCCACAGGCGATTCTCGACCCGTTTCTCTCCGGGGTAGCCGCGCACCGCGAAATGACGCGCGAGCACCCGTTTCACGTTGCCCTCGAGGATCGCTTCGCGCTCGCCGAAGGCGAACACCGCGATCGCGGCCGCGGTGGAACGGCCCACTCCCGGCAGCGATGCGAGCGCCTTGCCCGTCCGCGGGAAGCCGCCGCCGTGTGATTGCGTCACCGTTTGCGCGGCCGCGTGCAGGTTGCGCGCCCGCGAGTAGTAGCCCAGGCCGCTCCACAGCGCCAGCACGTCGTCGAGCTGCGCGCCGGCGAGCGATCTCACATCCGGGAAACGCGCGAGGAAGCGCTCGTAATAGGGGATGACCGTCGCGACCTGGGTCTGCTGCAGCATCACCTCCGAGAGCCAGATGCGATACGGATCGCGGGTCTTCTGCCACGGCAGGTCATGACGCCCGTGCCGGACCTGCCAGCGTATGAGCCTGCCGGAAAAAGCGCTCACCGTCTGAGAAGGCCCTTGAGCCGGTCCTGCGCACGTTCTTTCAGCTTCTCCTTGGCCTTTTGCTTCACCGCGTCGCCGGCTGCCGTGCCCAGATCGGCGCGGAAGCGCGGCGCATCGAGCGGGCCGGTGATCTTCACCGGCACCGTCACACCGCGCAGCTCGGCGAGATCTTTGCCGCCCTGCCCGGCCGAGGATCCGACCACCGAAACTTTCGCGACATAGTCGATCGAATTGGCCCCGATGTCGATGTCGCCCGAACCGGAGAGGCGCAGCAGCGGCGACTTCGCCGAGAGATCGTCGTTGTGCGCGACGCCGTTCTTGATGACGAAGCTCGCGCCGAGCTCGGTGAAATCGGTCCGCTCAGCCGGGGTCGCCCGCTGCTCCGCCGGAGGATTCGATCCACGGAGCGATCTTGCCTTGCGCAGCAACTCGGCCAGATTGACGCCCTTCAGGCTGCTGTCCCGCAGCGCGAGGCTCGCGCTGCCTGCGAGCGCCTTCTTCATCGCGCCCACGGTGCCGCCGCCGGTCTGCACGTCGAGCGCGACGTTGCCGCGGCCTTCGAGAAGGTCGTTGTCGAGCGCGTCGCGCAGCAGCGGCCCGATCGCGACGCCCCCGAGCTGACCCTTCATCGAGAAACGGTTGGTGTGGGCGTTGACGATCGCGCTGCCGGTCAGGTTTCCCTGATAGAGGTTTGCGGAGAGCGGTTCGACGTCGACCCGGCCGCCGGTGGCGCGCACGCCGAAATCGACTTTTTCCGCCTTGACGTTCGAGAGCGTAAGTTGACCGATTTTCAAATTGCCCTTCAAATTGAGCCTCTTCAGCGCCGAGAGATCGATCGGTTCTTCCGGCCGGCTCGCAGACGCCGCGGCCGGCGGCGTTCCATCCCCCGGAGACGCTTTGGCGGCGGATGGGCCCGCTTTCGCCGGCGGGGGCAGAACCCGGTCGAAATCGAGCTGGTCGACGGAGACATTGAACCGGATCGCCTGCGGCGACCACTCGACCTCGCCCTGCATCGAAGTCGGAGGAGCCGTGGAGCCCGATGCGCCCTCCGAAATCTTGAGGTCCAGCCCCGAGAGCGCGAACGACTCCTTCTCCAGATCGAGACGGTAGTCGCCGGAAAGTCTGACCTGAAGGTCGGCCTTGGGCTGCGTCGCTTCGACCCTTGCGGAAAGCGAGAGCTTGCCCGGCACGCCGCCCGCGATGCGGCCGGTCCTGAACTCGGCGACGCTCGCCTTGAAGCGGTTCCCGCTCGATTCGTCGTGCCAGCCGATGGCGCTCGAGCGAATCTCGATCCCCGCGATGTCCAGGTGCATGGCTTCCCGTTGGGCCGCCGGCTTGGGCTGAGGCTTGACGGTCCCTGCACGCTCGGGCGCACTCAGCAGATCATCGAAATTGGTTTTACCGTCTTTGCGCTTGACCAGATCCGCCGCGAGTCCCGAGAGCGTGACGCGATCGACCACCACCCGCCTGGAAAACAACGGCAGCAGCGCGAGCGATGCTTTCGCTTCTTCGACGCGGGCAAAGATCCTGCTGCTATTGGGCTCGGACAAGGACGCCTTTCCGACGGAGATCCCGAGGCTCGGAAAGACGCTCAGGCCGAGATTGCCCTCGATCGCGAGCGTGCGTCCGGTCTTGTCCTTCACCGCCGCGGCGATCTCGGGTCTGTACTTGTTGGGATCAAAAGTCGCGATGACGACCGCGAGGGCGAGCGCCACGACCGCGGCGACGGCGACGACGGCGAGCAACAGCGTTCTCAAGACTTTCATGCCCGGCTCCGTTTCCTATTCATTGGCGACGCCGAACGGGACATGCCCGGTCGCGACGTGCCGGCTCGCCGACTCGCAGTGGCCGCGCTGGTCGTCGAAAAAAATGTCCGCGCCGAAAGCGTTCAGGAACGGGCCCTTGTCCAGTCCGCCCAGGAACAAGGCTTCGTCGATGCGGATGTTCCAGGCGCGCAGCGTGCGCACGACGCGTTCGTGGGCGGGAGCGCTGCGCGCCGTCACCAGGGCGGTCCGGATCGGCGCGCGGTCCGCCGGAAATTCGGACTGGATGCGATGCAGCGCCGCCAGGAAACCCTTGAAAGGCCCGCCCGACAGGGGTTCCTTGGCCGCGGTGACTTCGCTCGCCGTGAAAGCGTCCAGCCCGTCCCGCTTGTAGACGCGCTCGGCCTCGTCGGAGAACAGCACGGCATCCCCGTCGAAGGCGATGCGCAGACCCTCGGTCACCTCGACGTTCTGCCCGACGTTGGAAGGCAGGATCGTCGCGGCCGCATGCCCCGCGTCGAGGGCCTTGCGCACATCCACCGGATTGGCGGAGAGAAACAGATGCGCATCGAACGCCGGCACGTAGGGATAGGTGTTCTCCCCTCCGGTGAAGGCCGCGCGCGAGATGTCAAGCTTGTAGTGCTCGATCGAGTTCATGATCCGCATGCCCGTGTCGGCGGTGTTGCGTGAAAGCAGGATCACCTCCACCCGGGGTTGGGCGGGGGCGAGCGCGTTGAGCCTCAGGAGCTTCCTGACCAGCGCGAACGCAATGCCGGGCGCGAGGATTTCATTCTCGTGCTCGAGCTGATACCGGTAGTAGGCGTTCACGCCCTGCTCTTCGAATACCCGATTCGACTGCTCCAGATCGAACAAGGCCCGCGAAGAGATCGCTACGACCAGCTTTCCATCGAAAGAGGCGGGCATGGAGTCGAAGAGGGATCGTCAGGACGGCCTATTTGGAGCGGGCGAAGGGAATCGAACCCTCATTTTGAGCATGGGAAGCTCTCGTTCTGCCATTGAACTACGCCCGCATGGTAAGATGATTTTACCCTCGCGCCCCAGGGGTTTCAAAGTGATTCAACTCTCCGTAAACGGCCAGGTGCAGCGTCTCGAGCCCGGCGCCAATGTGGCGCGGCTCCTCGAAGCGCTCGAACTCGCGGGAAAGCGCGTGGCCGTGGAAAAGAACGGCGCGATCGTGCCGCGGAGCCGCTATGCGGACACGCGGCTCGCCGAGGGCGACGCGCTCGAAATCGTCGTGGCCGTCGGCGGAGGCTGACGCGATGAACGCGCCGACGCGCCTGGCGGAACAGATCGCCGACCCCTTGCTCATCGCCGGGCGGGCCTATCGCTCGCGCCTGTTGATCGGCACGGGAAAGTACCGGGACTTCGACGAGACGCGCCGCGCGGTGGAAGCGAGCGGCGCGGAGATCGTCACCGTCGCGATCCGCCGCACCAACGTCGGCCAGAACGCGGGCGAGCCCTCGTTGCTCGAGGCCTTGCCGCCCAGCCGATACACCATCCTGCCGAACACGGCCGGCTGCTACAGCTCGGAGGACGCCGTGCGCACCTTGCGCCTCGCGCGCGAGCTGCTCGACGGCCACGAGCTCGCGAAACTCGAAGTGCTGGGCGACCCGGACACGCTTTACCCGAACGTCATCGAAACGCTCAAGGCCGCCGAGATTCTCGTGGCCGAAGGGTTCAAGGTGATGGTCTATACGAGCGACGACCCGATCGTCGCCAGACAGCTCGAGGACATCGGTTGCGTCGCGATCATGCCGCTCGCCTCGCTGATCGGCTCCGGCATGGGCATTCTCAATCCCTGGAACCTCGAGCTCATCATCGGCAGCGCCAAGGTGCCGGTGGTGGTCGATGCCGGCGTGGGCACGGCATCGGACGCCGCGGTCGCGATGGAGCTCGGCTGCGACGCCGTGCTCATGAACACGGCGGTCGCGAAGGCGCACAACCCGGTGCTGATGGCGCAGGCGATGAAAAAAGCGGTCGAAGCCGGGCGGGAGGCTTTTCTCGCCGGCCGCATGCCGAAAAAGCTCTACTCCGCCAGCGCGAGCTCGCCCTCTTCGGGCCTGATTTCGCCGAAGGCCGCGTAGCCAAACATTTCTTGCAGGAACACCGGCGCCAGATTCGAAGTTTCGTATTGCGCCAGGGGCGCGTCTCGAAAGCCCAGCGCCGCGCCCACGCCGATCTGCTGCCCGTATACGGCGTACCCTTCTCCCCCGCCTCTCTTGACCTCGTCCGCGTGTTCGGCCGCGCGGCGCCCAAGATCCTCGAGATCGGATTCGGCATGGGCGAGACGACCGCGGCAATCGCGCAGCAACATCCCGA